>Ga0116220_10000939_pt1 | contig 11628 bp, 2 predicted proteins | sample Sb_taG_10_FD_88967 | JGI IMG/M metagenome (GOLD analysis project Ga0116220, IMG submission 88967) | Peat soil microbial communities from Weissenstadt, Germany - Sb_50d_7_NC metaG | ecosystem: Environmental > Terrestrial > Soil > Wetlands > Peat | place: Germany: Weissenstadt | collected 2010-09-21
AGCCTCATGGCCAATCTCCCAGACGCCCTGTTCGCGGGATGGAGCCAGCGATCGCTGGACCCTGGCAAACTCCTCGATCAAGAACCGGTCGTTGCGATCCACGGCCGAATCTGGCCGAGCCCAATGGAGACGTGAAACCGCCTGCCATGCCTGGTCTGCCGTGTATCCCCGATGCCGGATCAGATAGGCGGCATGGGCCAGACTGGTGCGATGATGCCCCGCGACGCAATGAAAGAATACGGGCTGGCTGGCGGGGTCAGCCAGCAGGTCGGCGGCCAGCGCCATCTGCTCGGGGGTTGCTCGTGAGCCTCGCATGGGAACGACGATCCAGCGGACCCCAGTCTCCCTGACTACCTCTGCCTGCTCGCGAAACTTGGGATCGGCGGAGTTGATCGCCGTGAGCGTCACGATCGTTTTGATCGCCTCGCGACTGATGATCCGGCGGAGCGGGCCAGGCCGTTGCCAGGCTCCGCGCACGACCTGTCCCGGGACGACCACCTGCACCCGCTTCTCGAACCAGATGTCACGGCGCGAGACCAGCAAAATCCCCGAGCCAAGGCCCAAGGCAAGTACCAAACCCAAGATCAGGCCGCGCGCGAACCTACGCTTCACTCGCCGAACCTTTCTCAGGATGCCAGGATTCCCGATCGGCGGATACGATCTCCGTGCGACCAGATCCCAGAGGATTCGGTCGTCCTGCTTCAGCCCGACGACAGCTCAGCAATCCGAGCCCTGACGCGCCTGGCCACCAGGCTGAACTATGCGGGGCAAATTGTAGCCACCCGGCCCATTCAGGCAACCCCAACAGGCTGGAGCGGTGAATTCGGTGAACTCGTCAATTCCTCGGGGCCGCGTCCGAGACTGAGGAATCTCAGGGAAATGAACGTTCTCACCACGATCAGACCGTCTCAGCCGCAAGTGGAATCCGGTCCGTCAAGACGTTTCGAGGGGCGATCGTTCCCTGGCAGGCCGTCCCCCAGAACAACTCCGAGTCGCTCGCAGGCTTGAAAGAACGGTTGAAGGCTGGCCTCATAATGGCGCCAGCGACCGACGGATCGTGTATACAACGGCTGACGGACCTGCAGAAGGCTCGCCGTCCGGACTACCCGTTGTGTGGTGTGGAAGTCGAGGCAAGCCGGATCCCAGTCGAGGCCGACAAAATCGATCAGGCGACGGGCATGAGCTTCCAGGTCAATCACAAGTTGTTCGTAGGAAATGTGAAGGCAGGGAAAGGGCCGGGTCCGTTGCCAGTGGTTCATCATCCGCTGAAAATCGGCAAGACGCCGCGCGATATTCTCCCAGTCGTTGGTCCAGGGGGTTCGTTCAAACCCGGTTTGCCAGCACGAGAGGGCGATATCGCGCAGGTCGCGCCCGCAAACGATAACCCGAGCAGAGGGCCAGAGGAGTGTGATGAGCCCGATCAACCGAAAGTTGTCCGGCATCTTGTCCACCACGCGGCGGGCGGTTCCAGGGGCCAGGGAATCGAGCTTTTCCAGATAGCTGCGCGCCGCCGCTTTCGTTGACTCTGGCGTCAGGTTGTCGAGCGCGTCGAAGGGGTCTCGGTCCGGCCGGCCTACGAACTCGGACAGAGTACGAAACACCCGATGCACCTCGTTCAGCTCACCCGCGCCGTGAACTTGCCGGTGGGAGGCAAGGATCTGCTCGGTCAGGGTCGTGCCCGACCGGGGCAGGCCCACGACGAACACAGGTCGAGGATCGCCGTCGCCCCAGCCCCGCCGCCGGGCCAGGAAGTCGGAGGAGAACGACGCGATCATCCGGTCGATGAACTGATGGTGCTGCTGGGGATCGTATTTCAGACCACGCGCCGCCTTGGCCGTGGCCTGCAGTGCGTTGGCGGATTCGAGATGAACGGCCGCCTGGGAGTAATGACCCTGCGCGTCGAGCACGGCCGCCAGTCCGAAATTGAGCAATGCACGCTGGGTGTCGGATAGGCCCTTTCCCTCGACAAGGGCGCGCATCAGCCCCAACTCATCCTCGGGAAGACGGTCCCTGAGGTTGATGGCCAGACGCCAGTATCCCTCGGCCAGCTCCGAGCCAAGCGCAATCGCCGACCGCGCCGACTGACACGACTGCTCGAAATCGCCGCGCTCGGCCTGCAGCCGCGCGATCGCGATCCATGAAACGGCCAGCGCCGGATCAAGCCGCAAGGCCTCCCTGAAACAGGACTCCGCCTTATCAATCTTGCCCTGCTCCAGCAGCGACAAACCCAGGCCGTGATGCGCCTGGGGAAGGCCCTGGCTCAGGCCGCCCGCCGGGCTCGAGGAGCGCGTGGCTGGATCGGATTGCGCCGGATCGGGCTGCAAAGCTCGGTGGAAGTACTCAATTGCCTCATCCACGCGCCCCTGGAGAAAAAGCACGTTTCCCAGGTTGCTCAGAGCCTGGGGAAGGTGGGGCGCCAGCGAGACAGCGCGTCGACACAGCAATCCAGCCTCGTCGAGCGAGCAAGAGTCGCCGGCGTGGCTCAGGTTCTGACCGAGATTCGTAAGGGCAATGGGATTGTGGGGCTCGAGCATAACAGCCGTGCGGAGGGCCAAGGCAGCCTCGGCCCGCCTGTGGAGTGACCCGAGCGCGTTGCCCAGGTTGATGTAGGCGGCCGCGAACCGCGGTCGAAGCCGGACGGCCTCGCGGCAAGCCGCTTCGGAATCGGCATGGCGCCCCTGATCGTGCGCCAGCAGGCCGAGACTGTTCCAGGCCTGCGCGAGACGAGGATCGAGCCCCAGGGCCGAACGTAATTGATCGAAGGCCTCCTCGCGTCGACCCAGAAGACGAAGGGCTTCCCCGAGGTTCGCGCGCATGAGTGCAGAATTGGGACGGCTGGCGACCCCCCGTCTGAAGAGATCGGCTGCCTCCTCGACCTGTCCGCGGCCGAAGCTCAGAACGCCCAGCGCTTCAAGAACCCCCGCATGATCCGGCAACTCACGCAAGACACGCCGGTAGAGTTGCTCAGCTTCGTCGAGGCTCCCCTGTCTCTGCAAGAACACCGCCCTGGCCACTAACTCATTCGTCATGGTTCTCTTCAAAGCAAGGATTAGCCTTGCAGCTCCGCGGGGTGCGTGCGCGAAAATTTCAATAGCTCGATCATCTTACTCCGTTATGGCTCCGCCTCTCCAGGGCCAGGGCGGAATGCGAGGCGCTGGCTTACCGGCTGGGATCTCATTCAGGACGCCGTCCCATAAGAACCCGTAGTGTCCGACTCACGAAGCGGGTTCTCCAGACTGGTGAAACCGGCTCACGAACTTGAGCAGTCGTTGCGGGTCACGCAGCGGCGGACCGTGACCAAAGCACGTCAGCCGGGGTTGCAGCTCAACCAGGCGTGAGGCCGATCGCCGATTCATGGCGGGATCGAGCGAGAAGATCCTCTGCGGTTCGCGCAGTTTTGGTAAGCCGGTCCAGATATGCATGTTGGCCAGGACGTCGCCCAGGACGAGCACCCGGTCTTGCTCGCGCCAGAACGAGACATGACCGAGCGTATGGCCCGGTGTTTCGAGCACCCGGAACCCACCGACCTCGTCACCCTCGCGCAGGTGGCGCGACACAGGGTGCGGGGGACCGACCCAGTGCGGACCAACGGTTGCACTGAGCCAGTGGGGCGGCATCCGGGCCATGATCTCGCCTGCCGTTTCCATCGCCAGGGCGTCGGCTGCGCCACACCACAACGGCAGTCCGAGTCGCTCGCAAATCGCGTGGCTGGCGCCTTGGTGATCGGGGTGCGCATGCGTCAGGGCGTGTGCAGTCAGACTGCGTCCACGAAGCTGCCGCACGATTCTCCGGAAGGCGAACCGGGTTCCCGAATCGACCAGCACTCCGCCCATCACGTAGATGTTGACACTGAACGGAGGAAAGCCATCCAGCAGCTCAAGGTCCTCGGCCAGTCGTTTCATATCCTGGATCCTACCCGTATCGGTTCGAGAATTCACACGGCAGCGGTGCGAGCACCAAACGAGAGCACCCGGCTCATCACACAGGGTGGTGAGCCGGGTGTCAATTGAGAGAATTCTCGTCCGCGGATCACGCGGAGCGGGTCGGAACCGTCAAGAGTTCTTGTTGCTCGAGATCAGGCTCTGGGCCAGAGCGGTGATCGCGTCGTCCGAGCTATTGCCGTTGCCGTTGCTGGTGCTGTTGCTGGCGCTGGTTCCAAGGCCGAGAACCGCATCGACCAGGCTGAGTGAAGACTGGTTGACCACGGGCTGGCTGCCCTGGTTGTAGCTCACGGAGAGCGCCGCGGGCTGGGACACGCCACTCAGCAAGATGACCTGCGACTGCTGGCCGTTGCCGTTGGTGGACGGCGCCGTCGAATTGAAATTGAAGGTTCCGATGCTGACCGAGCTGTTCGTGGAGTTCGCGCCGACCGCGGAGTTCGGGCCGACCGTGGCGGGCCCCGAAACACCGCGGCCCTGTCCCCCGCCCTGCGGGACGAGCAGGACACCGTCGGCGTCCACGAAGTTACCGGTGGCCAGGTTGCTGAGAACCACCTGGATGTCGGTCGAGCTAATCGTGAAGGCACCCAGTTCGAGCCAGCCGACGCCACCATAGCTGCCCTGGGTCAGACCTTGGCTCTGAGTGACCAGAATTGACTGGTTGACATCGACGGTCCCCAGCTCGGTGCTGCCGTTGTACACCGTGTACGGAACGGCCTCTGAGTAGCCACTCTTGCCCGCGAAGGTGACGTACACATCATAGGTCGCGGGCGAAATACTGCTGAAATTCCACGTGGCCGTGGACGAGGGGCCTCCCGCTTGAACTGTCTTGGCGACCCGGTTGGTGCCGTTGAAGCCGCCCACGACCGTGCTCCAGCTACCGGTCTCGGAGTAGCCGGGCTGGCCGTTGTCGATGACGGCCGAGGGAGTCAAGGCCGGCGAGGCGTGGTCGCCGAAGTTCAGCGCGAGCAGGTTGGTGCCGCTCCTGGACGTGAAGCTGTAGACCGTGGGATAGAGGGGCTGGGTTTGCACCCAGTTGATCTGCACGACCTCCGCGACCTCGTACGTGCCTCCGCCGACGCCGGTGAACGTGTAATTGCCGTTCACGTCCGACAGGACCGAGGCAATCACGGTGCCACTGCTGTTCTCGAGCTGCACGGTCCAGCCCTGCAGGCCCGGTTCACCCGAGTCATGCAGTCCATTGCCGTTCAGGTCGTTATAAACATTGCCAGAGACGGAGACCGCCTTGAAGTTGCCGAAGGTCTCGCCGGCGATGTTCGTGCCGCTGCTGGTCGTGATCGAATAATAGTTCGGGTTGACCGGCTGGGTCTGGACCCAGCCGCTCTGCAAGATCTCCTCGACGGTGAACGTGCCGGGGAACAGGTTGTCGAACTCGTAATCGCCGTTGGCGTCGCTGGTGGTCGAGGCCACGGTGTTGCCCGCGGGATCGAGCAGCAGCACCGTCCAGCCTAGCAGGCCGGGCTCACCCGGGTCCAGGTTGCCGTTGCCGTTGAGGTCGTTGTAGACCTCGCCGGTGACGTTCACGGCCTGGAAGTTGCCGAAGTTAAGTCCGGAGTGCCTGGCGCCGCTGGTCGCCGTGACCGTGTAGACGAAGGGATTCTGTGGCTCGGTCTGGTACCAGCCGGACGGGGTCACCTCCTCGATGGTGTAGACGCCGTAAGTCAGGTTCGCGAACGCATAGCTACCGTCAAAGGCGCTGGTGGTCGTGGCGAGGATGTTGCCCTGGGAATCGAGCAGCTCAACCGTCCAGCCGGGCAGGCCCGGATCGCCGGGAGCGATCACCCCGCTGCCGTTGAGGTCGTTGTAGACCGTGCCGGAATAGGTCACGAGCTGGTAGTTGCCGAAGAGCAGCCCAGTGGAGTCTTGGCCGCTGGTCGCCGTGATGGCGTAAGTGCCCGGAGACGCCGGGGCTGTCTGGATCCAGCCTGTCTGCAACTTTTCCTGAACAGTGTAAGTGCCCGGTCCAATGTTGGTGAAGCTGTAGTCGCCATTGACATCGGTCACGGTGGTGGCGACGAGGTTGTTGTTGGCGTCGTACAGGTCGACAGTCCAGCCCGTCAGACCGGGCTCGCCCGGATCGAGGTTGCCGTTGCCATTCAGGTCGTTGAACGTCTCACCGCTGATGGAGATGTTCTGGAAGTTGCCGAAGTCATAGCCGCCGGAGGTCTGGCCGGCGGTGACCGTGACGGTATAGGTGTACGGCGCCACCGGCTGGGTTTGCGTCCAGCCGCTCTGGTGGACCTCGCTGATCGTGTAAGTACCCGGAGCCAGCCCGGCGATGTTGAAGTTGCCGCCGCCGGAGGTGAGCTGCGAGGCGACGAAGTTGTCGCTGGAGTCGTAGACGTCAACCTCCCAGTTGTCCAGGCCGGGATCGCCTGGGACGAAGCTTCCGCTGCCGTTGAGGTCGTTGTAGACCCGGCCGGAGATGTTGCCCGACTGGTACTGCGCGGTATTGACCGACAGGTAGTATTCGCCCTCGCCGCCTGGATCTTCATGTACCCGGATGTGGTACTGGCCCGTGACCGGAGCGTTGTAGAACAATGCCTCGTTGCGGCCGTCTGCCACCTTGGTTCCGACGGCGACCAGGTTGCCGAAAGTGTCGTAGAGCTCCATCTCCAGCGACGCGGTGTTCGGGAACTGGCCGCCCTGGTCCGACGGCGTGGAGCTCTGCAGGTACAACGCCTGACCGGCCTGAACGTTGATCGTGTACCAGTCATCCTTGGCCGGACCGCCCAGGCCGTCACCGCCCAGACCGGACACATAACCCTGCGTGGCCACCGGCAAGCGCTTGATGAAGGCGAGGGTGTTGGGATCGTAGTAATCGAGGTAGCTGCCTCCCGGCCCGAAGCTCACCGAGTCAGAGACGATGAGCTGTCCGTCCGCATAGGCGATGTCTTGCACGGAACCGAGATGGTTGTCGGGGGCCAAGGCAATGACGTTGCCCGTGTTCGGGTTGATCTCGTCGATGTCGCCGTTCGTGGTGTATGGCTGCGTGACCGCCCAGAGCACGTCCCGGTCCGGGTCGCCGGCGAGGCCGACCACGTTGGTGTTGGCGATGTTCGTCGAGAACGTACTGATGACCTGGAAGGTGTTGGGGTCGATGACATAAATCGTCGGATGGAAGCCTGCGATTCCGTAGAGCTTGCCGTCAAGGTAGGCCAGCCCAGTGAACAGCGGGGCACCCGAGGGTATGCCTGACGCCAGGACCGCACCGGTGGTCGGATTGAGCTTGTAAATCGTGTTATCGCCGCGGTCTGCCCCGTTGTTGTAGTACAGATCGGTCCCGTCGTAGGCCAGATTGAGGCCGTATGGATTGTTCAGCGGGCTGCCAGGCGCGTTGATCGACGGCGGGATGAACGCTCCGGTCGTCGGATCGGTCGCCCAGATCGGATTCGCGGAACCAGAGAGCTGGTCATCCAGAGTGTAGAGGAGTGGGGTGGGCGGGGCCAGGTAGCCCAGCACGCCATTGGTCCCGGTCAGGTTTTGGGCCGTGCTGTAGGTATGGTGGTCCTGGACGCTGAAGGCGGCACCGCGAGTCACTACGAGGCTGTACTGGTCGCCAGGGTCGCCGGTAATCTCGATGTAGTACTTGCCGGTCGAGGAGGCGACGTAGTTTTGGATCGACTGGCTGACGTTCGTCGATCCGCCCACTCCCGTGGCCAGGACCTTGCCGCTGCCGTCAACCAGGGTGATCTGCAGCCCCTTGTTGTTGAGGCTCTCGGCCACGATCGTCGCGGTCTGACCCTGGGTCAGGTCGAACGAGTAGTAATTCTGGGTGTCCTGGGACGGCGGGTTGGGGTCGACTACGCCCAGTCGAACAGCATTGCCGGACCCGAGCACGTAAGAGCTGCTGGTGAGGTCCTGGGCGGTGCCGATCGTGCCGTTCGAGTTGCCTTGCTTCACGTAGCTGTTCAGGTAGGCCTGGATCGAGTAGAGGCCGACGTTGCCGCCAGCGTCGCCGACCTTGATCGTGTAGGTGCCGGTTGTGGCTACCGGGGCGGTCTCGATCACCGAATTCTGGCCCGCGGCCGGGGCCGTTGCCGTGGCGACAACGTTGTTGCTGGGATCCAGCACGGTGATGGTGAGCTGGAGGGCCGAGGTCGTCGGCGTGCCGATCAAGGTCAGGGTCCCGCCCGCGTTCAGTGGCAACGTCAGGTCGTCAACGTCGGTCGATGTCACCAGGACGTGAGTATTCGTACCCGTGTAGATCAGGTCGCCGAGCGGAGGCACAGGAGTCAGCGGTGTCGCGAAGGGATTAGTGCCCAGAGCCACGGCGAAGTTGGCGAGGTAATTGCTGGCCAGCGGAATTCTGACCGAGCTCTCGATTTTGCTGGAGAGGAGGGTCAGGGTGTACGTGTCGTCGGGCAGGTTGGTGAAATTGATCGTCAGCACCTTGCCGGTGTGATCCCAACTAAAGGACGCGGCGGCGTACTGGACGTTGCGGTACTTTCCGAGCAAGTCGAACGACGACGCCGTGGTGAAGGATGTGTCCATCGGCTGGCTGAAGGTCACCGTTTCGGTGACATTGGCCGGGGCCGGCGAGAAGACCTGGTTGTTGACCGACGAGCTGACGACGGTGGGCGGCACGTTGGTCGTGTAGAACGTGTAGCTGTAAGGCGTCAGCGTCTGGCCGCTCACATCGGTAACCTGGTCGCCTGTACTATCGGCGCCGATGGTCACCCGGTTGGGCAGGTCGACGCCGGTCGGATACGATGTGGGATCGACCGTCCAGCTCACCGTGTTGGCGCTCACGTCGCTGACGGCCGTGGCCGGGACGCCGTTGACCTCGAGCTCACCGGGGGTCAGCGACGCGATCAGGACCGGATCGTTGAACGTGACGGTGATGGTCGTGGGCGGCTGGAGTAGAGCATTGGTCGCCGGGACGGTGCTCGAGACCTCGAACGGCGAGAGGGTGCCGGTGGCTCCGGTCACCAGCAGGCCGTACTCGCCCGCGGTGAGAGTCGGGGAATCCGGGGACGCCGTGACCTCGATGGTCCACTTGCCGGCGTCGCCGTCGGGCACCGTGAAGTCGATCACCGAGTTCCGGCCGTCGGCAGCGTTGCCATTAGCGATGGCTACCAGGTTGCCGTTCGGGTCGTAGAGCAGGAGCTCGGGGTAGAGATTGTTCACGAACTCGTTGGGCCCGCCGGCTGGCGTCGTGGTGGCGAAGTGCAGATTGTCGCCCACGTTGGCGTTGACCGAATAGAAGTCCGTGCCCTTGGTGCTGGAAAGATATCCCAGCGCACCTCCCGTATCGGGAACGCCCGATTGCTCGGTCGCGGTGATGTCCTGGGCAGTGGCGAGGGTGGTGTGGGGCTGGGTGGTGAAGTCGGCCCCGCGGGTGACCACAAGGTTGAACTGGAGGCCGGGGTCGCCGGTGACCTGAACGTAATAGGTGCCGTCGTTCTGCGCCACAAGGTTGTTCAGGCCGGCCGTGTAGTTGGTGGCACCGGGCGAGCTCAGTCCCAGCACGTTGCCGTGGTCGTCGTAGAGCGTGAACGACCCATTCTTACCGTTGAGGCTCTCCAGCGCGATCGTGGCACTCTCTCCCTGGTTGAGGGAGAACGAGTAGGTCGCCTGTGTTTCATTACCGGGGACGCCCAAGGTGGGCGGGGACGTCATGGCGTCGGGCTCATATTCCATGCCGTTGGGGCCGATGAGCGTGCCGGCGCCGGTCGTGGGATCGATCTTATAGAGCGGATTGTCACGTGATAACCCCTGGTAGCCGAGCGAGTAGAGGGTGCCTTTGGTAAATGCAAGGCCCATCACAAAAGAGAAGCCGGTCCCCGAGCTACCGACAAGTGTGGCCGTCGCAGTGTTCACGTTGATGGTGTAGATGTCGGCGGAATTCTCGCCGATCCCGTAGACCGTTCCCGTCGAGGGGTCGATGGCTGCGTTCTCGATTGGCTCGGGCATCGAATCGGTGCTCAGCAGCGGGGTGAACTCTCCATTGGAAGTGTTCATCGTTCCCAGACCACGAGTGAAGCTGAACCCATAGAGAGTGCCTTTGACATCGACGAGCGCGTGGATGTTGGCGTCATACTCGCCGAACACCGGGTCGTACTGCGGCCCGATGATCGTCTCCTGCCCCGTGGTCCGATCGATCGTCGCCAGCGACCACTCCTCGGATTTGGGATCAAAAACATCGGAGATATACGTCGTCCCGCTGCTCGGGTCGATCGCCATGCCGCTGAGGCTGGTGAAGTCGCTGAGCGGGCCGATCAGCGTGGCCGCTCCGGTGGCCGCGTTCACGCTGTACAGCCCCTGGGTATAGCGGTCGGTCGAGAATAGCCCGCCCCCGCCGCCACTCAGCCTGCCGAGGACCGCGGTGCGGTTGTCCTGGCCGATGAACTTGTTGGCATAGGGGTCGATCGGCGTGGCCGTCGCGATCGAGGTGTTCGTCGATCCGCCGTAGGTCGCCGGGTCGACTAAGGCGTTGAGCGTGGCCTGGACCGTGTACCCGCCCGTTCCGCCGAACACCAAGATCTGGTAGGCCCCGCCCTTTGAGCTTTGAACAGCCGGCAGCAGCGCGGGCTCACCCAGTTCAGGCGAAGTGGCCGTCCCGAGTACGTTGCCGGTGGGCGAGACCAGTTCGACGGTCGCCGTCAGGCTCGAAGTCACGGGCGTGACGAGCGCGGATATGGTCTGCTGAGGATCGATCGTCAGGTCATAGGTGTCGGTGTCGGTCGGGGTCACGAGGAAGTTGTCAACGGTGCTCTGATAGACCAGGCTGCCCAGCGGCAGAACCGGTTGCAGACCGCTGAGCGTACTGGTGCCCGCCGGGATGGTGAAGTTGATCACGTAGTTGTTCTGGAGCGGCACGCCCGCCAGGCTTGTGAAGTTGGCGGGGCCGGCCTCGAGCGTGAACTGGTAGGCATCCGTCGGCAGGTTTGAGTAGCTGAGCGTCAGCACCGTGTCGGTCGAGTCGAAGCTGATCGTCGGGGTGTAGGAGACGTCCCGGATCTCGCCGAGCAGGGAGATGTCGGCCTTGCTGACCGATGACGGCTGGATGGGCTTGCTGAAGGTGATGACCTCGGTCACGTTGCCCGGCGCCAGCACCGCCCCGTTGGCGATCGAGCTCGAGACCACGACCGGCGGCACGTCGTCGGTCGTGAAGCTGAAGTTGTCGGGTGTCAGCACGGTGCCGTGAATGCTGGTGAGGCCGCTGATCGACACGTTGTGCACGCCATTGGCGGTCGTCGGGAAGCTGAAGCTCACGTCGTGGCTGTCGATCGCCGTGAAGCCGGTGGCGGGATTGCCGTCGATCGTGAAGTCGCTGGTGCTCACCGACGAGATCAAGACGCTGTCGCTGAACGCGACCGTCATCGTCGAGACCTGGCTGCCGACATCGGCGCCGGCCGCCGGAGTGGTCGAGGTGACGTCGAAGGTGTAACCGCCGGTGGCGCCGTTGACGCTCACGGTGTACTCGCCGGAGGTTCCATTGGCGCCTGAGACCCGGACGTAATACGTGCCGGTGGTCAGAGCGGTGTAGGTCAGAACAGAGTTGCGGCCATCGCCGGCGTTTCCTGCGGCGCTGGCGACCAGGCTTCCGCTGGGATCATAAAGGTCGAGCGCGGGGTAGAAGCCATTGGCGAACTGCAAGCCGCTTGCGGTGGTGGCGCCCGGCGTTGTGGTGTTGATGGTGAGGTTGTCGCCCGCGTTCACGGAG
>Ga0116220_10000953_pt1 | contig 11589 bp, 7 predicted proteins | sample Sb_taG_10_FD_88967 | JGI IMG/M metagenome (GOLD analysis project Ga0116220, IMG submission 88967) | Peat soil microbial communities from Weissenstadt, Germany - Sb_50d_7_NC metaG | ecosystem: Environmental > Terrestrial > Soil > Wetlands > Peat | place: Germany: Weissenstadt | collected 2010-09-21
GCTGCGTCCACTGCTATCTCGATCACGACGATCACGGCGAGATGACGACCGTCGAGATCAACGATATTCTGGACCAACTCTCAGAGGCCGGAGTCTTCTTCCTTACTCTTAGCGGCGGAGAAGTTCTCATGCGCCGCGATTTCTTCGACATCCTGGGACACGCGCGCCGCCTGCTGTTCAACGTCAAGGTAAAGACCAATGGCGTGATGATCCGCGAAGCGCAGGCCAAGCGAATGCGCACGCTCGGCGTGGAGCAGGTGCAGATCAGCGTCTACTCGCACCGCCCCGAGGTTCACGACGGCATCACGAAATTGCCCGGTTCGCTGAAGCGGACGATCGAAGCGATTCGCTTCCTCAAGTCGCAAGGTCTCAAGGTCGTAATCGCGAACGTTCTCATGACCGGCAATCTGTTCGATGGCGCCGGCGTCATGGCATTGGCGAAAGAGTTGGGTGTTCCCTACACGCTCGATCCCACCATCACGCCGAAGATGGACGGAGATACGTCTATTCTTGCGCTGCGCATTCCTGGGTCTGAGCTGAAACAGGTTTTCCGCAGCCAGGAACTCGTCGGCAACGTGGAAGAATTCTGCGCTCCGCCGCCTCCGCCGGGCGAAGACATCATGGACGGCTATCCGTGCAGCGCCGGACACACGGCCTGTTACATTACTCCTTACGCCGACGTCTTTCCGTGCGTGCAGTTTCCGCTTCCCAGCGGCAATCTGCGGCGGCAGAAGTTCGCCGAAATCTGGCGAAACTCGCCGCAATTAAACGAAGTTCGTTCGATTCGTGCCCGCGATCTTCCGACCTGTTCGACTTGCGCCCACGTCGGAACCTGCACCCGTTGCCCCGGTCTGGCCTACATGGAAGGAAATATGCGTGGGCCATCCACCGCCGATTGCGAAAAGTCGTTTCAGAGGACGGGCATTCCGTCGGCAAACATGCTGCTGCGTGCCCGAGCAAGTTCGACCGGGCCCCTGATCCAAATCCAATCCCTCGCGTAACTCGTTGCAAAGCTGCTTGTTGGGAAAAACAGCGTCCTCAACACCCGAAAGGAGGGCCCATCCCGTGGCACGTCGGTCACCACGCTGGCGGCCCTTTGGGCGGATTCAGTTACCGAAGTAAGGTCCCAGATTCCCGAAATGTGCGCGAAGATAAGGATGGATTAATGCTGACATTTTGAGGAGAAATACGATGCGAAGTTATGCATTCCGTTGGTTCGGCGCGGTTGCTGGATTGCTTGTGCTGGGCCTTCCACTTTGGGGCCAGGCAGGCATCGAGAGAAACTCGGCTGATGCCGCGAGCGACCAAGCGACGCACCTGGGATATCCGCAGGACTGGAGCTCGCGGCATTTGTTGATGCCGGGAGTGCGAGCCGAGGATGTAATGTTGGCGGGAGAACGCGATCCGCGTCTTGTCTACAACATGGTGATGCGGCGAGTGGCGATGGAAAATGCACGCCCGTTCATGCCGCTCGAGTTTATGCCGCCCACGGATCTTCCTCGCACGGGTCTGCCGCACACCGGTCTGCCGCGCACGACTGGACCCCGGCTGGTTGTGCCGCGGCCGCGACGGCGAATCAAAATCGACTGGGCGGTTTCACTGGAGAACGGATACGTGCCGCAAAACCAGTTTCCCGCGAAATACCAGTTTGGCGTGGGGGCGGAGAATTGCAACTCGGACTACGTTCTGTTTGGATTGACGGTGACGACCGGGACGCAGGCGAATCTGGTTGGGATCAACAATCTTTATACGAACGCGACTCCAGCCTGCAACAGCGGGTCGCCGTGGGTAGCATTCGCGTACAACACGGTCACGCAGACCGGCGGCCAGATTAAGACGTCGCCGGCGCTTTCGGTCGATGGTACGAAAGTGGCGTTCGTCGAAAGCACCAGCAGCGGTTCGTACTTCCACGTGCTTGTGCTGCCGAACCCGATTCCGGCGCCGCCGTCGCAGACGGGCACGGTGTTGAGTCCGCAGAGTCCGTTGTCGTGCATTACCCCTACGACGGTGAACTGCATGACCACGCTCACCATCCAAACCGCAGCGAACGATTCGAATTCGTCGCCCTGGGTGGACTACAACACGGATACGGCCTACGTGGGCGCGGACAATGGCGTGCTCTACAAGATCAACCCGGTATTCGGCGGGGGCGCGCCGGCGCTGGTCAGCACCGGCGGTTGGCCGGTAACGGTGACGGCCTCGGGCCAGAGCAACAAGGTGTTGACGGCTCCGATTGTCGACGACAATGCGGGCAGGATTTTTATTGGCGACGGGTATGGCTACTTGTACGCGATCAGCCTGAGCAGCCCGGGTGGTACGACGGCGGGGACGCAGGCCGTCGGATGGGTGGGCAACGGTGCAGGAACAGGGATTGTGGATCCGCCGATTGTGGTCAATGACCCTGCCAATCCCACGACCGACCAGGTGTTCTCGTTTACCGGATGCAGCTCGGTTCAGGGGATCGGCGGGGCGGTCACACAGCTTCCTGCGACTTTCACCAGTGCCAGCACCTACACGCCTAGCACGTCCAATACTGTGGACTTAGGATCGGGCAGCGGGAATGGAGACTGTACGACAGGCAACGCTCATTCGGGGACGTTTGACAACACCTTCTGGGTGAGTGGATCGACGTCGGGGCACTTGATGGCCTGCGGATTCGTCTCGGGAACAGCAAGTAAACCGTTGAAGCCGTCGAATCCGAAGATGTATTTCTTTCCTTTCGCGACGAACGTGATTACGAGCACGGGCTCATCCACGTTTGTGGTGAATACCACGATCGGGGACGAGTGTTCACCGCTGACCGAGTTTGACAACGGCACCACGGACCGGCTGTTTTTCGGAGTGGGCAAAACCGACGGGTTCCTGGAGAGTTCGACGATTACGACCTCGTTGACGACACCGAACTGCACGGGGACGCCGACATCCAGTTGTGTGACCGCTCCGAATGCTCTGGGCGGAACCAGCGGGATCGTGATTGACAACGAAGTGTCGAATGGCGGGACGAACATTTACTTCTCGACCATGGCGCCGGGCTCGGTGAACGCGCAGAAGTGCAACGTAAGCGGCGGGACGGCCAATCCTTATTGTGCGGTGAAGCTGACGCAGGCGGCGTTGCAGTAGGTTGCGATTTCTATAGGGCTGGAGAGGTTGTTCTTTCGCCCCGTTGGGGCTTGTCTGGTTTGCGTTCTTACCCACGGCTTACGCCGTGGGCTGTATTCTTACGCCGCTTCGCGGCTGACAAGCGACGGTCTCGGCGGATTCTCCCGGGTTGCCAGACTAGTCGAAAAAAAGGTATGCTCTCGCTTCCTCGGAGCCTCTGCCACGATGACACCATCTTCGCGTTGCCTGCGCCTTGCGGCCACACTTTTCCTCACTTTCTGCTTTCTGCATGACGCGCGATCGCTGGCGCAGCAGGTCGATCCGAACCTCTACTCTGGAATGAAGTGGCGGATGATCGGCCCTTACCGCGGCGGCAAAGTGAATGCGGTTGCCGGAGTTCCGGGAGATCCCGGCGTTTATTACTTCGGCGCGAATGGCGGCGGGGTGTGGAAGACGACCGACGGCGGCACGGTTTGGAAGCCCATCTTCGACAGCCAGCCTGTAGCTTCGATCGGCGCGCTGGCGCTTGCGCCCTCGAACCCGAACATCATTTATGTTGGCAGCGGAGAGAACAATGTCTATTCCGACATCACGTATGGCAATGGAGTTTATAAGTCGACCGACGCAGGCGTGACCTGGCAGCATCTGGGGTTGGAAGACAGTCGGCACATTGCGCGCATTCTGGTTGATCCGCGCAATCCTGATATTGTTTTGCTGGCAGCCATGGGACATAGCTACGGCCCGAATGCCGAGCGCGGCGTTTTCCGCTCGACCGATGGCGGCCGCTCCTGGAAGAAAGTTCTTTACAAGGACGATCTCACCGGCGCCGTGGATCTTTGTTTTGCTCCCGGCGATCCTCGCATCGTTTATGCGGCGCTGTGGCACCCCATTCGCAAGCCCGGACAATCAGGGACGACGTATGGGCCGGGCAGCGGCATTTACAAATCGACGGATGAAGGCGTTACCTGGACGCAGCTCACCGGGCATGGCTTGCCTCCCGGAGATTGGGGACGCATCGGAGTTGCCGCCGCTCCCGGTACGCACGGCCGGCGCGTTTACGCGATCATCGAGGCCAAGGATAAAAACAACGGGCTGTATCGGACCGACGACGGCGGGGCAACCTGGCAACGCGCCACTACCGACGATCGCATCGTCGGCTACTGGTACATGAGCGAGATTTTTGCCGATCCGAAGAATCCAGATCTGCTTTACGTGCCGAAACAGTCGTTGTATCGCTCAACCGATGGGGGAAGGACTTTTACAGTCCTTAAAGGCGCGCCGGGCGGAGATGACTACCACACGGTGTGGATCGATCCGACAAACTCGCAACGGATCATGCTGGGCGTAGATCAGGGTGCAACCATCAGCATGAACGGGGGCGAGTCGTGGAGCACGTGGTACAACCAGCCAACTGGGCAGTTCTATCGGGTCGCAACCGATCATGAGTTTCCCTACTGGGTATATGGGCCCCAGCAGGACAGCGGGACCGTGGGCACTTCGAGCCGCGGCAATGACGGGCAAATTACGGAGCGCGACTGGTTCCCCGTGGGGCCGGGCGAAAGCGGCTACACCATTCCTGATCCGCTCGATTCCGGCGTTGTCTTTAACGCTGGACCGTTCGGCAGTGTGCTTCGATTATCCAAACGAACCGGGCAAGTGCGCGATGTTTCTCCCGGGCCCATCGCCTTCGGGGCTAAATACCGTTTCAACTGGAATATTCCCATGGTCTTCTCGCCCCAGGATCCGCATGTTCTCTATCTGGGCACGCAATTTGTGCTCAAGACGGTGAACGGGGGCAGCAGTTGGGAAGCCATCAGCCCTGACCTGACGCGGATTCCGGTGGATGCAAAGGATCCGAAAAAACCGCTTGGCTCCCTGATGACGATTGCGCCATCGCCGGTGAAAGAGGGCGTGATATGGGCCGGGACGGATGACGGCGCGATTCAACTCACGCGTGACGGCGGCACGACCTGGCAGAATGTTACTCCTTCCACGGTTTCGGAATGGAGCACAATCCCGCTGATCGAAGCATCGCATTTCGACGCCGGTACGGCGTATGTTGCGGTCAACCGGAATTCCCTGGGTGATTTAAGTCCCCACCTTTTACAGACTCACGATTTTGGACAGACCTGGCAGGAAACCGTGAACGGCATTCGCGACGGTGATTTCGTTCGCGCGGTTCGTGAAGACCCAACACGTAAGAACCTGCTCTACGCGGCAACCGAACAAGGTGTATACGTCTCTTTCGACAGTGGAGGCCATTGGCAATCTTTGCGCCTGAACATGCCCATGGTTGCTGTGCATGATCTCGCGATCGAGCAGGGCGACCTGATCGCGGCAACGTATGGACGCTCGTTCTGGATTCTCGACGATATTTCGACGCTTCGTCAGATTGATCCGCAATCGCCGCCCGCACAAGCCGTGCTGTTTGCGCCGCGGCCCGCGATTCGGGTGCGCCGCGACGAAAATCAGGATACGCCGCTGCCGCCTGAGATTCCGGCAGGAAAGAATCCTCCCGACGGCGCCATTCTCAACTACTTTCTGCCGTCCGCGACAACAACGGACATTCGACTGGAAATCTACGACCAGGACGAAAAACTGATTCGCAGTTACTCCAGCGCGCCGCTGCCTGAAACCCACGAACAGCCTTTGCATGTGGCCGAATATTGGGTTGCGCATCCCAAGCCACTCGCAAAGGAGCCCGGCATGCATCGTTTCTTGTGGGACATGCGCTATCCCGACCCGCAAGCCGTGCACGTGCAGACGCCCTACAACTATCCCATGGGTGCGATCGTCGGAGAGACTCCGCTGCCGCCGCAGGGACCGCTGGTCCTGCCGGGAAAATACGAGGTCCGACTCAAGGTAGATGGCCAGACCTACCGCCAGCCACTCGAAGTGAAGATGGACCCGCGAGTGAACTACGCGCGAAACAAACTGGAGAGTGCGCTTGGGCTCGAACTCAAGATTTCCGCAGCGCTCGGACAGAACTTTGCCGGATATCAACAGGTGAAGGACTTGCGCTCGCGCCTGGCGGAATTCACCAAGCGGCCGGCGGCAGATCCCGCTGCGACTGCGGCCGCGCAGCTTGATTCGAAAGCGGACTCAATCCTGGGAGAGTCCGTCTCACCGTTCGATACTCCCAAGGGCAGCAGCTTCATGATCGTGAACGATAATCTGGTGGCTCTGATTGCGCTGGTGGATAGCGCTGATTTTGCGCCTTCTGAGGCATCATTCGCCGCCCTTCAAAAGGTGTGCAGTGGCATGGCGGAGACTTTCGGGGAGTGGGAACAACTCAAAACGAAAGACCTGGCCGCTTTCCGCAAGGTCGTTGATTCGCAGAAGTCCGGCGCGATTCCAGACTATCCGGCGATTGCTTCCGATCCGAACTGCGGCAAATGATTCGTTCAGCTGCCGCGTTAGTACACTCCACCTAGGTTACCGAGGCTGGCACGGATGGGCCATTCCTTGAAACAACGCCCGCAGGCACACTGGATGTAGAGAAAAACAATGCAGCCACAGTCGATCCAAACTGAGCTTTTCGTCACCCTGGCCCAACACTACGAGCACGACCCCGGCGAATTCGTGCAGTTGCCGCAGCAAACCGTCGATTCTTCTTTCGCGCGCGTGGCTGTAGCCGAACTGCGGAATGAAGGCTACGTCGAGGAACAAATCAGAGGCGTAGTCAGACTTACGCCTCGTGGATATCAGGTTTTCCGGAGCAAGCCGCTGCCCGCCGCCTAGCCTGACGGCCGATTTTGGACGAGCCTCAAATACCCTTCTGCAAGCGACTCTGAGCCAATTCTGCGGTACACTTCTTTGGATTCAATGTGGACTTAAAGGCTTCTCAGATCGAAGCCTCACCCAAGGGGAGATCGTCATGCACATTCGCACCAGCTTAGTGCTCGGCCTATGCGTCGCGCTGCCGCCTTCGAGTTTCGCCGACTTCCGCTACGACGAGACCACGAAGATTACCGGCGGCTCGCTTGTGAGCATGGCAAAGCTCGCCGGCTCTTTCAGCAAACAGGCTCATCAGATTACGGACCCAAACAACTCCACCATTCTGGTGAAAGCCAATCGTATGGCGCACATCAATCAAGAATCGACAGAGATCATCGATCTTGACAAAGAGACCATCACCAGAATGGATCACGCCAAAAAGCAATATACGGTTGTGACCTTCCAGGAAATGAGGGCGGCGATGGAGGAGGCCATCAAAAAGGCCCAGGCTCAACCGCAGCAAGCGCCAGCGCCGCAGCCTGCCAGCACTACGCCGCCACCGGAAATGAAGTTCAAGGTGAGTGTCACCAACACGGGCGCCAGCAAGCAGGTTGCGGGTTTATCGGCATCGGAGTCGATTTTGAAGATGTCTATGCAGGCCAAGGACCAGCAGTCCGGGCAAACCGGGAACATGGCTATCACCAACGATATGTGGATGGCGCCGGAGATCCCTGGCTACGGCGAAGTGCGGGATTTCAACAGTCGCATGGCTTCCAAGATGGGAAACATGTTCGGTAGCGCGACGGGCTCCGTGCCTCCTCAGATGCTTTCAACGCAACCCGGGATGGGTTCGGGAATAGCCGACATGGCGAAGGAGATGTCGAAACTGAAAGGCGTCCCGGTGTCCCAGGTCATGCGCATGGGCACAACCCTGGATGGCAGCCCGCTTCCCGCCGCCTCGGAAGCGCCACTGCCGGCATCGAATGGTCCGACCGCCGGGTCCATCGCCGGGCAGGCCGCTACCAACGCCACGAATTCGGCCGCGAACACGGCAACCTCGAATGCCGAAAACCAAGCCGGAAGTCACATGGGCAGCTTCAGCGGGGTTGCTTCAAGCCTTGGCAGCTTTGGCGGATTCCACAAAAAGAAACCGCAGCCCGACCCATCGACAACTCAAACCGCTGCGGCCAACAGCCCTCCGCCAAACTCAGCCGTGCTGATGGAATCCACCACGGAGATGACAAATTTTTCCTCCGCGCCGGTTGACCCAACTCTTTTCAATGTCCCCGCGGGTTATAGCCAGGTGCCCACGGAATACCAGAAGAGCCACCAATAGAGTTGGAACTCCGCTCTAGCGGCTGGTGGTGCAGAGGTTGTCGGAACGTCCGGCCGCGAGCCGCGGCCACTGGGCGATAGGGCGTCCGCCCGGCCACACTGGTTCCCAAGTTGGCGGGCCGCTGCTAGTCCGGGTGTAGGTGCACTGTTGTGGCCAGCCGGTCGGCGATTCCTCCCATGTCTCCTGCCGCCCGTAAATGGTCAAGTCGAGCAACCGGTAGCTGTTATCCATCGCCTCGACGCCGCGTGCCGTCGTCCAGTAAGTCTCGAAGACCTTGGATCCTTGCCGCAGGTAGCAAACGAGGTGCATCCTGCCCACCCGGCGTCCAACCAGCAGAGTATCGAGCGAGCCCTGGGCCGAGTACCAAGGCATCTCCCAGCCCATGAAGTCGCAGTAGCGGGCGCTCTCTTCGTACGGGCCTTGGGCAAACACGGCGAAGGTGACGTCGCGAGAATAAACCTGCGTGGTAACCCACGTGCACCCTTCGCACTGCTCCGGCGCAGGGTGGCCGGTGTGCCACATGAAGTAGTAGGCGATGAGCATGCGGCGTCCTTCAAACGCGTCCAATAGTGTCACCGCGCCACGTCCGCCAATGATCGGTGTGGCACCGTCCACTTCGACCACGGGGAGCCGTCGGCGGGCGGCTGCAATGGCGTCGCCTTCTCTGGTGTGAGCCTTCTCTCGAAGCCGCAATGCGTCCAGCTCGGACTGGAAGGTGGCACGATCGACCACGGCTGGCAGCGCCGGAGTGTCGATGCCGCCGGCCGTCGGTAATTCCACGTTCTTCGACTCTTCTTTCGTCTTCATTGATTGGGTCTCCTTTCGCTTTCTTCGCACACAGCGGCCCTCCGATATGGAACTGTAAATTGACTCGTTGCAACGTCTTCGGCAGTCGACCCTGTTCGTGCGCCTGCAAGATTTCATGGCAGGTGTGCAACCATCTCGTGGATGGCAGTCTGGAAGCTAGTCTTGCCATCGAGATAGGCCTGCCAGTCTGTCTCCAGCACTCGTCGGTATTTCGGCCAGTCGCCACGAGTGTAGACGCCGTTTTGGTCAGCGTAGGGTGTGAAAGCTGCTCTCTCCGCCTCGGGCAGCAGGCGGCGAAGCTCGACCTCACTAGTGTAGAACAAGACTGCGTGCCACAAATCGCGGCACTCTTTCTTCTGGGCGCCGCATTGAGCAGAGAGCGCATCCGTCATCGTATCCGCAAAGGTATGAGAGGCCTCATGGAAAAGAACCTCAAATCCGCTTAGCCCTTGTAGTGTTGGCGCACTGCTGGAGAAAGTCGTGTGCGGAGGGAGTGTGGTATAGGCATGGCCAATTTCAGGCACGTAAAAGCAAATGTCCACACGAATCGGCGCAACCGGCCAGTGCTGTTGCAAGTCTTCGGTTATAGCGGCAGAAAGTTTCAGACCGAGGTCACGCAAACGTGAACTTTGCGATGTGATCCAGTTTTGGTTGGATTGATTGTGGGTAGGCCACCAGTATTTGCGATAAACAGGTGCTGCGGTTTGCAAGACCGGAACCAGATCTGACGACAGGCCCGTGCCGTCCAGGCGTGTGCCGTCATCCTGCTGCTCGGCCAATTCGTCATTAATTCGTATAAGGTCGTGATCGAACACCTCCCGCCCCGTTTCAAAATGCGCGGCATAAAAGTCTATCGCGGCATTCCAATCCGCTTCATCGCGCTTGCTCATTTGCGTGGCCGACAGCAAGTCAGTGCTTTGCAGTCGTCGGTCCGCCTTCGCGGCGCGCAGCAGTGCTTCATGGAGAAGCACTTGGTGGAGATTGACCCAGAAATCGCTATGGAACTGGAAGAGAGGAACAGTCCTGTCTAATGCTAGAGACCGGCGAGGTCCCTGAATTGGCAGGGCGCGGGCTGGTGTGACCAGCAGAAATGTCATGCAAACCAAGAGAGGCAGTGATACCGACAGGTACAGTCTTAGGCTGGTTCTTGTAAAGTGATCGTGGGCTTGCAAGTCGAGCTCCTTTCGAAGACGCCGGACACCAGTAGAGAGGATGCCGCGGGTCCGCTAACCTCGCAGTTCTTAGGCTTCCTCAGCCACGTTACGATGCGAAGTGCGGCGTTGTCTTGAACAAATCGGCAGGCCGGATCGGCTGCTCCAAGCGGTCGGTGATTCGCCAAGAAGCTCTTGGAATTCGCGGATCATGTGGGCCTGATCTGCAAAGCCGCAACTCACCGCCAGTTGCACCCAGGGAGCTAATCGATCCTGACAGTTTGTAAGGACGCGCTGGAGGCGCTCGATACGAAGCAGACGCTTGGGTGATAGACCAACGTGATGCATTAGACGAGAATGCATAGTCCTGAGCGCCAAACCGGCTTGCGCGGCCATTTCCTCGACGCGATTACACCGAGCTTGGGAAAGGGCCAGGATGCAATCACAGCCGGTCAATTCGCGGCTGAGAAAGTCGGCTAAGATGTTAACGGCTTGGGTCGGAGATCTGAAGTGGTTCAGGTTGTCCATCAACGATCTGCCCCGCACGCCAAAAACGTCCTCGACATGCACAGAGCGATCCGTGAAACTTGAAGCCGGAAGCCGGGTAAGAACAGGCAATGCGCCCGGCCGCAGCCGAACCCCGCATGTGAGGATCCGATTGTCCATCGACACGTCCGCGAAGCGGGAACGCGGGCCAACCAAACAGCAGCGCGTTCGGATGCCTCCGCCATCCGCCCGCGAAACTACAAATATCAGATTGGGATTTGCCTCAGGAATAACACGCCAGGAGGATCCGATTGGTACCGAAAGAGCTTGCTGGACCCAGAAGTGCTCAACGAAGGGTGCCTGTTGGCGCGATGGCGCGAAGAGGCTTGACTCCTTGGCTGCTGCGCCCGATTGATCGAGAAGAATCATAAAAAGCGAAATCCAACCTAGTTTTCCAGTAACATATAATAAATGAAGGGCGGACTAGTGGCCGCCCTTCCTCCTCCTTTAGCTCGCTTTCTCCTCTTCGGCGCGCCTTCGGGCCGCGGCTCCTTCAGGGTCGGTTGTTATGTCGACCCACTTCGGGTCAGGCTTGGCCTCCGCGTCGTAATTGTCGTGCCAGTTCCACCATTTGTACGGCTCGGTCTGGGGATAACCCTCTGGCGAGTCCTCCCAAGCTTCCTGACGGCCGAGCGGCGTGAGGTCGAGGTAGCTCCAGGTGGTGCCCATCGCCTCGTCGCCACGGCTGTTGATGAAGTAAGTGCGGAACACTTTGTCGCCGTCGCGGAAGAACACGTTGTGGCCGTGCCATTCGTCCACGCCGAAGTCTTTGTCGAAGCTATCGGTCATGGTGTACCACGGCATCTCCCATCCCATCCGTGCCTTCAGTCTCGCGATGTCCGCCTGCGGCGCGCGTGACGCGTAGGCGAGCGTGGTGTCGCGGGCGTTCAGATGCGCCAGGTGCGAGACCTGATCGGCACCCAGGGAGCAGCC
>Ga0116220_10000958_pt1 | contig 11576 bp, 9 predicted proteins | sample Sb_taG_10_FD_88967 | JGI IMG/M metagenome (GOLD analysis project Ga0116220, IMG submission 88967) | Peat soil microbial communities from Weissenstadt, Germany - Sb_50d_7_NC metaG | ecosystem: Environmental > Terrestrial > Soil > Wetlands > Peat | place: Germany: Weissenstadt | collected 2010-09-21
CATGCCGGATGACGCGATCAACCCGTACGCGGACGAGCCCCTGTACGTGCAGCTAGCGGGCATCGTGCGCCGGATGATCCAGAGCGGCAAGCTGCAGCACCTGGACCCGGTGCCGTCGGAAAGCTCCCTCGTCCAGGGCTACGGCGTCAGCCGGGACACCGTCCGCCGCACCATGGCGCTGCTGCGGGACGAGGGCGTCGTGTTCACCGTCCCCCACCGCGGCACCTACGTCGGCCCCCGGCCGCAATAGCAGCGGCAGGGAGCCGGGAAAGGAGGGCGGACCCGGCGGAGGTAGCGGTGTCGCCGTCGGCTTACTGGGCGAGCCGGACTCGCAGCAGGACACAGACGGGGTGGGGGATGACGGTGAGGCTGTGTTCCAGCCGGCGGCGGTAGTCCGTGAGTTCGTGCGCGGTCAGGACGGGCAGCGGGTGCGGCTGATCCTGGGGTCATTGGCGGCAACTGGTCTCAGGAGTATGCGCCGTCATGTAGGCGATCACGGTATCCGCGTCGGAGCTTTCGGCATAAAGGTCGGAGTCGGGGTCGTGTTCGGAGACGCGCCAGACGCCAGCGTGCTTGTCCCAGAACGCGGACCAGCACAGGTGCTCCGAGAGGAAAGCGGCGATCCGCGCGGCGGCGTACGGGGTGGGGAGATTGGTCATGCGATCCTGCCTAGGTCGGGGTACGCCGTCTCGGGGCACCAGGTTCCGGCTGTCCCCCGGTGATAAGCAGGGGTGTTCCTGGTTCTCGTTGCCGGGTGCGGCAGCGCGGCCCGTGGCGTGCTGGTGCTCCCGCCTGGGCGTGCCTGGTTCACCACGCTCATCTCGGGCCGCCTCCCCCGCTGAGTGCCCGGCCCGGGCATGAGCCTTCCGCAGCAGCCTGCGGGTGCAGTTCGTCGAGCGTGTCGAGCAGATCCTGCAGCACGTACCGGGTAATGACGGTCCCGCCATTGCCTTCCGGTATCCAGGCCTGCCAGAAATCGAAGCCGCCGACCCGGTTGATCTCCACGCCGGGGTACTGCGCGCGGAACCGGTCCAGGCGCCGCAGCTGCTCTGGCCCCTCCAGGCCGCTCATGACCTGCCGTCCATACGCCAGGCAGTGCAGACGCCGTCGGTGACGGCCAGGTGATGGGCCGATCCCCAGTGGAACTCAAGCTCGTCCAGCGCGCCGTCGGCGAGCGCCTGCCGGACGTGGGTCGTAGCGCCGGGGCGGGCGTCGGCCCGCGCCCGCTCGGGGTCGGTGGCGGGAATCGCTCTCTCACACATGCCTGGTCCCTTGATGCCTGGTTACCAATGCGGATGTATGGGAGCGCGCCGTTCCCTTGCGACGCTCGGCGCGGCTAGGCCGCTGTGGCTGAGTCAAGCACAGCGGGTCACCGATCTGCAAGCTTTCAAATTGACTACTTGAGCGGGAGAATAAGCATGATGAGAAGTTCACCTCGTATCGTGCGAGGGGATGCTTTCATTTCGGGTGCCCGACAGCCTCGTATGGAAGGATGGCAGCTGTGGCGGTAGAGACAACCGGATCGACCGTGCCGCGCCGGCAACTCGGGCGGTACCTGCGCGAGCTGCGCAACCGGGAACGGCTGACGGTCAGGGCCGCCGCGGAAAGGCTGGAGTGGTCCGAGGCCAAGATGTGGCGGATCGAGACCGGCCAGACCAGCCTGCGCAGCCTCGACGTCGAAGCCATGTGCAAGATCTACGCCGCCCCTGCCGACCTCACCGAAGCCCTCATGGGCCTGGCCAAGGAGACCAAGGCCCGCGGCTGGTGGCACGCCTACGGCGACGTCATCCCCGAGGACTTCGACGTCTATATCGGCCTCGAGGAGGCCGCCTCGCAGCTGGCGTGGTATGAATCCGAGCTCGTGCCCGGCCTGCTGCAGACCGCAGACTACGCGCGCACCTTGATCGCCGCCGATAATCCCGGCGTCGACGAGGAGGAGATCAGCCGCCGTGTCCATGTGCGGATGGCGCGGCAGCCGCTGATCCGGCGGGCTACCGCTCCCCTGCATTTGCAGGTCGCGCTCAACGAGGGGATCCTGCGCCGGCCCGTCGGCGGGCGGCGGATCATGGCCGGGCAGCTCGGCCATCTTGTTGAGGTGTCGGAGCTGCCGAACGTGTCGCTGCGGGTGGTGCCGTACAGTGCCGGGCTGCACCCGGGGCTGATGTCGGGGCCGTTCGTCATCCTGCGGTTCCCGGTCAACGGCGACGGCCGGGAAAGCGAACCCGCCACCGTGTACGTGGACGGGTTCACCGGCGCCCTGTACCTAGACAAACCCGGCGAGGTCCAGCGGTATGACCAGGCGTTCGGCGGCATCTGGGACGCATGCCTGGACCAGGGCACGTCCCGGGACCTCATCCATCACGCTGCGGAGGAGCTTAGGAAATGAGCAGCACCGAACTTTCCGGCGCGCTGTGGAGGAAGAGCAGCTACAGCAACGGACAAGCCAACTGCGTCGAGGTCGCCGCCATGGGAGGCGGGTGTACGCTCGTAACCGTCCGCGACAGCAAAGCGCCAGACAGCCCTAGCCTGGTCTTCACTGCGAAAGCATGGCAGCACTTCACGGTCGGCGTTGCAGGCGTTCGAAATTCGGCTTAGATTCGGCTGGTACAAGCGTTATGAGGCTTTCACGGCGACAACAGTCGGGTCAAGGTCGGCGTCACACCTGGTGATCATTCACTAGAGCACGCCTCTTCATTGGAGAACAGCTCCCTGCCGACTCTGCGCTAGCGTGCTGCTAGTGGGTTCGCTGCGGCGGAACGGCACAGAAGTGCCGGCTCTGTTCGGAGTCGTGGTGCACGTAGCGGGCGTATCCGACCGCCTGGTCGGTGGGCACAGACCTGGGGGCTGACCTGCCGCTGCGGGTGCCGGTGCGTCGGCTCACCGCCACTGTAGGGTTTTAGGAACTTGAGTTCTCGCGGCCTACAAGCGCGGCGAGCGCCTGCGCCGATCTCTGCTGAGAACGGGTAATTGACCCTCGGACGGCGCGGTCGATGAGCGCGCCGAGTGGCCCGAACCGCGGCGTATAGCGAACGGTGAGGGTGAAATTGGTGTCCTGGCCTGCGGGCGAAAGCTCGATAATCACGGTCATGTTCTTCGCGGTGCTGACGCCTTCTCCCTGTTGCACCTGCCGGCGCGGAGGGTCGAACTCAGCGACGCGCCACCGGGTGACCCACTTCCACGGTCCGGCTATCCGGGTGAGTTCTTCAATGGTTGCGCCGGCCCGGGCGGGGCCCGTCTGTGTGGATCATCTGGAGCGTGTTTTCCACCCATTCGGGGTGGCGGCTGGTCGCAGGCGATCTCCCATACCCGTTCCGGTGATGCGAGGATGATCGCCGAGGCGATGATCGAGGCCTGTCTGGGCATTTCCCTATTCCTGTGTTCCGTGTGGCCGGTACGAGCGTGGCTGCCGGTCTCAGGCTGCGCCGGGCCGGCTAAGCCCGCAGCCGCCGTCGTCAGCTGCGGTTCCCGAGCGACCTGGAGGTACCCGTCGCCTGAGTACCCGCCGAGCCGATCGCCGCCGCTCTCGCAGCCCGATGTCCCACCCTGGATTCCTAGTTTCCTGGTGGAGTACATGAATTCGTGGGTGCTGAATTCGTCCCTCTGCAGGTCGACTTCCGGTCGCGTCATCCTGTCTGGTGACGGCATCGGTATGCCATAGGCTCAGCCTGCCAGGCGCGGCCACGTGGTCCCCGTCATATCTGCCGCGCGAGTCGGACTCGGCTCTCCACCGGGAATTTCGTGATCGCCAACAGGCGCCAACCCATATCGGCCCTGCGCATAAGGGTCGCGGGCGTGGTCGGAAAGGTCGCATCGGTGAGCTGCTTCTGGTGCTGTCGGGGATTTCGAGGAAGACTTCGTATGGGAAGGTAACTCGGGCGGAGGCGCGTGGTGACAGGTCTGGAGGCTGCGGCAGCGGCGGTAGCAAAGGCTGTGGTGCAGCGGGCGGGGCGGGAGTGGCTGGCTGGGCGTGCTGCTCGGGAGGACCGGGAGAAAGAGCTGTCGGAGCTGATCCAGGTCTCGTTTGCGGATCGTTTTGTCCGCCGGCGGCTGGAGCGGCAGCTGGGGGATATCGCTGATTCGGTGGAGCGGCGGCTGGAGGCGCTGATCACTGTGGAATACAGAGGGCTTGCTGACAGTGACCGGGCGGCGGTGTTCGCTGAGGTAGTTTCGGTGTTGGAGCGGGCTGATCTGTCGGATGCCGCTTTACTGGGGGATGATGCCGACCCGGTGAAGCTGGCCCGGCGGGTGCGGGCCTGTGTGCCGTCCCCGGCCGGGCTGGGCGAGGCCGGGTCTTGTCTGTTCGCGGTGGTGCTGGATGAGTGCTGTGATTGCCTGGTCCGGATCATCCGGCAGTTGCCGCAGTTCCCTCCGCGGGCCGCCGCCGAGGCCTTGTCTCGGTTGTCTGGCCTGGCTGAGCAGGTTGCCGTGGTGCTGGAGCGCCTGCCGCCGCGGAGCCTGGATGCCCCTGAAGGTACCGGTGGCGATGCGGAGTTCGGGCGCCGGTACCTGGAATACCTCAGCGGCACGCTGGATGAGGTGGAGCTGTTCGGCGTGCGGATGGAGAACTTCCGGCCTCGTGCCGCGCTCAGCGCCGCCTATATCAGCTTGAACGTCACCGCTGAGGAGCCGGTATCGCCGGTGGCCGGGCCGTTGAAGTTCGCGTCGCTGACCGGCGAACGTGTGGCTGGGCGCGGCGGCCCGGCGATGCGCGCGGAAACCGCGCTGGCCCGGTTTCCGCGGACGCTGCTGCGGGGCCAGGCCGGATCGGGCAAGAGCACGCTGCTGCGCTGGGTTGCAGTCACCTCAGCGCGCGGCGGGTTCAGCGGCGGCCTGGCGGGCTGGAACGGCCGCGCGCCGTTCCTGGTCAAGCTGCGCAGTCACGCCGACACCGCGCTGCCGCAGCCGGAAGACTTCGTGACCGGGCCCCTTGCGACGCTGATGCCGGCCGGGTGGGCACACCGCATGCTCAGCCAGGGCCGGGCACTGCTGCTGGTTGACGGCGTCGATGAGCTTCCCGCGGCCCGGCGTCCTGCGGTACGGCAGTGGCTGCGGGATCTGCTGGCCGTCTATCCCGCCGTCCGGGTGATCGTGTCATCCCGCCCGGCGGCCGCTGAAAGCCGCTGGCTGTCCGCCGAAGGGTTCTCCCCCGTCATTCTGGAGCCGATGGGCGCGCCGGAGATCCGGGAGTTGATCCGGCAGTGGCATGCGGCCGTCAGGCACGCGGCCAGTCTTCCCTGCCCGGCGGAGGACCTGCCGGGCTATGAGGGTGCGCTGCTAGCCCGCCTGGAAGGCGCCGCGCATCTGCGGGCGCTGGCAGCTACCCCGCTGCTCGCCGCGATGATGTGCGCGCTGAACCTGGACCGTGCCAGCCACCTGCCCCGCGACCGGATGGGCCTGTATGCCGCCGTCCTGGATCTGCTGCTGGAGCGCCGTGACACCGAGCGCGGCATCCCTGCCGAGCCGGGCTTTACTCTCGAGCGCGAGCAGAAGACGCGGGTCTTGCAGGACCTGGCGTGGCAGCTGACTGTCTTCGGCCGCGCCGAGATGGCCACTGCCACCGCGCTGAAAAGGGTCGCTGACAAGACTGCCAGCATGCCGCGTATCACCGGCACGCCGACCGCGCTCCTGGAGCACCTGCTGCTCCGTAGCGGAGTGATCCGCGAACCGGTCCCCGGCCGGGTCGACTTCGTTCACCGCACTGTCCAGGAATACCTCGCCGCCGCCGAGGCGGCTGACAACGCCGACATCGAGCCGCTCATCGCCCGCGCCCACCTGGATCAATGGCATGAAACCGTCGTCATGGCCGCCGGGCACGCGAACGCCCCGCTCCGCCACCAGCTCCTCACCGGAATCCTCGACCGCGCCGACACCGAACCCCGCCACGCGCACCGGCTCCGGCTGCTGATAGCGGCTTGCCAGGAGACTGTTCCCGAGATCCCCGCCGGGCTCCGCGACCGCATCGACGCATGCATCGCCAGCCTCATCCCGCCTCGCAGCACCGGCGACGGCAGGTCGCTGGCCAGCGCCGGTGAAGAAATACTCCGCCGCCTGCCCGCCACCCTCAACCAGCTGACCGCGGGCCAGGCGGTCGCTACTGTGCGCACCACCTGGCTGATCAACGGCCCCGAGGCAATAAATTGCCTGGCCTGTTACGCAAGCGACCCGCGCAGGCGGGTCCAGGACGAGCTGATCAACGCCTGGAGCTATTTCGATCCGGTCCAGTACGCGCGTCGCGTCCTCGCCGACGCGCCGCTCCACCAAGGGCGCCTCACCATCGACGACCCGGTGCTGCTGCCCGCCGTATCCTGCCTGCACAACCTCACCGACCTGCGAGTCCACCTGCCCGTTACGGCAGACCTGGACTGCCTGCACGGGCTGCCCGCCCTCACCAGTATCTGGGCTGACCGGGTGACCTCAGATGCCTTCCCCGAACTGGCCGATCACGCCGGCTTGCGGGACGTCCAGATCATGCACCTCGACGGCCCAGCCGACAGTGCGCAGCCGCTGCTGGCACTCCCAGCTCTGCGCAAATTCGCCGTGTACGGCGGCAGATTCACCTCCGACCTGAGTTTCCTGACCCGATTGCCGCAGCTCACCACCCTCGCCCTCCCCGATCTCGATGAGACCGAGGACTTCACACCGCTGCACTCCCAGCCCGGGCTGCGGGACCTTATCCTCTACGGCTGCGGGAACCTCACCGACTTCGAGATCCTGCGGCCGTTCACCGCTCTGCGGCGCCTGGGCCTGTTCGGCGCATCACTCCCGGCGGGCACCATCAGCGAGATAGTGAACACCTGGCCGCAACTGAGAAACCTGGAGCTGGTCAACGCCGATTGGGTCACCAGCATCGCCCCCGTGACTGCACTTCCGCTAGAAGTTCTTTCCATCAAATGCCCCCAGCTGACTGATATCACGCCCATCGCCCGCCTCCCCCGGCTGCGATGGCTGTACATCGGCGGATCACCCTTCCCGGACCTCAGGCCGGTCACCGCGCTCACCCGGCTCCAATTCCTCAACATCAGCCGTCACGGTTACCCCCTAACCCTGGACCTGACCCCGATCGCCCAGCTGCCTGCCCTACGACACCTCTCCCTATACGACGTTCCCGGGGACACCGACCTCACCCCGCTAGGAAAGATGCGCAATCTCACGATCAGCATGCAAGAAGGCCAGCACGTACAGGGCATGCAAAACCTGCATCACTCGACCCGCATCCAATGGGACCCCGCCGACTAAAATCCCCGTAACATCCTTAGTTCCTAGTTTCCGCTCGCGGCCACCTGGTCCCGGAGAACGAACCGCCCCAGCTCAAGTGACTCCTCATACGGCTCCCTCTCTACTCCCCTCTCCTCCCGAACCCGGCTCGGTGGGTCTGCTACAGAACATCCAGGTATGCGTGCAAGGCTGTGGCACGGCCCCAGGTCAGTAAGCCATGCATATCGGCGGCAGTGTGCGCGTTGTGTCGTACGAGGGCTGATTACTCAGCGTGGCGAGGAGTGTCCCACCTCCGGCTGCCGATCGCGGATTTGGCGCTCAAGTTCCCATGTCGGTTCCCGCGCGGATCGTCCGTTCTTTGTGACCTCTGGATGGACGGTGCTGGGTGACGCGGCAACTTGATGGCCGGCGAGGTCGTCGTGCTTTGCTGGAGGAGGCCGCGATTTATGTCCCTGGATGATCCCGTGTGAGAGTAGCCAGTTCGCCGGAAATGACGTTGGCTTCGGCGGCGCCGATCCTCTGGAAGATTTCCTGTGCTTGCCGCAGGTTCGCGGCAGCTTCGGCTGCCCGATCGTCGAGCAGCGCGCAACGGCCCAGTCCCGCCAGTGCATGGGCTTCATCCCAGACGCTGTGGATCTCGCGGGCCAGGCGCAGGGCCTGCTGGTGGTAGTCCCTGGCCTGGCTGAGGTCACCGAAGACCCGGTGCAATATTCCGGTCTCGTTGAGTGCCTCTGCCAAGGGGCCTCGAAAACCAAACCTGCGGTAGATGCTTAGAGCCTCCTGCAGTGCGTTAACTGCACCTGGGTAATCCCCGGTTTCCCGCCGCACGGCTCCAAGGTAGGTAAGGGCATTGGCTAGGCAAAGCCGCTCGCCAAGGTCACGGGAGATGTCCAGCCCCTTCTCCAGCAAGTCGGCCGCAGCCCGATAGTCCCCGGACATCCGCCGCGCAGTCCCTAGGAAGATGAGGGCATTAGCCTCAAAAAGCCGGTCGCCAAGGTCGCGGGAGATGCCTAGTGCCTCTCCCAGGACCTGGGCCGCGCCCGGATAATCCCCGACCTCGGTACGCAGGATGCCCAGATGGGTGAGGGCAAGGGCCTGGCCGGGCCCGTCACCGAGGTCACGGGAGATTTGCAGCGCCTCTTCCAGCGCGTGAGCTGCCTCTTGATACTTGCACGCCGATCGCGAGACGGTCCCAAGATCACATAGGGCAAGAGCTTGCCCGGTCCGGTCGCCGAGGTCACGCGAAATGGCCAGCGCTTCCTCCAGTGCCTCCTCGGCCCCGAAATTGTCTTCGGCCATGTACCGTACCGCCCCCAGGTTGCTGAGGGTGTTAGCCTGGCCAAGCCGGTTGCCAAGGTCGCGGAAGATGCCCAGTGCCTCTTCCAGTGGCTGGGCCGCGCCCCGGAATTCGTCGGTCACGTACCGCACCATGCCCAGGTTGCTGAGGGCGTTGGCCTCCCCTAGCCGGTCGCCTAGATGCCGGGCGGCCTGTACGGCGGTGGCGTGGCGGGCCGCCGCCTCGGTCCAGGGGCCGTCTTGCTGCAACAGCGCGGCCAGGGCGGCAGTAAGGGCGATGATCCGGGCGTGCTGGCCGGTGCGAGTGGCGTAGTCCAGGCAGGCCAGCAAGTTAGGGCGCTCGGTCCGTGCCCATGCCAGCGCGTGGGCGCGGTCCGGCAGGGCAGGGACCGTGGCGGGCGGTGCCAGCAGGCATGCCGGGCTGGTGCGGGTCTGGCGGGCAAGCCAGGTCTCAGCTAGATCAGCGGTATACAGGTAGTAGTCCAGCAGCCGTTCCACCGCCTGCTCGCGCTCGGGGGCGGCATCAGCGGCGGCGTGACCGCGGGCATAGCGGCGGATGAGGTCATGCATGCCGTACCGGCGATAGCCGGTCTCGATCACCAGGCCCTCGCGATGCAGAGCATCCAGCTGACCGATAGCTTCCTGCAGGCCCGTGCCGGCCAGTGCAGCGGCCGCGTAAGCGTCAATCATGGTGCCCAGATGCAGGCCGAGGCAGCGGAAGAATCTCTGCAGGCCAGGGGGAAGGTAGCGGTAGGACACATCGAATGCGGCGGCTACAGTGTCCTTCTCCGCGGCCAGGGTGAGCATGCTCGCCCTGGTCTCATCCGTCAGGTCGGACACGGTCCAGGACGGGTGCCGGGCGTACACGCGGGCCAGCAGCGAGATCGCCAGCGGCAGGAATCCGGCCAGCTGCACCAGCTCCGCCACCGCCGCCCGGTCGGCCACGGCGCGGGGAGCTAGCCGCAGGAACATCTCCCGTGCCTTGCCCGGTGGCAGGACCTCCAGCATGACCGGGGCGACCGTCCCTGGCAGGTCGCCTAGGTGGCGGCGGCTGGTCAGCAGTACCAGGCAGCTCTCACTGCCGGGTAGCAGCGGAGCAACCTGGGCACTGCTGGCCGCGTTGTCCAGCACGATGATGGACCGCTGGGTGGCCATCCGGTCCCGCCACAGGGCGGCCCGGCCCTCCAGGTCCTCGGGCAAGAGCCGGGCATCCATCCCGGCGGCCGACAGCAGCACGGCCAGTGCCGCCTCGGGAGTTAACGGATCCTGGCCCGGGGTGTGAGCCCGCAAGTTGATGAACAACTGACGATCCGGGAACCGGTGCCGCAGGACATGAGCGGCATGGACGGCCAGGGTCGTCTTCCCCACCCCCGGCATCCCGCCAATAGCGTGGATCGCCACCACCCCGCCAGCCCCGGCCCCTGCTGCCTCACCCACCGCGGCCACGATGCGGTCCAGTTCCTCATCCCTGCCGGTAAAAGCCGCCGCGTCCGGCGGCAGCGAATACCGCACCTGGAACGAAGATGACGGCACCATCTTGCTACTGTCCAGGCGGCTGAGCGCGTCCCGCACCTCCCCAGCCAGCTGCCCGACCACGTCCTCGAGCCGCTTGCCCTGCAGGTGAGTCACGTCGTGGTTCAGCTGAGCAGCCAGCGGCTCCAGCGGCCCGCCACGCGAGCCCCGGGCCACGATCTCCCGCACCAGGTACCCGGTCAGCCTCCCCGCCAGCACTGTGGCCGGCCAGCCCAGGACCTGCGCCGACGAACGTCCCGTGCCGGTCAGGCCCACGTCATCCAGGACAGCCAGCTGTCTTGCGATCCCGGCCTGCAGCGCCTCCAGCAGCGTTGCCTGAGCCCCGGCCGACGCCGCCGGCACCGGGTCGGTGAACACCTGGCTGACCACCAGCGCCAGCTCCTCAGCCGAGTCTCCGCCCTCCGGCCGCAATTCACCGGCAACAAGCCCGATGGCGGCAGTGGCAGCCTGCCGCAGCGCGCGCTCCTGTTCCGTACCCAGGACCCACGTGACCAGCCTCTTACGCCCGGAATCGGCGAGCAGCGCCACCAGCCACGCACCGAGGTCATCAGCGATAAACGACACACCACCATTCTCCTTGCCTCCGCAGCGGTAACGCGGCCAGCCCGCTGCCGAAAACGCACACCTTGGGGGACCTTTCCGGTCACCGTGAACGCCAAGCGCATGGCCTGACCGCCGAACGTTTTCCCGTCACCCTGATCCAATAGCCCAGCGTCAGCCAAGGGGCTAAGGTCCTGCAGCCACTGCACCTTGGCTTGCACAGAACGATCCTTCGGTATGCCCTCACCGACCTACATGTCGATCACCACGAGCGTGCATTAGAAGGCGGATCTCGCGCTAGCGCAGCGAGTTCCTCGATACGGAGTGAGCGGAAGCGACTGGGTTGCTTTCGAGGCGGAGGACAGTGCCCCGTTATATGGCCCGAAGGGCTCGCGGCCGGGCTAGGCCAGTGGCGGGAGGGTCGGCAGGGCCGCAGCGTCCGGGTGCAGGCCGCTGCCGTCACTGCGACCAGACAGCCAGGCCAGCAGCGCCGCCGGAGGGCCGGTGACGTCGACTGGTGGGCTGGTGTCGATGTGCAGCGCGGTGGGGGAGCTAAGGGTCATGGGCGGCGCGTCGGCCCGGCGGTTCATCAGGGCAGTCACCCGGGATAGCTCAGTGGCGGCGAAATCGTCGGGCCAGTTGGCGGGCTGGTAGCCGGCGGCCAGGTCGACGTGGTGGTATTCCAGTTCCCGCCGCAGGCTGGTGACGGCACCGCGGACCGGCCGGCGGCCCGCTCCTAGCCAGATCGCGGGGGCGTCCCATAGATGGCGGGGGTGCTCGCGGATCGCGGTCAGGCAGTCCTGGACGGCGCGGTGCAGGTCGGCGCGGATCACCGCCGCCGGGCGGCGCGCACCGGCGTCGATGGCGTCAGCACGGGCTTGCTCGCAGGGGTACTGCCGGCCGACCCGGCCCGCCAGGGCGGCCCGCAGCAGCCCGGTGCGTGAGTCGGCAGCTTGCGCCAGGTGGGTGAGCACGTGCGCACGCGTCCAGCC
>Ga0116220_10000963_pt1 | contig 11551 bp, 8 predicted proteins | sample Sb_taG_10_FD_88967 | JGI IMG/M metagenome (GOLD analysis project Ga0116220, IMG submission 88967) | Peat soil microbial communities from Weissenstadt, Germany - Sb_50d_7_NC metaG | ecosystem: Environmental > Terrestrial > Soil > Wetlands > Peat | place: Germany: Weissenstadt | collected 2010-09-21
AAGACGACGCTGTCGGCGGTGTCGAAGAGCACCTGCTGGAGCAGGCGCGGCAGATCACCACTCCAGACCAGGGCCGCCGCGGCGGTCAGGGGAGATCCGTCGATCCGGGCGCGGACCAAGTGGGCCGGGTCGGCCGCCGGATCTGGTTCCGCCGGTCCGGGCCGCTCTTCTGGCGCCGCCTGTGCCCGGTTCATGTCGGTCCTGCCTATGGTGGTCATCCTTGTCTTCTGATCGGGCAACCTGACGTTACCGCCGGGCCCGGGGCCGGGGCGTCGGGCGAGCAGGACGAGGTTGCGGGCAGCCGTCGTGCCGCGCGCACAACCACGCCGGGCTCAGTGTTTCGTGGATTCGGCATCGCCTCCGTGGCGCGCGGATTCGGGCTGCCGCGCGGCCGACGTCGATACCGCCGAAGAGCTGGAGCAAGGAGTCAGGCGGCCCTGAGCGCCGACACCACTATGGTCATCATGGTGCGCACGCAACCGCAGAAGGCGATGCTGTAACAATCTCAGGCGTGGTCGACGAAGAGGTCGGCTTGCGGCTCGGCGCCGGGCTGGTAGGCGTACCGGTCGAAGTCGGTCACGCCCTCGGCGGCCAGCACGTCCTCGCACAGGAACGCGTTCCCGGTGCAGTCCCGGCTGGGCTTGGTGATGACCGTGTACGCCGCGTCGGCGTACAGCTCGGGCTTGCGGGCCCGGGCCATCGCCGCCTCGCCGCCGAGCAGGTTCTGCACCGCGGCGGTGGCGATCAGCGTCCGCGGCCACAGCGCGTTGGAGGCGATGCCGTCCGCGGCGAACTCGGCGGCGAAGCCCAGCGCGCACAGGGTCATCCCGTACTTGGCGATCGTGTACCCGACGTGCGGGCTGAGCCAGCGCGGCTCTAGGCTGACCGGCGGGGACAGGGTCAGGATGTGCGGGTTCGCCGCTCGCTTCAGGTGCGGGATGCAGGCCCGGCTGACCACGAACGTGCCGCGGGTGTTGATCGACTGCATCAGGTCGTAGCGCTTGATCTCCAGCGCCTCGGTGCCGGACAGGTTGATCGCCGAGGCGTTGTTGACGCACACGTCGATCCCGCCGAACCGCTCGACGGCCTGCGCGACGGCCCGCTCCACCTGGGCCTCGTCGCGGATGTCGCCGACCACCGGCAGCGCGCGGCCGCCCGCCGCCTCGATCTGCGCGGCGGCGGTGTACACCGTCCCCTCCAGCTTGGCGTGCGGCTCGGCCGTCTTGGCGATCAGCGCGACGTTGGCGCCGTCCCGCGCCGCCCGGATCGCGATGGCCAGGCCGATGCCACGGCTGCCGCCGGAGATGAACAAGGTCTTGCCCGCAAGCGTCATTGATGCCTTCCTTGAGCCGTGTTCGGGCCGTAGCACCACGGCCCGTTCGGAGTAATTTAAAGACTTTTGCCCGAACGGGCCGTGGCATCACTTCCGCGTCAGCCTGGCTCCCGGGTCTCCCGCAGGCGGCGCCGGGAGACTTCCACCTCCGCTTCGGCGGCGGCGCGGCCGGCCCAGGACGCGCCATCGACGCTCTTGCCCGGTGTGGTGGTCGACCTCATACTTGTTCCTGCTACCCCGCGGGATCTCGATCAGGACGTCAAGTTCCATGACCGTCAGCCAGGTAGCGGCCGCCCTTGATGGCCAGGATCTCGTTGCACCCGTCCTCGATCATCGACAGCCGGGCGTCCCGGAAGATCTTCTCGATGGGGCGGTCACGGCGGATCCCTGCGCCGCAGAAGATCTGCAGCGCGTCGCTGGCGACCTCGAACGCCGCCTGGGTGCCGGTGATCTTGGACGCCATGGCCGCCTGCAGCGCGGGGACCGGCTGGGTGAAGTTGTACAGCATCGCCCGGCGGGCCAGCGCCCGGGCCGCTTCGACCTTGCGGTACATGTGGAACAGCCGGTAGGCCACGCTCTGGTGCGCCGCGATGGGCACGCCGCCCTGCCTGCGTTCGCGCGCGTAGTCCAGCGCCAGTTCGTAGGCCGCCCGCGCGGTACCGGCGAAGATGGCGCCCATGCACGCGTTGCCGAGGACGAGGACCTGGTAGCAGGCCCGCTGGTAGTCGTCCGGCCCGGCCAGCACGTTCGAGACGGGCAGCACCACGTGGTCGAAGATGACCGCACCCTGGTTCAGGGCCCGCTGCCCGAGCTTGTCCAGCGGCGCCCCGCGGCTGACGCCGGGGGCATCCATCGGGACGATGACCACGCAGCCCCGTTCCGGATCGGGCCCGAGGCCGACCTCGGCGGCGCAGTGGAGGATGCAGACCTCGGCGATCGTGCCGTTGGAGATCCAGTCTGCTTTCCGCCCGTTGATCACGACCCGGTCCTCGGAGAGCGTTGCCACGCAGTCGGGTGGGCCGTATTCGCCGCCGGGATGGAAGATCTGGCGGCCGGGATCGAGCTGATCGGAGCCGTGGCCGGGCTCGGTGGTCGCCCAGCAGCCGAGCTTCGAGCCGGGCGTCAGCTCGAGCAGGTGCTGGTTGCCGAACGCGGCCGCCATCCACCGCGGGAACATGGACACCCCGAGCGAGCTGGCCAGGCCCGCGTCGCCCCAGCCCAGTTCCTCGAGGATCAGGCACGCTACCCGGGCGGCCTGGGCCGGCTCGAAGGCCAGCAGCTGGTCCACGCCGATGCCGAGCTTGGCGAATTCGGTGTACACCTGCCACAGCGGCGAGCCGGCCGCGATGACCTCCTCGGGCGTCATGCGGTCCAGTCGCTCCCCGATGGGCCGCATCACCTCGGCGGCGAAGCGGTGCACCCCGTCCAGCAGGTCCTGCTCCTCCTTGGCCAAGGGCTCCTCGGCCCCGGTCATCTGCAGCGTGCCGCGCGGATCTTCATCCCACCGGGCGATCAGGGTCCCCTCGGCGGGACGGGCGATGCTGGCGAACTGAGTCATGGCCGTTCGTCTCCTCGATCAGGTGAATGCTGGCTGTTCGGCCACCTCGGCCTCGGCGAGGTAGTCCCTGACCGGCGTGCCCAGCGGCAGCGTGATGTCCGCGACGGCGTACAGGGCGCCGAGCGTCCGTACCGGCGCCATGGCGGCGAGCGGGTCGAACTCGGAGGCGGAATCCATGCTCACCGAGCACCGGCCGGTCCACAGCTCCGGTGTCCCGGCCGCGCTGATTACGGGAGCTGCCGAGTAGTCGGTCCGGATCAGCTCACAGATGCTCGGCTGGCTGGCGCCGAGGCGGCTGTTCGGGATCCGGCGCAGGGTGAGCGCGGGCAGGAAGCTCACTTCCCCCGGTGCCGCCAGGCGTTCGGGGTTCATGGTCACGGTCAGCAGCCGCTTCCCGGCGGGCCGCTCGACCGTGAACATCATCTGCTCGCCGAACGGCTCGCCGGCGACGGGGCGCGCGTAGCCCATGCGGGCGAACTTCTTGGGAAACCCCCACAGCTCACGCCCGCACGCCAGCGCGGCGTCGTTGTCGACGTAGATGAACGGGCAGAACGTGTAGGGTTCGCCCTCGAAGCTCACCCGGACCAGCATGATCGCCTCGTTGTAGACGCCCAGCGTGGAGAACGGGTAGTGAACGACCCAGGCCAGGCACACCGGCGGGTCCTCCAGCGGCGACACGCCCGGCGGGAGCAGGCCGGTGATCGCGGCCGGGTCGGCCTCGTAGGAGGCGATGATCGCGGTCGCCCCGCGGTACAGGTAGGGCGGCGGCGGGTACAAGCCGCCGCTCACCGGGAGGGCATAACCCTCGGTCAGAACGTCCATGACATCTCCATTTGCGGTTGCCGGGTATTCAGGCCGGAGGGGTGCTGAGCAGCAGGGGATAGGCCCGGCGGTCCAGCCGGCCGGACAGGTCGACGTGGATGAACTTCTCCTCGGTGTACTCGTCCAGCGCGTGCGGTCCGAGCTCGCGGCCCAGCCCGCTCTGCTTGTAGCCGCCGAACGGGTAGGCGGCGTTGACCATGTGCCAGTCGTTGACCCAGACCGTGCCGGCCTCGAGCTGGCCGGCCACGTCCAGGGCTCGCTGGTTGTCGGTGCTCCAGACCCCGGCGGACAGCCCGTACTCGGTGTCGTTGGCGATCCGGATCGCGTGGTCGGTGCTCTCGGCGCGGATCACCGACAGGACGGGGCCGAAGATCTCCTCGCGCGCGATCGTCATGTCGTTGCGGACGTCGGTGAAGATCGTCGGCTCGACCCAGAAGCCGCGCTCGAACCGCGGGCCGGCCGGCACGCCCCCGCCGCAGGCCAGCGTGGCGCCTTCCTTCTGGCCGGAGTCGATGTAGCGCAGGATCCGGTCACGGGCCTCGGCCGAGATGACCGGGCCGAGATCCGTGGTCTCCTCGAGCGGATCCCCGATCGTGATCGTCGCGGCCCGCTCGATCAGGCGCTCGACGAACTTGTCGTGCACGGTGGCGGCCACGATGATCCGCGTGCCCGACTCACACGCCTGGCCCTGGTTCATCAGGCCGCCGAACAGCGTGCCGTCCGCGGCGAGGTCCAGGTCGGCGTCGTCGAGGACGATGTTCGGCCCCTTGCCGCCCAGTTCCAGGGTCAGCCGCTTCACGTTGCCCGCGGCCATCCGCATGATGTCGCGGCCGACGGCCGTCGACCCGGTGAAGGCGATCTTCCGCACGTCCGGGTGGCTGGCCAGCCGGGCTCCCACCACCGGGCCCTCGCCGGGCACGACGTTCAGGACCCCCGGCGGCAGCCCGCACTCCTGCGCGATCCGGGCGAACTCCAGCAGCGTCAGCGGGGTGCGCTCGTCGGGCTTGACCACGATCGTGTTGCCCGCGGCCAGCGCCGGGCCGATCTTCCACATGGCCAGGAGCAGCGGGAAGTTCCACGGCACGATGGCCGCGCATACGCCGACCGGCTCGCGGCGGACGATGCCGCTGGCCAGCGTCGGGACCCGCATCAGCGGCCCGGGCTGCTCGAAGGCATAGGTGCGGGCCTGGCCGGCGAAGTAGCTCAGGTGGGCGATGGAGAAGCCGATCTGGAACGTCCCGGCCTGGCGGACCGGCGCGCCGTTCTCCAGCGCCTCGAGCACGGCCAGGTCGTTGATCCGCTCGGTCAGCCGGTCTGCGATCGCGTCGAGCACGGCGGCCCGCTGCGGCGGCGGCGTCCGGCGCCACCGGCCGTCGGCGTGCGCGGTCCTGGCCGCCAGGACCGCCCGGTCGGCGTGCTCGCGTCCGCCCTTGGCCACGCTGGCCACCGGTTCCTCGGTGGCCGGGCTGCGGATCTCGAACCGCTCGTCCGCGTCGACCCAGTCCCCGCCGATGAGCATCGAGTAGTGCCGGATGGCGTCCATCCCGCCCCCTTTCGCGGTGTGATCCACGACGCTAGGCCGCGGCGGACCCGGCGATAACGTGCCGCCAACACGAGGCTGGGCCGTTTCCTCGGGCCGCCGGCCCAACGGTTGTGCCGCCATACCAACGCCCGGGGACAGGCTTGATACCGGGGACCGACGACCTCCTGGGCCCCCGGCCGGACAATGAGCAGCGTGACGAACCTGGCTAAGAACCTGACCGACACGACCCGGGCCCACGCCGGGCGGGTGGCCGTGCGGGTGGACAACGCGGCGATGACGTACCGGGCCCTGGACGAGGCGAGCGCCCGGGTCGCCGGGCTGCTGCACGAGCGCGGCCTCAAGCCCGGCGACCGGGTCGGGATCATGATGCCCAACGTCGCCGAGGTCCCCGTGGTGTACTACGGCGTACTCCGGGCCGGCGGCGTGGTCGTCCCGATGAACCCGCTGCTCAAGGCGCGGGAGGTCGCCTATTACCTCGGCGACTCCGGGGCCGGGCTGCTCTTCGCCTGGCACGCGTTCGCGGACCAGGCCCGCGGCGGCGCGGAGCAGGCCGAGGCGGAGACCATCGTCGTGGACGGGGGCAGCTTCCCCGACCTGCTGGCCTCGGCCACGGATGACCAGGTCGCGGACCGGGACGACGAGGACACCGCGGTGATCCTCTACACCTCCGGCACGACCGGCCACCCGAAGGGCGCCGAGCTCACCCACGGCAACCTCATCAGCAACACCGAGGTGACGCGTACCGACATCGTCCGCGCCGGCCCGGACGACGTCATCTTCGGCGGGCTTCCGCTATTCCACGTGTTCGGGCAGACCGTCGCGCTCAACGTGGCGGTGGCGTCCGGGGCGTGCCTGACCCTGCTGCCGCGGTTCGACGCCGAGCACGCGCTGCGGATCATCGCCGGGCACCGCGTCACCGTCTTCGAGGGCGTGCCGACCATGTACGTGGCGCTGCTGCACCAGGGCGACCGCGCGGACTACGACATCTCCGCGCTGCGGATGTGCATCTCCGGCGGCGCAGCCCTGCCGGTCGAGGTGCTGCGCGGGTTCGAGGAGGCGTTCGGGGTCCCGGTGCTGGAGGGATACGGCCTGTCGGAGACCTCGCCGGTCGCCTCGTTCAACCACCCCGGCCGGGAGCGCAGGCCCGGCTCGATCGGCACGCCCATCCGGGACGTGCAGATGCTCGTCGTGGACGGCGACGACCACGAGGTCCCGCAGGGTGAGGTGGGCGAGATCGTCATCCGCGGGCCGAACGTGATGAAGGGCTACTGGCAGCGCCCCGAGGCCACCGCCGAGGCGATCCGCGCCGGCTGGTTCCACACCGGCGACCTGGCCCGCGTCGACTCCGACGGCTACTTCTACATCGTGGACCGGAAGAAGGACCTGATCATCCGCGGCGGCTATAACGTCTACCCGCGGGAGATCGAGGAGGTGCTCTACGAGCATCCCGCGGTCGCCGAGGCCGCCGTGATCGGGCTTCCGCACCCGGCCCTGGGCGAGGAGGTCGCCGCCGCCGTGGCCCTCAAGCCGGGCGCCGTCATCAGTGCCGAGGAACTGCGCGACTACGTCAAGAGCCAGGTCGCGGCCTACAAGTACCCGCGGCACGTCTGGATCACCGACGCGCTGCCCAAGGGCGCGACCGGCAAGATCCAGAAGCGGGATATCGTCATCCCGGCCGGCCTGGCCGCGCCGAATTTGCCTGGGCCTCCGGCCGCGGCGTCTGATTTGCCTGGGCCTCCGGCCACGGCGTCTGATTTGCCTGGGCCTCCGGCCACGGCGCCGTAGGGAAGTCGCCCCACTCGCGGTCAGCCCAGCCAGAGCCGCTGACGTCCACGGCGATGGGCTTCCCGCGCTCATCGGTGTAGGTGACCGAGCCCGTGATCCGCAGGCGCGGCAGCGAATACCAGAAGCTGTGGCCGCCGTCGGCGCTGTCCTGGGCGAGGCCCTCCGTGCCAGGCTGGTCTCCGGCCCACAGCACCTGGGAACCGTCCTGAATCCTCAGGTCGAACGCCAGTGCCGGCGAGCTCACCGCTAGGTCCATCCGCTCGCCGTCAAAGGACCAGGCGCACTCGTGCTCGTGCTGCGCGTCCCGCAGGCACAGCGTCGAGGCCTCCTCATCCCAGACCTCATGGTCATTGATGACGAACACCGCAGGGACTCCCGCCTGGCGTACGCTCGCCTGGTAGCTGATCAGGGTGAACTGGCAGGCATACAGGCCCTGTCCTGGCTTGATCTGCGCGACCACCCCGGGCGGCAGTTGCCCGAGATGGCGCCGGCCCGGGTGAGTCACGCTCCAGGACAGGAAGTAGCGTGTGCCAGCCGGATCGCAGAGCACCGCGGTGAGAGCCCACCACTCGGCCGATCGGTCCCCCTGCGGCCGATGCGGTTGCCATTCCTCCGCGGCGGAACGGTGGGTCCGCTTCCCCCCGTGATGGCTGTTGACGCGGATCTTCATGGCGTAGTCCTTCATGGCGCCGGGGCCTCGTGGTGGCCGGCCCCGCGATCGGTTCCTGTCATGGCCAGCCTCACCAGCAGTGGGGTGAGTCGTCGTCACACCCTGAGGTGATTCGCCGCGGCGCTGAGCCGAAGCGATCAGCGGCGGATGTCGTGCAGGCATCGAATAGGCATTGCCCCTGGGCGCGGCGTACGTTACAGCCATGTGGCCCGTCGACCGGCCGCCGAAATGGGTGGACCGCAGCCAGGAGCTCTCGGCTCTGCGTGCTGGCGTCGAGGCGCTGCGCCAGGGCGGGGGAACGGCGGTCTGGGTCGAGGGCGAGCCTGGCATCGGCAAGTCGTCTCTGGTCGTCGAGGCCCTGGCCGGAGCCAGCGAGCTGGGCTGGGACATCGGGTGGGGGATGGCCGACCAGCTCACCGAGCGGCTGCCGCTGAGCGTGATCCAGGACTGCCTGCGGGTCCGGCTCAGTTCGCCCGACCCTCGCCGGGCACACGCCGCCGAGCTGCTCCGCAGCCAGCGGCTCGGGCTGTTCGCCGACGGCGACGCGTCGGTTTCCAGTATCGAGGTCATGATGGCCCTGGCGGACGAGCTGTGCGCGGCCGCCCCGACGGTGATGGTCATCGACGACCTCCAGTGGGCCGACGACGCTTCGCTGCTCGTCTGGCATCAGCTCGCCGCCTCCCTCGGCCAGCTGCGGCTGCTCCTGATCGCGACGTGCCGGTCGGATCCGCGCCGGCCGGAGGTGCAGCAGGTGCGCACGTCCCTGGCCCGCCGCGGCGGGGCGGTGGTCGCGCTCGGGCCGCTGCCAGAAATCGACGTGGCCGCCCTGGTGACGGCCATGCTCGGCACGCCGCCCGGGGATACGCTGGCCCAGCTGACCGCTCAGGCCGCCGGGAATCCCCTGTACCTGCGCGAGCTGGTCGACGCCCTGGCGCGTGAACGGGCCCAGGCCAGTCCCGCCGGCGGCGTCTTCGCGGCCCAGGAACAGCTGCCGGCGTCGCTGGCGGCCGTGCTGAATGACCGGCTCAGCTCCGTCTCGGCGCAGACGGCCCAGATCCTGCGGACCGCGGCGCTGCTCGGCGCCAAGTTCACGGTCACCGACCTGGCCGTGCTGCTGCGCAGGCCGGTATCGGAACTGGCGGCGGGCCTGCAGGAGGCCGTGGCGGCCCGCATCCTGATCGGCTCGGGTGCCGAGCTGGCGTTCCGGCATCAGCTCATCCGCCAGGCGCTGTATGAGAGCATGCCGGCGGCGTTGCGCACGGCCCTGCACGCTGAGGCGGCGCGAGAGCTCGCGGCGACGGATGCGGATGCCCTGAGCGTCGCGCAGCAGCTTTCCGCGGCCAGACAGCCGGGTGAAAGCTGGGCTCGAGCCTGGCTCCTGCAGGCCGGTCCCGTGCTGACCACGCAGGCACCGCGGCTGGCGGCCGACTTGCTGCGGCGCGAACTGGACGAGACGCCCAGCGGTGATGAGGCCTGGGACGGGCTCACGGCCAGCCTGGTAAGGGCCCTGCTCGCCGCCGGCTGCTACGACGAGGCAGCCCAGCAGGCCAGAACGGCGCTGCCGGTGATGACTGACCCGGTCCGGCGGGCCGAGACGTACTCGGTGCTCGCGCGTGCCCAGGTCAGTGCCGGCCGCAGTGATGAGGCGATCACCACCATGCGGCAGGCACTGGCGTCGCCCGGTCTGCTCCGCACCTGGCAGGCCCGGATGCTGGCTTTCCTGGCGATGCTCGAGCGGGCGGGCACCGGCGACCTGGACGCGGCGGACGTGACCGCCCGGCAGGCTCTCACCGTCGCCGAGGAGGCCGGCGACCCGTTCGCGACCGCCCACGCCCTGACCGACCTGTGGCTGAGCCATAGCATCAGGCGCGACCACGCCGCCGCGCTCGGCTACATCGACCAGGCCCTGAGCGTGCTCGGCGACGACCCCGGCTACGCGGACCTGCGCTCGTTCGCCGTCGACGACCGCATCTTCACCCTGCAGAATCTCGACCGCTGGCCGGAAGCGGAGCTGACCCTCCGGCAGGCCCGCGAGTCCGCCCAGCGCAGCGGCGCCCCCGACCGCACCACCTGGGTCACCGCCGCGGTGTTGCGGTACTGGCTTGGCCAGTGGGACGACGCGCTGGCCGAGCTGCGCCCGGAGGAGGAGGATGTTCCCGGGCTGATGTACACGTTTCTGCGGGAACGCTGGCCAGCCCTGCTGGTCCACGGCGTGACCGCGCTCATCGCCGGGCGCCGGGACCAGCGCACAACGGCCGACCAGCATCTCCGCGCCGGCCTGGCGCTCCCCGTCCTGACGGTCCCTGACCGGGAGAACCGCGACTTCCTCGTCGCCGCGCACGCCGTGGCGCTGGAGCAACGCGGCGAGGCATATCAGGCCATGCAGGTGCTGGCCGCGATCGTGCCCCGGCACGACGGCGAGATGACCCTGACCCACCAGTGGCTGCCAGATCTCGTGCGGCTCGCGATCGCCACCGGCGACCGGCGGATGGCGCGGACCGCGGCGCAGGCCTGCCAGGAGGAGGCCGCGGCGGAGACCCGGCCGGCCCGGGCGGCTGGGGCCAGCCTGCGGTGCCAGGGACTCCTCAAGTCTGATCCGGTCCCGCTCCGGGACGCCGTCGCGCACTACCGGACCGCCGGCCCGGCCGTGGAATTGCCCGCCGCGGCGGAGGACCTGGCGGTCGTGCTGGCCGAGCGCGGCCAGCACGACGAGGCCCGGGCCGCGCTGAACGAGGCCGTCAGCCTGTACGAGGGCCTGAAAGCCCGCTGGGACATCCGCCGGGCCGACAGCCGGCTTCGCCCCTACGGCATCAGGCGCGGCGCCCGCGGTCCGCGCGGGCCGCGGGCCGCCTCCGGCTGGGCCGCGCTCACGCCGACCGAGGTCAAGATCGCCGCCCTGGTCGCGAGGGGCGACTCAACGTCGGAGATCGCCCGCGGCATGTTCTTGTCCCGGCGCACGGTGCAGACCTACATCTCGCACATCCTGGCCAAGCTCGGCGCCAAGAGCCGGGTGGACATCGTCCGCGAGGCGCTGCGTCACGGCGTCTCTCCGTAGCGGCGGCGCGCGACGCGAGGTGTCGTCAGATGACGACTATCTATCGCCCGGCCCAAGGGGTTCCCTTGAACCGTGGCACGCAGAGCAGGGTCGGCAGCATGCGTGGGCTAGCCACCCTTCAAGTAGTCCCGCGCGAGCTGAGACCCTTCCTGGCGTCCGGAACCCCTGATGTTCCCGCCGCTCCTGCGGTCAGAGGTGGAGTCGTGTCGCGCTGCGCGCTATTCGGGCGGCTGGCCGAAGCGGAACGCGTCGTCCAGATATCGGCGCCGGCTGGGAGCGGTAAGACCGTACTGATGCGGTCCTGGATCGCCGAGGCGGGCCTGACCCGGGACGCCGCGTGGGTGCCGGTGGACCGTGAGGTCCGTGATCCGCGAGGGTTCTGGATCTCGGTCGCCGACGCGCTGCGGGGCACGGCGGCCGGATCGGCGCTGGTGCGGCCGCTGACCGCGGCACCGGATCTGGACGGCTGGGCGGTGGTGGAGCGGCTGCTGGCGGACCTGGCCCCGCTGGCGGACCTGGCCCCGCTGGCGGACCTGGCCCCGCTGGAAGACCGGCTGTGGCTGATGATCGACGACGCGCATGTGCTGGACCCTGAGGTGCTGCCCCAGCTGGAACTGTTGCTGTTGCGTGCGCCGTCCGAGCTGCGGTTCGTCCTGGCGACCCGGCACGATCTGCGGCTGGGGCTGCACCGGCTGCGGCTGGAGGGGGCGCTGACCGAGATCCGTGCGGCCGGTCTGCGGTTCAGCCTGGCCGAGGCGCGGGCGCTGTTCGGCGCGGCCGGGGTG
>Ga0116220_10000966_pt1 | contig 11525 bp, 17 predicted proteins | sample Sb_taG_10_FD_88967 | JGI IMG/M metagenome (GOLD analysis project Ga0116220, IMG submission 88967) | Peat soil microbial communities from Weissenstadt, Germany - Sb_50d_7_NC metaG | ecosystem: Environmental > Terrestrial > Soil > Wetlands > Peat | place: Germany: Weissenstadt | collected 2010-09-21
CCTGCCGCACCGTTGCGGTGCATTCTGGTGACAAGTGGTGCACGCTTGCCACAACTGCGCCTGTGGGAGATGGTGTCTCAAGGGCCTTGCCGTGGCACGTCCGTTGCTGCTATGGGAGCGGGCATGGCAAAGCACCGGGAGCCAACATGGCAAGAACTACCGCTCGACATCATCATGGTGGAGCCGAACTTCCTCGGCACTGGGACGGGCGCGATTATCGCCCGCTTCGCGAAGTTGAAGGACGCTCAGGCGATGCAGCGCTGCTTCTGGCGAAAGAGTCTCGAGCTCCGGGACGCCTCGATGCAGGCGATCGAGAACCTCAAGCCGGCCCGCCGGTCGATTGGCAAGCGCAAGCGCGCGAAGCAGCGCCAGGCCTCTATCTGAGCATCCACGAGGTCTGGCGGATCGCCTGCCCGGCCGGGTACCAGGTCATCATGTTTCGAGATGGGACCGTGGCCACGACCCGCGAGGGCCGTCGCGCGATTCCGGCCCTCTTCGGAGGAAGCTAAGCCAGTGACGGTCCTGCTCGCACGCCGATATCAGTCGCGCAGGCAGTGACCCTCCTCGAAGATGTGGCCCTTCAGTTGGTTGGCCTGCGTGTAGGTCTTCGCCGCCAGGGTCCAATGGTACTCCTGATGCTTCCAGAGCGGCTGGCCGCACTTGCAGACGCAGTTCTGGTGCTCCTGGAAGCGCTCCTGGCGCTCGAGCAGAAGCAGGTCATCGCCGCGCTCCAGCCACTGCGCTGCGGCGCGCGAGCGGTCGGTGATGTTCGCCGCGTGCGCTCGATTCAAGTAGGTGACTATGGCAGCTTCGATCACGCGGCTGACTGACAACTTGTGCTCGTGCGCGAGGTTGACCACATGCTCGATTAGGGTGGGGTGCAGGTGATCTTCCCACCCGTCGTCTCTGACCACGACCTGAATCATCGCATCTGCCGGCTGTAGAGCTGGTTGATCGCCCGACGTTTACCGGGGCCGCGTCGGGCGCGCCGGCGCCGCTCCCGGCGACACTCAGGGCAGAACGCACTGCGGGGAATCGCCCGGCAGGCCGGGCGCTCGATGAAGTGTCCGCAGTCGAGCTTGCAGATCACGCGCTTGCCTCCACTGCAAGCGCACACTGCCACCGAAATCACGCGGGGGGAACCTTTCGGGGGCTTCGGCATGGAATCAAGCGTAACGTATTTGCAAGCTGGACATCTACGGGGAGACCTGCTGTTATCCACAAGCTGTGCGTCGCCGATCACGCTGCGCATTGCGAGCCGGTGATGAGTCGATCTACAACCAACCTGACCGCCCGCCGGGCTTGTCCCCCGGTGCAAAAAGGCAACTGCCGGAAGCGACGCCGGCGCGGCCGGCGGTCACAAAGGAAAGGGCGCCCATCGGGGAAAGTGGGCGCCCTGGGTACCTGCCGGGAGCAGGCTTCACGGAGGAGTTCTTCGCTGGCATGAAGAACGTACCCCGTCCTGACCGCGCTTGGCAAGTGGCCCCCGACAGGCTTTCCCACAGGAGGCCATCATGTCGAGTGGCAAGTTCCGCTATCGCAAGTGCGACCTGTGCGGGATCTTCAAGCATCCCGACGACACCCACAACTTTCTGCCGGGCGAGGTCCACTCGCAATCGCGCCGGCTCTGTTGGAGCTGCGTCGAGGCCGTGCGTGAGCTCATCCCGCAGATTCGCCCGATCGACCTGCGGGTCATCGAGGGCGCCGGCCAGCAGAAGCTGTTTCGCACTGCACTGGTCGCCGCGACCAGGACCAGGCTCACCGTCGCGAAGTGAAAGCAGTCGGCGAAATCATCGGCCGGGAGCTCGGGCGGCTGCGGAGTGGCCGTTCACGCGGCCCTGTTGCTCGCGCCAGCAGGATGCTGTTGAGGAGGCAGTGGCGGAACTGGCGTCACAATGGGGGAAGACCGCGCGGGCGGGGGTACGATTGGGCGCGTACTCTGGTTGCGGAAGAGCTCCTGGCCGTCGCCCAAGCAGTGCCGGCCGATCCCTCGACGCTCTGGCGGCGGGCCGACTTGAGCGGCATCGACCTCAAAAGCCGGGTAAACTGCGACCCCCGCTCCGTCAGGCGCGAGATCAGCCGGCTGGTGGCACGGGGATGCGTCCGGCGCCTCGACGCGCGTGGCGGGCGCGGCAAGGGCCTTGTCGTGGAAATCCAGCCTGACCTACTCAGAGCCCGAGTCGAAGGCCGGCTCTATCGGCGCCAGGACGGCAGCACCGCCGAGCAGCTCCGCTTCCCGGGCCCCGCCTTCCAACCGACCATCCGCGATCCGGAGCTCGCCGCGGCCCTCGACAGCCTCAAGGCGACGATGCAAAAACACGCTGCGGAGGGGCGAACGGGAGGCGAAACAACGGTCCCGGTGGCGCGGCACCGTTTTTTTCTCTCAAAGACGGACACTTCCCCCTCTCTCTCTCTCCCCCAACCCAAAACCCTTCCACCAAGTGCCGGAGAGGACTCCGGGTTCGAGAAGGTCGGCTTCGCCGGTGGGAATCAAATTGCAAACGGCGCGCCAAGACCCACGGCGGAATCGCTTCGACGCCACTCCAGCTTCTGCGAAGCCCTGAATCGCGCAGCTCCACAAGCCCTGACGGAGCCACTGCGTCGGGAACTCATGAAACACCTGCGGATGGCGTGTTGGTTCCGAGGACTCGATCCCAGACGGACCGGAAAAATCTGCGGAGCGGCCGGATGGACTTCGCAGGCCATCTCGAAGGCTTCCAAGCGGAAGTACCTGCTCGTGGACGCGACGCAGTGGGTTCACGCCACGCCGCGCGATCGGCTGCTCAAGGTCTCCAATTCGTGGGTTACGATGCTCAGCATCGCCAAGGCGGGCTTCCCGCGGCCGGCATCCACGGACCGTCGCTCAGCCTGACAAGTCCTCCCTAGAACTGGCACGATAATTTCCGAGAGACTGCGCACATGAGTATCTTCGGCCGATGGTGGAATCGCCGCGAAGTCGATCAACTCGTGCGCGAGGCAATCGGACCGGCGGTGGAAGCCGCGGTGAGGGAAGCCGTCGCGAAACAGTCCCCGAGCACGACAGTAGCGCTTGGCCAGGTCGTCGAGGGCCTGTTTGCGAAACAGCTCGACGGGGCGGCCAAGATGACGGGGGTCATGGGGGAGTTCGTGGAGTCGGTCGGGCGCCTAGCGCTTCAACGCTCCGCAGTTTTGCTCGGTTCGCGCGGGGGCCAGAAGCGCGCCGAGAACATGAGGCGCCGGCAGGCCGAGGCACCAGCCGGGCAGCCGGGTTGCGAGGTCTGCGTGAATCCTAACTCGAAGAACTCGGCGGCAATCATCAGGCACGTGAACGAAGGCCACGCGGCGCGCCGAGACGCTCAGGGCCAGCAAGCCGCGGACGCTCTGAGAGCCCATCAGGAGTACGTCCGCAGCCACGGTGGGATGAATTGAGGTCCCGATGGCGGGCAGTTTCATGCCGTCCTCGCAGCTCCAGCTTCCGCCGCCAGGTAACTGCGCGGCCGTCCAGCAGATCCTCCAGCAATGCTGCGGGCTCTGTGGCCAGCCGGTTCAGGGCGGGGTCTGTCCATGCGGTGGCGCGTATCCCAACTGCACCGGCGGACCGCCTTGCCCCTCCGGTCAATGCCTGAATCCGCAAACCGGTTGCTGCACGGGTTGCGCGTTGACGTGTCCAACCGGTGAACATGCGCCCCCCTGCTTAGCCGGAGAGTGTATCGACACCTCGTCGGGGTGCTGCGAGGCGTGCACCAGCATCACATCGTGCCCGTGTGGCGGCACGCCTCCGAACTGCCGTCAGTGCTGCTGTGGGGGCCATCCCCAACCCTGCTCAGGCACGGAGATTCTGAACCAGTGTGGCTGTTGCGCGCCGGGGCCTTCGACTTCGTGCCCACCGGGGGACGTAGCCGCAACTCAGGGCATCTGCCCACCCAACTACACGCCTGACCCGGCGGCGCCTGGCTGCTGCCAGCCGGGGCAAGGGATTATTACTCGGCCAGGCCAGTGCCCGGCCGGAGACACTCCGGCGGTCAACGGAGTGTGCCCGACTGGAACGGTCGGCGATCCGGCCCAACCCGGATGTTGTAAACCGCAGGTGTGCGCCGCCGGCGAGACTCCAACCGTCAACGGGGCCTGCCCGGCCGGCACGCAACTCGATCCGCAAACCGGCTGTTGCGCGCCGCAAGCCGTCGAAGCGTGCTTCGTCTGCCCTGGCGGGCTGCCGGAGCTGACCGCGGCGCTCCAAGGGCAGGCGAATAACTGCTACCTGGCGTCCCAGATGTTCATACCGGCCGGCTCGCTGCCGGCTCACGCGAGTCCATGAGCAATGGCACCGTCACGATCCCCCAGTGCGTTTGCGGCGGCCATCCCCAGCCGTGCACAAGCTACGAACAGCTCAATTCCTGCGGCTGTTGCGTGCTCGCGCCAGTCACCGGAGTCACCCAGTGCACGCTGTGCGGGGGACATCTCCCGCCGTGCACGGCTTACGAGACGACCAACCTTTGCGGATGCTGCGACCTCACCCCGGTCGGCGCTGTCGGCCAGTGCACGCTCTGCGGCGGGCACATCCCGCCCTGCGGATATGGCGAGACCAGCAATCTTTGCGGTTGCTGCTCGCCCGGCGTTTCGACTCCGAGCCCTTTTCCGCCGATCTCGCCCGGACCGACGTCGTACTATCCACCTGGTTACGGCTTACCCGGCTCACCGACCACGCCGAGTCCCTACCGATATCCGACGGGAACGGCGAACGGGCTCAACATGTATGGATTCGGGCCTGCAGCGGGAGGCGTCCTCTGCCAGCTGCTCGCGAGCCAAGGCTCCGGTTCCACCTGGTTGCCGGAGCTCTGTGCCCTGGCGGGCGTTATACTTCCTATTCTCGGGGCTCTGCTGTGAACCTCGGCGGCTTCTGTGGAGCGGACGCCGCGGTGTGCAATCTCGGCACCGCGAATCCGCCGCCGCCGGGAACTCCGACCGCCGCGCAAATCAAGGCGAGTGGCGCCGCAGCGCAAGCAGCCCAGGTCGCGAGCACGGTGGGATCCTACCTCTTGGGCTTCGCGGCGCGCGTCGGCAAGCAGTACGTCTGTCCGTTTTTGCCGGCGCTGGGTGCAGCTGCAGGCGAGGGAATCGCAATTACTTTCCTGTCTCCGGAGATCACGATTCTGCCAGGCGTCGTCATTACGGCCGCCGAATTCGGCGGGACGCTCGGCGCACAGGTCGGCCTAGACTTATACACATCCTTGTGTCGTTAGGAGGTAATCGCAATGGCTAGTGCACTTCCATATCAACTGGCTCATGGCACGGTGGGCTTGCCGCTCATCATCCCGACCAAAGGCGGCTCGCGATGCGGCCACTACACGCCGGTCACCACGCCCAGCGGCCGCAGTGGCTATCGCCTGGTCCGCGATCCGAACGCGATCTGCGGCTTGACGACGAAATCGGTCTCGGGCGCGGTGCAAGCCTGCACGGCTAACCCGAGCCTGTGCGCCAACGTGCCGCTGCCGGCGGGCTGGTCGCAAGTCGGGACGACCGGAATCACCGGACGGACGCCGAGCGAAGTCTACGGCAACATCGCAATTCGTTGACGCGGGTTGCAGATCAGATTCCGGCTTCGAGTGAGAGCGCTCCTCGAGGCCCATAACGGAGGCTTTGTGCAGCTCGTCCACTATCTGAGCGTGCTCGCGACCGGCGCCCTGGCGGCCGCGCCGCAGTTCATGCCCTTCATCCCGGAGCCCTACCGGACGGCGAGTACTGCGGCCATCGCGAGCCTGGGTGCCCTGCTGCACCTGTTCATGCAGAGCCCGGCGGCGGCGAAGTAGCATGCCCCCGAGTTGCGCCAACGTCGACGTAACCGCCTGCACGGAGCTCTTCCAGGAGCAGGCGTGTTGCCCTCCGGGAGAGCATCGGCAGCCCTGCCTTCCCGGCGAGTGCATCGACCAAGATCAGAGCGGCTGCTGTTCGACGCAAGCTCCCAACTGCCCTCTGGCCGGCACGCTGGGCGATTGCTCGTTCGGAGAGTACCCCCAGCCCTGCCGGCCTGGCGACGTGGTGGACCCCAAGAGTCAGTGCTGCGAGAGCGCGTTCGATCTCGCGGCTTGCCCTTGCGGCGGCCATCCGGGCAAGTGCTACGAAAACGAAGGCCTCAACGCGTGCGGCTGTTGCTCTGTAACTCCCTGTTGTCATGGCTGTCCATCGACGCAGGGTGCGCCGCCGGTCGTCCCGCGCAAACCGCCGCCGCCCTTTCTGCCAGGTCCGGGACCGCAGCCCATCAATCCGCCGCCGGGCGGAGGGTTTTACCTGGGCGGCGCGTTAGTCGAGGTGGAGTGCGCTCCGTGCGAGGACGGCTCGATCCCGAGCATCAACAGCGGCTGTGAGTGCGACCCTTGGCTCGGGTGCGGCTGCGGGTCTTTCTACTGCGCGTGCCAGTACGAGCGCTGCCTCACGATGGCCGAACAGAACCCCCTCCACTTTCCCGGTCTGGTCGGAATCACGCAGTGCCTGGAGCAGCTCCATGCCTGCGAGCAAAACCCGCCGCCGTGCCCCGACTACCATACCCAGGTCATCACGAAGGTGACCTGTCTGAAGTGCTGCAACGGGAGCACGCCCTCACCGCCCGATTGTGCGTGCGAGGCGTGCTGCACCGGAGCCTGTCACCCGCCGCCGTGCGCGATCGGCGACTCGCTCGATCTGCTCAACGGTTGCTGCTGTCCAACCTCGGAGGGGACGACGACCATTCCGGCCGCGAGCTTACCTGCGGCTCTGCGGGCATCCACCATATCGGCCCCTCCGTTCGCCCTGCCCCCGCCAAGTGCGATGTCTGAATTTCTCGCGGCCACGGCCGCGATCGGAGCGTGACACCATGGCAAGTCAACTCGGGTTCGATCCCTCCCTTCACAAGAGTCTCGCTCAGCGCGCCGGCGGCGCGGATTGGGCCTGGGCGGCTGGCGTGGCCGAAAAAGAGAGCGGCTGGAATCCGCTCGCCTGCGGCGACAACGGGCTGAGCGTCGGGCTCTGGCAGATGCATCCCACGTTCATCGCCTGGCTGTGGCCGGAGTTCGCCGGCGACGGCGCGATGCTCCGCATCGCCCACTGCGATTCATTTTTCCAGGCCGACTCGTTCGAGCGGTTCTGGGTCCGCAAGTTCTCGAAGCTCCAGCCGGCCGACAAGCTGCGCATCTATCACTACGGCGAGGCGAAAGCCGCGAGTCTCGCGACGGCCGAGAATCCGGACCCTGACGGGTACGTGGCGGCCGTGCGCGCGATCGTCGCGCAGATCAGCCCGGAAGCTGTGGCACCGGCTGCCAGTGCCGCTCCGGCCGCGGCTGCGAAGAAAAGCTAGTTCGCGCGGTTTTCCCCCCGCGCTTTTGGAGGATGCAACGATGCCGCTCAACCTATCGCAACGCTTCACGGGCGTGACTGCCGTCGCCAACGCCTACACCGGGACCGCAGCCGCCTTCCTGCCGGCCGCGTCCGTACTCTCGATCTACGCGACGTTCGACCCGGCCGCGTCGACGGACACTTCCCAGATGAGCCTGACGCTCAACCAGGGCGGCACTGCACAGACGCCGATCCCGAGCGGGTACAACATCGGGGCGGCCGAGGGCGCCAACGAAGGCCCCGTCATCCCGGACGACGTCGTGCTCGCCCAGTATGGCGTGCCCGCCTCGAGCTCGCTGATTCTCGCGATCGCGATGTCCAGCAGCTCGAACGTGGTGCGGGTCAAGACCTTCATCACTCCGTAGCGAGATCTGCAGCGTGAGGCGGCGATTCCATCTGGTCGCCGTGGCCGCCTTGGCTGCGGCGATGCTCCTGCTCGTTCGGGCCAGTCCCGCGCGCGCGCAGCCCACGATCGCGGGCTTTTACGACACCGGCAACATCTCGGACAGCCCCGGGTCGATCACCCTGAACGTCTCGAGTCTATCGGGACCGGGCCCGGTGCAGGGCGATTTGCTGCTCGTGATCCTTTGCGGGTCGACGACGCTGACAACTCCGGTGAGCTCGGGCTGGAGCTTCGACGCGGGCGGCATTGGTACTGCGGCTAGCTGCTACACGGGCCACCACACCTTCGCGAGTGGCGAGACCAGCTACACCTTTACCCCGGCGACGGGCTTCCTCGGCGGAAACAGCACTGGCGCTGCGCTCTTCGACATACCGAACGCGGTGCTCGACACGACCGGCTACGATGGCGGCGCCAATAATTATTTTTCGCCGGCGCTGACCACCGCGCAAAACAACGAGCTCGGGATCTACGCGTACAGCATCAATGGGGCGTGCACCGTAGGCTTCACGGGCGGCTGCTCGAGCATCTTCGCTGATAACAGCGAAGGCTGGGGCGGCTGCAGCCTGACCCTCGCGACGGCCGGGAGCCAGGGCGCGCTGAATTCTACGTGCGCCGGAATACACAACGCGACGACGGTCGGCGCGGCCGTCGAGGCGACCGTCACGCCCACTCCGGCGCCGACTCCCAGCCCAACGCCGACCCCGACGCCAACTCCCACGCCGACGCCAACTCCCACGCCGACTCGCACACCGACTCCCACACCTACTCCGACGCCGACACCCACACCGACACCAACGCCCACGCCGACTCCGACAGCAACGCCGACGCCGACCCCGACCGACACGCCGACACCAACGCCGACACCGACACCAACGCCCACGCCGACTCCGACACCAACGCCGACGCCGACCCCGACGCCCACGCCCACACCCACAAACACGCCCACGCCGGCTCCGACCCCAGTCGCCGGCGGCGGCTGCGGAGGATGGCCATGAAACCACTCAGAGCTTTTCCCGTGCTATGCGCGCTGCTGATCTGCGCCGGCCTGGCTCGAGCGCAGAGCCACGCCTATGGCGTTGGCGAAGCGTCGTTCCAGAACACCTCCACCTTCGTGGCTACCGCGGCGAGCACTCCCACGCTCGGATCCGTGACCCTGGCCATGAACCCGAGGAGCAGCCAGGGCGAGCCGATCATCTGCTGGGGAACGATCAGCTGGCGGAATACGAGCGCCTCGAGCGAGAGCGTGGTGGTCTTCAGCACCCTGGGCGCGGGCGGAGGCTATGCTACGATCGCCGCGGGCGCGCGCGGCTGCATCCCCTTCGAGCAGGACGGCCAGGTCACTACCGGAACCTCGCCGATCACGGTTGGACTGAAAATCATCAATTCGGGCGCCGGCTCGATCGACCCTCAGCTGGCGCAGTTGATCTGCGCCGCGTTCCCGCAGTGAACCCTGGAGGGGCGTGAGCTAGCTATGCGCTGGATGCTCAGACTGGGCCTTGGGGCTTCGATCGACGGCGCCGGCGCCGGCGCGATGTCTTGGGATGAGTACGTGGAGACCCCCCCGACGCAGTGGCACGCGGCCGTCGAGTTCGCCCAGCGCGCCGCCGACGCGATGCTCGAGCTGGCAGTCAAGGAGGCGCAGCGCACCGAGCCGATCCTGGTGCAGGACGGCCCGGCGATCCGCGTGGCCTTCACCGCAAGAGTGATGAGCACCTACACCGCGCCCGGTCAGAAGCGCATCGATCGGTCGGTCGGCCCGGCAGAATTCCAAGTGGACAACGTCGGAGTGGCGATAGCAGTCGGCCGCGCCGGCTGTGCGGCCGGCACGAAGGTCCTGGCCGAGTTCGCGCGGGGCAAGCCGGTCGGCGTACTCGAGCGAGGTCACATTCATGGGTACTGAGCTCATCATCCCTGGAACGCCGCTGGCCGATATCCCGCCGTACGATCGGCCGAACTTCGACCCGCGCCAGCAGAACGGCTACCTGGCCGGATCCCTGACCAGCCCGCCCCCTGGCTCGAGCGTCGAGCACTACGTCCTGCAGGGGGTCGGAGGCACTGTCCCGCTGGTCCCGACTGTCGATCACAGCGTGAGCGCGGTCGCGACGGCCACCAAGGCGGTCTTCACCAGCTTCCTGACCTTGCTGGGAGCGGTATTCTCAGACACGCCCAGGGGCCGCTACCGGATCGTCCTGCAGGACCTGACCGCAGTCACCACGACCGACGTGTTTGTGTGTTTGCACTCGGCCGCGCCCACTGACGATATCGACCTGAGCCTGCTGACGAAGCTCGCGGGCGCGCTCGTGGTCGAGGGCGACCTGGTTGTCGGAGGCATCTACAACGCCGACACGGTCGATCACCAGATCGGCATCGCCTGCTTCGTGGTCTCGGACTCGGCCCAGTTCGGTTACTACCCACTCCAAATCGCGATGCCGACCGGCGTGTTGCTGAACCCGGTCGACGTCCTGCGCGTGCGCTATGCGACGGCGGGCTTTGCCCTGACGGCCTCCGATGCGCCGATCCAGATGCCCGACGAGGCTGACCTCGAGTATTACCTGGGCGCTCCGTCGGTCTCGATCGACGATGCGCCGGCGCTCCGGCTGGCGATGCGCGGGGCGAAGCTCGACGGCTGGCAGACCTTCTACAAAATCAACGCCGGCGTCACGCCGAAGCGGCTCTATTCGCTCGAGCAGACCCGCGACATTTTGGGCACTGACTTCAACCCGGCCGGCTCGCCCTACGCGCCGGTCTTCCAGGTCGGCGTGTGGATCAAAAGCTTTCCCGACCAGGCGCTCCCGACCATCGGGCCCAGCTATAGTCTCCAGGTGGACATCTACCGAGGAGCGAACCAATGAGCAGTCAACCAGGCGGTCAGACCTGCGCGTACTGTGGCCTCGCGGCGACTCACTTTTGCAGCGGATGCGGAAAGTGGGTCTGCGACAAGGGCATCTGTGCGAGCAAAGCCGCGGTCTCCGCCATCACCACCAATCCCCTCCAGGCGATCCGATCGGCCCCGGCAGCCGGCCGCCACGCCGCGGCCACGGTTGCGCGCGTCGTGGCCGACGCGCTCAACTTCAAGCCATGAGCAGCAGGGCTTTAGCGCAGGTCCTGGGCGCCGAGAAGCTGGCTGATCTCGCGCGCGAGTTCGGCGGTGAGCGGCTCTACATCCCGAAGCGGCCCGAGCGGATCAAGGCCAGCGCGATTGCGCAGATCCGCGAGCTGCGCCGGCAAGGTCTCCCGATCGCGACGATCGCTAGGACGCGCGGCTGCTCGGAGCGGACGGTGTATCGCCAGCTGGCGCTCCGCTTCTAAGTCTCACGCCTGCCACACCGTTGCGGTGCATTCTGGTGACAACTGGTGCACGCTTGCCACAACTGCGCCTGTGGGAGATGGTGTCTCAAGGGCCTTGCCGTGGTACGTCCGTTGCTGCGATCGCTAGGACGCGCGGCTGCTCGGAGCGGACGGTGTATCGCCAGCTGGCGCTCCGCTTCTAAGTCTCACGCCTGCCACACCGTTGCGGTGCATTCTGGTGACAAGTGGTGCACGCTTGCCACAACTGCGCCTGTGGGAGATGGTGTCTCAAGGGCCTTGCCGTGGTACGTCCGTGGCTGCGATCGCTAGGACGCGCGGCTGCTCGGAGCGGACGGTGTATCGCCAGCTGGCGCTCCGCTTCTAAGTCTCACGCCTGCCGCACCGTTGCGGTGCATTCTGGTGACAAGTGGTGCACGCTTGCCACAACTGCGCCTGTGGGAGATGGTGTCTCAAGGGCCTTGCCGTGGCA
>Ga0116220_10000970_pt1 | contig 11506 bp, 10 predicted proteins | sample Sb_taG_10_FD_88967 | JGI IMG/M metagenome (GOLD analysis project Ga0116220, IMG submission 88967) | Peat soil microbial communities from Weissenstadt, Germany - Sb_50d_7_NC metaG | ecosystem: Environmental > Terrestrial > Soil > Wetlands > Peat | place: Germany: Weissenstadt | collected 2010-09-21
CCGCTGAACCACCACCACCCGCTGAACAAAAGCCCCCTCCCCCCGCTGAACCTCAACCACCACCACCTCCCGCCGAACAAGCACCACCCACACAAGCGCCGCCCGTAACAACGGAAGAAGCCCCTACCGCGAAGCAGGCGCCGCCAGTAACGGAAGAAACCCCTCCCCCGGCCGAAAAAAAAGCCGCCGCACAGACTGGCAGCGAAGTGGCCGCTGAAGCGGGCTCCGAAGGGCATGCCATCCAGGGGACGGGGGAAGGCTCACAGGCGAGCGAAGTCGCGCCGGAAGTCTCGGCTGCCCCGTCTGAAATCTCGGCGCCGCCCGTGCAGGGCCAGTCGTCTCTCACGTGGTGGCCGCAAACGATCTCGGCCGGCCGCGCTGGGCAGGCGAGCTGCGAGCTTGCCGCGATCGAAGCATCGACGACGGCAGGCTACGCCGGTGGCTGGTCGGGCATCTCAGCCACTTCGCCGGGCTCAGCCATCCCCCTCGCCACGGCCGGCTCCTCGCCCGTGGCGATCACGACAGGCGCGCCCGCCGGCAGCCAGGACGGTCGTTCCGCGGTCGAAGACCATCCCTCCGCCCCCACTCCCGGACCCGGGCCCGGCGGAGCAGGCAGCGGATCGGCAGCGGGGAGCGGTTCGGGCTCCGCCTCCTCGGCATCGTTCACGCTCGTGGGCGTTCTCTTCCAAGCAGCGCCCAGCGCGATGCGACGGTTGCGCCTTGCGCAGCCGTCCTGGCGCACATCGTTCTTCGTTCTGATCCCAGAGCGACCGGACTAGCTCCTCCCGGTCTCCCTCTACCTCGGTCCTGGATCTCCTGATCCAGACCAGTTGGCTACCAGTTCGAAGATCCGTTGAAAAGGAGCTGTATAGACATGAAACCTCATCTGACATTGTCAACGACGAACCATGAGATGGGCCTGTCAGAGGCTGCCCACCCACGGCCGCATCTGACGCTCGCGAGCGCGCCCGCCTGGAGACACAAGCTGATCCTGACAGGCAGGTTGGACCACCGCTCGGCTCCAGAGCTCGAGGAGGAGATCGAGTGCCTGTGTCAAGAAGGCGTCACGATCCTCACGCTCGACCTTCGTCAGCTCGACGAGATCGATGCAGCCGGGGTCAGGACGATCGCATTCCGCGGCGCCCTTTGCAAGAGGCGAGGACACGACTTCGCGGTGATCCCCGGATCCGTCCATCACGCGCTGGCCGAGGCGGGCGCCGCGGACCTGCTGCGGACCGATCCGGATCTGCTGCGGACCGATCCAGACGAGACCGTCGTACGCCGTTTCTCCAGCCGTTCTCTGGACGGCTCTGCCCCAGACAGGTCGACCGTAATGATCAAGAACTTGTGACTGGAAGAAAGACGAACGCAAATCTGGAAAGGGGGCGAACTGTGAGACCCTTCGGTCATGTTCACAGTCGCCGATGACGTTCAGGCGCTGCCCGAGCTGGAGGCTGTGCCGCTGGAGCTGCCGCCGGGCCTGGAGGTGTCGTGGCTCGGCGTGTCGGGCTATCGCCTGACGTATGAGGGCGTATCGGTGTTCATCGACCCGTACGTGTCGCGGGTGCCGCTGCGCTCGTTGCTGCTGCGCCGGCTGGCGCTGCCCGAGGAGTCGATGATCGACCGCTACGCGAGCGCCCCTGGCGCGGTGGCGGGCGTCTTGGTCGGTCACACGCACTTCGACCACGCGCTTGACGCGCCCGCGAGCGCGTGCCGCTACGGGGCGAGGGCGTACGGGTCGCCGTCGCTGGCGCATTTGATGCGCCAGCACGGGCTCGGTGAGCACGCTGTCGAGGTCGTTGCGCACCAGCCTTACGAGTTGGGGCCGTTCGTCGTGCGCTTCGTACCCAGCCGTCACTCGAAGCTGCTGTTCGGCCGTAGGGTGCCGATGGACGGTGAGCTGACCTGCGATCACCTACACGGTCTCTCCCCGGGCACCTACAGGTGTGGCGCTGTGCGGGGCATCCGCATCGACGTGGCCGGGATCGGTCTCTACCACCAGGGCAGCGCCAACCTCGACGATGCGGAGCTCGGCTCCGAGCCGGTCGACGTGTTCCTCGCCGGAGTCGCGGGCCGAAGCGTGACGCCGCGCTATTGGGAGCGCATCCTGCCGAAGCTTGATCCGCGCATCGTCGTCCCGACGCACTACGACAACTTCTTCTCGCCCCTCGGGCAGCCCCAGGACTTCGTGCGGCGCGTCAACCTCGCAGCCGTCTCCGGAGAGGTATCCGCCGTCTCGCGCGACGCCCAAGTATCGGCGCTGATACGCATCGACAACGATCACCTCGCTGCCGGAATATCCTGCAAATAGCGGGAGCACAACCGCAACTGAAAGTGAGTGTTCTCACCACAACCGGCACAGACACTCCACCAACTCGGGGCCCGCACAGCGGCGGGTGACACACCCCCCGCACCAATCTGCGAGGATCGTGTTCCACCCTCCACGCCCGCGAAAGGAGCAACCATGCCCGAGTACGCTCCCGGAACCCCCTCCTGGGTCGAACTCTCCTCGCCAGACACCAACGCCTCCGCACAGTTCTACGGCGCGCTCATGGGCTGGGGCGCCACCGAGCCGGGAGGACCGGACACCGGCGGGTATCGCATGTTCCAGCAGGACGGCAAGAACATCGCCGGCCTGATGAGCCACATGCAGGAGGGCCAGCCCACCGCATGGGCCACATACGTGAGCGTCGCCGACGCGGAGGAGACCGCGGCCAAGGTCAAGGCGGCCGGCGGCACCGTGGTCGTCGCGCCCATGGACGTCATGGACATCGGGCGGATGGCCTTCTTCGCCGACCCCACCGGCGCCGTGTTCGGCGTCTGGCAGCCAAAGACCTTCACCGGCGCCGACCTCGTCAACGAGCCGGGCTCACTGTGCTGGAACGAGGTGCTCACCCGTGACGCCGACGCAGGCAAGGCCTTCTACACGGCGGTCTTCGGTTGGGAGGGGCGTCCCCCCGCGTTCGAGGGCGCGCCGGAGACCTACACGGTTTGGGAGCTGGACGGGAAACAGGTCGGGGGCATGATGCAGATGACCGACGAGCACTTCCCGGCCGAGATCCCGCCGCACTGGGGCGTGGTCTTCGCGGTCGCCGACTGCGACGCCACCGTCGCGAAGGCCCGCGAGCTCGGGGCGACCGTCACCAACGAGCCGATGGACATGCCGATCGGGCGCTTCGCCGGCCTGATCGATCCCCAGGGCGCCTCGTTCACGGTGATGCAACCGGCACCCGCTTGATCGGGGGTCGGAGACTCGCCCCAGACGCTACGCGTGCACATCCTCGAGGTAGGACTTCACGAGCCGGGTCGGCACGCGTACGAGGCGTGCGGCCGTAAGCCCGTCTCCATTACGATCACCCCGTGCCCGATCACCTCTACTTCACCGACTCCGACGAGGCCAACGCGCTGATCGCCACCGATCCGATGGCGCTCCTCGTGGGCTTCGCCCTCGACCAGCAGGTGAGCGTGCAGAAGGCGTTCTCGGGGCCACTAGCGATCAGGGAGCGGCTCGGGACGCTGGACGCCGAGAAGCTCGCCTCGGCCGATCTCGAGCCGGTGTTCCGCGCCAAGCCGGCGATCCACCGCTTTCCCGGCTCGATGGCGCGACGGGTGCACGATCTCGCGATCCACGTGCGCGACAACTACGGTGGGCGAGCCGAGCGCGTGTGGGGCGAGGCCGGCGACGCGACCGAGCTGCGCGCCAACATCGCCGCGCTTCCCGGCTTCGGCGAGATGAAGGTCAAGTCGCTGGCGGCCGTGCTCGCCCACCGCTACGACATAGCCGCCGCGCGCGCTCTCGTCCCGCCGCACCCCACCCTCGGAGACGTCGACTCGCCGCAGGCCCTGATCGACTACCAGTCGGCCAAGCGCGCCCACAAGGCGCAGTGGTCGAAGATCTGACCCGCCGCGGCGCTCCGAAGGTCATCAAGCGACTGTCAGCGGATCTGCGGACGGCATTCCCGGGAGCTACTGGGGAACCGCTCGGTCGCCCACAATGACCTGAAACTTCGGGCCGCCGGGGCTTGCGATCGTCGATTTGGATCTTTGGGGAAAGTAAGTGTTCTCCAAACAAACACTCGTACTTCCCCGAAGAAGGGTGGGGCTGGCGGACATCGGGACCGACCATAACCAGACGGGTCGTGCGAGGTTACCGACACTTCGGGGCTGAGTGAAGGCGTGGGCGGGCCAGCTCGTCTGGCTCTCTTCTTGTCTTTCTCTCTGGCTCTCTGGTCAGACACCCGCCATCACGTGCCATCCCAAGCTCGGCCTAAGGTGGTCTGTATGAGTCGAACTCCGCCCAGAACCGGGCGTGCACGGTCCCGTGCCGAACCGGCTGCCGACCCTGGGCCACCTTATGAGGTGCTGTGGCATCCAGACGCCGACGCAGAGCGTGCGGTTATCCCGGATGCAGCCGAGCGCACGGCGATTCAGCACGCTCGTGAGAAGCTCGAAGCCCTCGGTCCACGGCTCAGTGCTCCACATGCCAGCGCGATCAGGGGCGAGGAGGGATCTGGACTGCGGGAGCTGCGCCCACGTGCGGGACGAAGCCGCTGGCGGCCGATCTACCGGCGAGTCCAACCTCGCACATTCGTGATCCTCGCCATCGCACCCGAGGCCCAGATCAACAAACGCGGTTTCGCTCAGAAGGTCACCAACTCTCGGCGGCGCTTCGAAGGGCTCGAGCTAACCCCGGATCACACTGCTGATAACAAGCGTGCTATCATCCCGGTGGGACCGAAAGGAACAGCGTGAAGCTCACCGACCTCAAGACAAGCGAGCGGGTACTGGCCAAGGAGCTACGCGACCCGGATTTCAAGCGTGAATGGGACCGAACCGCCCTCGCACGAGCCGTCGCGGTAAAGGTGCTCGCTTACCGTACCGAGCACACCCTCTCCCAAAGAGGGCTAGCGAAACAGCTCGGCATGACCCAGCCACAAGTCGCACGCCTGGAGGCCGGCGAGCACAACCCCACGATCGACACCCTCGCACGCCTGGCGCAGACACTCGACGTCGAGTTCGCGATCGACGTTCACCCACACCAGCGCCCACCCAAACTCCTCAGCTCACGAGCCCGGGGTAAAAACGCCATTGCCTCCTACGAGACCGGCACAGCGGCGGTCCTGCTGGCCGCAGGATGACTCCATTTTAGTTCTATCTCTTAGGAGAAAGAAAAGCACTCCCCAAACAACACTCCAAAACATCTCCAAAGAACGGGTCAATACACCAGCCTTCCGCTTTCCTGGAATCGTTCGATCCCCAACCGGCACAGACGCTCCAGCAGCTCGGGGTAGGCAATTCCCGAGGCCGACATCAGCTTGGCATACACGCTCGTGGCGGTGAACCCGGGCATCGTGTTCAGCTCGTTCACGATCACCGCTTCGCCGTCCACGAAGAAGTCCACCCGCGCGAGTCCCTCGCACCCCACCCGGACGAACGTCTCCACGGCCAGCTCCTTCACCCGCGCGCGGGCCCTCTCGCTCACGCGCGCCGGGACGATCAGCTCCATCCCGCCCGGCTCGTACTTCGCGGCGTAGTCATACCACTCGCCCCCGTAGCGGATCTCCCCCGGCTCGGAGGCCAGCCCCCGCGGGGCGGCGGCGGTCAGCCGCTGCGCCCTCGCCACGCCGAGCACCCCACACTCCACCTCCACCCCCACCGCCATCGCCTCCCCGATCGCCAGCTCGTCGTTCGCCAACGCCCGCTCCAGCGCATCCCCCACCTCATCCCGCTCAACCACCTTGACGATCCCCACCGACGACCCCAGATGCGCCGGCTTGACGAACACCGGCAGCCCCAGCTCATCGATCTCCTGGAGCACCTCTGCCCGCTCCACGCGCCAGCGCTCCTCGCGCACGCCCACATACTCGACCTGCGGAACCGGCGGGACCATCGCGGACAGCACCCGCTTGAACAGCACCTTGTCCATGCACACCGCCGACGCACCCACCCCCGCGCCCACATACGCCACCCCGAGCGTCTCGAGCAGCCCCTGCACCGTCCCATCCTCGCCATACGGACCATGCAACGCCGGAAACACCACATCCGCGCCCAGCAAACCCTCGCCCGGGCGCAGCTCCACGGGCCGGCCGTCCTCTCCTCGCCACCTCCCCTCCCGCTCGATCACGATCGTCACGACCTCGTGCCCCGCCGCTTCCAACCCCTCGCGGATCGCCTCGCCCGAGGCCAGCGACACCTCATGCTCGGAAGAGCGCCCCCCCGCGAGCACCACGACTCTCATCCGCTCGCCGCCGGAGGAGCCGGAGTCGGAGGAGCGGTCGTCGGGGTCGTCGTCGTCGGGGTCGTCTGAGCCCCGAGCACGCCCACCGCGATCGTGACGGTCGAGCCCTTACGCGCCTTGTGATCGCCGGCGGGCGACTGCCTGAGCACGACGCCCACCTGCGCGGATTCGGTGGTCGTCTGCGAGACTCGCTTGGGCGTGAACCCGGCCTGCCCCAGCACGGCGGCGGCTTCGAATTCGCTCTTGCCCACCACACTCGGCACCGCCACTTCGCCCGGCGCCTTCGCCACCGTCAGGTCGACCTTTTCGCCCGCCGGCAGCGAGGAGCCCGCGGCCGGCGACTGTTCGAGCACGATGCCCGGCGACTGTTCGCTCGAGGTCTTCTGCGTAATCGCGCCAACCGCCAGCTTCGCATTCGTCAACGTCGCTTCGGCCGCGGCCCGCGACTGGCCCACCACATCGGGGACGCTCGTCTGCGCGGGGCCGCCACTGACGAGAACCGTCACCGAGCTGCCGGCCTGCGCCACCGTTCCCGCCGGCGGATTGGTCGAGATCACACGCCCGCTCGGTACGGTCGCGCTCGGCTGGGTTTCGCTCGCCGGCTTGAACCCGGCCGCCTTCAGCTTGGCCGTAGCCTGCGCCGCGCTCAGGTCCGCCACGTTCGGCAACGCCGAGCTGCCCGGGCCGGTCGACACCGAGATCGTCACGCGCGCGCCCTTGCCCACCACGCTCCCCCCCTGCGGCGTCTGACCGATCACAATCCCGCTCGGAATCGACGCGTCTGAGCTCAGCGCGGGGACGGGCACCAGGCCGGCGCGCCGCAGCATCGCGCTCGCGGCCGCTTCGCCCTGCCCCGTCACGCTCGGCACCGTCACGCTCCCGCCCGAAGACGGGCCCGTCAGCGTCAGCACCAGCACGAGCGCCACGACCGCCGCCACCGCCACGCCGATCAGCGCCCAGCGCAGGCGCCGGCGTTTAGCATCCCGCTCGTCCCCGTTGGGCGATGACGGCGAGCCGGGCGAGGCCCCGTCGGCGGGCAGCAGCAGCGCGGCAGGGGCCACGCCGGTCGACAGCGCCATGCCCGGCGGGACCACCCCGTGCGGCTGATGCGGGCCGGTTGCGGGCGGCGACGCGGCACTCGGCGGCTGGGAGGCGAAGATCGCGGTCGTGGCCGACACCGGCAGGCGCTCGCGCGCGGAGCGCAGGGCCGCGATGAACTCCTCCGCGTTCGCGTAGCGCGCGCCCGGATCCTTGGCCAGCGCCCGCAGCACGATCTGATCGAGCACGGCGGGCACCGCCGGGTTGACCGCGCTCGGCGCCGGCGGCTGGGCCGAGACCTGCTTGAAGGCGATCGCCACAGCCGTGTCGCCGTCGAACGGCACAACGCCGGTCAGCAGCTCGTACAGGATCACCCCCACCGAATACAGATCCGAGGTCGCGCTGACGGGATGGCCCTGGGCCTGCTCGGGGGACAGGTACTGCGCGGTGCCCATGATCGAACCCGTCAACGTCATGTCCGACGCGCCCGCCTGAGCAATGCCGAAGTCGGTCACCCTCGCGCGACCCTCCTCGTCGAGAATCACGTTGTGCGGCTTGAAATCGCGATGGATCACCCCGCGCGCATGCGCGAACCGCGCGGCCTGCAGGATCTGCGTGACGATGTCGATCGCCACCACCGGCTGCAGCGGGCCCTGCTCGCGCACGAGCGCCTTCAGCGAGCTTCCCGGCACGTACTCCATCGCGATGTAATAGGTGCCGTCCCACTCGCCCCGGTCGAAGATCCCCACGATGTTCGGGTGCGAGAGCCCGGCGGCGCTCGAGGCCTCGCGCCGGAAGCGCTCGACGAACTCCTGATCCTCGGCGAAGTGATGGTGCAGCACCTTGACCGCCAGCCGCCGGCCGAGCAGCTGATCTTCGGCGAGGTACACATCGGCCATGCCCCCCGAGCCCAGGCGCGAGAGCACCCGGTAGCGTCCGTCGATGATCGTCTCCGGCTCAACCATTGGACCTCAACAGCGTTTCCATGACCTGGCGCGCCACGGGCGCCGCGAACGCCGCGCCCTGACCGGGGACGGCCTGCAATGTCACGGCGATCGCCACGCTCGGGCTCTGGGCGGGCGCGAACGCGATGAACCAGACATTGTTGACCGCCGTCCCGATCTGCGTCTCCGCGGTGCCGGTCTTACCCGCCACACGCACGCCGGGGATCTGCGCGGCCGTGCCCGTGCCTTCGCTGACGACCGCTTCCATCATGCCCGTGAGTGCGGCTGCCGTCGCGGGCTTCATCACCACCGACTGAACCCGCGGAGCGACCTGCAGGACCGTGCGCCCTTCGGGATCGACGATCCGCTTAGTCAGGTGCGGAACCATCAGCCGTCCGTGATTGGCGACGGCCGCGGCCACCTCGGCCATCTGCAACGGCACGACCTGTAGTTTGTCCTGGCCGATGCCCATACGCCCCACGTCGACGAACCGGCTCGTCGGTGAGATCAGCCGCTGGCCGCCGAGGTACTCGCCGCTGGCGGACATTTCTTCGTCCGGGTAGTCCAGCCGCGGCTTGGCGTCAAAGCCGAAGCGACTCATATAGCGCGCGAGGGTCTGCTTGCCGACGTGTTCGGCAACCTGCGCGTACACGGTGTTGACCGATTTGACGAGCCCTTCGGTGAGGGTCAGCTCGCCGTAGCTCTCGCCATTGTCGTTGGACAGCGGCACGCCCGAGACGACGATCCCGCCGCGGCCTGAGACGAGCGACCGCGGCGTGTACTGCCCGGTATCGATCGCGGCAGTTGCCGTCACGATCTTGAACGTCGAGCCGGGCGCATAGCCGTATTGAAGAGCGCGGTTTACCAGCGGCATCCCGTAGGAGTCATGGGTGAGCCGTTCATAGGCGCTGTAGGAGCGCAACAGGTTGGGGTCGAAGCTCGGCGTCGACGCCATCACCTCCACGGCGCCGGTGCGAGGGTCCAGCGCGACGACCGCGCCCCTGTGTTCTGCAAGAGCCGCGACCGCCGTCCGTTGCGCCGCGGGGTTCAGCGTCGTGGAGACTTCATCTCCCTGCCGGCGCTTGCCCTGGAGCTGATCGAGGATCGCCTGCAGGTTCGACGCACTCGTTTCCCCGTCCAGCGCGGGGTTGCGATAGCGCTCTAGGCCCGTCTGGCTGAGGTCCGTATATGAGTAGCCGATCGCCTGGACGAACAGCGATCCAGTCGGGTACGTCCGCTGGTAGGTGCCTTCGCGACCGCGCACGCTGCGCGCGAGCACCGTCCCGTCGGCGGCGAAGACGCGGCCGCGTTCGATGCGTTCCTGCTGCAGCAGCGTCCGCCTGTTCAGCGCGTTCTGGCGCAGCGAGCTCGCTTCGAACACCGTCCAGCGCGACGTGAACGCGATCAGCAGCGCGAACAGCACGACGACCAGCCCGTACAGGCGAACGATCGGCCTATTCACCGAGCTCTCCCAGTTCGAGGCTGTGCAGCAGGCTGCTCGCGTCGCCTTCCGAGCGCAGCGAATGATCGAGCAGCGTCCGCCGTCGCGCGGGCGACAGCGTCGACGCGCTGACACCCGTGACGTAGTCGCTGCTGTACAGCTCGATCCCGCCCGGCAGCTGATACGGCACGCCGCGATACAGCGTCACCAGGCCGCGGCCGTTCGTCCCGATGAAGTACACCGACCCGAGCGCCAGATACGCGCCCGCCGCGAGCAGGCCGAGCACCACCAGCGTAATCACCGCCGGGACCGCCCGCCTTGCCAGCCGCCCCTTGCGAGCCCGGCCCCGCTCCCCGGCCTCGTCGGGCCTGCGCGGGCTGCGGGCACGCACAGGCGGGGGCGAGGGCGGCGCTTGCGGGGGCGGAGCCGGCGGGGGTGGATCGGGGAGCGCGCTCTGCTCCTCGGTCCGGGGGTCCGGGGTCACTGGGCTGCTGGGCGCGGGCTCTCCCGGCGCGGACGTGTCCTCCAGGCGAAACAGCACAACCGTGATGTTGTCCCGCCCACCGGCCTCATTGGCGGCCGCGATCAGCGCCTCGCCCGCGTCGCGCATGCGCGGATGCGTGCTCAGGATCTCCGACACGCGCTCCTCTGAGATCATCGTCGTGAGACCGTCGCTGCACAGCAGGTACACGTCCCCCGCACGGGTGGCGTAGGAGCGCGTGTCGACCTCGACAGCAGGCTCGGGCCCGAGCGCGCGCGTGATCACCGAGCGCTGCGGATGATCGACCGCTTCCTCGGGCGTGATCTTGCCCTGGCGCAGCAGCTCGTCCACGAGCGAGTGATCGTCGGTCAGACGCGTCAGCTCGCCGTCGCGCAGGCGGTACGCGCGGCTGTCCCCGACATGCACGATCGCGACCTCCGCGGGCGCCACATACACCGCCGTCAGCGTTGTGCCCATGCCCGCCTGCTCGGCGTTTGAGTGCGAGAGCTCGTGGATGCGCGCGTTGGCGCTGCCAGCGCGGGCCGCGAGGTCGGTCTCGGGCGCGGCGGTGTCGCCGAGGCCCTGCTCGAACACCTCGACCGCGATCTTCGATGCCACCTCCCCGGCCTGCGCGCCGCCCATCCCGTCGGCGACGACGAACAGCGGCGAGCGCGCCAGCAGCGAGTCCTCGTTCGCGCGCCGCTGCCGGCCCGTGTCGGTGGTCGCGTACTGCTCAGCCACGCGGAGCACGTCAGTCGACCTCGAACGTGAGCTCGGAGTCGCCGATCCTGATGCGATCCCCGGGATGCAACGGCCGGGGTGTCTCGAGCAGCTCCTCGTTGAGATAGGTGCCGTTGGTGGAGCGCAGATCCTCGATCACCAGGATATTGCCCTGCCGGTAGATCCCCGCGTGGCGCGAGGAGGCGAACGGATCCTCGAGCCGGATCTCCGCGCGGTCGCCGCGGCCGAGCACGACGTCCGCGTCGAGGTCGTAGATCATCCCGGGATCATGCCCCGGCGCGCGCTCCACCACCAGGCGAGGGGCGCGCCCGGTGAGGTCCGCGACGTTTGCGGCCGAGGCCGAGTGCAGACCGGTCGCATCGGGAGCGGCAGACCCTCCGTGGGCCTGGACGGGCATGGAGGCGCCGCGCAGATCGCGCTGCGCGCTGCGCGCGACCCACAGCAGGAACAGGTACAGCACGGCCAAAAAGCCGAACTTGAGGGCTACCGATACGGGCGCGAGCGTGGTCATGAGATGGGCGCGGGCATGGTCATGAGATGTCGAAGACGACCTCCGTCGAGCCCAGCTCGATGCGATCTCCAGGACGCAACAGCTGGGGCTCGTGGATATCTTGACCGTTGAC
>Ga0116220_10000972_pt1 | contig 11499 bp, 8 predicted proteins | sample Sb_taG_10_FD_88967 | JGI IMG/M metagenome (GOLD analysis project Ga0116220, IMG submission 88967) | Peat soil microbial communities from Weissenstadt, Germany - Sb_50d_7_NC metaG | ecosystem: Environmental > Terrestrial > Soil > Wetlands > Peat | place: Germany: Weissenstadt | collected 2010-09-21
CGACGGGCTGTCTCACGGCGAGCACGGCGGTAGTCGCCGTCCGAGCTCGCGAGCGGCCGGACGAAGTCATCGCTGGCGGTCATGACGAGCTTCCGAACTGTAGTCGAGCGTGACCCGGATCGTGTTGCTCGGCGTCGCGCCCACGCCGATCCTCCGATATTCGTGACATATATTCGAATGTGTTCGTAGCGTGAGAGTTCACTTATCACTGCTTTCCAGGCGCTCGCACGGACAGCAGGCCGCATACAGTGTGCTCATGGAGCTAGGTGCCGTTACGCGCCATCGGGCGAGGCCCGTCGGCCGACACCCCGGTCCAAAGCGCGCGGCTACCGGCGTCATGCGGCTGCGTCGCATCGCCCTGGTCGCGGCGATCGTGGCGCTGGTTCCGGTGGTGTTCTCTTACTGGAGCGCCATGAGCCAGCCGTCGAACTCGAGCCTGGGGATCCGCACGGTCGAGTGGCTGCGCGACAACGGCGCGGCGGGTCTGGTGGCACGAGTGGAGTCGATCTACTACACGTTGACGGCCCCCAGCAAGGGCGGTCCCACGTTGCATGCGCTGCCCAAAGTCGGCTACGGGGTGGGTGGTGGTGCAGTGGCGGTCAACACCGAATACCGCCCCTTGCGCGTGCACGCGATGCTCCACCCGGCTCTGCCCGGCGAGGGCATCTGGCACGCCACCCGCCCGAGCCTGGAAGCCAATCCGCCGGTGCTGCTCGCCACGTTGCGCGACCAGCCCGAATACCCGCGCGTGGTGGCAGGGCTCGCGTGGATCGACACGAAGCGGACGATGCTGACGCTCAACCCTGGGCGGCTGGAGCCCTCGGTGACGATCCCGCGGGGCGCCATGGACGTGCCCCGGGCACACCGGCCGAAACTGCTCGCCACATTCAACAGCGGCTTCAAGCTCAGCGACGATCATGGAGGGTTCGTCATGAACGGGCACACCTATGCGGCGATGCGGGATGGGCAGGGCACGCTCGTTGGATACGCCGACGGACACGTGGACGTGATCGACTGGAGCTACGGCTGGGCGGCCCCGGCCGGGGTCTCGTTCGCGCGCCAGAACCTGCCGCTGATAGTCGATGAAGGCAGGCCCAACCCGAACCTCTCAAACGACGCGGAATGGGGCGCGACGGTTGGCAACGCGGTCCTCGTCTGGCGGTCGGGGATCGGCGTCGACAGATACGGCAACCTGATCTACGCGGCGGGCGAAGACCAGACCGTGGCGAGCCTGGCGAGAGCCCTGATTCGCGCCGGGGCCGTTCGCGCGATGGAGCTCGACATCAACTCCTACTGGGTCAGCTTCATCAGCTATGGAGCCCCCGGCGCCGAAGAACCAAAGAACCTGCTGCCCGCGATGAACCGGCCCGCAACCCGCTATCTCGAACCGGATGACCGCGATTTCTTCGCGGTGTATGAACGCTGAGGGTTCGCGTATGGCGCCGCGAAACGAGCGCCTCAATCCCCACATATTCTGATAGGAGCCCTGAGGGTGCTCACCTGGCGTGGGTGGACGTCCGTCATGCGACCGTGACGAGCATGGCGCTGGCAGGCGCTACGTCCAACGTGATCACGCCGGCTCGGTTGGGGCGGCGCTCCAGTCGTGTTGGCCCGAGCAATTCGCCGTCTCCTCCGACGGCTTGACCCCCAAGCCGGACGCCTTTTGTTGCGGCAAGCGACGGCGCGGTCAGCGATAGAACGCTCGCCGCTCCAAAGCGGCGTCCCACACGCAGTTCTACAGCTACATGCTTTGCTCCAGGATGGTCGTCGTCGACGATCACCACGTGGAGCTTCCCCTGGGGACTCAGCAGCGCGATGATGTCGACGTTCGCCGGGCTCGGGGGGGCAAAGGCGCGCACCGGGCGGTCGCCGACGAGCTCTTTGCCCAGCAGCAGCGCGTACCACTCGGGCTGGGCGATGAGGGCGCCTGCCGCCAGCTGTCGAGTGCTCGGTGCACACACGGGCGAGTAGCCATGGCAGTTGGCCAGGTTGCCGTGAAAGTTGATGCCGGCGACGCCGGCGGTCATTGCCCGAGCGATGTAGTCGACCGCCCACAGCGTTGAGGCGAACGTGTTGCTGATGCCGGCTTTCCCACCGCAGGACACGGTGTTTGCCTCATCCATGCGAAAGCGAATCGCGCTGGTGCGTGACGCGGATACGTAGCGGCGCAGGGAGGCATCCTCGGCCCGACGGATCGGCGGACTGAGTAATCGGGCGATCGTCGGTTCGGGCACCTGGTGACAGCCCAGCGGGTAGTGGTGTCCCGTGAGCAGCGCCGGACGCTGCTGGGTTGCCATGCCACGTCCCCAGTCCTTGAACGCATGCGATCCGGACACATCTGGACCGACTAGCTGCAGGCCGGGCGCAACCTTCTCGATCGCCCGGCGATAGGCCGTGACCTGCGTGTTGTATTGGGAGAACGTCCAGGGCGCGGAGCGCAGGCCGTGTCGTGCGTAAGCATCCGGCTCGTTGCCCAGCTCGATCCCCGCCAACCACCCCCCGAGCGCCGCCTTCGCGGCAGCCGCCTCGCGGGCTGCCGCGCGCGGGTCATAGTGAGCGAGGCCGATCGTGAGCAGGATGTGCCAGCCGCTCTCGCTCGCGAGCTTGTGCAGGTCGCGAAGCTCGCCGGCCTGCAGTCCCGAGGACGCCCACGCGGGCAGCGGCGTGGCCGCGTCGGTCCAGGCGACCCGCGTGTCCGCCGATGCGCCCCCGAAGCGAAGCACCCCCGACCCCAGCGAGCGCAGCATCGTGACAAAGTCTCCGCTGTCGGCGTAGCGAGCGATCTGGGGCAGGCTGGACAGCTCGAACGAGAGCCCGAGGAACCTCCGCGGGACACGCGTCCCGGGACGAGAAAGATCAACCGAGACTGATATTTGGACCGACGTGGCCTCGGCGCTTCGATTGACTCGAAATACGTAGAGTGCCAAGACAAGCGTCATCGCCAAGCCGACGAGGACACCCACGCTACGGACGCGCAAGCGCCCACGTCTGGTGGATGCTGCCGCACCTGACATGTTCGAGGTATGTCTCATGGCGCTCGTGTGTAGCACCGTACAGAAGGAGACTGCGCCTCGTAAGTGGTTTCTCATCGTGGGATGACCCACGATTTAGATGCACGCTTGATGCTGACCGCGTGCTCCCCGCCGCTCCAGTCGCGCGAGCGTGATCACGGCATGGAGCTGACGATCAGCCCAGTAGAGACTCCCTTGCGCTCCTCCCTGGGCACCCGCTGGGCGTGGTGGCTGGCGCTGAGTCTCGTTCTTGTGCTGGCTGCCGCGCTGCGCCTGTTATCGATCCACGATGTGTCCGGCAACGTCTTCTACGACGCAGCCGTGCGGAGCATGGGCACCTCCTGGCACGACTTCTTCTTTGGCGCGTTGGAGCCCAGCGGGACGGTCTCGATCGACAAGCCACCGCTGGACCTCTGGCTGCAGGTGGCGACCACACGGGTGCTGGGTTTCAGCCTCGTTGGGCTGCATCTCCCGGAGGCGCTCGGCGGGGTGGCCGCCTGCGGGCTGCTGTTCGGCGCACTGCGACGACCATTTGGGACCGCGGCGGCGATCTCCGCCGCGCTCGCACTCGCGGTACTGCCGGTATCGGTGCTGACGGCGCGCAGCGACACGATGGACTCGGTGCTGGCGGCCCTGGAGATCGCCGCGTTGTGGCTATCCTGGCGCGCCCTGGAGAGCTCGCGCATGCGCTGGTCCGTGCTGTCGGCCGCCATGATGGGCCTAGCTTTCAACGTCAAGCTCGGGGAGATGCTTATCGCGCTCCCCGCGCTGGCGTTGTTGTGGCTGTGGGCGGCAGCGCCCGGGACCCGCGCACGCGTCCTGCTTGCCACCACGGGGACGTTTATGGTGGTGGCGCTGTCGTGGACAGCAATCGCGTCATTGACGCCGACCCGCGAGCGTCCATTTCCGATCGGCTCAGTCAACGGGAGCATCTGGCACGTGACGCTCGTATACAACGGCCTGGACCGCCTTTCCAGTCACGGCGCTACAGGTACGGTCGAAGGCGGCGCCGGCCCGCTGCGTCTGCTGAGCGCCGGACCGATGCAGTACCGAACCCTGATCGGAGTTGTGCTGCTGGCCGCCTCGCTGCTCGGACTGCTGGCGCTGGCCGCGCTGTTCGCGCAAGGCTGTGAGCGACTGCTGAGGAGCATCCACAGCCCGCCGGGCCGGCTCGCCGTGGGAATAGCTGTGTGGTTCCTCACCGGACTGGTCGCCTTCAGCGCGATGGAACGCCTGCAGGTGCGCTATCTGGAGGCGCTCGCGCCGGCCATCTGCGCCGTGCTCGGGTTGTCGCTGAGCGTGCTCTGGCATGGCGGAGAGAGCGGTCGCGCCAGACGCTCTGCGAGCATGAGAAGCGGCGGAGTCCTGGGGCTGCGCATTTTCCTGGTGTGCGTTGTCCTCGGCCTGCTGGTGGCATCGCTGAGCAAGGACGCGTACGTGATCCACCGCGCCCGTTCAGACTCGCTTCTGACCGACTTCAGCACACTGGCACTGAGCCGCTATCTGCGCGACCATCGCGACGGGACCCACTACGAGATCGCGGGCGCAAACATCAACGACGTCGTCGGACTCGTGGCACGCGACGACCTTCCGGTGCTCGTCCTCAACAGCGTGGACGGACCGCTCACACGAACGAAGAGCCTGCAGGCTCAGGTGGCTGGGCACCGTGTGCGGTTCTACTTCGTCGCGCCACACCCCTGTCACAGCGGACGCCACTGCCCATACAACCAGATCTGGGCCTATGCTCACAGCATCCCCGTACCGGGCCAGCCCGGCCTGCGACGTTTCACTGGTTCGTAAATCGACCCGGGCGCGCTGGAGCGTACTTCAAGTGAGGTTATTTTCTGCCCAGCGCCGCTCTGAGCATGACCGGTGTCGACGCGCCCAGCACCTGACCGCTCACGCCGAGTGCCTGCGCGGCGACGTAGGCGCCAGAGCCAGGGCTTGGGATCGCCGTCTCAAAGCCCTTGCGTGGTGCCTGAGCGACCGCCGGCGTAAGGCTCGTCGCCGTCGCGCCCTCGAGCACCCTCCAGCTCGCCACCTGCGTAGCGCCGTTCCAGCTCGTGTAGACCTCGATCCCGCCATGTGCGCCACGCCGCGCCGCGATGGCCGGCAGCCCAGCCGGCTCACCCGACCAGGGGAACTTGAGCATCGTGTAGGACTGGTAGAGGGAGGGCAGGTGGGCGTCGAAGAGAACCTTGCCTTCGGGGGAGAATTCCGAGAAGAACGGCTCTTGGCCCCAGCCGACGAACCAGTTGCCGCCGGCGAGCGGCTGGAAGTCTCCCTGACTGGCCGCCAGCAGCGGGGTAGGGTGGACGAAGCTCGCGACGAGCGTGGCCGTCATGGTCTGTTTGTTGAGCATGAGCACGATCACGCGCGACTGCGAGTGCACCTTCGGAGTGCCGCCGTTGTCGAAGAACGTGATCGTTCCCTCCGGCCCCTCACGGGCGTCGTGCTGCCAGGCCGGCGCGGCGCCCGGCCCCATCTGAAAGCTCGACTGCTTGCCCCCGAGGCGCCAGAGGACCTGCCCGCTGCGCGCGCGCAGGAGATAGGCGGCCCACGTGTTGCGCGAGTCGACGAGGATGTCCCCGCCGTGCTGTGAGACGGCGTTGATGTGGAAGTAGTCCCACGGCGATCTCGGGCTGCCGGGCGTCGCGGGCGTGTAGGAGGCTGCGAGCGGCACGTGGTCGAGCGCGTGCCACTCTAAGCGGACGAGACCCGTCTTCAGGTCGATTTCTTGGAAGACCGTGTCCGCAACCGCTCCGTCGGCCGGGCCGCCGTAAGCGCTGAGGTTGCAGCGGATCGCGTCGTAGACCGTGAACAGCACGGTGCCCTGCGAGGTGATTTCGAACGCGTGCAGGTCTGGCTCGTATCCGTTGCCGGCACGGACGTCGGCGATTTCCTGGTAGGAGCTGTTGGCGATCACCACGCCGCTGCCACGATGGCCAGCGGCGATCAGAGGGTCCTGCCACCAGGTCAGGACCGGCTGGCCTTCGTATTCCTGGACGCGCAGATTTGCCGCGCGCGCTCCCGCCGGCAGGCGCTTGAACCACAGCAGCTGGCCGTTGCCGTCGAGGATCATCGGGCCGTACTGGCCAGGGCCGGCGTAGGGCGCGAGGAACAGGTCGCCGGGCGCCTGCGCGCCAGAGTCCTTGGTCACCGTGACCGTCGGGGGCTCGAGGTCCGAACGGGAGAGGAAATGCTGGAGTTCGCTTGGCTTCGCCGGCGGTGGTGGAGGCGGTGGCGTCTCGAGCGAACGACTCACGGAGTCGACCTCGGCGACAGTGAAGCGCCAGGCGAAGGGCGTCGTGGTGGCGCCCTGGCGCAGAACGGCGTGCACGGTCACGACCTCCCCTCCAGAGAACGACCTGCTGGGAAGGAAGCTCGCTCCGTCGCCCTGCGAGTAAGCGGCGAGCTGGCCGGAATGGGCGCCGCTGCGCGATCCTACGACGACGATATCGATGATGTCGGCTGTGGGGACGCCGAGGAAGCTGATCTGGGTACGGTAGGAGGCATCCATCGAGTCGGGTATCGGCGAGACCGTCACGGCGCCGCCGACGAGCGCCTGGGAGACGTTCAGCGTCCGAGGCACGCAGCTGGGCGCCGTCGTATCCGCGTTCGCGCGCCCCGGCGCAAGCACCAGCACCAACAGCAGCGCCATGCCGGTCGGCAGGGCTCGCACCGGCGGCGCATAAGCACGATCACATATCACTCGACTCAACCCGGCGAGGAGCCTAACCCAACGCCGCGGTAGCGCGCCGGTCGGCGCGCTACCCTGGATCTATGCTCACCCAAGCAGATCGTGCGGCTGAGCGGCGCCGCGCCAAACTGGAGGATATCCGCCAGCAGGTCAAGGACGGCTCGCTCACAATCCGCAAGATGACGGCAGAGGAGCGCAAGCGCTATCCCCCACGCCCATCGAAGCGACCGGCGAAGGCACGCAGGCGCTGACCAACGCGCTCGCGTGCCATGATCCCCCGGTTATCACGGGAACCCTTCGGGCATCGCGACTGGGAACGGCCGCGGGCCGCGCCCGTCACAACTCCAGATAGCGCAGCACAACCCGCCCGAGGACGATCACGTCGCCGCTGTGCAGGTCGGCCTGAGTGACGCGACGGCCGTTGACGAGCGTGCCGTTGGCACTGCGATCGTCGAGGATCCGCGCGCCCGAGCCGCGGTGCACGAGGATCGCGTGACGGCGTGAGACCGATCTCTCGTCCAGGCGCAGATCCGCCGACAGGCCCCGACCCACATGGATCACGCCCCGTCCCATCGGGACGAGCAGCGTCTCGCCCGCTCCTTGGATCTCCAGGTAGCGTCCCGGCTCGGCCGTCTGGGGCTCGCTCGCGCGGCGGCGGTTGCGCTCGTCCAGGCATGCGATCACATCGATCCGTTCGGTCGATCCGATCTCGACGGAAGGTGGTGCTTGCGCGGGCATGTCTACAGCCAACCTCACGGTACTCAGGCGCAGCTCAACGCTCTTTAAGAAATAGCGAAGGTCGGTGCCTGAGCTGGCATAGACAACCACGCCGCCGCGGCGGATCTGCGCGAGCCGCGACCCTGGACTCCGGCGCTATGCCGCGCTCGTGGTCTTCGGCGGCTCCGAGCGGCGGGACGACATGCGCTTGGAGCTCCACCAGCACCAGCCACCGACGGCCAGGACCGGCACGACGTACAGCATCGAGATATACCAGTGCATCAAGCAAGCGAGCGGGGCCATCTCCAGGAAAGCTACCACGCCCTCACCACGCTTCCTTCGCCGGATCATCGGCCCCGCCGGCGCCGCCTGGGGCATCCGGACCGCCGCTTCCATCCCCGCCATTTGCGACACCACCGGCCAGGCTCGCCGCAGTACGCGCGCGGCGCCTGCGCACGAACCACACGAACAGCAGACCGAGCAGGACGATCGCCACGCCGAGCACGATCACGGCGACCGGGGCCTTGGAGCTCTCCGGCGTCCAGTAGAGCTGCCCGTTGATCGCCCCCATCTGGGTACCGACCCGGATCGGCACCTGCCAGTTGAAGATCAGCGTCCGCTTGTTCTTGTCCTTGACTCGCGCCGGGGGGATCGGCGACATCCAATGGATGCGATGATCGTGCCATTCGAATTGTCCGGTGCGATCTACCACGACCCAGTGCGTCGTCGCCCTCGCACTTGCCGAGGCGGGCACGCTCACCTGGGCGTAGAAGCTCTGGTTCAGGTAGTAGGCGGGCGAGTCGGTGTTGACTTGCACTGTGCCGTCGGCCAGCACACGCGCGTAGAGTTCGCCTTCGTAGCCATACACAGTGACCGTCTTGCCCGTGTGGTTGGTCAGCACCAGCCGGTCGGCGAACTCGAGTACTTCCAGGCTGAGCCCGGGCACGTTCGGGGTGACGCTCGTGATGTTCGAGCGGTAGTCGTAGTTGCTGCCCTGATCGTTGATCGGGTTCCCGTTCTCGGTCGTGAGCGCGGCACGGGCAGACACCGGCAGGGCGAGCACCGCGGCCCCGAGCAGTACAGCTACCAAGCGGCGCGACATGGACATCACCGTAGTCAAGGTCGCGCGCTCACGTCCCCACCGCCGAGAGCAGCCACAGCCCGAAGCTCGTGAACGCGACCATCACCGCGAGCATCCAATACTGCGAGCGCACGGCCTCTTCGACGTTGTCATACATCACCAGTGCACGGTCGTGCGCGAGTGCTAGACCGCCTACGTGGCCGGCCAGGAGCGCCACGACCTGCACGTACCAGATCGCGGCGAACGAGATGACGTTGTAGTCGATCTGATATTCGCTCGTCCCGAACAGGTTGGCCCCGTTGCCGAGTGGGTCCGAAGCGAGATAGCCGATCGCCTGTCCGTTCCAGATCAGCAGCGAGAAGTAGTGCGCGAGTACGTACGCGAACCCGATCGGCACGAGCGTGTGCGCGAACGCGTGCATCAGCTGGCGGGTGTCATAACGCGTGCTGACACTGCGCACTCCGGCGATCCCGAGCCGGTAGACGCCCGCGATCAGCCCCAGGCAGAACAACATCCCGACCGAGTAGGCGAGCTCCAGCGCCGGCGTCGGACTCAGGCCGAGGTCGGCGAACAGGCCCTGCAGGCTCGGCTCGACGTTGCGCCAGACGCCGCCGTTGCTGAGCCCGTCGAACGTCGTCGTGCCGATGATCGCGCAGATCAGCGCGACCGTGCCGGGGTCGACCTCGAGGTCTGTGATCCCGCTCAGCGGCCGGCGCAGGCAGATGACGCCGTCTTCGTCGCGGACGAGCGCCGACAGCCGCGACAGCAGGTTGAAGTAGGCGCCAAACCCGTCGGCCCGCCCACCCCACTCCTCGATCCCGAACAGCGTCATCCCGGCGAGCGTCACCAAGAAGTACGCCAGCGACAGCACCGCCAGCGTCGCCGGATGCTCACGATCGGCGGGGACGTAGATCAGCTCGAGCCACGCGAACCCGACGATCACCGCCACCGCCGGCCACATCCCCAACCACTCGGGATAGCGCAGCGGCGCCTCGTGTTGGTCGCATGTCGAAGAAGACCCAGAGAGAGAGGAAGACGAACGAGAGGGAGCGGACGAGCGGACGCGTCGCACAAGCGCGCTGAGCACACGCGCGCATGTCCGCCACGGGCTGAATGCGCGGAAGATGTCGCCGAACAGCACGCTCGCCAGCGGCGTGCCGACCCAGAAGATGACGTAGATGAACGTCACGGAGAAGTTCGCCAGCGGCACCTGCGCGCCGGCGAGCCCGCTGTACACGACCAGCACGAACAGCCCCACACCGACCAGGCAGGCCAGCCATTCAAGTGCGGTGGGCAGTAGCACGAGCGCCCGCCGGTGCTGCTCCTGCAGCTGCGGCGTCGTCCACAGGGTGGAGAGCGCGACGAACGACACCACCAGCACAATCGCCGCCGCCCAGCTGAACAGCCACACGGGGATCGGCAGGTCCGCCCGCCCGACGATCCCATGCGCCTGCGCGCTCGCCGGGATCGCCAGCGCCGCGACGGTCAAGCCACCGAGCAGGAACGGCAGCTTGCGGCGAGACCTGGCTCTCATGCCCGGCGCAGTCTACGTAACCTCCAGAGCGACACGCCGTGCTTCCCATCGTGCTTCCCATCGCCGTCTCGACCGGTATCGAGTCCGCCTTCCAGCTCGGGCCGCTGGCGATCCTCGGGCTGCTCTACGCGCGGCGCGTGCACACTCTCGCCGCCGAGGGCCGCAACCCTGTGCCGGGCTGGCGCCAGGCGTGCTTCTACTCGGGGTTCGTCCTCATCGCGGTCGCGCTCACCTCGCTTGGCGGAGCCAGCCAGGAACTGCTGTTCGCGCACATGGTCGAGCATCTGCTGCTCGGCGACATCGCGGCGCTGCTGATCGTACTCGGCCTCACCGGCCCGCTGATCGCGCCGATCCTGCGTATTCGCTTCTTCGATCGCCTGCGCGTCCTCGCCCATCCGCTGATCGCCTTTCCGCTGTGGGCGATCGACCTGTATGCGTGGCACCTGCCCGTCTTCTACCAGGCGGCGCTGCGCCACACGGGTGTGCACGCGCTCGAGCACGCGATGTTCCTCGGATTTGGCATCAACATGTGGATGTGCCTGTTCGGCCCACTGCCGATGCCGAGCTGGTTCGGCAACCTCGGCAAGCTCATCTACATCATCGCCGTGCGCCTCACCGGCACGATCCTCGGCAACATATTTCTGTGGTCGGGCACCGTGTTCTACCCGTTCTACATCCATGGCGACGCCGTCTACCACATCTCGCCGATCGCCGATCAGAACATCGCCGGAGCGGTCATGATGGTCGAGGAGTCGCTGCTTACGCTGGGGCTGTTCTGCTGGCTGTTTCTGCGCACCGCGCGCGAGGGCGAGGAGCGCCAGGAGCTGCTGGACTTTGCGCAGGCCCACGGCATCGAACTGACCGACGCGCGCGCCGCGCGCGCAGTCGCGGCCGGACGCGGCGCGGAGCTGCGCCGGCGCATGGAGACCCGCGCCGGCGCGCCTGAGCGTTAGCGAGCGTTATCCTCGACCCATGTGCGTCGGTTGTGCAATGGCGGCCGCCTCGACCGCGACCGGGTTTCGGACGTGGCTGCAGAGCCATCACTTCGGCTGGCTCACCCCACGTCGCATGCGTGCGCTGACGATCGCCGCGATGTCCGGCGCGGCGATCTTCTCAACGATCGGCTTCAGCGGCTCCACGCCGCCGACACACTCCGCGTCCACCCAAAAGGTGCACGCGACTTCAGGTCACCGCTAGCCGCCCGCGACGGCGGGCAGGATCGTTAACTCCGAGCCGTCCGCGACCGGCGTCTGCAGGCCATCCAGAAAGCGGATGTCTTCACCCGCGACATACACGTTCACGAACCGCCGCAGCGAACCGTCCTCGTCGCTGAGCCGCTCACGCAGCTCGCCGTGCCGCGCGTACAGCCCGTCCAGCACATCCTTGACGGTCGCTCCGTCCACCTCGGCCTCGGCCTCGCCCCCGGCCGCGGAGCGCAGCTGCGTCGGGATCTTGA
>Ga0116220_10000973_pt1 | contig 11499 bp, 9 predicted proteins | sample Sb_taG_10_FD_88967 | JGI IMG/M metagenome (GOLD analysis project Ga0116220, IMG submission 88967) | Peat soil microbial communities from Weissenstadt, Germany - Sb_50d_7_NC metaG | ecosystem: Environmental > Terrestrial > Soil > Wetlands > Peat | place: Germany: Weissenstadt | collected 2010-09-21
CTCGAGAATGTCAGCCTGCCGCTCTACTACGCCGCTGCGGGGCCGAAGCGCCGCGCCGAACGCACCGAACGGGCGCGCGCAACGCTGCAGCTTCTTGGCCTCGGCGACCGCGAGCGCAATACGCCCGGCCAGCTTTCCGGCGGCCAGCAGCAGCGCGTCGCCATCGCCCGCGCCTTGATCAATGCACCGAGCCTTCTTCTTGCCGATGAGCCGACCGGCAATCTCGATACGCGAACCTCCCATGAGATCATGGAAACGCTACGCTCGCTCAATCGCGAGCAGGGAGTCACCATCGTCCTCGTGACCCACGAGGCCGACATCGCCGCCTATGCCGACCGCATCGTGACCATGCGCGACGGCAAAATAGTCGCCGACGAACGGGTGAGCCAACCGGCAGCGCCGGCCGCCGCTGCCGAGGTTGAGCGCCCAGCGCTCTTCCATCCGCCCGAGCTGCGCGCCCCCACGCTTCCGACCAGCGGCTTTTCGGCCTTCGCGCTCATGATCCTCGCCGCCGCGGCTCAGGCGATCGCACGCAATAAGATGCGTTCGGCACTCACTATGCTCGGCGTGTTCATCGGCGTCGCAGCGCTCATCGTCATGGTCGCCGTGGGCAATGGCGCGAGCGATGCGGTCCGCAAGCAGATCGAGAGCCTCGGCACCAACGTCGTCGTGATCCTGCCCGGCGCACTGACCACGGGCGGCATCCGCGCCGGCTTCGGCAGCGCCACTACGCTCACGGTCGCGGACGCACGGGCAATTCGCCGCGAAGACCCCGCGGTCGCGCAAGTCGGTTACCTCATCCGCCAGCAGGGGCAGGTGCGGTACAGCAACCAAAACTGGACGACGAACATCCAAGGCGTAAACGCAGTCTATCCGTCGATCACCAACTGGCGCATCGCCGCCGGGCGGGACATGACGGCCGAGGACGACACCAAGGCCAACCTCGTCGTCGTCATCGGGCAAACCGTATATCACCAGCTCTTCAGTCCCGGCGAAGACCCGATCGGCGCCTCCATCCTGGTCAAGAGCGTGCCGCTGCAGGTGATCGGCCTGCTGGTCGCCAAGGGCCAGTCGGTCTTCGGCACGGATCAGGACGATCTTGTCATGATACCGTTCACGACGGCCGAACGCAAAGTGCTTGGCGTCGCGGCGCCGACCCAGCAGCAAACGCCACTCAACTGGCCCTATCTGCCGCCGCCCAATCCGTACAATCTGCAGGCGCGACTGACCGGCTTTGCCAATCAGATCTATGTACAGGCGATTAGTCAGCCTCTGGTGCAGACCGCCATTCGGCAAGCGAGCGACACGCTTATTCGCCGCCATCGCATCAAGCCCGGCGCGATCAACGACTTCGATGTGCGCAACCTGAGCCAGTTCGTCGAAACCGCAGAGAGCAGCAGCCGTATCATGGCGCTTCTGCTGGCCGCCGTGGCGTCGATTTCGCTTATCGTCGGCGGCATCGGCATCATGAATATCCTGCTCGTCTCGGTGACCGAACGCACGCGCGAGATCGGATTGCGCATGGCGATCGGCGCACGCCGGCTGCACGTGTTGCTGCAGTTTCTTGCCGAAGCCATCTTTCTCAGCGTCAGCGGTGGGCTCGCCGGGATCGTCATGGGGATCGCGTTTTCTGCGGCGATCTCCTTGCTGTTCCGCTGGGCCGCGCCGGTGTCGCTGACGGCCGTCGCCGGCGGCTTTCTGTTTGCCGCGGCGGTCGGCGTGTTTTTCGGATTTTACCCGGCACGCAAGGCAGCGAGCCTCAATCCGATCGACGCGCTACGCTACGAGTGAGATTCCGCCGTGCATCGACCGCAACCTCGCTTGGACTCTGCCGCAGCCTCTCGACCTCGGCGAGTTCGCGGTTCATCCCACGAAAGCCCTTCTTCGGCGGAGCGACAGCGCCGCGCAGACTGACTTCTGGATCACCTAGGCGGTTGGACCGGGTTGCAATGCCCATATTCGGTATCCACCTTGTCCGCCCCGTATTGCTGCCAAACGATGCCCAAGGAGGATCGGTCGATGCCGAGGCTGATGCTGTCAGCCGCACCGGTTACGGACACGTTGCTAATTGAAACCTTGCTGAAACTGTAACTGTGACCGCCTTCTTCGGCCGTCAATGTCTTCTTGTCTTCATCAAACACGACGACAATCGGTCGGCTTTCGGATCCGGGTTTGGTCTCTGTGTCGGTCAAGACGCAATCGAGCTCCCGCGGTGTGGCAGATGCGTCGGCAATCCATGCGAAGACTATCGTCAACACACTCGCTATAATCGCCATCGGCGAGCGAACTCGTATTCTCATTCTGTCCTCAATCACGAAGTAGTGCTCGGGCAAACTCTCGCTTCACGCTCTTCGCTCCGGGGCATCGCGCGAACAGCGGCGGTCGTGACAAATGCTTCGCCGTTTCGCCGCGTTGTGCTCTGGACATTATCCGTTCAACGCCTGTCGCGAGCTCCTTCACGGTGATGGTTGGAACGCCTTTACGAACGCAGAAATATCCCGCTTCACAAATGCTCGCCGCAAGAGGACAGAGCAGACTTTTTCAACACAATCGGTCATGGCGGAAATTCAGAGCGAGACGCCGCCGTGCGTGTGGCGAGCGGGCGCCCTCAGAACGGCAGGTTGAACACCCGCCCCGGCACCAATTCGCCATGTTCGACCGCGCCGACCGCGACCACGACCCCGCCGCACGAAGCATAGGCCGGCCCGCCCATCGGCGCGTCGCGGCCGCGCAGCAGGATCGATTGGCCGCGCCGCAGGCGCGCCGCGGCATCCCGGTCGACCACGACCCGCGGCATTTCCATGAGGCCGGCCTCGACTCGCAGCAACGCGCCGGCGGCGGGCGCTTCCATGAGGTGCGCCAGCGGCACGGCGTCCTCTTCGCCGAAAGGGCCGACCCGCGTGCGCCGCAGCGCCGCGACGTGGCCGTAGCAGCCGAGCCTGCGGCCAAGGTCGCGTGCCAGCGCCCGCACATAGGTGCCCTTGCCGCAGCGCGCCTCGAAGGTCGCGGCATCGCGTGTCGCCGCGACGAGCGCGAGCGCGTGAATCGAAACCGGGCGCCGCGCAAGATCCGGCATCTCGCCGTCGCGGGCGATGTCATAGGCGCGTTCGCCGCCGATTTTGATGGCGGAGAAGTCGGGCGGCCGCTGCATGATCCGCCCGGTGAATTCGGGCAGCGCGGCGCGGATCTCAGCCGGCTCGGGCCTGCGTTCAGATTGCGCGACGATCGTGCCGTCCGCATCGTCGGAATCCGTCTCGGCCCCCCAGGCGATCATGAACCGGTAGGTCTTTTCGCCGTCCTGCACGAAGGGCACGGTCTTCGTCGCCTCGCCGAAGGCGACGGGCAGGACGCCTGACGCGAGCGGATCGAGCGTGCCGGCGTGGCCCGCCTTCTTGGCGTTGAACAGGCGCTTCAGCCGGGCGACGGCGTGGGTCGAGGTCATCCCGACGGGCTTGTCGAGCACCACCCAGCCGTTGACATCGACGCGGCTCGAACGGGGCGCATTCATCGCTTGTCCGCATCCGTCATGAGATCGCGCTTCACCTGCGGCGAATCGAGCAAGGCATCGATCTTGGCGCCGCTCTCGAAGCTCTGGTCGGCCTTGAAACGTACCTCCGGCGCGAACCTGAGATTGATCCGGCCGGCGATCTCGCCGCGCAGAAATTTCTTGTGGCGCTCGAGCGCGGCCAGCACGTCATTCATGTCCTTGCCGCCGAGCGGCATGACATAGACGGTCGCGAGCTTCAGATCCGGGCTCATCCGCACGTCGGGCACGGTGACGACGTGGCCTTCGAGCACCGGATCCCTGACCGCGCCGCGGGCGAGCAGATCGGAGAGGGTGTGGCGGATGAGCTCGCCGACGCGCAACATGCGCTGCGAAGGCTCGCCGCCGTTATGATGAACTCTGGACATTGGAGGGTTCTGTTGGCTTCTAAGGTTCGGATAAGTCTGTTTCGTCCGGCGGAGATGCAATCTCGTCGCGGGTCATCAGGCGCTCAAGCACGTTAACGACCGCACGTTCCGCGCGCGTGTCGATCTGGTCGCGAAGGGAGGTTTGAACGAAGCCGACCAAGATTTTCAATTCCCCTGCCTGTTCGTCGACTTGGCGCTGCAACGCAATAAGACGTTCGTCGAGTGCCTTGTTCTCTTGCTGCAGCCTCGTGACCGAACTTCAAGTTGAAGAATATTGACGAGGAATTCACCGATCTTCTTCCAAGACGGTAAGGGTATTTCCTTCTTGTTATCCGCTTCCCGACCTTTTGGCGCCTCAGTCATGTCCGGCCACTAATGCGTCTAGAAGAACTCGGGTTTCCTTTTGCATCCGATCTATGCGGTGCCCTCTTGCCGCGAGTTCCGTCACGACCGCGCCGCGTTCCTCCGCGGCCTTCGTCAGAAGCTCCGCCGACCTCGCCAAAGATTGGGCGGCCGCATCGAGCATCGCCGGCGCATCGACAGATTTATCTTCGGATGAGTCGACGCCAGAGCCGCGAGCGGCGGCGCCCTGAACCTTGGCGAAAACGCTCTCGACCGGCTTTAAGGCTTCCTTGGCGAGGTTGGTATAGAGCTCGCCGATCTTGGTCGCTTGCGCCACGAAGCCCTCGTAAGCGGACTTGAAATATTCGGACTGGATCTGGACCGCGTCGTCGAGCGACTTGGCACTCAGCAATTTCTCGACATAGGCGGCGTTCGTATCGACGAATTTCATGATCACGAAGTGATCGCCATCTGCCACAATTCGCGCACCCGACCATCTTCCGAACGAGATTTTCTCTTCGACAAGATCGCGAGCCATCAAATCGTCCAACAGACTTTGGATCCTTTCCGCTGTCGGTACCGGCTCAGATGACATTGGAGCTCCCTCAGATCATCGATCTTGGCCTCACAGCGACCGTTTGATCTCCTGCACGTTGTAGCATTCGATGACGTCGCCGACGCGCATATCCTGGTAGTTCTCGAAAGCCATGCCGCATTCCTGGCCGGCGACGACTTCCTTCACCTCGTCCTTGAAGCGCTTGAGCGTCGACAGTCTGCCCTCGTGCACGACGACATTGTCGCGGATCAATCGGACGTTGGCGCCGCGCTGGACGACGCCCTCGGTCACCCGGCAGCCGGCCACTTTCCCGACCTTGGAGATGGTGAACACCTCAAGGATCTGCGCATTGCCAAGCATCTCTTCGCGCAAGGTCGGCGGCAGCAGGCCGGACATCGCCGCCTTCACGTCGTCGACGAGGTTGTAGATGATGTTGTAGTAGCGGATCTCGATGCCGGCCTGCTCGGCGAGCGCGCGCGCCTCCTTATGCGCCCGCACGTTGAAGCCGATGACCGCCGCATTCGAGGCTTCCGCCAAGGTTATGTCGGATTCGGTAATGCCGCCCACGCCCGCGTGAATGACGCGCGCGGCGACTTCCTCCGTGTTGAGCTTCTCCAGCGTCGCGACAATCGCCTCGACCGAGCCCTGCACGTCGCCTTTGATGACGAGCGGGAACTCCTTGCGCCCGACCGTCTTCAGTTGGCTCATCATATCGGCGAGTGAGCCGCGCGCGACGCCGCCGCGCACCGCCGCCTTCTCGCGTTTCTGCCGTTCGCGATATTCGGCGATCTCGCGCGCACGGGCTTCGGTGTCTACCACCGCGACGCGGTCGCCGGCTTCGGGCGAGCCCGAAAATCCCAAAACTTCGACCGGCATCGAGGGACCCGCCTCATGCCGTGGCGCGCCTTTGTCATCGATGAGCGCCCGGACGCGGCCCCATTGCGAGCCGCCGACGATCAGATCGCCGACGCGCAAAGTTCCGCGCTGGACGAGAACGGTGGCGACCGGGCCACGGCCGCGGTCGAGCCGCGCTTCGATGACCGTGCCTTCGGCGGGGCGCGTCGGGTCTGCCTTGAGATCGAGGACTTCGGCCTGCAAGGCGATCAGATCGAGCAGCTTGTCGAGATTGGTCCGCTGGGTTGCCGAAACTTCCACCTCGAGCGTCTCGCCGCCGAGCGACTCGACCTGCACCTCATGCTGCAACAATTCGCTGCGCACACGCTCGGGCTTTGCATCGGGCTTGTCGATCTTGTTGATCGCCACGATGAGCGGCACGCCCGCGGCCCGCGCATGGGCGATCGCCTCAACCGTCTGCGGCATGACGCCGTCATCGGCGGCGACGACGAGCACCACGATGTCCGTCACCTTGGCGCCGCGCGCGCGCATCGCCGTGAAGGCGGCGTGGCCGGGCGTGTCGATGAAGGTGACGGGGGTGCCGTTCGGCGCGACGATCTGATAAGCGCCGATGTGCTGGGTGATGCCGCCGGCCTCGCTGGAGACGACGTTGGCATGCCGGATCGCGTCGAGAAGCGACGTCTTGCCGTGATCGACATGGCCCATGATGGTGACCACGGGCGGCCGCGGCAAAAGATTGGCGGCCGCATCGGGCGTGTCGAACAGGCCCTCCTCCACGTCGGATTCGGCGATGCGCTTGACGGTGTGACCCAGCTCCTCGGCGACGAGCTGCGCCGTATCGGCGTCGATCACGTCGGTGATCTTCGCCATCTGGCCTTGCTTCATCAGAAGCTTGATGACGTCGACGCCGCGTTCCGACATGCGGTTGGCGAGTTCCTGAATCGTGATCGTCTCGGGCAGGATGACCTCGCGCGAGAGCTTTTCCTTCTGCTCGGCGACATGGCCCTTGAGCCTTTGCACGCGCCGCCGGAAAGCGGCGACCGAGCGGGTGCGCTCGTCCTCCTCTCCCGTGGCGCTGGCAACCGTCAGACGGCCGCGGTTCTTCTGCTCGCCGCCACGGCTCGGGCGCGGCAGCACGATCTTGGTCGGCATGCCGGGTCGGCGAATAATGCGCTTGGTGTCCTCTTCCTCGACCGCCACCAGACGCCCGCCAACGGCCGGCGCCACGCCGGTAAACACGCCGAGCGGCTTTCTTGTGCTGGACGGAGCGGCAGGCGCAGCGGGCGGCGCGCCGGCCTCGAGCCGCCGCTTGGCCTCCTGCTCGGAACGCCGCTTGGCTTCCGCCTCATGCGCGCGGCGCGCCTCTTCCTCGCGCTTGCGCTCAGCGGCAGCGGCGCGCTCTTCCTGCTCGCGCGTCTCGCGTTCTTCACGCGCCTGCGCCTCGGCCAAGGCCAGACGGCGCTCTTCGTCTTCGCGCTCGCGCGCTCCAGAAAGGGCACGGCTGCGCGCTTCGCGCTCCTCTTCGGTCAGCGAACGCAAGACGACGCCGGCGGCCGGCCGAAACGTCGCGGGACGCTGCGGGGCCTCGATACGCTGGCGTTCCTGCGGCTGCGCAGGGTGCGCGGGCGCGGCGGGCGCAGGCGCGGCCTCGCGCGGCGGGTGCGCCTCGGCGGGGCCCAGCGCCCGGCGCTTCACCTTTTCGACCACAACCGTCTTGGAGCGCCCGTGCGAAAAGCTCTGACGCACGGTTCCCGCCTCGACCGGTCGTTTCAGCGACAAGGTCTTGGTCGGAGCGACGCTCAAAGTGGTGTCGCCGGAATTCTTCGATTCAGCCATTCGTTCCATATCCCAGGGCCAAGCCCACTATGTCACAAAATTCCAAGGCCACGCCCATTTATGTCGTAAGCGGCGCGCCTGCGCCGGGCTACTTGAAACGCTTCTGAGCGTCGAAGTCGCCCCTCGCTACCTCAGATTGCTCCGTCGTCAGCTGCTTCCAGTGCCCCTTCTGCCGAATCCGATGGGTCGGAAACGGAAGGAGCGGAGCGGTAACGCTCCAATCTGCGGCAGTGCGAAAGAAACGCCTCGCTCGCCGTCCCTTCGGTGAGCGCTGCATGTATCACATTTGTCAAGCCGAGTGCCAAACTCAATTGGAGCGACGTGAAGAGTCTGATCTCCGCCCTTTCCTCCCCGCCGAACCGGCGGCGAAGGGCTTGCGACAGCTTGCGGCCGCCGTCGGCGCCCCCGTCGCTGGCATGCACAAGGCCGACGACGCTGCCACCCTTGATCGCCGCCTCCGCTTTGAAGAAGCCGGTGACGACTTGGCCGGCCTTCTTGGCGAGCGACAGCGCCTGAAGACAGTTTTCAGTCAGCAAGGCTTCGATGTCCGCGGGCAAGGACCCGGAAACCTTGACCTCGGCCTTGAATGCGCGGGCAAAAGCCTTTCGCTGAACGGCCGCTGCAACCGCATCCGCCCGAGCAGCGACCCAGACGCCGCGCCCGGGCAATTTGCGGCGCAGATCCGCAACGACCTCAGCCTCAGGCCCGAGGACGAAACGGATCATGTCGCCGGGCCCGGCTTTCGCCCGGGTGACGATGCACGTCCGCTGCGATCCAGACTCGAGCCGATTGCTCAACCAAACCTCCACGCTATTCAGCGACCCGCGGCTCCTCGATCGTCGGGATCGAGGCAACCCAGCCCGCCATGAGCCGCGCCCGCATGATCAAGGTCTCCGCCTCCTCGCGCGAGATCTCAATCCCGTCCAGGAATCCGGCATGCTTGACCGTCTCTCCATCCTTGCGTTCGCTCCAGCCGATGAGATCGTCGGTCGCGCAGCCGGCGAGATCCTCGACCGTTTTCACGTCGTTTTCGCCGAACTTGACCAGCATGGCTTTGCTCACCCCCTCGACCTCCGCGAGTTCGTCGGCGACGCCGAGTTCCTTGCGGCGTTGATCGAGCTCGGCCTCGACTTTCGCGAGATGCGCCCGCGCCCGGCTCTGGATCTCGGCCGCCGTATCGGCGTCGAAACCTTCGATGGCGGCGACTTCGGCGGGCTCCACGATGGCCAGTTCCTCGACCGAGCGGAAGCCTTCGGAGGCGAGCAATTGGCCGACAACCTCATCGACGTCGAGCGCGTTCATGAAAATATTGGTGCGCTCAATGAATTCCTTCTGCCGCCGCTCGGATTCCTCGGCCTCGGTCAGGATGTCGATGTCCCAGCCGGTGAGCTGCGAGGCGAGCCGCACGTTCTGGCCGCGCCGGCCGATCGCCAGCGACAATTGATCGTCCGGCACTACGACTTCGATGCGCTCCGAATCCTCGTCGAGCACGACTTTCACGACTTCCGCCGGCTGCAAGGCGTTGACGATGAAGGTGGCGGCATCGGCGGACCAGGGAATGATGTCGATCTTCTCGCCCTGCAGCTCATTGACCACCGCCTGGACGCGCGAACCGCGCATGCCGACGCAGGCGCCGACCGGATCGATCGAAGAATCGCGCGAGATCACCGCGATCTTGGCGCGCGAGCCGGGGTCGCGCGCGACCGCCCTCACCTCGATGACGCCGTCATAGATCTCCGGCACTTCCTGACGGAAGAGCTTGGCCATGAACTGCGGATGGGTGCGCGACAGGAAGATCTGCGGGCCGCGCTGCTCGCGGCGCACGTCATAGACATAGGCGCGGACACGGTCGCCGGGGCGGAATTGTTCGCGCGGGATCATCTCGTCGCGCCGGATCGTCGCCTCGCCGCGGCCGAGATCGATGATCACGTTGCCGTATTCGACCCGCTTCACGACGCCGTTGACGATCTCGCCGATGCGGTCCTTGAAGTCCTGATACTGCCGGTCGCGTTCCGCCTCGCGCACTTTTTGCACGATCACCTGCTTCGCGGACTGCGCAGCGATGCGGCCAAAATCAAAGGGCGGCAAAGTCTCGGCGATCCAGTCGCCGACCTGCGCGGCGGGGTTTTTCTTGCGTGCCTCGGCGAGCGAAATCTGAATCGCGTCGTTGTCGACTTGCTCGACGACAAGCAGCAGCCGCGAGAAGCGGACCTCGCCGGTCTTCGGGTTGATCTCGGCGCGCACCTCCGTCTCCTGCCCATAGCGGGAGCGGGCGGCTTTCTGCATCGCATCTTCCATCGAGGCGAGCACGATCTGCCGGTCGATCGACTTCTCCCGCGCAACCGCGTCGGGGATCTGCAGCAGGTCGAGCCCATTGGCGCTGACGGCCATGGTTTTCTCCTCTCGTGACCCGCCGCACGCTCCAAGCGCGGCGGGCATTCCCTAATTGGACTTTGGCTTACGCGAAGCTTTGAACGGTTGTTTCGACGGCGCCGGCTTCGCTCTTCCGAGCTTTGGGCCGGCGGGACGCGGCGGTTTCGGCTCGCCGGCGAACCGGCCGTGCCGCGCCGCGATGGCCTGCGATCCTTCCGTTTCCCCACCACGCTGCTTGGCCGCGGCTTTGGCGGTGCGCAGCGTCTCGCGAATGAGCTCTTCGGTGAGCACCAGCTTGGCTTCGGCGATATCGGCGAGCTTGAGCCAGACATCGGCCGGCTCGTCCGGCTTGGCATCAGTGCGGCGAAGTTTTACGCGCGCTTCGCTTCCCTCGCCTTCGAGCCCTTCGATAGACCCGCGAAATCTTTTGCGCCCGTCGACCGGCGCCGCCATTTCGATCCGCGCCTCATGGCCCCGGGCACGCTCGAAATCCGAGTGGCGCACGAGCGGCCGGTCGATGCCGGGAGAGGAAATCTCCAGCCGGTAGCCTGCCTGGATCGGATCCTCGACATCCAACACAGGAGATAGGGCCTGGCTGACGGTTTCGCAATCACCGACGGACATGCTGCCGTCCGGCCGCTCGGCCATGATCTGAACTGTCGTGCCCGCCTGAGCCGAAAGCTTCACCCGAACCAGGCGAAAGCCGAGATCGGCGAGCACGGGCGTGGCGATCGCGGCGATCCGGGCGGCGACACCCGTCTCGGTCGAAAAACGCGGTTCGGTCAGCGTGCTTTGCAATCCACGTCCTTTGAGTTGGAGCCCGATAGTGTCCCTTAGGCCCGTTCCGCCACGTTTAAGCCTATGATTCATAGGGTGTTCACTGCGGATATTTCAAGCCGGCCAGCGGTAATAAAAAAGAGCGGGTCCGGCGGGGCCCACTCTCAATGTTCGATCATCGAAGGATGATCGCTATGAGAAGATTGATGGCTTCCATATGCACTTTTCCAGCGATTCTGCAAGGTGCAGGTTGCGAGGGTGGTGTCTGCAAAGGGTGGCGAGCCGTCATTCAGCTTCGCTGGGCCAATGACGGAGATGCGCCATAAGCGGACATCGCTCCGCGGTGAGATCGCAGATCCGCGTTTCGCTTCGGGCGATTGATTGGTTTCTGGCGCCAGCGGGTCGCGGTCGATGATTCGTTGAACAACGCAGTTCGGACGGCGTCCTTCAGATTCCGGCGATCACCGGCTCGGTCACGCTATAGGCGGCCGCGCTCATTGCAAGCTGGCCAAGCTTTTCCGCCAGAGTCATCGCTCCCAAAACATCGATCCGATCCATCGCCTCTCTCCTGCGGCACATTATCAATCCGGCCGGGATTGTTTGTCCCCATTTGGAGGCGCATGCCCTCAAGGCAATCGCGCTTCTTGAGTGGCCTGCTCGCCACGGCCTATATTGCCAAGGGGGAGACGGCCATGACCGACCAAACGAGAGAAAGCGCCAACGCATCTGAGATGGACGGATCGGCCAATGCAGGGCTCATCCCGCAGCTTTCCGTGATGATCCGCGTGCTCCTCGCGTCGGCGGTGCGCAGTAATCTTCTTCTTCTGATAATCGCCATTGTCCTTGTC
>Ga0116220_10000981_pt1 | contig 11442 bp, 6 predicted proteins | sample Sb_taG_10_FD_88967 | JGI IMG/M metagenome (GOLD analysis project Ga0116220, IMG submission 88967) | Peat soil microbial communities from Weissenstadt, Germany - Sb_50d_7_NC metaG | ecosystem: Environmental > Terrestrial > Soil > Wetlands > Peat | place: Germany: Weissenstadt | collected 2010-09-21
GGCGTACCGGCCGCAGCTGTGGCTCGGGGCCGGCAACCGGGGGCCGATGACAGCCAGCGGGATCTACCAGGTCATCGTCCGGCGTGGCCGCCGGTGCGGCATCGATGTGTTCCCGCACCGGTTCCGGCACCACTTCAGCCACACCTGGCTCGACAGGGGCGGCGCCGAGGGCGACCTCATGGAGCTCAACGGCTGGACCTCCCCGCAGATGCTCCGCCGCTACGGCGCCAGCGCCCGCAGCGCCCGGGCACGCCGCAGCTACGACCGCATCATGGAGGACACGCCCTAACCTGAGCCCGCCAGGGCCGTCGCTTCAGGGATGCCTGCCACGCCAATGCATCACACCCGGGCAAAATATCCACCTTAGGACGTCCTGGCGGACGGCCAAGACGGGTCGTCCAAGTCGCGAGAACGGATGTTCTGTCACCTCGCGCCGATCCGCATCCCTGCTCAAGATCGCTGCCCTGCAGCCCCGTCAACCTCATCTGCCGATGTGAGCGCATCGAGGAGCAGATACTTATGCGTTGGCCGGCATGGTGACTCATGATCATTCGGTAGTAGGTAGGGTCATTCTAGAGGCGACCGCACAGGTACAGATAAGGCGGCGATGATGTGCTGTGAGGCTTGCGGCGGATCAGGCTCGTCGTCGGGGCTATTTCGGGCTTTGCCCATGTGGGACGGCCTCACGCCATCACCCCGCGTCGCGGCTGATCCTTCTGGCGCTCTAGCGATCCGGCGCTTATGGTCTCGGCCACGCCGGAGTACTGTCGGAACAGTAGCTGGCTGTTGTCTTGCCTCCATGGGCAGCGCTTGTGGCAGTTGATGCAGCGGCTCCAGTTGCGGGTGTCAGGATAACGGGACCGATTCAGGTCAGGATATGTGCGGCGGGCAGCCGGGGAGGCCGCGTGGATCCCAACTATGACGTATTTATGTCGTACGGTCACGGTGACGCCGCTTGGGTGGAAGTGCTGGCGGCCAACCTGACCCGTGAGGGCCTGTACGTATTCTTGGATAAGTGGGAAGTCATCGGTGGCGATCAGCTCGCGCGCCGGCTAGAGGGCGGCATAGGCAGGGCCCGGACGACCGTACTTGTTGTGAGCCCGTTGTCGATGTCGCGGCCTTGGGTTAATGAGGAGATCAATGCCGCAATAGCGCGCGCGGTGGCCGGGGAGCAGCGGCTGATTCCGGTTCTGCTTGGCGATGTCGATCTTCCCCCGTTCATTGCGGGCCGGGCATGGATTGACTTCCGGTACGTCGACAGCCCAGATGAGTACAAGCGCCGGTTCGGGGAACTGGTGCGGGCCATCCGTGGGTCGCCACCCGGCCAACGACCGGAACCCGGCGGCGAAATAGTGACACCTGACTTGCCTGCTCGACCCGAAGGCCCGCGCCTGGCTCGCCTGCGAATAACAGCGTCAGACGTGCGATTCAGCACCGCCGAGCGTGAGGAGCAGCCGTACCGGCATGGCGGGCTGGATCAACACACCAGCGAATTGATCCGGCAGGTCCGGCAGGCCAGGGCCGGCCTGAATGCCGGCTTCCGGCATGCTGGTGCTGCCGACGATGGAGATCCAGATGTCCTGCCTCTGGAAGATCTTGGCCGCGCGCTAGGGCAGATCTTCTTGGGCGACAGAATCAGCCAAGCGCTAGCCGCCGAGGCTATCTCGGCGCGGCACTCAAACAGTGCATTCCGGCTTGCCGTGGAGGTCGATGACCCAAGTCTGTCCGACCTGCCATGGGAGACCCTCACGTTGCCCGGGCAGGCGATGCCACTGGTGTTGCAGGACCGCATCGAACTGTACCGCTCCATTGCGAGGGCCGAACCCGTGCCCGCAATTAACATTCCAGGCCCGCTGCGCATCCTGGCCGTGATCTGCAGCCCGGAACGCGGCCGCGGTGAGCTCTTGGACTATGAAGCAGAGCTGGCACGGATCCTCGATATCGTCAATCCCACGCGCCGCAACCAGAGCGCCTATATCCGGGTCCTGAACTGGGGCAGCCCAAGCAGAGTTCGCGCGGCGCTGCTGGAGGAACGTTTTCATATCCTCCATATCTCGTGCCACGCGGAGCCTGGAGTGCTGATCATGGAGGATGATGGCGGCGAGGAGGACCGGGTGGACGCGGCCCGTTTCGCTCGCGACGTGCTTGTCGCCGACCGAGGCATTCCCCTGATCGTGCTTGCAGGCTGCTCGACAGCCGTTTCCATGCCGCAAGGCCATGACCGAGACGCGCTGGTAAACGAACCGGCATATGCAGGACTGGCCCGTGAACTGCTTCATCGTGGCGTTCCGGCAGTGATCGCGATGACAGCCCCGGTGACGGACCGGTACGCCATCGCAATCGGGGGTCGTTTGTACCGTGAGCTGGCCGCACGTGCCTCCCCACAGCCGCTGGCGGCTCTATCGGAAGCGAGGCGCCAGCAAGAAGACGAGCGGCGCGTTGAAGCCGGCCGGGGCGGCATCGTGGTGCCGGCTGAGTGGTCAACGCCGACGTTGTTCCTTGCGGGACCTTCACTGCCGATGTTTCATGCCGAGGACGGCTATGAAGAAATCTATGAACGGATAGGCGGAAGTGACGGCCTGGATCTTCCGGCCAGGCGAATTGGCGAATTCGTCGGCAGGCGGGCTGAATTGCGCCAGCTGCTCCGCACCTTGCGGCAGGATTGTCCTGGCGTGATTCTGCACGGCATCGGCGGCGTCGGCAAGAGTAGTCTCACAGCGCAACTCATAGACGACCTCGGCCGCAGAACCGGCCTGATCGTCTGCCTCACCGGGCCGACGTCCCCGCATGCCGTCCTCCAGGCTTTGCGGATTCAGCTGCTCTCCCATTGCCTTGAGCGTGGCCTCGGTGAAGGGAATCCCATCCGGCGCATAGCGGCCGCACTGCGAGACCCCAGCCAAGGGTGGCAGGAAATGCTCTCGCTCCTGGCTGGCACCCTCTTCCCCCGGCTGCCGGTCCTGCTCATCCTGGACAATTTCGAGGACAACCTCGTGGCCGACGGCCAAGGGTCTGAGTACCGGGTCAGGGACGAGGAGCTGGCCAGCTTCATCGCCGCCTGGCTGCGGTCGTCGCCGCTCGTCCGCCTCCTAGTCACCAGCCGGTATCCGTTCCAATTGCCTGGGGGGATGGAACGACGCATGACCTTTCATCACCTCGGGCCCCTGTCTGAGGCGGAGACGCGGAAGATGTTCTGGCGCCTTCCGGCGCTGGATGCTCTCAGTCCTGAGGATCAAAAGCGCGCCTACACCGACGTCGGCGGTCACCCGCGGACGCTGGAGTACCTCGACGCCCTGCTGCGGGGCGGCTCCGCGCGGTTCCATGACGTCGCAGAACGCGTGGAGGACCTCCTCCGGAGAAGGAGCATCGACCAGCCGGGACTCTGGCTGCGAGGAATGCGCGACGACCTGGACCGCGCGCTTGCCGAAGCCGTGACCCTCGCGGCGGACGACGTTCTCCTGAAGGCATTGCTGGAGCGTGTGGACAGTATTCCACTCGCCCGAGCCATGCTCGACGGCGTCTCCGTCTACCGCCGCCCGGTCGAGTATGCAGGTGTCGCCTGGATGGTCTCCGAGAACGAAAGCTCAGCGGAAGCGCCGCACAGTACTCCATTTGACGCGCCGGAGGACACCCGCCAGGTTCTGAACGCTCTTCTCGCTTTCGGTTTGATTACCCCGGTCAAATCGCCACTGCGAGAAGATGAGGATCAGGACTGTTATGTCGTCCATCGCTGGACCGCATCGCGACTGGGAAAGCTAATACCCGCGACCGCTCTGGCACAAGCTCACGCCAAGGCGGCTTCCTATTTGAGTCGGCGGGTCCAGACGCCGCAGGACGCAATGCAGGACATACTTACGCTAATCGAAGCGCGTTATCACTACAGCCGGGCCGGGCAGGTCCGGCATATACCCCGGATCACCGGCGCGATCTGCGATCAGCTAGAAAGGTGGGGCGCCTGGGATTGGGTCGAGCAACTATGTTCGGAAACCCTCGAGGAACCGGGCCTTGAACCTCTTTCGAGGGGCGCGTTTCTCCTCAGGATGGGCGCCATTGCGCGCAATCGAGGCGACTACCGGAGAGCTGAGGAGCTTATTCTCGAGGCCATTCGCCTGACTGAGCAAGACGGGAACCCCATATCACGAGCCCAGGCAGACCATGAGATGGGGCTAACGGCGCTGGATCAAGGAAAGTACGAGAGCGCAGAGCAGTGGCTCCGAAAATCCATGACCCTGAATCTAGAGGCTGACAATCCGTATGGCATCGGCGCAGACTACGGTTCGCTCGGATCGCTCGCCACTGACCGCGGGGATTACAAGGGCGCTGAGGAATGGTATCGGATGGCCGTGGCGGCCGACGAGGCCGTGGACAACATGTATGGAGTATCGGCAAGCTACCACAATCTTAGCGGCCTGGCGATCGTTCGCGGCAGCTACCAAGAAGCGGAGGATCTGGAACGGCGGTCACTTGCCATCAATCAGCAGATGAATGATCCGAAAGGAATCGCAGCAAACCATCACAACCTCGGCCGGATCGCCTTTCAGCGCGAAGACTACGCCGAAGCCGAGCGTAGCTACCAGCAGGAACTCAACATAAGCGAGCAGTTCGGAATCTGGGAATCAGTCGTTACAGCATGGTATCACCTTAGTAATGTGGCTCTGAAACGGCATGATCTGGACTGGGCCAAGGAATGTGCGAATAGAGCGCTGTCACTATTCCAGGAGAAGGGCCACAAGGAACATATCTCCAGATCTCATCATCAACTGGGTATTATCGCGCAGGAACGAGGAGATCTCGCTGAGGCTGAAAGCCATTATCGCATTTCGCTTGACATCAAGCAGGAAGCTGATGACCGGGCAGGCATTGCTAGCACATGTCATCAGCTTGGCGAGGTCGCATATAAACAAGAGCGTTACGAGGATGCCGAACGATGGTATCGCCAGGCGATGGCTTTGAATCAGGAGCTGGGGCGGCCCGGTGATCTTATCGGAAACTACCACATGCTCGGGCTGCTCGCGGCCCGGCGCGCTGATATTCGCCTAGCAGAGAATTTCTTCCAGCGGTCACTCGCTCTTAGCGCGGAGCTTGGCAGCAAGAGCATGCTGGCACTTACGTCATTCTGCCTTGGTGAGCTCCTGGCAGGGACGGCCCGCCCCGCGGAAGCGGTGCGCTGGATCCTTCAGAGCATGGTCATCCATCAGGAGACAAGGTCGGATGACATAAGAGGGGATATTTTGCTACTTTATGTCGTCCGCAGCGCTCTCGGTGATCAGAAGTTTGCCGATATATTGCGTGACTATCTTGGTCCAGCGAGTGTGACTGTTATTTTGACAATGACCTCCGCGGGCCGACCGGAATAGAGTTAAACTCATCCCCTTTTATGCGATCTAAGTATGTGCTGACAAAATTGCACGCAGCTTGCAGGGCCCGCCCAGGCGCCAGTGACGCAAGCTGAAAACATACTCGGTGTCTCCAGCTCCTCCGCCGCGGGCAGTAATTGAGTAGCAGTGCCATGGTCGGCTAGTGAGATCAAGAAGTCAGTTTATGGTTACCAACGAACTTACTCACATGCCGCGAGGTGTGCGTGCGGCGTGAGCACCGCGCAAGATCACTCCGCGGGCCTGGCATCATAGAGACAAATGAGCAAGCCGCCTGCCCACCGCTTCCCCGTGACCGTCACCCATCTGCCGGTCACCCGCTGCCAGATCTGCCAGCGCACCGTCGCGTACCGGCCCGGCACCCTCACCGAGGTCCTGACCGGGCACTACCGCCGCGCCCATCCCGAAGCACTCGACCTCGCATCCCGAGAGCCGACCGCGGAGACCCCGCACTAACCCTCCGCAGCTGCCGACGCCGACGGCCGTCAGGATCAGGCGACCCCCTTGTCACTGGGACGAGCCCGGAGATCGGTGGCGGATGACGCAGCGTAGCCGAATTCCGGAAGGACGAGCGCAAGTAGCCGCCGATCTGCTCGGCAACCTGGTTGCTGAGATAGCCCCCGGAGTCGCGGGGACAGGGGTGATCTGTGTGCGATAGGATGACCTTACTGGTGGGCGACGCCCGGATCTGGCCGAATTGAGGGCGCCGCCCGAGTGCGTGCTTATTCATTCGGGTAACATTACCATTCGTAGTCCAGTTAAGCTCGCCAGCCTCCCGCAAGGATTACGGCGCGGCACTGCCGCACATCTGCGGGTTGGTTAGATCGGTATGATTGGTCGGCGGATCCAGGCAGTTGGAAGGTAAAGACTTCTTCCGGCGTTAGATTGATTCCAACTTCCGGCTAGCCGTAGGTCATTTGCGCGCCCAGCTATAGGGTAGCGACGTGCTCCTTCGAAAGACTGATTCTGTATAGCCTATGGTGGCTTCAGGTGAGAGATGGGGCCGCTAACAGTTCAAATATGCGGCAACCGAGCTTAGAGATTAACTCGGACTCCGCGCAGCAGCACGCCGATGAACCAGTCTTGCCCTGATGGCTGAACGAACAGGTACGTCACACGAGGCACCTCGAGTAGCATTGTCGGAGCGACCATCTACTTTTTGTGGTATCCAGGCTGTGGGACATGTGGGGAGGAACTGGGAAGTGGATCTACGGATTTCACTCGCGGATGACCGGGACGACGAGCAAGGCGCTAACCTGGAGTCTCTAAGTGGTTGGCTTCGGGATGCTCCTGAGCTTGCAGGCTACGTCACGGAGGATCGCGTGCAGCGACCAGGAGAGTTGAGTGCGCTGAGCGACGCATTGGTCGTCTCCGTTGGCTCAGGCGGCATGCTGTCCGTACTGGCCATGTCGTTGAAGGTGTGGCTGGCCCAACCCCGTAGGTCTCGCGTCCGGATCCGCGTCGAGACCCACAAAGGCCGAACCGTAGAAATCGACGCTGACAGGGTCGGCCGGGATCAGGTGGAAGCCCTAATCCGGCAGGCTATTGGAAGCGTACATCCGGAGCAGTAGCTATGCGTCTCCCTGATCCTGAGCGTTCTCAACTTGTCTTGATCGGTACCAGCACATACGCCGACAAAGATCTACTAAATGTGCCTGTGGTGGACAGGACCATCACCGACCTGGCGGCGGCCATGACTGACCCGGACTATGGAGTAGTGCCCGCCAGCAATTGTTCCAAGCTGGTGAATGAGGGCGACCTTCGTGAACTCGGTCGCGAACTTCGATCCGCCGCAAGCCGGGCGGAAGATCTTCTCCTCGTTTATTATACGGGTCATGGACTGCTAAGCGGCAAGAGAAAAGAGCTTTATCTTGCGTTGCCCGATAGCGAATCGGCTGCGCCGGAATTTAACTCTCTAGAATATGGCAAGGTAAGAGATGCGGTCCTGGACAGCCCAGCTCAGACCAAGGTAATTATTCTGGACTGCTGTTTCTCCGGCAGAAGTATTACAGGCGCGATGGCTGAATCGGCTACTGAGGTAATAGGCCAGATCGAGGTGGACGGGACGTACATCCTTACCTCAGCTCCACAACACGGGGTCGCACTTTTCCTCCCCGGCGAGGATCACACAGCCTTCACAGGACGACTGCTTCACCTCCTAAACGAAGGAATACCCAAAGGCCCTGAACTCCTAACCATCGATGACATGTACCGTGCTCTCCGCGTTATAATGAAGGCGGAGGGTCTGCCGGAACCGCAGAAGAGCAGCACCCGCACCGCCCACATGCTGGCACTTACTCGAAATGGTTCGCGCGCGACCTTCGATCGTGCGTTGAAGCGGTCGCTCCGCGAAGGCAGCGCTGACCGAGAGCAAATGCTCAGTTTTTTTCACGAGCGGGAGACAGGAGCGGTTCGACGATGGCTGCACGCTTCCGACATGACAAGTGAACTCCGCGAACGGGCACTGCTCCTCGCTTTGAGTCCTCTGGATGGACTGGCCGCGAATGTGGTGGTCAAGCACCTGGGGGCCATAGCCGACGATCTTTTGCTGTTTATCGATCATGAGCTTGATCATGGTGAAATCACCCTAGCAGCTTGGTGCCTGGACGCGATTAGCAAATTGCCCGGCGACGTTGAGGATTTGCTCCTGGCAGAACTTATCGGCCCTACCAGGAAGGAGTCCTCCGACTGGCAGGGATATATGTCTGCACAAATAAAATTGCTGCAATCGCGCGTTAGACCTGTCCGCAACACCTTTCCCTATACCTGCGCGGCGCTTCAGGTCGGCAATCTCGACTCATGGGAAGCTTTCCTCGTCCGCAAGTTGCTATACAATGAGATGGCGGTCGATCCGAGCTATCAACGTGTCGTGGATTGGACGGACTGGCTCTGCCGTACCGATTTTGCCGTACAGAGCAAGCGTCCAGATTGGATGCAGGCGCTGAGTTGCGTGGTTGCTATGCATGCCAGAGAAAAACCGCCCGACAGCGGCCAAGTAATGATGCTCGACGAAGCCTGGGCAGTCATGATACTGAAGCTAGCCATGGCACTTGGCTGCCTGCCTCAAGTGCTGGAGTACATGGCGGCTAGCCTAAAGAATTTGGCTATGAGTATCACTCCACTATCCGCTGACTCATCAGCCTCGTCCACGAACGGTAACTTGCTTCGAGTGCTGAATATCGGCTTGTGGCAGCAGAATGTTCCGGCACCGCTAGTGGCGGTCATGGACGTGGTACGGATCTTGCTCGGGGGAAGTCCTAGGGACCTCCCCGTTAAGGCCATGCCGGTGATACTTGATGACTACGGCAATGCGCTCACGGAGGCGCTTAAGGACGTACCCGTAAAGGCATTGCGGAATCGATTGCAATGCGCGATCCTCGACTTGTCGATTTCTAATAAGAATCTAGTCGTCGGCATATGGCTGCTCAATAGGTGGGCAACGGATCACGAAATGGCTTCCTGCCTCTTGGATTACCTCGCGGAGCTGCCAGAGGCCTCGTTTCCCTTCAGCGAGCAGTTGAGCTCGTCGTTCTGGGCCACTCTCTCACTGGATCAACGACTGCTGGGCTATCGAGCGGCTAGGCAACTCATGGGTGCCACCCGCGAAGCCGTCCTCAATCCGGCCGTACTGCTGAGAACGGTTGGCGAGAGTGGACTATCCAACACTGAGCTGGCGCTCGCATGTTACTCCGCACGTCAGGCCGGACTATCGGTGGAGGGTATCATCTGCGCGATGGGATCGGTTATCCAGTCGTTCGCTGATCGTGATGAGCGATTGATCCAGCTACCCGCTCTAGACAATGTTCTCCGCGAATTCCAAACGTTGTCTTCTTTTGGATCCGGTGATGAGCTTCCAGGAGTTAACGAGCATGGCTTCAAAAGAATATCGGAGCAAGAGCTTCACGAGTGCTGGGACCGAATCATGAGTGGAGCCTTTGGGCGCAAGTTTGGCTCCGCATTCGCAACTTATCTTGACGGTCAACTACGAGATGAAATTCAGAGTAAACGGTCGATGCTCCAGATAATTGCCTCTAAAAATAGACAGCGACAACACCGCCGCCGACCGCTCTTTCAGTTGATGGCAAAGAGAACGACCGACCAGCGCCAAGAACCGTAGGCTGCCTGCCTGTCCACGGGAGATCAAAAGCTCCTCATACTTATCATGGTAATTTCGTAACGCGCACCGACGGGAGCCGGCTTCGGTCAACTCGGCCTTGAGGTAGGTTGCCAGTTGCATCGTCATTACTCTTGTCGACTAACTTCGGCTGTGCAAGATCTGGCTCGCCAGATGCGAATGATCCTCGTCGCGGCTTCGCACCTTGCAGATCCGCGCAAATATCGCGCGTACAGGCTGCGGAACGCAAAAGATTCGAATCTTCTCGGCGTGAATTTCTTAAATCTTCGGCCCGGCGACAACAACGATCGGCGGAGAGCAGCAGGCATCCGCTTTGCCGGTGGTCCGGCCATCCAGAGTTCGACTAAGAACAATCAACTAACGTAACCGATTATACGCTGCCGCCCTGCACAGCGAACGCACGCTTCTGCCGCCTTGAGGCTGTGCTACTCATAGCCTGTCGCGGCGACGGGGTAGCGAGCAATGACCAGCTTGAGTGGGCCGGTGCCGGCTCTGCGCGTTCGGCGAAGTATCCGAAATCCGCTGAAAGCTTCAAGGAAGCGATCCAGGGTCGGGTTCCCCCATCCGGTGGCGCCCGCTCCGGCGAGATCGGATCTCATCACTGTAAGCACCCGCAGCACGTCGTCGTGCGAGGCGACGTGCCTGCATGTCATCCACGTAGTACAGTCGCGGTTTGACGTTCAGTGATGCCGGTGTTGCGGTGGGGATCCGCCCGGTATGCCGCACTGGTAGCGCTGAGTCACTGGGTTCGGTCGCGCGGCGGAGTTACACCAGTGAAATTCGGGGCGGCCGTGCCGTGTTGCCTGATGCGTGACCACAGACTGCAACGACACGGCCGCTGGGGCCAGGATAAGTGATGTCAGCAGCGGCTCGGCAGCGGCGGATGCGCAGGTCAGCGCGGTGCTGGGGCGGGTGATGGCGCAGCGGCGCACCGTCGGGGCCGCGCTGGACTACATCCGGGGGCTGTCGCCGGGAGTGAAGGCGAACTGCTGGGCTCTGGCCGAGGCGGCCGGACACGAGTCCCCGTACCGGATGCAGGCCCTGCTCCGGTCGTGCCGGTGGGACTGGGAGAAGCTGCGCGGCGAGCTGCCGGCCCTCGCGCTGGCGTGGCTGCCCCACGACCGGGGGGACGTGATCGGGCCGGGGATCGCGTTCGACGAGACCGCCCAGCTCAAGGACGGGGACGCCACGGCGTGCGCGGCGCCGCAGCACGCCGGGTGCACGGGCCACGTCGAGAACTGCGTCACCACGGTGTTCGCCGCGTGGGTGACCACAACGGGCCAGGCCTGGATCGACTTCGACGTGTTCATGCCCGAGCGCTGGGAGGAAGGCCGGCAGCGGCGCCGCGCCGCAGGCATCCCCGGCAGCCTGCGGCACAAGACCAAGCCGGAGCTGGCCCGGCAGCAGCTCGGACGGCTCCTGGACGCCGGCATGCCCGCCGCATGGGCTGCGTTCGACGAGGTCTATACGCGAAGCGGCAAGCTCAGGCAGGAATGCGAGAAACGCCGCTTGCCGTACGTCGGGATCGCCCCCCGCGACTTCCGGGTCACCCTCCCGTCCGGCAATCTGATCAAGGCCGAAGACGCCCTCAACGACGCCGTGTTCGAACGCCGGTCCTGCGGAAACGGCTCCAAGGGGCCCCGCTACAGCGACTGGGCGCTGGTCGCCACCGCCAGCCCCCGCCACCTCCTGCTGATCCGCCGCTCGATCTCCCGCCCGGACCTCATCACCTTCTACTGGTGCTGGGCGCCGGACGAGGTCCCCGCGACCATGACCTTGTTCGTCGCGATAGCCGGCCGCAGGTGGCCCTGCGAAGTCGGCCACCGCTGCTACTTGTCAAGCGGGATTTGTCTTTCACGGCTGCCCTCCTTGTCCTTCTTCCTGCGTTTCGCCGGTTTCTGCCTGGGGTGGTGCCCAGCGGGCGCGGGTGTAGTA
>Ga0116220_10000982_pt1 | contig 11442 bp, 8 predicted proteins | sample Sb_taG_10_FD_88967 | JGI IMG/M metagenome (GOLD analysis project Ga0116220, IMG submission 88967) | Peat soil microbial communities from Weissenstadt, Germany - Sb_50d_7_NC metaG | ecosystem: Environmental > Terrestrial > Soil > Wetlands > Peat | place: Germany: Weissenstadt | collected 2010-09-21
AGGAAGGAACGACGTAGTCTTTTTCGCGGTGGATACCGATGAAGACGAAGCGCGTGTCAAACCGTTTCTAGACGAACAAAAATGGAAACTACCGGTGGTTTTTGCAGACGGTCTCGATGACTTCCTGAGGGTGCTTTCACTTCCAACGGTGATGGTCCTCGTTCACACCGGGAAAATTCCCTCCCCCTTCAACGGCTCCCAATCCGAAGAATTCGGCGAACGCCTGTCCAACGCGATCGATCGTTCCTTCGCGCCCATCACTCGCCGCGCGCCCTGATTCGTCAGGAAGTACTGCTGAGCGTCGCGGCCCGCGCCGCATCACGCGCCGCGAGTATCGTGCCCACGTGAATCCGCACCGTATCGGTAACGCGCCGTGCGTATCCTCCCGCCAGCGTGATCACCACCGGGACGCGATGCCGCCGCGCATAATCAAAAACCATCGCATCGCGCCGCGCCAATCCATCGAGCGAAAGCGCCAATCCGCCGAGCTGATCTTCGCGGTAAGGATCGGCTCCCGCAACATAGAAAATAATCCCGGGGCTGAATTCATCAAACGCGCGATGCAGATTCTTCTCGAGCAGCGCCAGATAATCGTGGTCGTCCACTCCATCCGGCAGATCGACATCAATGTTCGACGGCGGCTTCGGATACGGATAGTTGTGTTCCTGGTGGATCGAAAATGTAAAAACCGTGGGATCGCCGCCGAAAATCGCCGCGGTTCCGTTCCCGTGGTGTACGTCCGTATCAATCACCATCGCGTTCTCAACCGCGCGGTCGAACTGCAAGCGCCGGATGGCCACCGCGACATCGTGGATCGCGCAGAATCCTTCGCCGTGATCCGGGTAAGCATGATGAAATCCGCCGCCAATATTTCCCGCCCAGCCATCCGCGAGCGCCCGCCGCCCCGCCAAAATCGATCCGCCCGCCGCCAGCCAGCAAGCCTCAACCATCTCCTTCGAATATGGAATTTCCATCCGCAGCTTTTCTTCCCAGCTCAACGTCCCGGTTTTCAGCTTGTGTATGTAATCCTTGCCGTGCACCAGCAACACGTCTTCGTCCTTCGCCGGCTCCGGCACGAGAAAATCGTCCTTCGTAGCAATTCCCTGCGCGAGCAGGGCCTCATGGACCAGCCGGTACTTTTGCGAAGGAAAAACGTGCGCGCCGAGGTTCAAATCGTAGCGGTCGTCGTAAATCAGCTTGAATGGCAACATGGACCCAAGAGCCTAGCCCGATTTTCGTCTTGCCCGCAACTTGTCTTTCACGTTCCACGTGCGATTTCTACTTCCGTCGCCACTATGTTAATCTTTGCTCGATGCGTCGCGCCCAAGCCGCTATCGTGTTAATCGCGCTCTTGGCCACACCGCTGGCTCTGCTGGCCCGCAGCGAGGCATGCGCGGACGCTTGCACCAATTCTTGCTGCATCGCGCTGCATCATGCTGCGAAAGGACCCGTGGCCGGCCATTGCCGCGGCGTCGATCAATTTCCCTCGACGCGTTGCTGCGACCAGCCGCCATCGAATCACTCTCTCGATTACGGCTTAACGATCCTGATGCCGCTTTCAATTATTCCCAGCATAGCCGGCATCGAAGCTCCTGCAATTTCTCGTGCCGTAGTTGCGCCGAATTCCCTCATCATTCCTTCGGCCTTTAGCTCTGCCCCCTTCGAACCCCCGCGCGCGTAGTTTGTTCCTTTCGCGCAATCAAAAATCATTTCAGGGGGTTTTATGCACAGGCCCAGGCTTGGAATTATATTTTTCTTCGCCGTATTGCTCGCATGTATCGCCGCGCTCGCGCACGCCAGCATTTTCGGCACGGTCCGCGGCCTGGTCCATGATCCGCAGCACCGCCCGATCGCCGGGGCGACGGTCTCGCTGACGGCCGTGGGGTCGGACTTCACGAAGCAAACCGCTACGGACCAGAGCGGCGAATTCCGATTCGACGCTGTCGCTGTTGGAAACTACGACGTCAGCGTGGCCGAGCCCGGCTTTGAGTCCGCCATACAGCGCATCGCGGTCCTTCCCGATAGCGCGCCGATCCTTCACTTCGAGCTGCACATCGCCGCCGTCACTCAATCCGTCAAAGTCTCGGAAGAAGAAAACCAGGTCGTCACCGAATCCGCCACTCCCACCAGCGTCGTCGATCGCGCCCAAATCGCCGCGACTCCCGGCGCCGATCGCACCAACAGCCTCGCGATGATCACCAACTTCGTTCCCGGTGCTTACATGACGCACGATCAACTCCACATTCGCGGCGGCCATCAAGTGAGTTGGCTCGTAGACGGAATTCCCATCCCCAACACAAACATCGCCAGCAATGTCGGGCCGCAGATCGATCCCAAGGACATCGATTACATCGAAGCCCAGCGCGGCAGTTACGCCGCCGATTATGGTGATCGCACTTACGGTGTCTTCGATGTCGCGCCCCGAACCGGATTCGAGCGCGATAATCAGGCCGAGCTCGTCGTCAGCGCTGGGAATTTCTATCAAACGAACGATCAGATCAGCTTCGGCAGCCACACCGAGCGCTTCGCCTACTACGCCAGCGTTAACGCCAATCGGTCCGATCTTGGTCTCGAAGCTCCCGTCTCCGAAGTCGTTCATGATCGCGACAATGGCTTCGGCGGGTTCACCAATCTAATTTTCAATATCAATCCGCAGAATCAGCTTCGCATGGTCGCGTCGGCTCGCCGCGATTTCTACCAGATTCCCTACGATCCCGCCGATCCCAACAGCAACGGCCTGCGCGACGCCGAAATCGAGGCGGATTCATTCGTCAATTTCTCCTGGGTGCGATCGTTCAATTCCGGCCTGTTGCTCACCATTTCGCCGTTCTACCATTTCAATCGCGCGCACTATGACGCGAATCCGAACGACTTCCCCATCGCCACGCAGGACAATCGCGGCTCATTCTACGCGGGAGGCCAGGCTACGCTCGGTCTCGTCAAGGGCAAGCACAATGCACGTATTGGCTTCTATGGCTTCGGCCAGCACGACAATCAAGTCTTTGGCCTGACGTTCAATGACGGCAGCAATCCCAACTTCAACGACACTGAGGTCGTTGATGGCGGTCTCGCCGCTCTTTTCGCAGAGGAGCAATTCAAAGCCACCTCGTGGCTCACGCTGAACGGCGGTGTCCGCTACACGCATTTTTCCGGCGGCGTGACGGAGAACGCCACTAGCCCGCGCGCCGGCGTCGCCCTTCGCGTTCCCAAACTCAATTGGGTTTTCCGCGGCTTCTACGGCCGCTTCTATCAGGCGCCGCCACTGATCACGGCCTCAGGGCCGCTGCTGCAATTCGTCACCAACCAGAATCTCGGATTCATTCCATTGCGCGGCGAACGCGACGAGGAATCTCAGTTCGGCCTCACCATTCCGTGGAAAGGCTGGTCGCTCGACGCCGATTCCTTCCGCACCCGCGCCGTCAATTTCTTCGATCACAATAGCGTGGGCAATTCCAACGTCTTCTTCCCGCTCACGATTCAGAATGCGCTGATTCGCGGCTGGGAATTGACGCTGCATTCGCCGCGCATCGCGCATCGCGGCGAAATCTACCTCACGTATTCAAATCAAATCGCCGAAGGGCGCGGCGCCATCAATGGCGGCCTTACCGATTTCTCCCCGCCCACATCCGGCTATTTCCTTCTCGACCACGATCAGCGCAATACTCTCAATCTCGGCGGTCGCATTACGCTCCCGTGGCGCACAGCCGCATCAGCGAACATCTACTACGGCTCGGGGTTCACGGACGGCGATGGCCCGAATCATTTGCCGGGGCACACAACCGTGGATTTGTCGCTATCGAAGCAATTCGGCGAGAACTTCTCCGTTGCCGCCAGCGCGATCAATCTTGCGAATCGTCGCTTTCTGCTCGACAACAGCGAGACCTTCGGCGGCACGCACTTTTTCAATCCGCGCGAAATCTATGTAGAATTCCGCTACCGGTTTCACTATTAGGAGGAATCATGTCGTCGGTCATCGCGGCATCCAACAGCGGTGGGTTTGCCCGTGCTCTGCGAATTCTCTGCGGAGCTCTGCTACTCTGCGGTGCGCTTTCCTCCGGCTGCAGCAAGCCCGCGCCGACGGCCTCGAAATTCCTGACGTACAAAATACGCGGCACCATAGTAGCCGTTCACGCCGACGATAAATCCGCAAGCATAGACGCCGACGCCATCCCCGGCTTCATGGACGCGATGACCATGGAATACACGATCCACGACGCCGCAGCTCTAGCCAAACTGAAGCCGAAAGATAAAATTACTGCCGACCTAATCGTCGATCCCGCCGGCGCCTACGTAGACAACATCAAAATCGAACCAGCGAAGTGACAGTAGCGCCGGCGTCCCCGCCGGCATCTTACGACCGCAATGGTCAACCAAGGCCGAATTTGTGCGCGGCGCGAAGCGTTCAATAAGCGGTGCTTTTTAACTTGCGTACTCCGCGAGCGAATCCCGGCTGTGGCGGGGATCCTCTTCGTCGGATGCCGGCAGGGACGCCGGCGCTACACAACTTAACTTTCTCGTTCGAAAATAAAATCAGGGACTGCAAGCAATGCGCGGAGGAACTGCGATTCGGGCCAACCACTGAGGCACGTTTTTGCACGGCGCACGTAATCCCGCGCCAAATCCCGCGTGCGATCCAGCGCACCGGATTCATTCACCAGCCGCGTAATATCTTCGGCCGATACGCTATGAAATCCCTTTTCTTCAAGCACGGTAGCAACCATCCGGTGCGCCGCGGCATGTCCATCAGCTCCGCCGCCCAATCCATTCTGCATCGCAAAAATCAGCGGCAGCGTCACCTTGCCCTCTTTCAGATCGCTCAGCACCGGCTTGCCGATCTGTTCCGACGACGCGGTGAAATCCAGCAAATCATCCACGAGCTGAAACGCGAGCCCCGCATAACGCCCGTAATCCGCCAGCGATTCCTCCGTAGCTTTATCGAGACGCCCCAGAACCGCGCCGAGCCGCGTGCAGCCGCTGAACAGGCACGCTGTCTTGCGATAGGAAAGATCGGCGGCTTCCGCTTCGGTCACGTCGATGCGTCCGATGTGCGTCAACTGCAGCAGCTCGCCTTCAACCATGTTTTGCGTAAGATCGATAAGAATGTCGAGAATTTCGAAGCTGCGCTCGGCCAGCGCCATTTCGAAGGACTGCATGTAAAGCCAGTCGCCGGCGAGCACACTCATGTGATTGCCCCAGCGCACGTTCGCACTCGGGCGGCCACGGCGCGTATTCGCGCCGTCAATCACGTCGTCGTGAATCAGCGTCGCGCTGTGAATCAGCTCGACCACCGCGCCGAGCCGCACTGCACCCGGGCCGCGATATCCTGCCGCGCCTGCAGCCAAAAGCAAAAGCGCCGGACGCAGCCGCTTGCCGCCGCCTTCGCGCAAATAACTGGTGATCTCGACGACCGGCTCGACCGTCGAATCGCTTTGCGCCGCGATTTCGCGCTCGACAAGCACGAGATCGTCCCTCACGAGATCGAAAATCTCTCGCGCCGATAGCGTTGAGATGGGGCTCCTCCGAGGCTGGGCGGCCGATGACACTACGCGTCTCCCAAACGGAAAAAGCGGCGAAAATTAGCCGCCGTCGCAGCGGCAACTTCCTCTGCACTAGAGTTTCTCACACTCGCGAGAGTCTGCGCCACTTCCACCACGTAGGCCGGCTCGTTGCGCTTTCCGCGCACGCGCTGCGGAGCAAGATAGGGCGAATCCGTCTCCGTGACGATGCGCTCGACCGGCAATTGTCGCGCGACCGCCCGCAGCGGCTCGTTCTTCGGATAGGTAATGTTCGCAGTAAACGAAACCAGGAAGCCCATCTCGATTCCCTTCTGGGCTTCTTCCAACGTGCCGGTGAAACAATGGAGGATTCCGCCCAGACCTGCGCTGCGCCAGTCGGATTCAAGAACGGCGAGGCAATCGGCCCAAGCATCGCGGCAATGGATGACGATGGGCATCTTCGTGGCGCGCGCGATTTCGAGTTGGCGGCGGAAGACGTGCGCCTGCACGTCGCGCGGCGAATGATCGTAATAATAATCGAGGCCGATTTCGCCGATGGCGAGAAATCGTGGGTGCCGCGTCAATTCCTCCAGCTGCGCGAAATGCGCGTCGGTCGCCAGCTTGGCTTCGTGCGGATGAATTCCAGCGGTAGCGTAAATCCAATCATGCGCTTCGGCGAACGGGATCGCCGAGGCGAGATGATCGGGCCCCGCAGCCCCGCCGATCGCGAGAATAGTAGCAACGCCCGCATCGCGCGCGCGTTGAAGCACGGCGTCGCGGTCCTCATCGTACTGCGGATATTCCAAATGCGCGTGCGAGTCGATTATTTCCAAAGCCCGGTCCAAGTAGCGCCGGCGTTCCCGCCGGCATCCGACGATTACAAATCTCACGAAGGGCGGCACTTCCGCACGGACCACTTATCCCAATCAAAGCCGATTTTTCTTATCGTACGCGCCGCGAAAGCTCGCAGCCTTAGCCAACTCTCGCACTCGTAAGATGCCGGCAGGGACGCCGGCGCTACTTCAACTTCGCCCCCGCCGGAACATCCTCAGCAAAGGTACAGATCACCGGCTTGCCCTCAGGGCCCACTGACGCGGCCACGATCATGCCGTTCGACTCGACGCCGCGAAGTTTGCGCGGCGCGAGATTCGCCACGACGACAACTTTCTTGCCGACTAGTTCTTCCGGCGTGTACGACACCGCGAGGCCCGCGACGATTTGCCGAACTTCCTCGCCAATATCCACCATCAACTTCAGGATTTTGTCCGCACCGGCGATGCGTTCGGCAGATTTCACCAGGCCCACGCGCAATTCGACTTTGGTGAAATCCTCGATGCCAATCTTGGCGTTCGCGGCCGGAGCCGCAGCTGCCGCGGCAGCCGGAGCGCCCGGCGCAGCCGATCCTGCCGCTGGCGCAGAGGCCGGCGGCGTTCCTGCGGGATTGCGAATCTCATCTTCCATGGTTTCTATCCTTTCCGAAATTTCTTTCTTGTCAGCTCGCGGGAACAGCGGCTCCGGCTCGCCGACATGCGTACCGGGCCGCAACGCGCCCCAAGCTAGATGCTGCAGATCCTGCGACGCAACGTCCGACCTTTCGCCGAGGAGCCCCCAAATCTTCGCGCTTGCGTGCGGCACTACTGGATATGCAAGCGCGACGATGTGCCGAAGACTCTGGGCCGCGGCAAATAACACTTCGCCCAGCTCCGCTTGTTTAGAGGGATCCTTCGCCAGAACCCACGGCTTTGTCTCGGTAATAAATTGATCCGTCGCCGCGACCAGTTCCCAGATGGATTCCAGCGCATCCGAGAATTTGAATTCCTCGTACTTTTGAACGGCGACGTCTTGAGTCTCCGCGGCCTTCCTCGCCAGCGACACGGCGAGCTGTGAAACCGAGGGATCCGCTGAAGGTGACGGAAGTACGCCGCCAAAATATTGATGAATCATCGCCAGCGTGCGGCTGGCTAGATTCCCGAGTCCGTTGGCCAAATCGGCGTTGTAGCGCGTGAGCAGCGCGTCGCGGCTGAAATTGCCGTCCTGGCCAAAAACCATTTCGCGCAGCAGAAAATAGCGCAAAGCATCGATGCCCAGCGTCCGCGCGATCGGTTGCGGATATTGCATGTTGCCGCGCGACTTCGACATCTTTTCATCCGCGAAAAGCCACCAGCCATGCGCAAAGATGCGTTTCGGCAGCGGCTCTTCGGCGGCCATCAGGAACGCGGGCCAGTAGACAGCGTGAAAGCGCAAAATCTCCTTGCCGATCAGATGCAGCTCCGCGGGCCAATACTTTTCCCATTGCACTTCATCGTCGCCGTAGCCGATCCCCGTCATGTAGCTGGTGAGCGCGTCGTACCAGACGTAAATGACGTGCTTCTCATCATCGGGCCACGGAATGCCCCACTTGATCGTCGTGCGGCTGACGGAGAGATCGCGCAGGCCGCCGCGCACAAACGCCATCACTTCATTGCGGCGCGTTTCCGGCTGGATGAAATCCGGCTGCGCTTCGTAAAGCTGCAGCAGGCGATCCTGAAATTCCGAAAGCTTGAAATAGTAATTTTCCTCGCGAACTTTTTCCGTCGGTCGCTTGCATTCAGGACAAAGACCACCGGGCAGCGGCTCATCCACATACATCTCATCGAAAACGCAATATTGGCCTTCGTAGAAACCTTTGTAGATGTAACCGTTGTCTTTGGCCTGCAGCAGGAGGCGATGAACGGCGCGCTCTTGGCGCGGCTCAGTGGTGCGCACGAATCGATCAATGCTGAGATCAAGTTCCTTCCAAAGTTGCTCGTACTCGCGTGCGATGCGATCGGCGTAGGCCTGTGGCGTCACGCCAGCGGCTTTCGCAGCGCGTTCGACTTTTTGGCCGTGCTCGTCCGTGCCCGTCAGCAGCACGACGTCGTAGCCGCACATGCGCTTGAAGCGCGCGATCGTGTCGGCCACGATCGTTGTATACGTGTGGCCGAGGTGCGGCCGCGCATTCACGTAATAGATTGGAGTTGTGAGATAGAACTTCGGCTTCGGCTCGGCCATGGGCTATTTCAGGGACTCGCGTTGCTTCTGATAGTGAAAGTTGGCAAGCGCAAGAACTTGCTTGAGCGGAATTCCCTTCTGCGCGGCGATCCGCTGGCAATCTTCATATTCTGGCGCGGCGTTCAGCATAGTGCCATTGAGGCGCGAGACTTTCATGCGTATTTCGCCGAGAGGCGTCGCCACCGCCACGAGTTCCCGCTGCAGCGTGCGGCGGCGGACTTCGTGCGTGCGCACTCCGATGGTGGTCGTCTCGCGAAAGACCAGATCAATCAGGCGATTCAGATTCTCCGGCTCCGCAAGAAGCGTGACCAGCAACCCGGGACGATTCTTCTTCATTTGCACCGGCGATGAAAAAACATCAAGCGCACCCGCGGCCAGCGCCTGCTCAACGAAATAGCCGTAAATCTGCGGGCTCATGTCGTCGAGATTCGCCTCAATCACGCTCACGGGCGGATCCCAGCGCTCGCCTTTTTCCATTGCGGCGGACACGCCGACGAGCAGCCGCATCACGTTCGGCCGATCCGGCAAATCAGCGCTGCCCGCGCCGTAGCCGACGGATTCGACTTTCATCGGCGGCATCTCAGCGAAGCGCGTCGCCAGAGTCGTCGCGATCGCCGCTCCGGTCGGAGTGACAAGCTCGCGCTCGACCCCGCTCGAAAAACTTGGCGCGCCGCGAAGGAGCTCGACCGTTGCCGGTGCTGGAACCGGAAGAATGCCGTGCGCCGTTTTCACTGTGCCGGCGCCGACATCAAAAGCGGAGCACGAGAACTCGTCGATGCCCAGCAGCTCGAAGCCGATCGCAGCGCCGACGATGTCGATGATCGCGTCCACAGCGCCAACCTCGTGAAAGTGCACTTTATCGATTTCGACTTGATGCACCTTGGCTTCAGCTTCGCCGAGCCGGCGGAAGATTCGCGTCGCGCGATCTTTCACCCGCGGCGCCAGTTCGGCTCGATCAATCAAGCTCAAAATATGCGAAAGTCCGCGGTGATGATGATGCTCACTCGATTCGACTTTGACCTGCGTGGCGAAGAGCGCGCCGCGCTTGACCTTGGCGGCGGAGATCTGCCAGCCCTTGAGATCGAGCCGGCGCAGCTCGGCGTCGAGGGCGGCCAGATCGGCCCCGGCGTCTACCAGAGCGCCGAGGGTCATGTCGCCGCTGATACCGGAAAAACAGTCGAAGTGAGCTAATTTCATAGACTTACTGCGTCGTCGCGATCGAATAGCACGTTCGAGAAACGATACTAGACTGGGCTATCTGGCGTGTCAAATCGAGCGCGAAGAAGCCCTAGCGCGCTTTTACTCTCCCTGCCGTGGTCCACATGAAATAAATTCCGCGCTGGGTCTCCACGGCCTGCAATTGATGCCGCCGTACTATTGACCTCCGTTACTTTCAGGGTAAGTATGCACAGGGGACCTGCCCAAAGGATCCGCTCCAGGAGGGTCATGGACGTCTGGGCTGTTGCCGCTGCCCGGAAGAAAGGATCGGTACAACAATCGGGACACCGAAATATCGTTTACGCCCGTAAGTTATTGAAAATACAGAGCGACACCTCCAAACAATCGGGACACATGGGGGTACCCAACAAACGACGGGGAAAACCCCTCCGGACTGAAGTGATGACGAACGCCGCGGCATTGCCATAGTTCGCCAACCTGTCTCCGCCCGCATAGCCTATAATCGCTGGATTCTGTTGGGCCTAGGAGAACCGTGTATCTCGATGTCGTGAATCGGATTCGGGCGGCGATTGCGGCGCACATTCGTCTGGCTTACGGCGTGGAGGCGAGGGTTTTGACCGAGAGGCCGCCGCGGCTGGAAATGGGCGAGGTGGCCACGCCGGTGTGCTTTGAGCTGGCCAAGCGATTGAAGAAGGCGCCGCGCGTGATCGCTCAGGAAATTGCCGGATCGATCGGGCCGATTGAAGGGGTGGCGCGATTTGAGGTCGCCGGCGGCGGATATTTGAACGCGCATCTGGAGCGCGGCGCGTTTTTCCTCGAAGTGGCGCGGCATGCGGGGCGCGAGGAACGCGCCATCGGCGCTGATGCGCCAAAGACGATTGTCGAGCACACGGCGATCAACCCAAATAAAGCGGCGCATATCGGACACTTGCGGAACGCGGTTTTGGGCGACTCCTTCTCGCGCATTTTGCGTTACGCCGGCGAGCGCGTTGAGGTGCAGAACTACATCGACAATACGGGGGTGCAAGTCGCCGACGTCGTCCTCGGATTCTTGCATCTCGAGAAGAAATCGATCGGAGACGTCAAGCGTTTGAGTGAGGCTGAGCGATTCGATTATTACTGCTGGGATCTTTATGCGCGCGTGACCGTTTTTCTTGAGGAGGACAAGAAGCGGCTGGAATTGCGCGCGGATGTTTTGAAGAAAATGGAAGAGGGGCACGGAATAGAAGCGAAGATGGCGGAGCTGATCTCGGTGGCGATCGTGCGGTGCCACTTGCGCACGATGGACCGCCTGGGAATTGATTACGATCTCCTGCCCCGCGAGAGCGAAATTCTGCATTTGAAGTTTTGGGATGCGGCGTTTGCGATGTTGAAGGAGCGCGGTGCGATCCGGCTGGCGACAAGCGGTAAGAATGCCGGATGTTGGGTGATGCCGTTGGCGGATGGCGTTGGCGGCGGAGGCGCAGCCGACGTGGACGAGGATTCTGATGCGGATCAGAACGTGAAGATTATTGTCCGATCGACGGGGACTGTTACGTACGTGGGGAAGGATATCGCTTTTCACCTTTGGAAATTTGGATTGCTGCAACGGGATTTTTATTATCGGCCTTTTTACAAGCATCCGTCAGGACGGGAAGCGTGGATCACCAGTTCGGTTAATTCTTCCGCCGAAGAAGGCGCAGCGAGCCGCGCCCCTACGAAAACATCGGAATCGAATCGTCAGCCCGAGTTTGGGAAG
>Ga0116220_10000985_pt1 | contig 11424 bp, 8 predicted proteins | sample Sb_taG_10_FD_88967 | JGI IMG/M metagenome (GOLD analysis project Ga0116220, IMG submission 88967) | Peat soil microbial communities from Weissenstadt, Germany - Sb_50d_7_NC metaG | ecosystem: Environmental > Terrestrial > Soil > Wetlands > Peat | place: Germany: Weissenstadt | collected 2010-09-21
GATGTACCTCGGCAAGATCGTCGAGATCGGCCCGAACGAGGCGCTCTACGACTTTCCCCGCCACCCGTACACGGGCGCGCTGATGGCGGCCGTACCCGTCGCCGACCCCTCTCGCCACGGCGAGCAGCGGCGCTTGCTCAGCGGCGACGTGCCGAGCCCGGCGAACCCGCCGAGCGCCTGCCGCTTCCATACGCGCTGCCCGAAGGCGCAGGAGCGCTGCTCGCTCGAGGAGCCGCTGCTCGAGGACAAGGACTCGGGCACGACGGTCGCCTGCCACTACCCGCTCACGCGCGAGGAGGCGCGGCAGATCGGCGTACGATCCGCGGCATGAGCGCAGAGCGGGAAGCCGCAACAGAGACGGACGGCGAGGCGGCTGAGCTGCTGAGCGGGCTGATCCGCTTCAACACCGTCAACCCGCCCGGCAACGAGCGCCCGGCCCAGGAATACCTCGCCGAGCACCTTTCCGCGGCGGGCTTCGAGTGCGAGCTCCTGGGCGCCGAGCCGGGGCGCCCGAACCTCGTCGCGAGGTTGCGCGGCCGCTCGGCCGACGGGCCCACGCTGTGCTACCTCGGTCACGTCGACACGGTGCTCGCGGACGCGTCGGAGTGGACCCACGACCCGTGGTCGGGCGAGATCGCCGACGGTTTCCTTTGGGGCCGCGGTGCGCTGGACATGAAGTCCCAGGTCGCCGCCGAGGTCGCCGCCGCCGCTTCGCTGGCGCGCTCGGGCTGGCGCCCGGAGCGCGGCGAGCTGCTGATCGTGGCGGTCGTCGACGAGGAGACCGGCGGTGAGCTGGGCGCGCAGTGGATCACCGAGACGCACCCCGAGAAGGTGCGCTGCGACCTGCTCGTCAACGAGGGCGGCGGCGCGGTCTTCGAGTACGCCGGACGACGCTGCTACGGCGTCTGCTGCGCCGAGAAGGGCGTCTTCCGCTTCACGGTCACGACCGACGGCGTCGCCGGCCACGCGTCGATGCCGTCGATGGGCGAGAACGCGCTGCTGAAGATGGCGCCCGTGCTCGAGCGCCTCGGCGCGCGCCAACCGTCCTACCTGCCGACCGAGGAGCCGCGCGCGTTCCTGCGCGGCATCGGCGAGGACGCCGAGGACCCCGAGGGCGCCGTCGCGCGCCTGCGCGCCGCCGACCCGCGGCTGGCGACGATGTTCGAGCCGATGCTCGGCGTGACGTTCACGCCGACGCGGATCAGCGCCTCGGAGAAGATCAACGTGATCCCCAGCCGTGCCGAGCTGAAGGTCGACTGCCGCGTGCCGCCCGGCCTCGGTGAGCAGGAGGTCCGTGCGGGGATCGCCGAGGTGCTCGGCGAGGAGGACGCTGGCGGCTTCAGGATCGACTTCACCGAGCGCGTCGTCGGCAACCGCTCGCCGGTGTCCTCGCCGCTGATGGACACGATCTCGGCGTGGATCGCCGAGCGCGACCCCGGCGCGCAGGTAGTGCCGGTGATCCTGCCCGGGTTCACCGACTCGCGTCACTTCCGGCTCGCCTTCCCCGAGTGCGTCGCCTACGGCTTCTTCCCGCACATGCACCAGTCGCTGCTGCAGAGCGCGCCGCTCGTGCACGGCGCCGACGAGCGCATCGACGTGCGCGACCTGGCCTTCGCGACGGAGCTTTACCGAGATCTGGCGCTGCGCATGCTGGGCTGAGCGGATGCATTCGAGGTGATCACAGCGTAAGCGAGGCGGGCTGTTCGAGTAGCTCGCGGATGCGGGTCAACAACCGGGCGGCGTCGGCGCCGTAGAGGATGCGGTGATCGCAGGCTAGCGTGACGGTCATCGTCTGGCGCGCAACGATTTCGCCACTCTCGCGCACGACGGCCCGCGGCGCGACAGAGCCAACCGACAGGATCGCCGCCTGCGGTGGATTGATGATCGCGGTGAAGCTCCTGACGGCGAACATGCCGAGGTTGGAAACCGTGAACGTGCCGCCGCCCAGCTCGGGCGGAGTGATCGATCCGTCACGCACGCGCGCGGCGAGAGTGTGCGTCTCGCGGGCGATCTCACCGAGAGACTTGATGTCCGCGTCAAACACGGTCGGCACGATCAGCGCCCCGCCCGCGGGCTCATCCGAATCGACCGCGACGGCGACGCCGATGTTGACGCGCGAGTGCAGCTGCAGGCGTCCGTCGCGGTAGCTCGAGTTAGCGCGCGGGTGCTCGCGCAGGGCGAGAGCGCAGGCCTTGACGATCATGTCGTTGTAGGTCGGCGCGCCCGTCTGACCCAATCCCTTCAGCTCGACGCGCAACGCGACGCAATCCTCCATGTCGATGTCGGCCTGAAGCGCGAAGTGGGGAATCGTGGCCTTCGACTCGGCCATCCGCCGGGCGATCGTCTGCTGGGTGCGCGACAGCTCGAGCTCGATCGTCCCACCCTTGGCGGTCGTAACGCCCACGGCGGGCCCGACGCGCGGCGGGTTTACGCCCGTCTCGGCGGATGGCGCGCCGGCGGCGAGCTCCCTGCCGGCAGCAGCCTGCACATCGGCCTTGACGATGCGCCCCCCCGGACCGGTGCCGGTGAGCGTATGCAGGTCGATGTCGCTCTCCCGCGCGATGCGCCGCGCGAGAGGGGACGCCTTGACACGCTCGCCGTCCGATTCCCCGGATGTTGCCGGGGCCGTGGCCGGCACAGCCTCGTGGATGGACTCGGTGCGGGGAGCGGGAACGGCCGCGCCGGGCTGCTGAGCGGCGCTGGGCTCTCCGGTGGTGATGGTGTGCTCGTCAGCTCCCGCACCGGACGTCTCCCTCGCGGCGTGCGCGCCGGCCTCACCCACCCGCGCGATGACCGCGCCAACCGCCAGCTCCTCGCCCTCGGCGGCGACAATCTCGATGACGCCGTCGAGATCGGACTCGTAGGTCATCGTCGCCTTGTCGGTCTCGATCTCGACGAGCTCCTGACCACGGCGCACGGGCTCGCCGTCCCGCACGAGCCAGCGCAGGATCGTGCCCTCCTCCATCGTGTCCGACAGGCGGGGCATGACGACCTCGTTCATAGCTCATCATCCTCTGCTTCTGCTGCTTAGGCCGTCAACGCGATGCGCGCGACGGCAAGCCGAAATCCGCTGTTGCACCCCCGAAAACATCCGCTGTTGCACCCGGAGGTTGACACAAGAGGACTCACAGCGCTGCCAACGCCGCCCGCGCGGCGGTATGGCCACTCAAGACGGCGCCCTCGAGCGTCGCCGGCCAGCCCGTGTCAGTGAAGGCGCCGGCCAGCACGAGCCCGGGCACATGGGTGCGAGCGCCGGGACGCAGCCTGGCCACACCCGGAACGGCGCGAAACGTGGCGGCGTGCTCGCGCGTGGCGAGAAAGCACTCCGCCCGCGCCTGACGCGCGCGGGGCAGCAAGGCGGACAGGGCGGGCAGATAGAGCTCGCGCAGCGCGTCCACGCTCATCTGCATCTCCCGCTCGGCGCCCGACAGCGACACCGCCAGATACTGATACCCCGGCGGTGCGCCGCCGGCGGCGGTCCGATCGAACAGGTACTGGACCGGCGTCCCCACGCCGGCCGCGAACCGGTGCTCGCACACGGGCCGGTCGTATACGACGTGCAGGTTCACGATCGGAGAGCTCTCCAGGCGCCTCAGCCTGGCGGCGACGTCAGCGGCGAGATGATCCAACAGCCCCGCCGCCCGCTGGTGGGAGACCGCGACGATCACAGCCCGCACATCGAGCGTGTCCGGCACACCCGCCGCCCCCGAGCCACGGACCCGAAAGCCCGCTTCGATGCGCTCTATCCCCTCGGCGCGCCAGCCCAGGCGCACCTGCACCCCGGCCCGCGCGAGCGTCGCCGCGGCCGGCTGGCCGATCGTCTCGCTCAGGGGCCGCTCGTGAAAGCCGATGTCACCCGCGCTCGCGCTCGCCAACAGGCCCGTCCTGAACACGAACGCGCCGAGCACGAGAGAGGCCTGCGCGGCTGGCAGGTTGAGTGTCGGCAGCGCGATCAGATCCCACAGCGCGGCCACCGCGTCCGAACCCTGACCGTGCTCTGCCAGCCATTCGCCGAGGGTCTGGTGCTCGAGCGTCTCATCGCAAGGGTCCAGCCGCCCAAGCGCGCCCGCGGCGCGAGCCGCCCGTAGACGCTGGGCGAATGTCAGATGCCGGTAGCGCATCAGTGCTCCCGCGAGGTGCAGCGGAGCGGGCAGCGGACTTCGGCGCAGCACGACCGGCTCCTCACCAGGGCTCAGCACAGGAATCTGAAGCCGCCGCTGCAGGACGACGCCACGCTCGCTTCCCAGCCGCGCCAGCAATCCGCGGTAGGCGGTGCAGCAGCGCAGGAACACGTGCTGGCCGTTGTCGATGTACAGCCCGTCGCGCTCGAACGAGTAGGCGGCGCCACCAAGCCTGCGCCGGACCTCCAGAAGCGTCACCCGTGCGCCGGCCTGCGCACAGTCCAAGGCCGCCGCGATCCCCGCCAAGCCCCCGCCGATCACGATCACGTCGCGCTCGGGGTCGAGGCTGAGGTCGGCGGCGCTCAACCGCTGCCCCCGAGCATGCTACGCGCCGCGACCCACGTCTTCTCGTGCATTCCCAGCGCGACCCGTTCACGCAGCGCACGCTCGGGATCGGCCGCGATGCGCTTCAGCAGCCGGTTGTAGATGCCGGTCATCGCCAGCAGGCACGCCGCGCTGCGCTTGTCCAGCATTGGCGCCAGCGCAATTCCGCGCTCGAACCATTTCTGTGCGCGGCCGGCCTGGAAGCGCACGAGCATGCCCAGCTGTTGCACCTTGGCCTCCCCTCCATCTGCTCGCCCACCCGCATCCATGTCGTCCTGGCCGACTCGTGCCCCCGGTCGGTGGGTGAGCCGCATGATCGTGCTCGCCGCGTCGTACTCGTCGCCGGCCACTATCAGGCCGAAGCGGCGCAGGTCCTCGGCGGGCAGATATACGCGGCCCCTCTCAGCGTCCTCGCGGACGTCGCGCAGGATGTTCGTGAGCTGCAGCGCCACGCCGAGGTCATCGGCCAGGCGCCCGGCCTGCATCAGGTCGGTGCCGGCCGGGTCGCGCAGCGCGAATATCGCCAGACATGCCCGTCCGATCGCGCCGGCCACGCGCCGGCAGTAGAGCACAAGATCGTCGAAGCTCTCATAAGCCACGCCTTGCACATCCATGCGCACCCCCTCGATCAACGCCTCCAGCGCGTCGGGCGGCACGGCGAAGCGCTCGTACGCATCCGCGAGCGCGACCATCACCGGATCGGCCTGGGGAAATGCCGCGAGCGCCCGGGCCTGCGCATCCAGCCGGCGCAGCTTCTCCTCGCGCGCGAGCTGCCCGTCGCCAATGTCATCGACGTGGCGCGCGAACGCGTACACCGCGCACATCGCCCCGCGCCGCTCGCGCGGAAGCAGGCGGATGCCGTAGTAGAAGTTGGCCGCCGTGCGGCGCGTGATCGCCTCGCACTGCCGGTATGCCTCCTCAGTACTCACCGGCGGCGCTCCACGAGCGTGCCGGCCAGCGCGAGCAGGCGCCGTGCCGTGCCGGCGCGGGACGAGCCGGCGAGCACGTCACAGGATGCACGCTCGATCGCATCCAGCGCCGCGCGCCCCCCGGCGACGAACGCGGCGACCGCCAATCGCTCGCGCACGCCGCGCAGCTCATCGATCAGCGGAGCCCCGCGAGCGAGCAGCTTACGCGCGCGAGCGAGCTCGAACGCGACGGTCTGGCGCAGCGGCTCACCGGCATGCTCGGATGACAGATCGGCGATCGTGCAGCCGAAGCGCGCCATGTCTTCCAGCGGCAGGTACACGCGCCCACGGTCACGGTCCTCGGCCACGTCCTGGCAGTGCTCGACCAGCTGCAGTGCCGTGCAGATCGCATCCGAGCGCGCCACGCGCGCGGGCGTCGCCTTCCCGAACACACCCAACACGAGCTCTCCGACAGGGTTCGCCGACAGCTCGCAATAGCCGCGCAGCTGCTCCCATGTCTCATAGCGGCTGACGCGCTGATCGACGCGGTTGGCCTCGATCAGGCGCACGAACGGCCCGCGAGGCAGCGAGCATTCGTGCAGCGTAGGCTCAAGCCGCTTCAGCAGCGGGTGTTCAGCCTCGCCCCGATAGGCCCTGTCGAGGTCGCGTTCGAGCTCGTCCAGGGCCGTCAGCCGCTCGGACGCAGTCAGATCCGCGCCGTCACCCGGCGACCCGCCATCGCCGAGCTCGTCGACGAGCCGCGCGAAACCGTACAGCGCAAGCAGGTGTGAGCGCACCCGACGCGCCAGCACGCGGCTGGCGACCGGGAAGTTCTCCTCGGAGGCGCGTCCCATCACCGCCGAGACATCCTGCGTGCGCGGATAGCCCCGCGGCGGTGGCGAGGCCGCGGTCATCGTCCCCGCCATCACCTCGAGGCGGTAGAGCGCATGGAGCGCAGGCAGCGACCGAGGGCCGTAATCGGAAAGACGAGCCGGTACAGGTGATAGTTGATGTAGTAATCCGATGGAAACCCGGTGCCGGTGTACTGCGGCTCCTCCCAGGTCCCGTCGGCACGCTGGCTCGCCACAAGCCAGTCAACACCGCGCCTGAGCGCGGGCGAGTCGATTCGCCCGGCGGCGTGTAGCGCAAGCAGCGCCCAGGCAGTCTGAGAGGCGGTGCTAAGACCACGACCGATCCACGTGGGGTCGTCATATGAGCGAGGGTCCTCGCCCCAGCCACCGTCTTCGTTCTGATGGCGCTCGAGCCAGTCGACCGCGCGGCGGATGCACTCCTCGGTAGGGGCCACGCCCGCGACGATCAGGGCCGGCACGGCGGCGCCCGTCCCATACACGTGGTTGACGCCCCAGCGCCCGAACCACGACCCGCCGGGCTCCTGTGACTCGATCAGCCAGCGCACCCCGCGCCGGGCGGCGGGCGTGTCGAGCTCCTCGAGGGCGGCGAGCATCTCGACGGCGTGGGCGGTCACGTCGGCGCTCGGCTCATCGATCACCTCGCCGAAATCAAGGAACGGCAGCTCGCGCACCAGCGAGCGCGTGTTGTCGGCGTCGAACGCGCCCCAGCCGCCGTCTGAGCCCTGCATGCCGCGCACCCAGCGCTGCGCCCGGCCGATCGCCGCCTCGATCTCGGACCGCAGCCCAGCCACCGGGGAGCTGCCGTTGGCGGCGACGCTCGCCGCACCCGCCACGCGACTCAGCGCGAGCACGACCTCGGCGGTGTCGTCGACGTCGGGGTAGTTGACGTTGGCGAACTCGAACGCCCAGCCTCCAGGCGCAAGACCAGGACGCGCAAGCACCCAGTCCCCGCTTTGAGCCACCTCCTCGCCGAGCAGCCAGCGCGCAGCCGCGACCATCGCCGGATCGTCCGCGGCGACGCCGGCGTCGGACAGCGCGATCATCGCCAGCGCCGTGTCCCACACGGGCGACTGGCACGCTTCCAAACGCCGGCTTACCCCCGGCGGCGCTCCCACTGCACGTGAATCGTCCTGGTCCTCGACCATGAACCGATCGAGGCCTTCCAACCCGCGGCGCATCACAGGGTGCTCGAGCGAGTAGCCGCCCAAATGCAAAGCCATCAGCGAATACACCCATGGAGGCTGGATCCCACCCCAGGAGCCGTCGGCCTCCTGGCGGCGCACGATCCAACGCTCCGCCCGGCCGAGCGCGAGCCGACGCAACGGGCCGATGGGCCGGCGCTCATAGACACGCAGGACCCAGTCCAGTCCGGCCAGCAGCCGGCCATGCCATGAGACGGCGCGGCGCGGCGCGGGGCGCTCGCCGCTGCGCAGCTCCTGCAGTCCGAATCCCAGAGAACGCACCGGCCGGTGAGCTTTGACCAGTGACAGCGCAACGATCGTCTGGCGCGCCCAGCATGCGAAGTCATACACGTTCAAGGGCACCCACCCGGGGAGCAACACGATCTCAGGAGGCAGCGCGGGGACCTCCTCCCACGACCACAACCCGAACAGCGCGAGCCACACGTGCGTGAATACGCGCGCGCTCTCGATTCCGCCCTGAGCGCGTACAAACGCCGCGGCCCTACGCATGTGCTCGGCCTCGGCCGGGTCTCCAGCCAGGCGCAGCGCCCAGTAGGCCTCGATCGTCGTGGACAGCTCACCGGGGCCGTCGTGGAAGTTCGCCCAAGTGCCGTCCTCGCGCTGCTGAGAGCGAATCCAGGCGGCCGAGCGTTCGGTCTCATCGGGCCGGCGCACGCCGAGGAACTCCCGCAAGAGCATGTCCTCGGCGTCCATCGTCACGTTCGTCTGCAGCTCGCCCTGCCACCAGCCCGCAGTGCTCTGAAGCGAGAGCAGATGCTCGCACGCTCGCTCCAATGCCACCTGTACATCACTGGGTGTTTGCACGGTCGTAGCGGGCATAGTCGGAAAAACTAGATCTTTTTGCCTTACGACGACTCTCGCGTACTGGATGCAACCAGCACCTCGGGATGGGCGAGCGTGATCACGTGCCTGCGCAATGTCGTCTCTGAGACCGTGCGGGGTATGGCGGACAGGAAGCGATACACGATCAAGCCGTTGACGTTACGGCGACTTAGCAGGTGAAACCCTGGCGCAGGCGGACTTTCCGCGGACGCGCGCAACGGGGAATAGCCGGTCTCGTCGATCTCGTTCACGCTCACCGACATTCCCCGAGCCAGATTGCGCAACCCCGGTATGTAGTACTCCAGCGGCGCGGCGCCCAGCTCGACGGTCGTAATCACACGTTTGCTGCTCATTGCTGGGCTCAGGGCGCGCTCGGAGCCTGGGCCACCCAACACCTGGGCGAGTCCTCGCCAGTCGCCACGCTGCAGGCGCGGGCTGAGGTTGACGTCGATCGAGATCGCTGCGAACGCGACCGCGATCGTCACCGCAAACGCGATTCCCGTGAGGCCCGCACGCCGGGAGGGCACAACGATCGCGATCAGGGCGGTAACGGGGATCATCGTGGCGAGCAGGTTGCGCGGCGCCAGGTAGTCGGCGCCCACGGCGACGAGCGCGATCGGGATCAGGATGCCGCCGGCGGCGATCGCCAGCGCGATCAGGGCGCCGTGCTCCTCGGGAGGGGTCAGCACGCGCCACAGTCCGAAGCCGATCCCGGCGAGGATCGGCAGCGCGACGAGCAGCTCGATCCCATGTCCCAGCGAGGCGCCGTAATAGTCGGTGAGGTAGTACTGGAGGATCGCTTGCAGGCGACTCGACAGCGCCCATTCGCCGATCCATTGCGTGCCGTGGCCGCCCTGCGCTGAGATCAGCGGCAGCAGCGCGACGCCGACGAGCATAAGTACGCCAACCGCGGGTAGCGCCATCCGCCGCCGCGCGCGATCCCACGACAACCAGATAACCATCGGAATCAGCAGGAACACCGCGAAGTAATGGCTCAGCAACGCCAACGAGCCGCTCAGCGCGAACGCGGCCATCCGCCCTGGGCTTGGTCGCCGCAAAGCGCGCAGGAAGCACAGCATCGCCACAGCCGCGAGCAGCGCGAACAGCGCGTAGGCGCGTGCCTCCTGTGAGTACCACACCAGCAGCGGGTTCACCGCGACCAGCGCCGCGGCGGCGATCGCGGTGGCGCGCCGGCCGGTCAGCTCGCGTCCGATCGCCCAGGCGACGGGCACGGTCGCGACGCCCGCGAGCGCGGAGGGCAGGCGCAGCGCGACCTCGCCGCTGCCCAGCACGCGGGAGTCCGCCCAGGCGATCACATACCACAGTGGAGGCGTGTTCTCGGTGTGGAGCACCGAGCGCAGCGTCGCCCACAGGCTCGGGTGCAGCACGTGGACGGACGTGAACGCCTCGTCGTACCAGAAGCTCTGCAGGTCGAGCGTCGACAGGCGCAGAGCAGCCGCGAGGAGCGTGAGGGCGGCGAGCGGCCACCACGCGGGCGGGGCACGCGTGAGTGTGCGCGCGGGTGTGTTCGGTGTGGGGTCGGTTGGAATGCTCGTCGCGCTCATGTGCCGCTCCCGGCCGGCTGAGATCCGCGCGCCGGGGCCGGGCATATTCCGGCGGAGGCCGGGCCGAAGCAGCCGTAACGCAATCGGCGCAGATCTTCTTCTGTATGTGCCGGCAGGTACCACCCCCCGCGCACCGTGCGCCTGCCATCGCTGACGGGACCCGAGATCACCAGGCACAGCTGGATGCGCGTCCGCGGAGCACCGGGGCTGGTATTGCCACAGACCACCTCGATCTGGCTGCGTTCGCCGAACACCGTCTGCTCGATCGAGAGGTTGTGGTAGTCGTCGCCGGTACGCGTGCGCCAGGTGTGCAGGTCGGCAATCAGCCGCTGGTTTACGTGCGTCTGGCGGACGACATCGTTGACGGTCGCGCCAGCCAATAGCAGCCCGGCGAGGATCAGCACCGTCGTCTCGATCAGGCGGACGCGGCTCATCAGGACACCGGGGCGAACAGCGGCGATGTCTGGTGGACGATGAACAGGCCCTGCACGAACAGCGTCGCCACGAGCAGGCGCCGGTCGCGCGTGAGCACCGCGAGCGGCAGCGGCCACAAGATGTACCAGGCGAGCAGCCACGTGCTCGTGACCGAGATCGCCAGCAGCGCCCACCCGGAGGCGGCGACCCAGTCATAGCCGCGCCAGGTGCGCCACAGTAGGTGCAAGACGATCAGCACGAGCGCGGCCTTGAGCAGGTCGTGGTCGACGGGAAACACTCCCGGCTTGCCGAACAGGTGGGCGAGCTCGTTGGGGAAGCTGTCGGTCGAGACGAACGCCGAGTCGCGGTTCAGCGCCGAAACGACATCAATGCCGTGGATGCCGAACACCGCGTAGCCGGCGAGCGCGCTGAACGCGAGCATAGCGAGCGCGCCGTAGACCGCGGCGGAACGGCGCCTGGCCAGGATCATGAACGGCAGCAGCACCGCGACGGTCGCCTTGACCAGGGCGCCCACCACCACCGCCGCGCCCGCGGCGGCGTCGCGGTCCGACAGCGTGAACGCAACGGCGGCCATCATCAGCGCGAGCATGATCAGGTCGTTGTGGGCACCGCCGAGGCCGTAGATCAAATACAGCGGATTGGCGCCGACGACGAGCAGCGCGAACACCCGATCGTGCCCGCGCCGGCGCGCGACGCGCCAGGTGAGCGCGAGCGTGGCCGTGGAGGCGAGCAGCCCGTAGAGCTTCATCCCCCACAGCGCGCCGACCACCCCGACCAGACCCAGCGGATAGGCGATCAGCGTGTAGATCGGACCGTAGGCAGTGGCCACGCGCAGCCAGTCGTGCCCGACGTAGCGGAACACGGGGTCGCCGACGATCGCCACCGGGCCGTGCGTGTATGGGTTGATGCCGTGCACGATGCCCATGCGCGCGTAGGCGATGTAGCTGAACACATCGGTCGAGATCAGGATCGGCCCGGCGAACACGATCAGGTTCAGCAGCGCCACTAGCCCAATCGCCCACCTGGCCGCCATCCGATCGCCGCGCGTGCGGGCGCGGGCCAGCACGAGCAGCGCGCCATAGGCGACGCTGAACACCAGGAGCGCGATCAGGAAC
>Ga0116220_10000988_pt1 | contig 11397 bp, 6 predicted proteins | sample Sb_taG_10_FD_88967 | JGI IMG/M metagenome (GOLD analysis project Ga0116220, IMG submission 88967) | Peat soil microbial communities from Weissenstadt, Germany - Sb_50d_7_NC metaG | ecosystem: Environmental > Terrestrial > Soil > Wetlands > Peat | place: Germany: Weissenstadt | collected 2010-09-21
CTTAACTCGAACTATGCTAAGCAATTCAACGTTCCCATGTACTGGGCGCGGCCAGCGCGAACGCTGTCGGCTGGGGCTGGCATGCATCGTTTTGTCTGGGACTTGACTTATCCTGCGCCTGACGTGTTGACGCGCGACTACCCGATTTCCGCGATCTACCACGACACTCCACTCTATCCCTTGGGAGCGACTGTGCTGCCCGGACAGTACACCCTGATTCTGACCGTGAACGCAAAACAGTACACGCAGCCGCTGAATATTCGCATGGATCCGCGGGTGAAGACTTCGCCGGAAGATCTGCGACGGCAATTCGAACTCGACCAGAAAATTGCCGATGCTCTTCACAAGGATTACGAAGCGCTGCAACAAGTGCGCAGCCTGCGATCCCAGTTGAAAGCGCTCGCCGGACGCGGCCCGAATGCAAAAGATGCCGCAAATAACTCAGAGACTGCAGCGATCACAAAGACCGCCGGTGAGCTGGACGCGAAAGCCGCGTCCATCGAGGGCGAAGAAGGCGACTACCGTACGCGCTACTTGAGCACGCCCGAAGGCCGCAGACTGGCTCGGCTGAATGGCGGCCTCAACGCCCTCGTAAGCGCTCTCGATACCGCCGACGCCGCGCCGACGACACAGCAGGTCGCGATGTTCGGAGAACTGGACAAGGCGCTGGAAGAGCAGTTATTAGCGTGGGCGCAACTCAAGTCCAGAAATATTCCGGAACTGAACGATCAGCTGAAGAAAGCGGGATTGCCTCCGATCGATCTGCAGAAGCCCGTTCCGGGCGCTGCCGATGAAGCGCAGACAACTTCGCAGGACCGTGACAGGAACGAGGAATAGTTCGTGTAGCGCGGACACTCTTGTCCGCGAAACGCTGATGCCCAGAAGATTGGCTCCGTTCTCCGTTCTTTGTTCAGTGGGTTGGGTGGTCGGGTTCTTACCCCCCCCCAATTTGCGCCAAAATATAGAATATAAAGGACTTAGCTTCAAAATATTCAGGAATAAGGACTTAGCGGCGAAAATTCTTCGCTTCGTTTCCCGATTCGGGGACGGGTGGTCAATTTTACGTTGTCAAGGAGCGCTGAGAATGGCTTTCGGGCGGCGTTGAGGACCGTCTCTGGAGACGGGCAGACTTCTACCTTGGCCACTCAAGTCTTCATTGTCGAGCATGGTGGGTGGAAAGTCTGTGATGGATGGCCCGGACGTTTGTGATGAAAAAGGTCAGGGGTTGGATTGCGGAAGTGAAGACGCCCGCGGCAGCTCACGTCTCGAAAGGCGCGAGACGTGGGGCACCCGGCGATTTCGCCATGCGGAAGTTGTTGGTGTGATAGCGATGTTTCGACAACGACTGTTTTGACACAGTGCCAACTCCACGGCTTTCATTGACTTGCCGGTTTCACCCACGTAAGATTTGCCCCTAATGCTCGGCCAAACCATCTCGCGCTACCGTATCGTCGAAAAGCTCGGGGGTGGCGGTATGGGCGTCGTTTACAAGGCCGAGGATACTGAGCTTGGTCGTTTCGTTGCGCTCAAGTTCCTGCCCGATGACGTTTCCCGAGACTCGCAGGCATTGGAACGTTTTCGACGCGAAGCTCGTGCGGCCTCCGCTCTCAACCATCCCAACATCTGCACAATTTACGACATCGGCAAGAGTGGTGAGCAGTCGTTCATCGCCATGGAGTTTCTGGACGGGATGACGCTGAAGCACCGGATTGCAGGAAGGCCGATGGACTCCGAACTGATCCTGTCTCTTGCTATCGAGATTGCGGACGCGCTCGATGCCGCACATGGAAAGGGGATCGTTCATCGCGATATCAAGCCTGCCAATATTTTTGTCACCGAGCGCGGACATGCGAAGATTCTGGATTTCGGGTTGGCCAAGGTCGCGCTTCCTGCCAGTTCTGCCAGCCAAATAGCCGCACAGAATACTCAGACCGCTACGACTATCGCCGAGGAACATCTCACCAGCCCCGGTTCTACGCTCGGCACCGCAGCATACATGTCGCCGGAGCAGGTTCGAGGTAAGGAACTCGATGTTCGCACCGACCTGTTTTCGTTCGGGGCGGTTCTCTACGAGATGGCAACGGGTCTGCTCCCGTTTAGGGGCGACACATCTGGTGTGATCTTCGAATCGATCCTGAATCGAGCGCCAGCGCCAGCAGTGCGGCTAAATCCAGATATTCCAGCGGGGTTTGAGCACGTCATTAACAAGGCTCTGGAGAAAGACCGCAACCTACGCTATCAGAGCGCAGCGGAGATGCGAGCCGACCTGCAACGACTGAAACGGGACACGGACTCTGGTAAATCGGCTGCCGTTCCTAAATCGACACCCGTTTCTGGCAAAAGACGGCTCCAATGGGTCGCTGCGGCCGCTGTTGGGGTTATCGCTGCAATCGTGATCGCACTCTTCCTCTGGCAGTCTCGGCACCCCCAAGCCTCGCCCCTTGATTCTGTAAGCTCGAAGGCCATCGCGGTTCTGCCGTTCCAGAATGCGGGCTCCGACAAGGACACGGATTTTCTACGGCTCGCCTTACCAGATGAAATTGCGAACGCGCTGAGCTACGTGCCGTCGTTCTCCATTCGTCCTTTTGCCACAACGAGCAAGTACAGCGGGCCGAACTTGGACCTGCAACAGGCTGGTCGGGAGATGGGAGTGACCTGCATTGTAACGGGACACTACCTCACGGAAGGTAACCAGTTGGAGGTCACACTGGAAGCGGTGGATGTCGCTAATAACCGCAGTGTTTGGCGAGACACCATCAATGTTGCAGCGTCAGACAAGATTGCGATGCGGGAACAAATCACGTCGAGAGTCCGGCAAGGCCTTGTCCCCGTGCTTGGAGGATTATCGGCCTCTGGGGAGGCGGGAACTCGGCCCAAGAGCGAGGAGGCCTACGACTTGTATTTGCGCAGCATCGCGGTTCCGCATGATATTGCTCCTAACAAGGATGCCATCGCGATGCTGGAGCGTGCGGTGGGTATTGACCCCAGCTACGCGCCCGCCTGGGAGGCTTTGGGAGTGCGTTACTACTACGATAGTAATTATGCTGACGGCGGGGAACCAATGCTCAAGCGTTCGGACTCGGCTCTGGAACGAGCACTGGCGCTTGATCCGAACTTGATTCCTGCCGCCGGACAGTTGATTACTAACCAAATGGATCGAGGCGACATTAGACAAGCCTACGCGCAAGCGTCAGCCTTGGTTAAGCGCCTCCCGAAAAGCGCGTGGGCCCATTTCTCTTTGGCTTATGTCCTGCGCTATGCGGGACTGTTGGACGAATCGGCACGCGAGTGCGACACAGCGCTCGCCTTGGATCGGAACAGCACATTCCGGTCGTGCTCTTGGGCGTTCATGCAATTAGGTGAGCCACAGAGGGCGATGGAGTTCGTCCGCCTCGACGCAGGCTCGGACTGGGCAGCCAGGACAACAGCTTTTATTCTTCTGGAGCAAGGCAAACTGGGCGAGGCACGACAAACGATTCAGAGAACGTCGGAGCGTCCTCTACTGGGCCGTGATCTGCTCCTAGCCTGCCTAGACCCCCAGCAGACATCCCAATTGGACGGAGCCGCGAAAAAGAGCGAAGCGGCCGCGCTTGCGGGAGTTGACGCGGAGCCTCGGTATTTCGTTGGCGCTCTGCTGTCGTATTGTGGTCAAAAGGATGCCGCTGTTCGCTTGCTGAGAAGCGCCATTGAACAGAACTATTGTGCCTACACCGCCTTGCAAACCGACCCGTTGCTTGTGAAGTTCCGGGGAACGCCTGAGTTCAGCGGATTGCTATCGGCAGCGAAAGAGTGCCAGAGCAGGTTCCTGGCACAAAGAGACCAGATTCCACATTGAAAGACGCCGACCTTGCCATCCCCATCCTGAAAGAAGCCAAGGCAACTAGGATCAATTACCTTGACACGGTAGAGGTCGGGAGATCGTGTCTCCGTCGCCCTTCGAAGCTAGGCGGGAAATTCGCGGCGTACATACTCCATCGCCGCCTCGCGTGACGTGAGTCTTCCCTCCAGTTGTGCGTCTTCGACCGCTGCTAGCATTTCTTTGAAGCGTGGGCCGGGCTCATAACCTGCTTCGATCAGGTCGCGGCCAGTGATCAGCGGAGTGGGGCGAATCGCCTCGGGCGGCAACGACCGCAACTGCTCGCGCGAGTACTCATACGAGTCGAGTTGGCCGTGGCTGGAAAGACAGTCGATGCGATGCAATTCCAGATGCTCGTCGAAGGCGGGCAGGCGCAGAAACCTCTTTAGGGTGGATTGCTTCATGCGCTGGACATCCGCAAACCGCATGTGATTGTCTACCAGCGCGAGGATCTGGTCGGTCTCGTGGTTCGAGAAGCGCAGACGGCGGCAGATTTCGGCGGCCATCTTCACTCCTACTTCTACGTGGCCATCGAAGCGGATGCGGTCGGGCGCTCTGCGGCAGGTTGGCGGCTTGCCTACGTCGTGGAGCAGCGCTCCCCAGGCCAGCGTCTTTGAGATGGAACCGGAACCGCTGGCCTGCAGTTTCTCCAGGAGAAGCAGCGTGTGCACGAAGACGTCACCTTCGGGATGATACTCGGGCGGCTGCTCCACTCCCTTCATGGCGGCAATTTCTGGCAGGACTTCTGGCAAGAGGCCGGTTGTATCCAGTAATTCGAACGCGCGGCTGGCTCGGCCCTCGGTGAGCATCTTTGTCAGTTCTTCTCGCACCCGCTCGCACGAAACCTGGTTGATGTGAACCGCCAGCCGCTTTATCGCCTCCAGCGTTGCTGGATCGATCTTGTAATCAAAGCGCGCCGCGAAGCGCACGGCTCGGAGCATGCGCAGTTTGTCCTCGGCAAAACGGCGTTCGGGGTCGCCGATGGCGCGCACGATGCCGGCCTTTAGATCCTCCCGGCCACCGACGAAATCCAGGATCTTGTTGGTCGTTGAATCGAGGGTCGTTGAATCGCGGATCGACGAATCGCGGACCATGGGATCGAGCAACATGCCATTGATGGTGAAATCGCGGCGCTGCACGTCTTCACGCGGGTCTTGGCTGAAGCGAACCTGGTTGGGATGACGGCCATCGGAGTAGCCGACGTCCGAGCGAAAAGTCGCTACCTCGACGGCTCCTTTACCACGCTCGCCGGGACGGGCGAGGGCGCCTGTCGCTCCACCAGATTCTGCTGGGGGCACCAGTACTACTCCGAATTGCTCGCCTACGGCGAATGTTTGCGGGAAGATTTGCATTACCTGGCGCGGAGTTGCATCGGTCGCAACGTCGTAGTCGGCGGGCTCGCGGCCGAGTAGCAGGTCGCGGACACATCCCCCGGCGAAGTAGGCCTGGTGTCCGCGTTCGCGCAGCGCGCGAACGATTTCGGCGGCGTGTTGTTTGGCGTTCGACATCGGTAATCATTCGGCAGTCGCGTAAACTAGGGATGCCGTCCCGCAGGGGCTAAAGCCCCGATTTAACTGTCTCGAAACGGCTCGGCTGAAGCCGCGCCCCTTCAAAGAACCATTTATGAAACACGTTCTAGAAAGCTAAGGAGCCAAAAGCCAGGAGCCAAAAGCCAAGAGCCAAAAGCTAAGAGCCAATTATGCCTGACGCGCACATCCTCGGCATCGAAAGCTCCTGTGATGAGACGGGCGCGGCGGTGGTGCGCTCGGGGCAGCGGGTTTTGTCGAACATCGTTGCCTCGCAGATTGCCACGCACCAGCCTTATGGCGGAGTGGTTCCGGAACTTGCCTCGCGGGAGCACTTGCGCGCGATTGTTCCGGTGGTGCGCCAGGCTTTGGCCGAAGCTGGACAGACTTATCAGTCTGTCGATGCCATCGCGGTCACGCAAGGGCCGGGACTGGCGGGGGCTCTGCTCGTTGGCATTAGCTTTGCCAAAGCGCTGGCCTTCGCGCTGGAGAAGCCACTGATCGCGGTGAACCATCTTGAGGGACACATCCACGCCGTATTGCTTGAGCAGCGGCAGAGCGAAAATGGTGACCTGCATTTTCCGGTGCTTGCGCTGGTGGTCTCGGGCGGCCACACGCATCTTTATCTTGCCCAGTTGCAGGAAAATCTCTGGACCTACCGGAACATCGGCCACACTCGCGACGACGCCGCCGGAGAGGCGTTCGATAAAGTCGCGAAGTTGCTGGGACTGGGCTATCCCGGAGGACCGATCATTGACCGGCTCGCGCCGCACGGCGATCCGCAGGCGGTCAAATTTCAGATTGCGCAGATCAAGCACCGGGACCGGCGCGATCATAAGCTCGGCGATCATAAGCTTGGCGATCACGGGCCGCTTCCGGCGGCAGAGGATGGGCCGCACGTTAGTGGGCCGAACTTTGATTTTTCCTACAGCGGAATCAAGACGGCGGTTTTGCGGTACGTCGAGACCGAGAAACTGAAACCTGCGATTGAGGCCCGCCGTCAGGCGCTTGCGGGCATCGACACGCCGACGCTCGAAGACATTCGCAGGCTCTCGAACCGGCAAATCCTTAACCTGGTGGCTTCTTTTCAGCGCTCCATGGTCAACGACCTGGTCATGAAGACGCTGGCGGCGGCGCGCGCGTATGACGTTCGAACTCTTTTTGTGAGCGGCGGCGTGGCCGCCAATCGGGAATTGCGGGCCACGTTTGAGCGCGAAGCGGCGATGCAGGGGCTGCCTGTTTTCTTCCCGTCGCGCGCGCTTTCCACCGACAATGCGGCCATGATCGCGGCGGCGGCCTTTCCGAAATTTCTGCGCGGGGAATTTGTGTCTATGGATTTTTGCGCCGATGCCGGCATGTCGCTCCGCTAGCCGCTGGTGGTAAAGGTCCAGTCCCTGAGACAGGGGCTGAACCGTTTGCTGAACGATTCCGCGTCTTGATGTCCGGCCACTCCAGCGGGTGCGGGAGAACTCGGTCGTCCCTCCGGGACTTGAATCATTTCTTCCGCTTTTCCCAGCGCTGAAGCGCTGGGCTAAGTTCGGTCGCCCCTCCGGGGCGTTACGGAATCCGATCCGGTCCTGGTATCGAATTGAAACATTTCCCAGTTACAATGGTTCGCGTGAAGCCGACGATCTATGTAGTCGAAGACGACCCGGATATTTCGCGCCTCGTTCGCCATCATCTGGAAGGGGCCAGCTTCAACGTGCGACTCTACTCGACCGGCAATCTGGTCGTGGCCGATGCCGAACGGCAGCGTCCGGCGCTGTTTCTGCTGGACATCATGGTGCCGGGGAAAGACGGGCTGGAACTTTGCCGCCAGATCCGGCAGTCAGTGTCGCTGGCTTCGGTCCCGGTGATTTTTCTGACCGCGAAGAGCGGCGAGGCGGATCGCGTTCTGGGGTTGGAGTTGGGCGCCGACGACTACATCCCCAAGCCTTTTAGCCCGCGCGAACTGGTGGCTCGGGTCAAAGCGGTGCTGCGCCGTTTTGAGCGTCCGCTGCCGCCGCTGCCAACCAAGATTGACGAAATCCACATTGACCCGGGCGCGATGACATTGACCGTTCGCGGGAAACCGGTGCCGACCACGGCCACCGAATTCCGACTGCTCGACCACTTCATGCGGCACGCCGGACGCGTTTTCACTCGAGATCAGTTGCTCGACTCGGTCTGGCGCGATACGGCATACGTGACGCCGCGCTCGGTGGACGTTTATGTGCGACGCATCCGTGAAAAGATTGAGCCCGATCCGGAGAACCCGCGTTACCTGACGACGGTACGGGGGGCCGGCTACCGCTTTGAGGTCGCGCGTTGAGAAGTCGCATCTTCTTTAAATTGATGTTTGTGTTTCTGCTGGTGATTGGCGTAACCGCGATCACGTTGCAGTTGGCCGTGCACAAGGTCTGGGAACGCACGCTGCGCGAGCAGATCGAGCGCAATCTCAAACAGAAAACCTTGATGTTCGCCCATCGCGTGGAGGCGGACCGGCAGCACTCCCTGGCCGACATTACCGCCCAGGAGGGCCAGGCGGCGGGAGCCCGCGCCACGGTCATCGATCCCACCGGGAAGGTGCTGGCCGATTCGGAAGCCGATCCCAGCACGATGGAGAATCACGCGCATCGCCGGGAGTTTGTTTCCGCTCTGGCCGGCGAAGTTGGCGTGGATGAGCGCAAGAGTCAGAGTCTCGGCGTTCCTTTTGTGTACGTGGCGGCGCCGGTTTCTGGAGGAGCGGTGCGGCTGGCGTATCCATTGCCCGAGATCGAAATTACGGATCGTCCGCTGCGCGTGGCGTTGTTCTGGGGATCGTTCAGCGCTTTGGTTTTCGCGGTGATGGTGGCGGCGGCCGCTTCGCAATATGTGGGCCGGCGTCTGCAGCGAATCGTAAATTTTGCCGAGCGCGTGGCGGGCGGGGATCTGACTGCCCGAATCGCTTCCAGTTCGACTGACGAGATCGGGCAGATGGCGTCAGCACTCGATAAGACGACGCGCCGTGTGGAGGAAAGTTACGCTCGCGTGCAAACCAGCCAGCGCGAGCTGGAAACTCTTCTCAACAGCATGCAGGACGCCGTGGTCGCGGTCGATGTCGACGGGCGCATACAGTGGGCCAATCGGAGCATGGACCGTCTGCTGCTTCGTGCTGCCCGCCTGAATGCGCCGTTGATCGACAGCGTCCGCGACCCGGACTTTCTCGCCGCCATTCAAGATGCGGCGCGCTTCCAGGTCGTCAGGTCCACGCGCTCGAACACCATTGCTTCCGGCCGCACCTTCGATGTCACCGCGGCGCCCATGCCCGGGGGCGGCGCCGTCGCCGTGCTCCGCGACCTTACGGAGACCGAGCGCATGGAAAAGAGCCGCCGCGACTTCATCGCCAACGTTTCCCACGAGCTGCGCACTCCGTTGACTTCCATCCAGGGATACACGGAGACGCTGCTCGACAGCCCTATTGCAGACAATCACGTGCGCGAGTTCCTGGAAATCATCCGCAAGAACGCGGCCCGCATGTCGCGACTCACGGAAGACCTGCTCACGCTGGCGCGCGTCGAATCGGGCGAACAGAGGTTCGACATCCAGCGGGTCAGCCCTGAAGAACTGCTGCAGGATGCTTTGGAAAGCTTCCGTGAAGTGGCGCGGTCTTATGGAGTCGAGCTTGGAGTCGAGCTGGCGATTGAGAACTCAGTGCCCGCCGCCCATGTGAATGCCAATCGCGAAGCCATCCACCAGATTTTTTCCAACCTGATCGAGAATGCGTTGAAGTACGCGGCGTCCGGAAAAAAAGTTATTCTCGGAGCCCGCGCCGCGGAGGGCAGCGTCGAATTCTATGTCAGGGACTTCGGATCCGGCATTTCTTCCGAGCATCTGCCCCGTCTTTTCGAGCGTTTCTACCGCGTCGATAAAGCTCGTTCGCGGGAATCCGGGGGCACCGGGCTGGGCCTCGCCATCGCCAAGCACATTGTTCTGGCACACGGAGGAACGATTCGGGCCGAGAGCGAGCTCAATCACGGCTCGACGTTTTTGTTTACCCTGCCCGCTTCCGAGCCCGATTCCGGGTAGATGCTGGTAATGGGGCAGTTTCCCGGGAGCCCGTGATCCAGGCACAATCTCCCTGGTATTAGGTATGGCAGCTTGCCGTCTTCGATACGGACTGGGGACCGTGCCGATCAGATGTTCGAGGTTGTGACGCCATTCAGGAAACAGATTGTGAGGCGGCTCGACTCTCCAGTCGCGGTTGCGAAGTGAAGGGCCGCTAGGCAAGGGTGGATTCTTGTTTGCCGGGCGGAAGCTCACGAGCGGGAAGTCGGACAATGAAGACGGTCCCCTGCCCTGGAGGACATTCAAAGCTTAAGCTTCCTCCGTGCTTCTTGACCACCGACATGTAGGCAAGATACAGGCCCTGCCCTGTGCCTCTGCCGACTTCTTTGGTGGTAAAAAACGGCTCGAAGATGCGATGCCGAATTGCCTTGGGGATTCCTGGTCCTGTGTCGCTGATGCGAATTTACCCAGGGGTCATTCCCGAGCGTTCCAATAGTGATGGTTCCCTTGCCCTCAGCCCCGCCCGTCGCACTCCGGATTGCTTGCGACGCGTTGACCAGCAGGTTCAGAATCACCTGATTGAACTCATCGGGAATATACGGGACCAGCTGTACTGACGGGTCGAAATCCGTGCGAACCTCCGCAACCTCCTTCCACTCGCTGCGGGTCATCACGATTGTGTTCTCGATGGCGCGATGAATGTCGATGGGTGTCTTTTCTTTGGACCCGGGATGCGAAAACTCCTTCATGGCCCGGACGATCGACGCCACCCGTCGGACACCTTCCAAGGACTGATCGATGGCCTTGGGAATCTCTTGCCCCAGGAAGGAGATCTGTTCAGCGTCGAGCGGAGGACTGACCTGTTCAATAAGCTCGACGGTTGCCTTTGTGGCATTCAGTATCTGGCCCGAAGCTTGGAGCGCAGCCATGAGAGGGCCAAGGGCCTCCTTGAGAAATACCAGGTTGTCGCCGATGAACTGCGTGGGAGTGTTGATCTCATGCGCTATCCCGGCCGCGAGCTGCCCGACGGCTTCCAGCTTTCGTATTTGTACCAGCTCGGCCTGGCTCTCCTTAAGCTTGGCGTGCACGCAGCGGAGTTCTTCGTAGGCATGAACGATTTGAGCGGGATCACTGAGGGACAAGAGGATCTCAGATTCCGGCTGGCAGGCTGGGCCCTCTTCTTCCTGAACCTGTTTGTAGAAGTCGCAATCCTTGCAAGTGGCGAGTTTCCGGGCAAAGTGCCCTTGCACCTCACCCCCGCAGAGCGTGCCCGAGACCAGCCAGCACACGCGTCCGCCATTCGTTCCGCGGTTGGCTCCGTGGCATCTTGTCTCTGTGGCCGCGGGACAAACACCCAGGACTTCAGCGCGCTCACCACCGGGCTCGCGACCGCATTTCTTGGACTCCCAACAATTCATTGGCATCGGCGCTCAAACCGAGAGACTTGGCTGCCGCACGTGGGGGCTAGCTTCAATTATCGGCAGCTCGCCAGAAAAACTTTAGTTCAAGACAGAGGGCCAAAGCGCCGTGCTTCTGGTGTCGATTTAGAGAATGCGAAGGCGCGGGTTACAGCTGCCTATAAAGGGGAGAATATGTCCGATGTGAACTTTGGAATCCAACGCGTTCAAACCGCGGCCGCAACGATCCGGTTGCCAAGTTCCGAGTAGCCCGTCACTCGGGAGCAATCGCAAGGGTGTCAGGAAGGCCACATCTCCGGTTTGCCGACTACACGGCCAAGGGGACGCAGATGGGCTTTCTGCCTCCGTCTTCTAGGACGATGCAATTGCCGCGCGTAATTTTCGCAACTCGGCACTGTCCATTGCGATGAAACGAAACGGCTGCAAACCGATCGGAGCGGCTGAACAGGGGCTGAGCAGTTCAGCCATGGCGAGCACGGATCCAATGTGCGTCGAAAACAGCAGTTCCACAACTGCTCCTGAACTGAGCGGTTTGAGCACTCGAAGCAACCCGCCTGTGACAGAAATGGTC
>Ga0116220_10000999_pt1 | contig 11314 bp, 9 predicted proteins | sample Sb_taG_10_FD_88967 | JGI IMG/M metagenome (GOLD analysis project Ga0116220, IMG submission 88967) | Peat soil microbial communities from Weissenstadt, Germany - Sb_50d_7_NC metaG | ecosystem: Environmental > Terrestrial > Soil > Wetlands > Peat | place: Germany: Weissenstadt | collected 2010-09-21
ATTCACCTCCGGCTGGCCAGACGGTAGCCCGAGCAAAGTGCGACGCATTCCTGGATCGATGTGGTAGACGTCCCGGCACAGACTCCAGGATTCGAGAATTTCCCGCCGGATGCCGTCCGGTTGGGTGTGGGCGATGACGAACTGTGACCACGGACGGTCGAGTTCCCGCCTCACGGACGCTAACTTACGGCTTTGGTCACTCACGCGCTCTGGGCTACCCATTGGCGGGGTTGTATTATATGCCTGCTCGAACACGAGATCAACGGCGAATTCACGCTACTGAAATTCCGATACTGATTGGATTCGTCAACGAATCAGAGCAGTGTCGAAATGCCGCATTTGTCGGGGCGGAAGGAGGAGTTTTTCCCCCGCCTCCCCGCCCCACCCGCTTGGCGGCGCGAAGCCGGGAAGCGGTGTCGCTTCTGGGGAAGTCGGCCGTTTAAGCGACGCATGAGAGCAGGTTTAGCCAGGTCTGCGGGTGTGGCTTGGTGCTTTTCTCAGCCTTCAACGCACATTTCAGACAGTACCAGAATCGATTTCCATATTGACAACTCTAAGACCACTGCTTACGCTTTCGCGACAGCGCTAACAGGCAAGGTTGTCGATTCGCTGCTTGATCTATAGGAAAAACAAAAATCGATTTCGAAGAGAGTATCGTCAGACGGGGCCTTTGCAAGCTGTGACTCAGCGAAACCAAAATCGTGGTGAGCCCAAAATAGGGGAGAAACGCTTGCTTGGGGGAATCGGAGCAAGTGAGAAAAGGATCTGCGCGAACGCCTACCTCGCCACTGGTTTCAGCCGGCGAGCCCAATGCATGGATTGACCGCGGTTATCGACGAGGGGATCTATTCCGAAATACTTGCGCAGTGAATTCCGCCAACTCAATCGCTGTGGACGAAGGCTCTTCTTCTGCCCCAGCAGTAGAAACAGGGCAGCCGAAGTCATACGTTTCGTTCGGGGTGCCAACAGCCCGAAACAACGCATCGCGTGCGTATAGCGGTCTGGCACATGTGAGGCCAGAGCGTCAACGAATTCCTCAATCAAGTAATGGGTCGTCACGACCCGCTTTTGCTTCAGATCTTTCGTCAAAAACTCGACTTCTCGATCCGTGACTGTCGTAAAGCGATGTTGGGCGATCGGCGGTCGTCGAACGTACCGCGCCACGTATCGCAGGAAATGCCATTTCGACCTGATGGGATCTACGTAAACGTTCCACCAGCGTTCATATTGCGTTTTCAGCATCACTCTGAGTTCCTCGGGGCTCGCCTCGGACGCGAGTGAACCTTTTTTCAGAGCCGCTCGAAGGTACGTGATGACGGCATAGCGCCAGATGTGCATGAGTTTGCGCCTGTCGAAGCGCAGCGGAGTAATCCAGCGACCCTCCGGCTCCTTCAGGCCGCCAGCAGAAACCATAACATGAAGATGGGCGTTGAAATTCAAGTGTCGCCCAAACGTGTGGGGCACCACCAAAATGAGCACCCGGACACTGAATGTAATTTGCACCCATTGTTGGATCACCGCCGCCGCGAGTGCGGGCAAGTCGTGAAGGAGTTGGCGATTCTGACGAAAGATTGGCCACAGCACGTCGGGCATCGTAAGGCCAATGCCGGAATAGGGAATGTCGGGAAGGGCGCTCCACTGGTCACGCTGCCAAAGCAGCGTGGCCCGCTGCCCACAGCTCGGGCATGACCTCGATTTGCAAGTATGGTGAACAAGTTTCTCTTCGGTCTCTGACGCAAAGACTTCGGCCCCCAATGCCGGGGTCCGGCAGTTGATCATTTTGCCGAAGTTCTCGCGCACGGCTGGGCGGACCTCGGGACGGTCCCAGTGGGATTGTGTAGCAATCAGGATCTCCTTTAGCGGTTGTCTGTTGTGCATATTGGTATCGACTCCTGATAAGGTGGGAGGGATTGCATTAGCTCTTCAGTCACAAAGATCATCTTGCCTTGGACGCGTATCACGGACACGCTTACCGAACTGCATTCACCTGAACTAAGCCCCGACAAGCGTCTGACCAAGCTTGCTAGGTCTGGTGCGGTCGGCAAGTTTCCTGGTCCGTGCCGTGAAATGAGATCCCGGATGGCCTTGTTAACCCCGTTCTTGTTGCGATAGGTCCTCAGTGCCTCGATCTGCTGATCTGGTGATTCCATGCTCCATTTCCAAGCCCGGTGGATCGAAACCTCACCGCCGCGTAATGCCTCCAACAGTTCCGGATGCCCAGTCCCGACCAGTTGCTTGACCTTGGTTACGTTGCCCACTGAGACCCCTGCGGCAGCGGCAATTTCGGACCGGACATCCAGCCTTTCAGCTTCCGTCAATTTTGACGAACCCTTGTTCTGGCCGCCGGCTTGCTGGTTCGACCGCGCCTTCTCTTTAAATCCCGCTTCAAGGTCCAGTGCCAGAAGTATCCGGCTAAAGGCATTCAGGCCGTCCGATCGGCGATGCCTCTGTAGTAGCCAATGAAGGGCTTCCGACTCGGTCAGTTCGTATTCGATACATGGGAGCGTTGCTCGCCCTTGTAGTCGAGCCAACTCCCACCGGGCATACCCGTCAACAATCGTGTGGTCTCGCGTAATCACGAGCGGCTCTCGAAACGCGAGGTCACCCCGCTCAGTGAGTGAAGACAATTTGCAGGCTGGAACCGTGAGATGATGCTGAACGTAACTGGGATGCGGGTGGAGTTCGTCCAGGCAACAGGTCACGAGCCGTCCATGAATGTCGTCCAGTTGTTGTCCAGTTTTGCTTTGTAACTCTTTGTCAGGTTTAATACCTGCACTAGCTTGTTCCCCACGTTCAGGCATGCACACGGACACAACGGCATTCGCGCGCCTCGCGCGGGGCTCTCTAGACTGCTGCACTGACTGTGCTGACGGAAGGTGCATATCCGCCGCCGCTCATGCGGCTGTCTTGCGAGCCGCTTCCAACTTCGCCACCAGATCGCGAATTTCTGAGTTGGATTTTCCTGAAATGCGGGCAGCGTTCAGCGCTGCCACTTCACTGGCAGGCCAGCCCACGGCGCGACCGCCCAGGCTCACTGGCTTGGGAAATACACCTTGCGCAATGCGTAGGTAGATTGTGCTTCGCGACAGGCCCGTGCTCGACTTGATGGCAGGAAGCCTCAGTATGGTATGCGTCATGTTGGCACCTCGTTGGGTGTTGTTGAACATGACCACCATTACGAATGAGACAGGGGGCTACCCTGCAAGCTGTCTCGCGTAAAGCCGCATCATTGCTGGGTTTTGTATTTGTTCGAGACAGCCCACCTAATACGCTGACCATCCAAACCGGGCTTTGGTTGGCTTGGGTTCTTCCTTCAATAGCTGTTTCAGGCGCGAGACGGAGATGCCTTCATCTTCTGAGACGGCCTTCAAAAATGCCTTGTTGCCTTTGGTCTTCTCCGCCTGCACGCGCTTCTTGAGCCTTTCGCGCCGTTGCGCCGCCGATTCCGCATCCCCCGCACCCCCGACTGGCTTATCAACCAGGCGGATCAACGTCCGCTTATCCAGCTTGAAACTGTTACCCTCAAGTGCCAGAATGTCGGCCAATGCAATCGAATGACCAGCCAGGCTAAGAGTAAGCCTGCCATCGGCCAACAGTACCAGGTGGCTGGAGCGCTTCAGGCCCTTAAACAGCCCAATTTCCCAGCGGCAACTTGATGTGTCGCCTGCATCGGGACGGCGCAAGCCGAGCAAACCAGCAAGCAGATCGGCAATCGAAGTACCGGAGGACTGCCATTGTTCGAGCCGACTGATTGGCACGGCCACGCGGTTGGTGTCACTCCGCTTGTCGCACACAATGAAAGATGCCGCGCCGCGCGGCCCGGCGGGCAGCGTATGCACCGGCATGACGCATTCCTGCTCGCAGCCAAGACACACCACACTGGCGGCAGGGCGCGCTTTCACAAGCAGCTTCTGCGACTTCATGGCCTTGACGGCTGCCGCAGGCCAATGGCTCAGTTCCTCTTCGCTGACCAATACCACAGCGCCATTGCCTGCTCCCATGCGCGCCAGCAGTTCAAGGATCGCGTCCAGCGGCGTCATGCCTCGGCAGCCTCAGCCGCATCCGCCCCCTCAGTCGGCTCTTTGGGTTCGATCCCGGAGGCTTCCAGCATGTCGCGCAGCTTCAGATCCAACTCGTCGTACTTGAGCGAACAGGAGTTGGGATGAGTGATGCGGATCGTCACCGACTTCGGCGGCTTGTCGGCGTCCACCATAACCGACGCCGCAAGCTCCACCTGGGTGACGTTGTACAGGTGCAGCGGCACGGACTTGCCGATCTTGTCGAGCAAGTCGTAAACCGCATCGGGATTGCCGACCGCATCGGCTTCCAGCGTGATGCGGTTGCCTTTCTTTACCTTGGACGACAGCCTCAGCTTCTTTACCGCCACGCCCTGAATGCCGCTGCCCAAGTCGTAGACGAAATCGAAGCTCTTCTGGCGCAGCGGATTCAGGTTATAGACCCGCCCGTCTTTGGGGTCGGACGGCAGCTCGGGGAGCTTGAGAATCGCCGTGGCGAACATCCCTTGCAACGGCTCGATGGCCTTGTACGAGCCGCGAAAATTCAGGTCGAGCGAACCTTCCTTCTGTGAGTAAACGTAGATCACCTCAAAGGCAGGGTTGTGCGGGCGGCGTCCGAACTCCCCATCCACCCACTCAATGCTTTGTTGCGAATAGTCCTCGGGATAGGCAAAGAAGTAGTCCAGTTCGCCACGGCGGAAAAGTTCAACCACGCAATTCTTGCCACGTCCCTCGGTGTGGTGGAAGTATGTGCGGATCAGATGGGCCAATTCGCGCCGACTGGCCATGTCCAGCGCCGCAGGCTGGTGCGGAAGGTTCTTCCGCTTGCGCCAGTAAGGCAACGTGTCGGCGTGATAGAAGAGGGTTGCCCCCTTCCAGAATTGAGCATGGTCGAGGAAGGTGACTATCGCGCGCTCGTAGTGGTTGCGAGCGCCGCGAGTTTTCCGACAAATTCCGTGTACGCCTGCGGTTCTGCTGCCAAGTGCCATTGCGCCTCGTCGAGGATCGCGCGAAAGCCCTTCTCGCAGCTCATCTCGAAGATGTCACGGAACTCTGTGTCCATCTTGTTGCGCTGGCTGTCAGGTAATTCCAGCCATGCGGTGAACAGCTCGTCCGGCTGGGCTTCCTTCATGGCCGCAAAATCCAATCCGCCGAACACCTCCCGCGCCTGAAAGTAACGGGCAAGCAGGGCATTCGGCATCTGCCGGAAGAAGTTTCTCGTGGAGTAATGCCGGGCCATGCGTCCCCTTTTTTGGCGTAGTGTAATGTCAACGCCCCTGGATGAAACCGGATGGTGCTATACATTACAGCATGTCCGCAGTATAGATGCCGCATTACCCTCGCAATATGGCCGAGAGATAGCACGTGTGTCTATTGCGGTGTGGATATGTTGCAAAGTCGGCAGCACATTTCGAACTTGCAACAGCGCGAGCATCTCCTGCCAGCTTGTGACTACCCCATCCGGCAGGGCGTTCGCCAGGGCGTTCGCCACCAGCACCAGAGGCGCGCCGCACCACTCCACCAGTGCCGCGGCCTGGCTCCCATCCGCCAGCGGCGGGGGGAATGACATCCCCCGGAATTCATCGGCGCGTTACGGGGATTCTGGCGCGAATCGCCACCAGCCAAGGCAAGGAGGTACGTGAGGAATATATGTCTCCAGTATGTCTCCAGAAAAGGCGCGTTGCCTGATACCCCAATAAACATTGTCGTTTGCCGACATTTCCGGCTTCTGCATCGGAAAATAAAGTGAGCGATATCGCGATTTTGCAACAACAACCCTTCCTTTACGGTGTCTAGAATCAATTGTGTCAGGGCGGCTTCGTCAACTGTTTGAAGAACACCAGCAATCAGTGCTTCGGTTTCTTCCATCGCAGCACGATATTCAGGCAAGTCGCGAAGCATCCGTAACTGAGCCATCAAATCATCCGGCACCTTCCCCGTCTTCTGTGCAGTCAACATCAGGCCCAGCAGATAAAAATGGGCTTTTCGTAATCGCACATAGTGGCGAATCAGGTCACACAAGGCACGACGTAGTTCTTTTTGTCATGGCCACGTTCCGGAATGTTTTTTTGGCTTAACCTGCTATTTCAAAATCTCTGGCGCCACCCACAGCACCCCAAGCTGGTCGTACAAGAACTCCACAACGTAGGTGTCCATCGCGATACGCTGGTCCTCAGCCGAACCGATACCGCCGTGTCCGGCGTTGGAGAAGCTGATGAGCAGTATGGGGTCTTTCGAAGCGGTCGCTGCTTGCAGCGCCGCCGTAAACTTCCGCGAATGCCAAGGATCCACCCGCGGATCATTTTCGCCCACCAGGAACAGAATGCTGGGACACTTCACGCCGTCCCGTACGCGGTGATAGGGCGAATAGGCATAGAGCGCCTTGAACTGTTCCGCGTCCTTCACCGAGCCAAATTCGGTGGTGTTGTACTGGCCATTCAGCGTCGTCTCCGAGCGCAGCATGTCGTAGACTCCAGCCACCGAAACCACGGCGCGAAACAGATCGGGCCGCTGGGTCAGCACTGCGCCCATTAGCAAACCGCCGTTGCTGCCACCCTCGATGCCCAGCTTGGCGGGATTCGTATATCCCGCCTTGATCAGGTACTCGGCGGATGCGATGAAGTCGTCGAAGACGTTCTGCTTGTGGGTCAGCATGCCGCTCGTGTGCCACTCCTCGCCGAACTCACCCCCACCGCGCAGATTAGCAATGGCCAACACGCCACTGGCGTCCAGCCAGGCGCGAATTCCGGGATCGAAGAAGGGCGTCATACTTATGCCGAATCCCCCGTAGCCGGTGAGGATCGCCGGGTTCTGTCCATTGAGTTTGGTCCCCTTGCGCCGAAAAATGTTCACCGGGACCTTGGTCCCGTCTTTCGAGACCGCGAACTCGCGCACCACCTCAACATCGGCGAGGCTGACGGGCGAACTCGCGCGCATGCCTGTGATGGCGACCTTCTTCGAAGCAGGCACGTAACGGAACCACGCCATCGGATTGACGTAGCTGACATTGCCGAAAAGGATCTCATCGCCTTGCAGCGCGAGCATCTGCGTGATGGTCGAAACCAGCTCGGCAGGAACCGTGCCGAGGGCGCGCCCGTCATGATCGAAGATGTGAATCTCAGTTGGTCCGCCGATAAGTTCCGTTACGTAGAGCCGTGTCGGAGTTGGAACGAAGCTGGGCTGCAGTCCGGCGAGTGAGAAGCGGAAATCCTGAATGACCGCTTTGCTTTCCGGCACGATCGTCTTGGCATCCTTCAAGTCCGGCGCGGAGAGCGATGCCCGCAGCAGCTTGCCATGAGGCGCATGATCGCGCGAGAGCAGATACAGCGCGTCATTGCCGAGAGCGACGGCTTTGATACCATCCTCGAAGTGGGTGATCTGGGTCCATTTTCCATCGAGACCGCGCAGGAAATGCTCGTAATCGCCTCCGTCGCCGTTTTCCACCATCGCCAGCAGATATTTGCCATCCTCGCTTGTACTGAGGGTGATCTCGGCAATACGCGGAAAATTCTTGCCCAGGACGTAGGTGTCTTCGCTCGCCGGCGTACCGAGCTTGTGGAAGTAGAGCTGGGCGTAGAAGTTCAGGTCTTGAGGCGGCCGTTCGCCCTCGCGGGGATAGCGGGTGTAGTAGAAGCCGCTGCCGTCGGGGTCCCAGGCCAAACTGCCGCCGATGGCGGTGGGTACGACGTCGGAGAGGGCGTGGCCCGTGGCCACGTCATACACGTGCACCGTCCCCGATTCCGTTCCACCCTGTGCCAGTGATACGGCGACTTTGTTGGCGTCGTTCGAGGGCACGTAGAACTGGATCGCGGTTGAATTCGCGGAATCAATCTGCATGGGGTCCAGCACCACATGCTTGGACGCTAAATCGTCCGGCGAGCGCAGTGTGACCAGCATGTCCTGCTGCTTGTGGGGCTGCGAGTTCATGGCAAACAGAATTCCGCGGCGAAGCTCCAGATCGTAGAAATTTGGCGAACTCGCGTCGCCCAGTTTTCTTAGGAATTGCTGTATCTCGGCGTGTATCGGCAAAGCATCCAGAATCGCGCGAGCATGTGCATCTTCCGCTTGCGTCCACGCAATCACCTCGGGGCTCTTGCCGTCTTCCAGCCAGCGATAGTCATCCGTGACCTTGACGCCCTGGTATTCATCCTCGACCGGATGCTTGGGCGTCGCCGGCAGCGGAGGCGCCGCCAGTTGCCATCCGGCTGCAACAAGAGCAAAAAGAAGAACAACAGGCAGGAGCGTGCGACGGTGATACATGATATCCCCCTCCGTGAGGTGGTCTCATTCTTTCGAATTCAGCCGATTCGACGTGCGTGGCAAAGCTAGTGAAGTATAACGAAGTCTTGCCTAAAAGTTGAGGGTAGGCAGGAGAACTGGGACTACACTGGATGATCCCTTATCCGGGCGGGAGCCAGCCGAGCACTTGCACTGAAATCAGTACCGATCGTGGAGCGTCACAGTCCCACTACAAGAAAAGTCGATTCTGAATCTGGACGAGCGCCATCCGCCGCATACGCCAGGAGCAGGAGATCAATCAGGAGGAAGCTGCGGAACGTACAGTTCGTAGGCACGACGACGGATTTGCTCTTGAACCTCAGGTGCGGATTTCATGACTGCTAGTGCTGGTGTTTGACGCCGAGTAGCCGTTGCCTCTGGAGCGAACCGAGAGGCGCACTCACAGTCAGTGGGCTGGATCTCAAGAAAAAAATTCTCGGCCTCCGGTCGAGGCGGAGCTTTTTTCTTGACATCCCTCTTTATAGAACTCATTGAGAATTGGCCGGTCCGGGTCAATGAGTGATATGGGGATATTTCGCCAGATAACCACATTTTTTGGCGCTGACTCATAGAGTGAACTGTAACACGGGACCTAAGCCTTGTTCGGATTTCGTAACAATCTATCGACACTTGCTCAGGTCCTTCGGTCCTTTTAGTAAACTTGCGCGTCAATCCAACATTGTTCTTCGGGGTAGATCTTATGGGCCGTGTCTGCCGCTTTGCGCAACCAGTGGTTTTCTGCGTCGTAAGCTTACCGTGGTTGGGTCTCTCAATTCCCGCCGTGCTGACCTTATCTTCGGCTTTACTGGGTCAGACTTCCCAGGCAGTCGTCCATCTGCCCACCGACTGGAGCCACCACCACCTTGTCTTCTCCAAACCTGCGTCTCCGGAACAGCTCAGACGTGTGCAGCAGGACCCTCGCTATTGGCAGCAGCTCTCTCGCCGTTCGCAGGCGACGCTGCCGGAGGCGGAGCTTGATGGTGCCCTTACGTCCGAGTTGCAGTCTGGCTCAAAAACCTCCTACGCAAGCAAGAAGCACACGAAGCGGGACTGGTCGGAGGACATGGGCTCGGGCGCGACTGTGGGCGCTGGCCAGTATCCTGGGTTCCAGGTGGGGTCCTCAGGTAGCTGTTCCGACTTTGTGGTTTTCAATACCAGCTTGCTCGGCGCGTCCGGGCAGGCTAGTATTATCGCCTATAACAATGTGTATTCCGGTTGCGTGACGAAACCCTCGGTGTACTGGGCGTATAACACGGGCGGCACAATCAGCACTTCCGTGACATTTTCCGCCGACGGTTCGCAACTGGCTTTCGTGCAAGACCAGGGTGGCGTTGCGACACTCGTGTTGCTGACATGGGCTTCCTCCGGCGGATCCGCCACAGCTCCGACAACTCCCACCAGCGAGACCATTGGTAGCTACCGAGGCTGCACTGCGCCGTGCATGACGACCATCAACTTAAATGGCAGTCCGACCGATACGTATTCCGCCCCCTTTTATGACTTCTCCGGGTCCGATACGCTTTACGTCGGTGACGACGCCGGCTACCTCCACCAGTTCACGGGGGTGTTTGAGGGGACAACGCCTGCGGAAACCACAACAGCTCCCTGGCCCGTACAGGTGGGCGAGGCAAAGCTGAGCAGTCCGGTTTACGATCCGACGTCCGGGAACGTCTTCGTGACACTTTCCTACACCGCAGGCAATAACGGCGGAAAGCTGTCAGCGGTGTGTGCGGCCTCCACGTGCGCCGGGGTCAGCAACGGCCATAATCCCGTGACGATTGGAACGGTGACGTCGTCTGGCCCTCTGGGTCCGGACACTACCGGCGTGTGTTCAAATGGAACTTCGGGAATGGGGATTGCTCTGCGTCTGGATGGTCCGATTGTCGATCCCGTCGCCGGCATGGTCTACGCCTTTCTAGGGAATGACGGCAATGGCAACAGCGCTGTGTACCAGTTTCCGACGACAGTCAATTCGACGGAATTCTCATATCAGGATTGCGGAACGGAATCGACGATTGGCGGGGGCTCGACTACGGGAGTTCCGGTTTTCGCGGGTAGCTTCGACAATCTCTACTTCACCTCGTCCGGCAGCAGCCCGAGCGGCAATCTGTATGTCTGCGGCAACACAGCGGGTGACGCGACGCTCTATCAGGTTGGGATTACAACCAATACCATGGCCCTGAGCGGTACCAGCGTACTGGCCCTTTCTACCGCCGGCACCACCTGCTCTCCTGTGACGGAAGTGTATGACGGCACCAACGACTGGATCTTCCTCAGCGTGGAATCACACAGTAACCAAGCTAGCCCAGTGAACTGTCCGACCACCACGGGATGTCTGATGAACTTCTCTGTGCCCACAACTTCTGGCGGAGCGCTCCCTACGGGCACCGCGGTCAAGCCTCTGTGGGCGAGCGGGGGTTCGAGCGGGATCGTAGCTGACACGCCGGCGGGATCAGAGATCTATTATTCGGGGCTCAAAAATAGGGGTTGTGGAACGACGGGCACAGGCGGGTGCGCGGTGCAGGTGTCGGAGTCGGGATTAAATTAGCGAGGGGACGACAATTATGGCCATGAGTCGTTCATCCAGTCAAGAACCGCGTCCTCAGGCAACCGAAAGCGCAAGCTGGCGTTGCGACAGGACTGCCCCAAAGGGGAAGGCCGTATCTCTATGCTCACCGTCAAACTTCCCAACGGGCCGTTACTTTACGGCAGCCACTCGCTGGTTTCTTTGTCCGCAGTGATTTCTTAACGGCATCCCGCCAGTCACCTTGCAGTTTAAGTGTGTTGAACACCGAAACGTGTGAGGAGAAAAACGGCATTGCGAAGCGAATCCTAGCCATTAAGAACAATGCTGACTTGTGGTTGATCTGACAGCGCCGCTTGATTTCCAGAGCGGCGACACCTTTCGACGTGCAAGCCCGCCAGAACGCATAGCACCAGTGGCGAAGCTCAATGCGGGATTCCTCATAAACCGTGCCGATGCGGACCGTATATTGCCCTTTACAGTCCCGGCAGCGCCA
>Ga0116220_10001000_pt1 | contig 11311 bp, 7 predicted proteins | sample Sb_taG_10_FD_88967 | JGI IMG/M metagenome (GOLD analysis project Ga0116220, IMG submission 88967) | Peat soil microbial communities from Weissenstadt, Germany - Sb_50d_7_NC metaG | ecosystem: Environmental > Terrestrial > Soil > Wetlands > Peat | place: Germany: Weissenstadt | collected 2010-09-21
CTCCAAGGTCTCGCCCAGCAGGCGCTTGACCTCGCCCATGGAGAGTTGATCGGCCCAGGTGGCGAGGCAGCCGTATCCGGCAATCTCGTAGTGTTCCACCTTCTGCGCGGCGGCGATCAGCCCAGCATCGCGAACCTCGGGCTCGGCCTTGGCGCCGATCAACTCTGCGCCCTCCTCGACCAGTCCCTCCATGGCCTTGCAGCTCTTGGCCTTGGGTGAATGGCTCAGATGTTTGAAGACCTCTTCGAGCCGGGTCACATGGCCCCTGGTCTGCTGCCAATGGTCCTCGAAGGCCCGCTTGAGCTGCGGCGAGCTCGCCGCTTCGGCCATCTTCGGAAGCGCCTTGACCAGTTGTTTTTCGGCGTCATAGAGGTCGCGGACCTGATCGAGCAAGAGATCCTGCAAGTTCTGCATTTTCATCGGCGTCGTCCCTTTCGAAAGAGTGAAACGTACCATGGATTCCACGAGCGGCTTGGATCACGGGGCACCGACTCTCGACCAGAAGGTCGTTGCCCACCCTGGGATTCCCGTTCCTGTGCATTCTCCCGTCCCTGGGCCGTGACTGCCGCAGCAAGCAACTGGCGCTACAGCCGCAAAACCGATACCGGGCCCACTCCCGGTCGTCACGAGGTTTCGTTTCGGTCGGAGCTGAGGCATGACACCAATAGCGGACTCGACCATCTCTGGGTGGGAATTGCCCTACCCTGGGATGGGAATAAAGGTTCCCTGCCGGGACCCTTTGTGAATAGGGTCTGCGTCAAGGACGGTGGGGACTTCGCGATCATTGCTTGGACGTTCTGGATCAGTTTCCCCGCGCCAGCGAGCGCAGCGACTCGCCTGGCAATCGACTCGGGAACCTTCGTGAGCACAGTCCCACGGCCAGCCCCGCCAGTCCGGCGCCAGCGAGTGCGATCCACTGGCGGTGCAGGTCGGCCCAGAGCTGCCAGCTCCAGCGTCGCGAGCGATCGTCGAAGGCCCCATGCGCGCCGTGGTCGCCGGGGACGGGTTCCCAGAGATTGTTCGGGCGGGTGGGGTCCTCGGGCTCGTCGGTCATCTGGGCTTCGTAACATGTGCGCGCGAGGTAATGGTCGAGCCATCCCGGCGCGAACTTGTTGCCCACGATGGCCTCGACAGTCGGCCAGCCTACGTCGATTTCGCGGCGGTCATGGAAGGCCGCCCAGACGATGGCCCTGGCGGCCACCTCCGGTTGGAAGATGGGGGGAACCGGCTGGCCCTTGCGGGGCAAGCGGCTCTTGACCCAGCCGAACTGGGGCGTGTTCATCGCCGGCATTTGCACCATCGTGAGCCGGACGTTGCTGCCATCGTGGATCAGCTCGCACCGGAGGGAATCGCAGAACCCCTGGATCGCATGCTTGGCCGCACAGTACGCGGACTGAAGGGGAATGCCCCGATAAGCCAAGGCGGAGCCGACCTGGATGATGATCCCTCGATCGCGGGGCAGCATCCGCCGCAGTGCGGAGAGGCTGCCATGAACGTAGCCCAGGTAGGTGACCTCGGTCACGCGGCGGTATTCCTCGGCACTCATCTCCTTGACCGGCGAGAAGACGGAAAGCATCGCGTTGTTGATCCAGACGTCGATCGGGCCGAAGGTCTGCTCGAGGGTTGTCGCCGCGGACTCGACGGCCGCGGCGTCACTCACGTCCACCGGCAAGACCAGCCCGCGGCCTCCCCGCGCCTCGACGTCGCGCCGCGCGGCTTCCAGCCCATCGCGGCCCCGCGCCACCAGACCAATCGACGATCCCAGTTCGGCAAAGGCCTGCGCCGTGGCTCGACCGACACCGGCTGAGGCCCCGGTGATCACCACGACCATGGGCTTCTTTTTCGTGTCCAGTTTCAACGCAGCCATCTCGCCTCCGGCCCAGTAAGCACTCGAAGCGGCCCGGGTTCCATCGCCCTACAAGCGAATCAAGGCCAGGCCACTTTCGGGATCGTGTTCCTTGTGCAGATGCTCGGGGGACTCGACGAGCATGACCTCGAGCGTCGGCCTGACGCGGGCCTCAAGCAGATGCCCTCCCCGGGTCGTCCCATCAGACCGACCAAGCACCACATGGGCATGCAGTTTTGGCTCTCCGTCCTCAAGCGCGATGTCACCCACCAGAGAGAGAACCTCGACCTGCTCGCGGATGGGGATTTTGCGGTATTCCTTCGACTGCCAGTCGAAGTAGCCGAGTGTCGCTTCCTCAAACGCACCGATCGCCGTGAATCGTGCGCCGCCCAGGTGGTTCTGGCGGGCGAATTCCGCCAAGCCGGCCATGGCCTCGTCGCCCGCTTCGAAGACGACCGCGAAGGTCTTCTCTGCTCCGTCTTCATGAATTAACTTGGATTTCACGATGGGTTCTCCGGTCGTCGGCTCTTGGTTGAAAGGGTCATCCGGGGGGATCCCGCGACCAGCCCAGGTTGCCTTGCAGGTGCAATAAACGCGCCCGGCGCGGTTGTGCCTCGCGCGCATCACTCCGTAGCCATGCTGCTGCAGCCGGTCGGCGATCTGGCGGATCTTCTTCTCGTCCTCGTCGATCGCGTCGAGCAGGGTGAACTGCCCCTGCGCATCCTTGCGGCGATGGACCTGCACGCCGTGGAACACATAGATTCTCGTTTCCCGGTGCGTTGTTCCAGATTCCGTCATGATCTCTGCCATCACAGTCTCCTCACGCCCGCTCGCGGTCGACCGGATCGGTGCTCCGCACCTGGCCTGGACGACCAATCTCCGCGTGGCCGTTGACTCCATTGGACGAGCCGGGTGTCCACTTGCCCAGGGGCTCGTAGCGATGTTCGGGCGGCACGTCGCGCGGACCGTCCGGCCCTTCGTGAAGTGCCATCTGCAAGAGCTGAGCAAGGTGCAAGGCGCCGCGGCCAGTCAGCCCGGCGATCTGCTCCCGGCAACTGAACCCGTCGGCAACGATCAGCGTGGTGGGGTCGGCATCTCGGACGGCAGGCAGCAGAACGCGCTGGCCCACCGCGACCGACACGTCATAGTGTCCGGCCTCGAAGCCGAACGAACCCGCCATGCCGCAACAGCCGGAATTGAGAATCTCGAAATCGAGCCCGAGCCTGCGCAGCAGGTTGTCCTCATCCCGGAAGCCCATGACGTGATCATGATGGCAGTGCTTCTGCACCAGGGCCTTGCGACGGAGCCTGGGCGGACGGAAATGGGACGCCTTCTGCTCCAGGAACTCGCTGAGTAGGTAGGTGTTGGCTGAGAGCCGCCTGGCGTCCTCGTCCATGGGAAAAAGATTGATCAGCTCGTCGCGGAACACCGCCACGCAGCTTGGCTCCAGCCCCACAACTGGAGTTCCGCCCTCGATCTCCGGCCGGAGAGTTTCGAGGATCTGCCGCAACAGCTTCTTGGCCGTCTTGAGCATGCCAAAGTCGTAGAGGGGGCGGCCGCAGCAAAGCGAGCGCCGGGGTACGATCACCTCGAAGCCCGCCGTCTCGAGTACCTCGACGGCCGCGATGGCCGTTTGCGGGTGGAAATGGTTGTTGAACGTATCGGGCCAGAGCAAGACGCGTGGGCCACCGGTCTGCTTCGGCTCCCGGCGCCGGAACCAGGCCTTGAACGTTGCGGGGGCGAACATCGGCATTTGCCGCTTGCTCGAGATGCCTCCCAGAGACTTGAGTGCCGCACCGACGAGCGGAAGATGCGCGACCGAGTTCGCCAGACCGGGAGCGAGCGCAGCCAGCCGCGCCCACCAGTAGATCCAGCCCATCGCGTACGCGTGGCGCGGCCGCAAACGCCGCTCGTAATAGTGCGACAGGAACTCGGCCTTGTAGGTCGCCATGTCCACGTTCATCGGGCATTCGGTCCGGCATCCCTTGCAAGCCAGGCAGAGATCAAGCGCCTCGCGAACCGCGTCGCTCTTCCACCCCTGCTTCATTGGGTCGCCCTGGAACATCTCGAAGAGCAGGTGAGTGCGCCCGCGTGTGGAGTGCATCTCTTCCCTGGTCACCATGTAGCTGGGGCACATGGTGCCATTCTGTTCCTTGCGGCATTCGCCGATGCCGACACAGCGCTCCGTCGCGTAGGAGAAGCTGCCTTTGTCGTCCGGAAACCGGAAATGCGTCTCGAGCTGAGGCGGGTGGTAGTGCGGTCCCAGCCGGAGATTTTCGCCGGGTAAGTAAGGGTCCACCACCTTGTGCGGGTTCATCGCATTGCCGGGATCCCAGATCGCCTTGAACTCGCCGAAGGCACGAACCAGATCCGCACCGAACATCTTGGGCAAGAGTGCTGCCTTGGACTGGCCGTCGCCGTGTTCGCCCGAGATCGAACCTCCATACGCGACGACCAGGTCTCCAGCCTCGTTCAGGAATTCGCGGTAGTGCTCGACCCCTGCGACCGTCTTCAGATCAAAGTCGATTCTGGTATGGATGCAGCCCTGGCCGAAGTGGCCGTAAAGCGAGCAGCCGTAGCCGTACTTTGTCAGCAGCTTGCGCAGGTCGCGCAGGTAGTCCCCCACCTGATCGGGCGGGACGGCCGAATCCTCCCACCCCTCCCAGGCATCTTTTGCGCCGGGAATTCGCGCCGTGGCTCCCAGGCCGGATTCACGGACTTTCCAGAGGTGCTCTTCCTCGGCCTCGTCGTCGAACAGCTTCATCGACGGCGGGTTCGCGACCGACTTGAGATGATCCGTCAGCCGGTGGGCCTTCTCATCTGCCTCTTCTTTGCTCTCGCCGCCGAACTCGACAAGCAGCCAGCCCCCTCCCCGCGGCAGCAGTGTGATGTCCTGGGGGTGGATGTTCTTTTTCTTCATGTCCCTGACGAGAACGTCATCCAGCCCCTCCAGGCCGGTCGGCTTGAATTCGAGAATCTCCGGCACGTGGTCTCCCGCCGCGTAAACATCAGGGTAACCCAGCACCAGGACAGACTTGACCGCGGGGCTGTGGACTAAGTGCAAGCTGGCCTCGAGCATGGTCACGCACGTTCCCTCGGTTCCCGACAGTGCGCGCGCCACATGAAAGCCCCGCTCGGGAAGCAGGTCGTCGAGGTTGTAGCCGGAGACCCGGCGCGGCAGGTTCGTGGGGTAACGACGGCGGATCTCGTCAGCGTACCGATCGCGCAGGTCGCGCAGTCTCGCATAGATTTCGCCCTGGCGAGATCCCGCCGCGATGATCCGCTCCAGCTCGTCCTCAGTCGTGGCTCCCACGGTCATCCGCGTGCCGTCGTACAGCAAGATTTCCAGCTCGTGAACCTGATCCGAGGTTCGACCCGTACCCAGGCCCATCAGCGAGTGGACCCCGCACGAATTGTTGCCGATCATTCCTCCCAGCGTGTTGTGCGTGTGGGTCGAGGGGTCGGGAGCGAATGTGAGGTGATGCTTTTCCGCCTCCAGGCGGAGGGCGTCGAGGACGGTGCCCGGTTGAACCCGCGCCAGCTTCTTCTCGGGATCGATCGCGAGCACTTTGTTGAGGTACTTGGACCAGTCGATCACGACAGCAACGTTGCAGCAGCCTCCAGTCAGGCTTGTTCCTCCTCCCCGCGAGAGGATCGGCGCGCCGCGGGCACGGCAAATGGCAACCGTCTGCACGACGTCGTCCACATCCCGGGGAATCACCACGCCGATGGGAACTTGGCGGTAATTGGAGCCGTCGGTGGCATACAGGGCACGGCTGCCCGCGTCGAACCGGACCTCTCCCCTGATCGCTTTGCGAAGCTCGGCGGCAAGCGCCGAGGCATCCACAAAAAGCGGTCCCGTTTTTCGGCTGGAAGCTCTGCCGTTCGTCGCTGTCTCCATGGTCATCGGGCTCTCCTGGTCGCTTGCCGTGGCTCAGATGGCATACCTCTGGGCGTCTTTGCGCTTGAACTCGATTCCCAGGCCCGGCCGGCTCAAATCGGGACTGAGCTTCCCGCCGCGGGGCACCGGGGCGCCGTCAAAAAGCATGTGCTCGATCCGATCGTGATCGTGGAAGTACTCGAGATGGCGAATGTTCGGCAGCGCGCAAGCGACGTGAACGTGCAACGTAGGTGCGCAGTGAGCCGACAGCGGCAATGACCGCGCCTGGCAGAGGGCTCCAACCCGCAGAAACTCGGTGATCCCGCCGCAGCGCGTCACATCCGCCTGCAGGACATCCACAGCGCCGGCCTCGAGCATCCTGCGGAAATAGAACAGGTCATAACCATATTCTCCGGCAGCGATGTCCATTCCCGCCGGGCCCAGGTCGCGGATCAAGCGCAAGCCCTCGAGGTCATCCGACGAGACAGGCTCCTCGAACCAGGTCACCCCCAGCGTGGCGAACACCCGCGCGCTGCCGAGGGCCTCTTTGCGCGAGTAGGCGCCATTGGCGTCCACGAAGAGCTCGGCCTCGTTTCCAATGGCCTGCCGAGCCGCCCGGACCCGGTGCGAATCGGCACTGCGATCGCGGCCGATCTTCATCTTGACGCGTGCGATGCCCGAGGCGACCCAGCCAGCGAGCTGTTCCTGAAGTTGCTCGATCGTGTACGAGGTGAATCCGCCGCTGCCATAGACTGCAACGGCATCATGCACGGCTCCCAGCAAGGTCACAAGGGGCAGTTCGAGAAGCCGGGCTTTCAGGTCCCAGAGCGCTGTATCGACCGCGGAGATTGCCATCGAGGCAATGCCGGGGCGGCCGAGGTTTCGGATCGCGGCGACCATGGCCGACCACGCACCGGCGACGTTCATGGCGTCCCTGCCCCGCACCACATGCGCAAGCATGTCGCGAAGGAGCGTCGCCGTGGCCGTATCCGCGTATGTGTAACCGAGTCCGCTGATCCCCCCGGCAGTGATCTCGACGACAACGAGCGTGGTCGCCCGCCACTCGTAGGTCCCGTCCGACTCGGGAGCGTCCGTCGGCACTTGGTACGCCCGGACCTCCAGAGCGTCAATCGGTACGCCGGTGTGATCGGATCGGCGGCTCATGGTTGGCTGACGCATCGAAGGCCGACCTACTTGACGTACTCCGTGACCTTGTCGCGGAACAGGGTGGTGGCGATTCGCACGCGGTTTGGCTCACCGCGCGCCAGCGACTCGGCCAAGTGAAGTGCCTGCTTGGGCGTCGCCCGCGCGGGCAAGGGGGGCTCGAAGGGATCAACCACCGCCTCGACGAGCGCCGGCTTCTTGGACTGGAACGCCATCTCCAGGGCGGGCCGCACCTCTTCGGGCTGTTCGCACCGGAACCCCACACCGCCGCACGCCTCGGCGAACTTGACGAAGTCAATCGGCTGGAGCTCGACTCCGTATTCAGGATTCCCCAGGAAGACCATCTGCTCCCATTTGATCTGCCCGAGCACGTTGTTCTTGATCACCACAACCTTGATCGGCAGGTTGTGCTTGACGGCCGTGATGAATTCACACCCTAACATCGTGAAGCCGCCATCACCCACGAAGGCGACGACCTGGCGATCAGGGAACGCGACCTGGGCCGCATTGGCATACGGCAGCCCTGGCGCCATCGTGGCCAGGTTCCCGGAGCAAGAGAAATGCATGCCCCGGCGAATCTTGATGTGCCGCGCTGCCCATGTGGTGATAGTGCCTGAATCCGTCGTGACGATCGCGTTATCGGCAAGCAGGTCGTTGACATGCCTGGCCACGACCTGAGGCTTGAGCGGGTCGTCGTCGCGTTCTTCACGGGTCTTCATCAGGTCCCACCATTCCTTCATGCGGTTCTGAGCCGTCTCCAGGAACGATCGGTCCTGACGCCGCTTCAGCAGCGGCAAGAGCACTTCCAAGGTTGCTCCGGCATCACCGCAGAGCCCGATGTCGATCGGATAACGGAGTCCCAGCCGTGTGGGGTCCCGGTCGATCTGCACCGCTTTCGCCTGACCGGGTTTGGGGAGATAAGACATGTATGGAAAGTTTGTTCCCACCAGCAGCAGGCCGTTGCATTCTTCCATCGCCTTTTCCGAAGGCAAGGTTCCCAGGAGACCGATCCCGCCGGTCGTGTAAGGGCTGTCGTCCGGAACAGTGGCCTTGCCCAGGAGTGCCTTCACGATGGGCGCCCCCAGGGCATCGGCAACTCGCTCCAGCGTCTCTCCGGCACCCATGGCGCCCTGCCCGGCAAGGATGACCGTCCGTTTCGTTGCATTCAAAATCGCGGCGGCTGTCTTGATCGTCTCGGCCTGGGGAACCACGATGGGGGGCCTCCAGGCCACCGCGGTGTGCCCGGGTACCATCATGTCCGACGAAGCCTCGTCGGTTAGCTCCTGCCAGTCGTTGGGACAGTTCAGATGCGCCACGCCACGCATTGACAGTGCCGTCCGACAGGCCACGTCGACCAGCGAGTGTGCATGCTTCGGACCGTTGACCTGCTGATTGAAAACCGTCACATCCTCGAACAGGCCGATGAGGTTGACTTCCTGCTGGTAATGCATGCCCATCAAGTCATGATAGGTTTGCCCCGTGATCGCCAGGACGGGGGCCCCGTCCATCTTGGCATCGTATAAACCGTTGAGCAGGTGGATCGCTCCGGGGCCGCTCGTGGCGAGGCAAACACCAAGGCGTCCTGTGAACTTGGCATAGCCGCATGCCATGAACGCCGCCCCTTCCTCATGCCGCACCTGTACAAAGCGAATACGGTCACGACGGGTTCGTAGCGCTTCCATGAACCCATTGATGCCATCGCCGGGAAGGCCGAAGATGACATCAACACCCCAAGCGAGCAGTCGTTCAAAAAGCACGTCCGCAGTGGTCTTGGCCATGGCTCTTGCGCTCCTGAACAGGGGAATCCAAGGCAGGAAGACCGGCGTCCCCAAATCCATGAATGGTCCTTCATGTACGAACGGGTTGTAAGGAGGGAATGCCCAATTGCAGCCCTGCAGTGCTCCTTCCTTCCGACTTGCATTACCTCCCGACCGGCCAGTACATGGGAGTACTTGGGAAAGCAAATCGCTTGCCAAGAACTGGTCACACTTCCCTTCCGCCTCTCTTCACGGACGAAGATTGGCACGAAACGTGATGCGCGTTGGCTCGTGCTCATGGGGAGGCGATCGATGAACAGTAGCGGCTCTGATGTCACGATCGTGATGATCACGCACAACCGGCTGGCGGAGGTGTTGCACTCACTCGAGCAGCTCAGCCGGCTGCCGGAACGGCCCAAGATCGTGGTGGTGGACAACGGCTCCGGCGACGGCACCGCCGCCGCGGTCGGCAGACAATTTCCGCGAGTCAAGGTACTGACGTTGGCCGAGAACCTGGGAGCTGCCGGACGGACGATCGGGGTTGCTCACGCCTCGGCGCGTTACGTCGCTTTCTGCGATGACGACACATGGTGGGAGCCTGGATCCCTGAGCCGCGCTGCTCACCTTTTCGATGTCCACCCGCAAGTAGCCGTCATGACCGGTCGAATCCTGGTGGGCCCTGAGAACCGCGAGGATCCGATCTGCGGAGAGCTCGAACAAAGCCCGCTCCCCGACGAGCCGGACCTTCCCGGTTATCCGCTCCTCGGCTTTCTGGCGGGAGCCTCGGTCATACGCCGGTCCGCCTTCCTCGAGGTCGGGGGATTCGAGTCGCGGTTCTTCATCGGCGGGGAAGAAGAGCTGCTCGCTCTCGATCTGGCCACGCGGGGGTGGTCGCTCCGTTATGTTCCCGAGCTCGTGGTCCATCATCATCCCTCGCCGAATCGCGACGCCGCCTCCCGCCGGTGGCACTTGTTGCGTAATGCCCTCTGGTCTGCCTGGCTGCGTCGTCCGCTGCGCAGCGCCCTCCGCGAAACGGTTCGTCTCATCCGCACCTCGCCCCACGACAGGACCGCTCTCTTGGGCTTCAGTCACGCTCTGGCGGGCCTGCCCTGGGTGCTCCGGCAGCGCCGTGTTGTGCCTCCGTGGGTCGAGCACCGGCTCTCTTTGCTGGATTCCCGGCGGCGGGTTTCCTGACACCTGATAGTTCACTGCCAACTGCACGAAGATCGAGGGCCGGTCCACGTATCGTTCCTGCAACCTAGGATGAATCCGATGTTCTTCAACGTCGATATCAAGGGGGACAGGCTTCCTACTGGGACGCTCTGCCTGACCTATGACGATGGTCCGGGACAGACAACCGGGGCCGGTCCCGGCCCGCGCACGCTGGAGCTTGCGGAGTACCTGTACGACCAGGGAATTCCAGCCACCTTCTTCATCATCGGCGACCATGCCGAACGTCATCCCGGCGTGCTGGCTCAACTCTGCCGGTGGAAGCATACAGTCGGCAACCACACGGCCACGCACCCCGGACTCGTCGCCCTCGCGTCTGCCGGCGGAAACGTGCTCGAGGAGGTTTCCAGAACCAGCGCCCTGATCCGTTCTCAGGTCTCCCAGCCGATCACGTTTTTTCGGGCGCCTTATGGAAACTGGCGAGAGACGGTCGGGCCCGATCGACGCCAAGACAAGCCAACGTCGATCGTCGCTCAGCTCTTGAATCGTCACGATCTCTGCCGGTCGCATGTCGGCCCGATCAACTGGGATATCTCGGGCCACGATTACGATTACTGGAAAAACGGACGGTCCGCCCACGAATGTGCGGCGGAATACCTGGCACAGATCGAGCGGATCAGCCGGGGAATCGTCTTGATGCACGATAGCTCGGAGGACCGATCGACCAGGGATCGCAACCGTGCCTGCGAGCTGACCAGACTCATCGTACCGCTCCTGAAACGGCGCGGGTACACGTTCGTCGGCCTGGATGCGATACCTCAGGTCCAGTCGGCAGTCCGGGTCGAGCGCCAGTGTGCGCTGCTGGCTTCCAATAATCGCTTCGTCGCGCCGAGCGACCATCAAGGAGTGCTTCGCGCCTGCAGCCTGGCGATTGGCCGCCAGGAACAGTTCGGAGTGGTGAACCTCGGCGATAATCGAATTGCCTTGCGAGCCAGTACCGGATCGTATCTCTCGCTGCGTGAGATCGATGGTACACTCCTCGCCGAGGCCGCCTCGGTCGGGGACTGCGAGGTGCTGCGGAGGATCGAGATGGATGGCGGTCGCGTGGCTTTGCAGTCGATCTCTGGTCGTGTACTGAGGGTGAACCCGGACGATGCCATCCTCATGGTTGGCAATACGTCGCCAAGTGAGGTCGAGTCGTTAACCGAAATCAATCTGTTCGACGCTCTTCACCCCCCGGGCCATCGCCCCCGGCTTTTGTAACTATCCAAAAACGCTCTCAAGTCCTGGATTTTACGGGGGTTACACCCCGTTTTCGGATAGTTACTTTGGGACGCAGAACTTCCGCGCTTGCCGCGGCGTCATCCGCCCGTTGGCCTACCGGCCACGCGTACCGAACCGCTTCGCCTGCCGCTTTCGCGCCTCTAACACCTGCTCGCACAACTCGACGGACATCGGCCCCGGCGGCAACTGGCAACTACCGAAGCAACCACC
>Ga0116220_10001002_pt1 | contig 11304 bp, 16 predicted proteins | sample Sb_taG_10_FD_88967 | JGI IMG/M metagenome (GOLD analysis project Ga0116220, IMG submission 88967) | Peat soil microbial communities from Weissenstadt, Germany - Sb_50d_7_NC metaG | ecosystem: Environmental > Terrestrial > Soil > Wetlands > Peat | place: Germany: Weissenstadt | collected 2010-09-21
ATTCACCTCAGAGTGGTCGCGGCCGATGAGTCTGCGGTCCCACCTCCGTCCTCCCTCCGATGGCACGGACGGCGGTCGATCTCCGCTCGGTAGTATCGGGTCCGATGGTCGTGCGCGAGGCGATCAGTTCAACTGACCTCGAGCCCTTCCGCCGGGAGCTGACCGGGTACTGCTACCGCATGCTCGGATCGGGGTTCGAGGCCGAGGATGCCGTCCAGGAGGCCATGCTCCGGGCTTGGCGGAACCAGGACTCCTTCGAGGGCCGTTCGAGCCTGCGTTCGTGGCTCTACCGCATCGCCACGAACGTGTGCATCGATATGCACCGCCAGGTGCAGCGGCGAGCCCGCCCGATGGAGATGGGCCCGTCGTCGCCGCCCGACGTGTCGCTGCTCGGTCCGGTGCTCCCGGAGGCGACCTGGGTCACCCCGATCGCGGATGCACAGGTCGCGCCCGAGCATGCCGATCCCGCGGAGGTGGCCCAGTACCGCGAGTCGATCCGACTCGCCTTCGTGACCGCGCTGCAGCACCTCCCGGCGCGACAGCGGGCGTCCCTGATCCTCTGTGAGGTGCTCCGCTGGCAGGTCTCCGAGGTCGCCGAGCTTCTCGACACCTCCGTCGCCGCGGTGAACAGCGCCCTCCAACGCGCCCGGGCGACGCTCCGCAGCGTCGAGCCCGAGGGCGGGATCGAGCCGCTCGACGGCCCTGACGCCGAGCTCCTCGCTCGCTACGTCGACGCCTTCGAGCGCTACGACATCGAGACACTGGTCACGTTGCTCCGCGAGGACGCGGTGCAGTCGATGCCGCCGTTCGAGCTGTGGCTGCAAGGCGCCCGGCACATCGGCGAGTGGATGGTCCAACCCGGGCCCGACGAGTGCCGCGGATCGAGGCTCGTTGCGACCTCTGCCAACGGCAGCCCGGCCTTCGGCCAGTACCGGCGTGATCCGGCGGGCGGCTACATGCCGTGGGCGCTGCAGGTGCTCGAGATCTCAGCGGGTGAGATCGTCGGGATGAGCTTCTTCCTCGATCTCTTGGACCACGAGCGGTTGTTCCCGACCTTCGGGTTGCCGCTCCACCTCGACGGATAGCCCGGCCAGCTCGAGGAGCTCACTGAGCTCGGGGCACAACTCGTGCACCTCGAGCCGCCCGCCGCGCCGCTCGGCATCGAGTAGGAGCCGGGCCAGCTCGTCCACGGTTCCCATGTCGGGCGGCCCTTCGCCCATGAGGACGCGGTCGACCACCGGAGCGCCGTCGGGACCCACGACGACGGCGCGACACCAGGCGCGGCCCTCGTCCATCGGACTGTGGACGGGGACGCGGCCCCGAACTCATCGGCCGAGCTGCGATGAGTTGGGCACCGCCGTTCCGTCAATACGGTGACAGTGACACGAGCAAAGGAGCGATCATGACCACCCGTGAGCGACCCACTACCGGCGTCCCGTGCTGGGCGGACCTTTGGACCTCCGACGTCAAGGGCGCCGACCGGTTCTACAACGAGCTGTTCGGATGGCAAACCGAGGAACCGAACCCCGAGTTCGGCGGGTACTTCATGTTCACCCGTGACGGCGTCCCGGTGGCTGGCGGCATGGGGGACATGGGCGACATGTCCGCCCAGAACCTCTGGAAGATCTACCTCGCGACCGACGACATCGACAAGACCGTTGCCCGGGCCGATGCCGAGGGGGCCGACATCGTTACCGGCGCCATGCAGGTCGGCGACTCGGGGATCCAGGCGGTCCTCATCGACCCGACCGGCGCGCACTTCGGGGTCTGGCAGCCCCTCGAGTTCGCCGGGTTCACCGTGCTCCACGAGAAGAACGCGCCGAGCTGGTTCGAGCTCCACACGCGCGACTACGACCGGGCGCTCGACTTCTACCGGAGCGTCTTCGGGTGGGAGACCAACGCCATCGAGGGCATGGCGTACTCCACGGTGGCCGACCCCGACGGCGGCGAGGAGGTGGCCGGGGTCCTGGACGCGGCGCCGTTCCTCCCCGAGGGCGTCCCCTCCCACTGGTCCGTCTACTGGGAGGTCGCCGACGCCGCCGCCACGGCGGCCCTGGCCGGCCGCCTCGGCGGCACCGTGGTGAACGACGCCGAGGACACCCCCTACGGGCGACTGGCCACCTGCCTCGACCCCACCGGTTCGGAGTTCAAGCTGCGGACGCCGCCGGCTTAGGGCCGGCCCCCGCCCCGGAGTTCGGTCAGCTGCGTGTCGGCGGCTCCGTCAGCGACAGCGTGTTGCCGTCGGGGTCGGCGAACCAGGCGACACGGCCGCCGCCCGGAGCGTTCCAGATCCCGTCGCCGTCCTGCTCCATGCCCTCGTAGCGGGCGAACTCCACGCCCCTGGCCGCGAGGTCGCGGACCGACGCCCCGATGTCGTCGACCGACCAGCCGGCCACGGTCCCGTGCCGCGGGCCCGGGTCCTCGATCGGGAACAGCCGCACGGTGGTCCCACCGGCGTCGACGACGAGCGCGAACTGGTCGCGGCCCGTGACCGGGAGCCCGAGGACACCGCAATAGAAGGCCTCGGCAGCGTCGAGATCCCGCACCGGGATGAAGCCGACGTAGGGGAGGTTCGCGACCACGGCCGCAAGTTAGCCGGGCTGGTCGCCCGGGACCCGGGTCGTCTCGGCCCGCGCCCGGGCGGCCGCGAGGTCGCGCTTCACCGGGTAGGACGGGTCGTCCGGGGCGAGCTCGGCGGCCCGGGCGTACGCCGCGGCGGCCTCGGCGTCGCGGCCGAGCCGGAGGAGACACAGCGCCTTGAGGGCGTGCGGCGACTCGCCGAGCAGCCGGATGCGATAGGCGACCTCGCCCGGCGCGTTGCCGGCGAGCACCAGCACCCGGTCGGCGACCGCGATCGCCTCCTCGTACCGGCCGTCCTCGGCCAGCTGCTCGCCCTCCATGAGGAGCAGTCCGATGTTCTCGGGGTAGACGGCGAGCGCGCGGGCGAGCAGTGCCCTGCGCTCGTCACCGGGTTCCTGCCTGGCGAGCGCCTCGTAGAGGATCAGCGCGCCGAGGTGGTCCGTCCGGCCAGCCGCCTCGAGCTGGTCGAACCGCTCCACCGCCGCCGCGAGCACGGCCGTCGCCTCCTCATGGTGCCCGAGCCCGGAGAGGACCCGAAAGAGATGGTGCCGGACGAACAGGTTGTCCGGGGTGCGAACGACCTCGCGTCGGAGCAGGGGGAGGTTCCGGAGGTGCTTGCGCCGCTGGTCACCCTCGTAGCCGAGGTGGCGGATGACGAGGTCCGCCGTCTCGATCGCCCGGCGCTCGCGTGCGGCCAGGCGGAGCACCGCGGGCACGATCGTCTCGTGGATGATCCCCTCGAAACGGACGGAGGGGTCGTTGCGCCAGATCCGGTACTCGAGATAGGCCGACGCGTCGAGTTGCGGGTAGAAGACGAGGCGGAGCGCCGCCGCTTCCGAGCCGGCGAGGAGGGCGCGGAGCTCCCCGGGATCCCACGACTCGAGGCGTTCGTCGGCATCGACGTAGAGCACCCACCGCCCGGTCGCGTGGTCGAGTCCGGCGTTCCTGGCCTCGGAGAAGTCGTCCCGCCAGGGATGGTCGATGACGAGGGCCCCGAAGCTCCGGGCGATCGCGACGGAGTCGTCGACCGACCCGGTGTCGACGACGACGACCTCGTCGGCCACCGCACGCACTGGGCCCAGGCAGTCCGCCAGCAGCGCGCCCTCGTCGCGCACGATAAGCACCGCTGAAAGCAGGGGCGCGTCCTCAGCCGGCACGGCGCCCCGGGGGATGCTCTATAACCCGCCGAAGAACCCGTATTCGTGGCCGTGCGGGACGTCGCAGTTGAGGTGGAACTCGGGGTTCACGACCGTCTGGTTGGCGCAGAACAGGTTGCTCTCGGTGAAGCCGGCCGGCTTCGGGGTGCTCCCGGCCGAACTCGCGTTCAAGGCGAACGAGCTGACGACCGGGATCGCGAACCCCGCGCCAACCAGTTTCTTCACGAAGTTGCGCCTCGAAAAGGCAACGGCGTCGGCGACCTTTTCCGGATCCCCCATGCACCCTCCTCAGACCGGTGCCCGGATGGTAGCCAGGCGAAGGCGGGTGGTAAAGGACCGCATTTCCGGACCTCCGCGGCCCGTCCCCGCGGCGCGTCCCAACGGCTCAGCGCACGGTCCGGAACGACGCCCGCACCTCGTCGACGAAGAAGGCGGGCTGCTCGAAGGCCGCGAAGTGCCCGCCCACCGGGAGCTCGTTCCAGTACCGAAGGTCCGTGAAACGCGCCTCGGCCCACCGGCGCGACGGCCGGATGATCTCCTTCGGGAAGATCGAGGCCCCCGTCGGCACGTCGACCGTCCCTCGCCGGTCGGCGCGGAAGCTCTCCCAGTACAGGCGGCCGGAGGAGGCCGCGGTGCCGGGCAGCCAGTAGAGCATCACGTTGTCGAGGATGCGGTCGGCCCCGAGCGCGCCCACGGGGTCGCCGTCGGTGTCGGTCCAGGACCAGAACTTCTCGAGGATCCAGGCGCATTGCCCGGCCGGTGAGTCGGTCAACCCGTAGCCGAGGGTCTGTGGCCGGGTCGACTGCTCGGTGGCGTACCCCGAGTCCCACCGTTGGTAGTGCTCGAGGGACCCGAGAGCCGACTTCTCGGCGTCGGTCAGGTCCCCGAGGTCCTCGCCTCGCGGTCCGGCGGAGACCATGTTGAGGTGGATGCCGACCACGTGCTCGACATCGCCGACCCCGACGGCCGTGCTGACACTCGAGCCCCAGTCGCCGCCCTGGGCTCCGTAGCGGGTGTAGCCGAGCCGGGCCATGAGCTCGGCCCAGGCGGCGCCGATGCGGTCCACCCCCCAGCCGGTCGTGGTGGGCTTGTCGCTGAACCCGTAGCCCGGCAGCGACGGGCAGACCACGTGGAAGGCGTCGGCGGGATCGCCGCCGTGCGCGGCGGGGTCGCTCAGGGGACCGATGACCTCGAGGAACTCGACCACCGATCCCGGCCAGCCATGGGTGAGGACGAGGGGAAGCGCGTCGGGCTCGGGCGAGCGGGCGTGCAGGAAGTGGATGCCGATCCCGTCGATCTCGGTCTTGGCCTGCTCGAAGGCGTTGAGCCTGGCCTCGCGACTGCGCCAGTCGTATTCGTGCTCCCAGTGGTGGCACAGATCGCGCACATACGCGAGCGGCACGCCCTGGGACCAGTCCTCGACCGGCTCGGGCTCCGGCCAGCGGGTCCGCCCGAGTCGGCCGGCCAGGTCGGCGAGCTCGTCGTCGTGGACATGGATGGTGAACGGTTGGAACTCCGCCATGGTCATCCTCCCCGGCCGCGACGGCGCCCGACATCGAGACGTCCGTCGCGCCGATGACAGACTCGAAGGCCATGGTCATCGAACCGATCGGACGGGTCAACTCGACCAGGACCGAGCCGTTGGACGACGACTGGGACGCGGTGCACGCCACCGTCACCCTGGACCCGGAGCGCTTCTCGCCCGACGTTCTCGCCGGGCTCGACGAGTTCTCCCACGTCGAGGTGGTCTACCTCTTCGACCGGGTCGATCCGGGAGAGATCGAGCTCGGCGCGCGCCACCCGCGGGGCAACCCGACGTGGCCGAAGGTGGGGATCTTCGCCCAGCGGGCGAAGATGCGTCCCAATCGCATCGGGGTCACGGTGTGCCGGCTGCTCGGGGTGGACGGTCTCGTCCTGAACGTCGAGGGTCTCGACGCGATCGACGGCTCACCGGTGCTGGACATCAAGCCCTATATGGCCGAGTTCCGGCCGCGCGGCACGGTCCGGCAACCCGAGTGGTCGCACGAGCTGATGGCCGGCTACTGGCGCGATCGGGGGGCGCGATAGCCGTCGATCAGGCGCGGCCGGGGCATTCGGGCTCGAGATCGAGCACGATCCTGGGCGCCGCGGCGAGCCGCAGCCCGAGGTCGACGACCTTCCAGCCCACCCGGGCCCGCACCCGCCCGGCCGCGTGGGCCCGCGGCCCTGCCGGCGCGACGTGCCGCCGCCGGCGCCGCAGCTCGGCCTCGCGTTCGGAGATCAGCTGCTGCAGGATCCACGGGTGCATGGTCACGCCGCGTCCTCTTCCAGCAGGCGGGTCGACGGGTCGAGCCGCGTCCGAACCTCGCGGAGACGCGCGCCCAAGTCGTCGCGGGAACGCCGCTCGTAGATCGGGCTCGAGCCGTCGGCCAGGAGCGCGGCCGCCATCGCGACCCCGCGGGCCGGGACGGGCTGGGGGGTGCGGAGGGACGCGGCGAGGAGCCGTATGTCCGGTGCGGCGTCGAGGACCCGGCTCCGACAGACCGCGAGCCGCGACCCGAGGAGCGTCGGCGGGAGCTTCGCCCGTTCCACCAGGCGTTCCCAGTCGCGGGCCAGTTTGGCCCGGACCGCCGGCCGGACGAGCCAGCGGGCCCGGACCGCCCGGAGCGGGTCGTCGTCGGGCGAGCACCCGGCGGCCAGCTCCTCGTCGAGGGACGGCCCCCGGAGGCGGGCGAGCACCCGCACCGCGAGCGCAGGGCGGAGCTCGACCAACTCGACCGGGAAGCACCGGTCGGTGAGCACGAGGTCCCCCGAACGCAGGTCGCGGGACCGGAGGGTTCCTGGCTGCCGGCGGACGTGGACCATGCCCCCATGGTGCGCCTGGATGCCGGAAGGGTCGAGTGGCATAATCATCTATATGCGCGACAAAAAGGCCAACCCCGGGCCAAGGGCCCGGCGCGCCGGCACAGAGGGGCGGTCCGTCGCCCTGCTGGCCTACGACGGGCTCTCGATGTTCGAGTTCGGGGTGGCCTGCGAGGTCTTCGGCGTCGACCGCTCGGCCGGCTTCGGCGTGCCGTGGTACCGGTTCGCGGTCTGCGCCGCGACGCCATCGGTCGACGTCAACGAGGGTTTGCGGATCGAGTGCCGCCACGGTCTCGACCGGCTGCGGGGTGCCGACACGATCATCGTCCCGCCGACCGAGTTCCCCGACCGGGTCCCCGCGGCGGTGCTCGAGGCCCTCGTGTCGGCCCACCGCCGCGGTGCCCGTCTCGTGTCGCTGTGCACGGGCGCGTTCGTGCTGGCGGCCGCCGGCCTGCTCGACGGCCGCCGGGTGACGACCCACTGGGCGCACACCGAGGAGCTCGCGCGCCGCCACCCCGAGATCGGTGTCGACCCCGGCGTGCTCTACATCGACGACGGCGACATCCTCACCTCGGCGGGGAGCGCCGCGAGCATCGACCTCTGCCTCCACATCGTGCGGGAGGACTACGGAGCGGACATCGCGAGCCGGCTGGCCCGACGGATGGTGGTGCCGCCGCATCGCGATGGCGGCCAGGCCCAGTACATCGACGTGCCCATCCGGGGGGTCGACTCGACCGACCTCTTCGCCGACACGCTCGCCTGGCTCGAGGAGCACCTCGACCAGCAGGTGAGCGTGAGCGAGCTGGCCGAGCGGGCGGCGATGAGCCGGCGGACCTTCGCCCGCCGGTTCGCGGCCGGCACCGGGACGACCCCGTATCAGTGGCTGGTCCGGCAACGACTACAGCTGGCCCGGCGCCTGCTGGAGACGACCGACTGGCCGATCGACATCGTCGCCGAGCGGAGCGGGTTCGTGACCGCCGCCAACCTCCGCAAGCACTTCGGCCGGGCGGTGCGGGTCAGCCCCCAGGCCTATCGGGCCACCTTCCGGTGCCCGCAGGACGCCGCGGTCGGCGCTTGAGCCGAGCCGGTGGTCAGCCGACCGCCGACTGGATGATCGTGTGGACCGGCATGACCGTCGGCTCACCGGGGTCGACGCCCACCTCGGCCAGGATCGGCATCAGGACCTGACCGAAGGCCTGGAACGCCTCTTCTGTGTCCCAGATGTCGTAGACCATCAGATGCCCGTCCTCGCCGAAGCCGGAGTGGTGCAGCCGGTGCTCGTTGCGGCCCTCGCCCGCCGCCTCGAGACGTCGGTGGATCTCGAGGAACTGCTCCAGGGTCATGTCCTTCGGCTGGAAATAGACCGCGATCGCCATGGCGGCCTCCTTTCGTGGTCGGGTCCGACCGCACGGGCGGCCCGACGCTTCTCTGTCAGGCGGTGATGCGCTGCACCGCGGGGGCGAACACCTCGTGGGCCGGGTGGAACGTCACGGTGGGTTCGACGGCCACCCCGGCCTCGGCCATCCCAGGGCCGAGCCTCGTCTCGCCGAACGCGTTGAACGCTTCCTCGCTCACCCACGCGTCGAGGTTGTGGCAGTCCGAGCCCTCCCACCAGGTGACGTGCGAGAGACCTCCCTCCGGTGGGGTGTCGAGCCAGCCGACGATGTCGCGCACCTTGTCGTACTGCTCCTTGCTGACACCGGCGAGCACGACGTGGGCCACGATGGGCATGGTTCCTCCTCTGTTGGTGTGTTCGAGTGTGCTTCGAGAGCGGCGACGGCACCGGCGCACCCGGGTGCCGACGCGACCGGCTCAGCCCTTCAGCGCCGCCTCGACCTGGAAGGTGTCCTCGGTGCCCCGGTAGAAGCACACCGCTCCGTCCCGGAAGCGGAAGTAGTGGTGCAGGCTCATGTCGGCGACCTTGCCGGTCGCGCGGGACTTGGCCCGGCAGCGCACGATCGTGTGCACCGAGTCCTCGTTGGCCGCGTAGGTCGTGGGGGTGAACTCCTCCACCTCCATGGTCGAGCCGAACTGCTGGAAGAAGTCGACCACCGCGTCCTTGCCGTGCCGCACCCCGTACCAGGGGGCCGCCGACGATTCGGTGTCGGTCGCCCAGTCGACGTCGTCGGTCAGGGAGGCGAGGATCGCCTCGACGTCGCCCCGGCCGAAGGCCGCGTACATGGCCTCGATGGTCTTCGTGTTGTCCGCAGCGCTCATGCCGCTCCCTCCCTACCCTTGGCCACCGCGGTGGCGCTCGGTCGAAGTTTCGGCACCGCGCGAACACCCGGATCACCCCGCCCCGCAAGAATTTCCGGTGATCCGCGTCGGGTCACTGCGCCGAACCTGGGAATGAGCAGAGAGACCAGGGGGGGACACGGCGCCGGACACGGTGCCGCAACACGAACGACATGCAGACGTTGGTCGCGAAGCGTGGTGCCGCCCGCCGGGACCCCGCGGCGTGCGCCGACCTCGGCCAGCCGATCGGCCGGACCGATATCGTGCGCGCCGTGGACTCGGGAGACTCGGCTCTCGTCGCGCGGATCGTCGCAGGCGACGAGGAGGCACTCGGCGAAGTGTGGGAGCGTCACGGCCCGGCCGTGTTCGGACATGCCCGTCGTCTGACCGGCAGCGCGTCGATCGCCGAGGACGTCGCCCAGGAGGTCTTCGTCAGCCTCTGGGCGCATCCCGAGCGGTTCGACCCGGGCCGCGGCTCCCTGCGTGGCTACCTGGGCGTCCATGCCCGAAGACGCGCCATCGACCTGCTCCGCCAGGACAGCCGGCGCAGCACCCGGGAGAAGCGCCACTTCACGATGAACGAGCGCCGCGAGCAGGTCGCCGACGGCATCGAGGACGCGCTCGAGCTCTCCGGGACCGTGCGGGGCGCAATCGCGCGTCTGCCCCGCGACCAGCGGGAGGCGGTGGAGCTCGCCTACTTCGGCGGCCTCACCCACTGTGAGATCGCGGCGCGCCTCGGCATCCCGGAGGGCACGGCCAAATCGAGGCTGCGGCTCGCCCAGGCCAAGCTCCGCAGCTGGCTCGAACCGGTGGCGCAGGGGGCGTCGTGAGCGAGACCGCGCCCCAGCCCGGCCCCCTGGACGAGCTCCGGGCCGCCTTGGCCGAAGGCGATGCCGAGCGTCCCTCCGATGCGCTGTCGGCATCGGTGCTCGCGGCCGCGCTCGAGGCCCGGGCCCCCGGCCGTTCCAGCACCGACGGGCCGCCCATCACGCCGTTCGAGGCGTTCGAGGTCGCCGCCGCGTCGCTCGACGCCGTGCTGGCTTCCCTCTCCGACGCCGAATGGCGGACCCCCGCACTCCGGGGGCTCGACGTCCAGGGCCTGGTCGGCCACTTGATCGGTGTCGAGCTCGCCTTCGCCAACGCGCTCGACGACCCCGAGGGTCCCCAGGGCGGGGCCGATCACGTCGCGTCGACCGACCCGCTCGCGCTGGCCCAGGGCGGCCGGCCCCCCGCCGAGACCCGGCGGGACTGGCAGGCGGCGCTCGAGCTCACGCGGAGCCGTCTCGGCGGGCACGCGCCCACGTCCAGCGAGGTCGTGCCGTTCCATGGGATCCGGTTGCCGCTCGGGGTGCTCATGGTCGTCCGCACCTTCGAGCTGTGGACCCACGAGGAGGACATCCGCCGGGCCGTGGGTCGGCCGCTCGATCCGCCCGGTGCCGCGAGCCTCCGGCTCATGACCGACGTCGCCTGCGGCCTCCTCCCCGGTGTGCTGTCCCGGAGCGTTCCCGTCGGCGCGCCGACCACCCGGCTCGTGCTCACCGGCCCCGGCGGCCGGACCTGGATGAGCGCGGGCGGCCCGGGCGCCGATCCGGTGGCCACGCGGATCGTCATGGACGCGGTCCACTTCTGCCGGCTGGTCGCCAACCGGGTGGATCCGGAAGCGGTGGAGGCGGAGGTCCGCGGCGACCGGTCCGGGGCCGAGACGCTGTTCGCGGTGGCGGCGGGACTGGCGCTCGACTGACTCTGCGAGGTCGGCGCTTCACCGGGGCGGCGCCGGTCCGTCTCGTATCCTTCAACCGGTGGAACCCGGGACCGGCGGTTGGCTGCGCACCTGGCTGACCACCGCCGGCGCTCTGCGGGTCCCCGAGATCACGGCGCTGTTCTGGGTGATCAAGGGCCTCTCGACGGCGATGGGCGAGGCCACGTCGGACTTCATGGTCCACAACATGGCCCCGGCGCTCGCCGTCGTGCTCGGGTTCATCGCGTTCCTGATCGCGCTCCTGATCCAGTTCCGCCAGGGCCGGTACGTGGCCTGGGCCTACTGGTTCGCGGTGGTCATGGTGGGGACGTTCGGCACCATGGCGGCCGACGTCCTGCACGTCGGTCTCGGTGTGCCCTACACCGTGTCGACCCTGATCTACGCGGTCGCCCTCGTGGCCGTCTTCGTCGCGTGGGGACGGACCGAGCGGACGCTCTCGATCCACAGCATCGACACGCCGCGGCGCGAGGCCTTCTACTGGGCCGCAGTCGTGGCCACCTTCGCGATGGGCACCGCCCTCGGGGACCTCACGGCCTACACCGCCCATCTCGGCTACTTCACCTCGACGTTCCTGTTCGCCGGCGTGATCCTCATCCCGGCGTTCGGCTTCCGGTTCCTCCGCTGGGACGGGGTCTTCTCGTTCTGGTTCGCCTACGTGGTGACCCGGCCGCTCGGCGCCTCGGTGGCCGACGGGCTCGGGAAGCCGAAGATCGTGAGCGGCCTCGGCCTGGG
>Ga0116220_10001014_pt1 | contig 11225 bp, 9 predicted proteins | sample Sb_taG_10_FD_88967 | JGI IMG/M metagenome (GOLD analysis project Ga0116220, IMG submission 88967) | Peat soil microbial communities from Weissenstadt, Germany - Sb_50d_7_NC metaG | ecosystem: Environmental > Terrestrial > Soil > Wetlands > Peat | place: Germany: Weissenstadt | collected 2010-09-21
AACAAATGTTCCAGCCGCAGCCCTCGCGCGGCTACGGCCAGCCATGGCCGCGGTATCGGGCGCCAAGGCCCAAACCGGTCGAGAAGGTGGAGACGAAACCGGCCGTGCCGCCGACCTTCTTCGTCGCGGTCATGGGCGACTCCATCGCCCAATTGCTCGCCCAGGGCCTCACCGAGGCCATGACCGACCGGCCGGAGGTCGGCGTGCTGCGCGAAGCGCGCGAAGATTCCGGCCTCGTCCGGGACGACTTCTACGATTGGACGAAAGCCGCGCACGATCTCATCGCGAGCGGGCAGAAGATCAATGTGGCGGTCATGCTGATCGGCAGCAACGACCATCAGCCTCTGCGCGACGCCAGCGGCAGCTACGATCCCGACACGCCGAAATGGCAGGAAATCTACGCGGCGCGTGTCGAAGCCATCAGCGCGATGTTTCGCGATGCGAAGATTCCCCTCCTCTGGGTCGGTCTGCCGATCATGAAGAGCGATCGTTTGTCGAGCGAGATGGCCTCGCTCAACGACATTTACCGCGAACATGCGAGCAAGAACGGCGCGATCTTCATCGACATTTGGGACGCGTTCGGCGACGACCGCGGCCAATTCAGCCCCTATGGTCCGGATGTCGACGGCCAAATCGTCCGGCTGCGCGCTCTCGACGGCATCCATTTCACCAAGGCGGGCGCCGTCAAGCTCGCGAGTTTCGCCGAGCCGGACATCCGCCGCATCCTCGATGCCGGCACGCCGCAAGGCGATGCCGCCTTGGCAAAGATCGAGACGACGACGCCGGCGGGCACCAATGCGCCGGCCAATGCGGCAGTCGCTCTGCCCGCCCCTGTCAAGCCGCCGATCGGCCCAGTCTTGCCCTTGACCGGACCTGTGCTCGCCCCGGGCGGGGAACTCGCAACCTCGAGCGCAGACCAGAAGGGCGAAGCGCAGAGCCTGATCGAGCAGACATTTGCGACCGGCAAGCCCATCGAGGCAAAACCCGGCCGCGCCGATGATTTCAGCTGGCCGCGGCAGTAGCCTCTCGGCCGAGCCGACCTCGTTGGCGCATGCAGCGAGGGGCCACTTGCAGGCGGCATCGGAAGTGCTCTAATCCTCCTGCGATCAGCACGGCGCCGACGTGGGCTCCCAGCGCCAGGTTCCGGAATGGCGTCAAATGGCTGAAAAATTGAGCGCCGAGGAACGTGCGGCCTTGCGCGCGGAGCTCGAACGCCTGCGCCAGGAACATCGCGATCTCGATTCGGCGATCGAGGCCTTGGTGCATCTTGCGGCCTCCGACCAGCTGCAAATTCAGAGATTGAAAAACCGCAAATTGATCCTGCGCGACAAGATCGGCCGCATCGAAGACCAGTTGACGCCCGATATCATCGCCTAAGCCGGCAGGGTTCGCACAAGCCCAAACGTGTAGGGCCCCCATAAGCTGATGATCTGCAAGGAGTCTCCTTGCTTGGAGATCCTGAGGCTTGTCGATGACCCGCAACGAGGCGGCGCTTGCCGCGACAGAGAATGCCGAGCCAAGCCCCGCCGCGCTGATGCGCAGCGCTCTCGAGTTCCACTTGGCCGAGCGCTACGAGATGGCGCGCGATCTCTACGTGAAAGTGCTCGAACAAGACCCGGCGAATGCCGTCGCCTTGCATCACCTCGGACTGATCGAACATCTCGGCGGGCGCCACGCTCAGGCAGCCGAATGGATCGGCAAGGCCATCGCTTGCAAGCCCGACTATGCGCGGGCCTATGCCAATCTGACGGCGGTCTTCCGGGCTGCACGGTAGTTCGAGGACGCGATCGAAAGCGCCAAGCAGGCGATCGCTCTCGATCCGGGCTTCGCCGCCGCCCATTCCAATCTCGGCAATGTCCTCGAAGACAAGGGTGATCTTGAAGCGGCGCTCGCCGCCTATCTCGAGGCCTGCCGGCTCGACCCCTATTTCGTCGAGGCCCATACCAATGCCGCCGACCTCATGCGCAAGCTCGGACGCTGCGAGACGGGCCTGAAGATCTGCGAAGCGATTTCGGCCAAACGACCGGACGCCGCCATTGTCCGTTTCTGCGCCGGCAATCTCCTGCGCGACCTTCTGCGCCCGGATGAGGCAGCCGCCGCGTACGGCCAAGCGCTCGCGCTGCGTCCCGGCTTTGCCGATGCCCATTGCAACCTGGGCAACATCCTTCAGCATCGCGGCGATCTCGACGGCGCCATCGCCGCCTACAGCCAAGCCATCGCGCTCAAGCCCGACATGGCGGAAGCCCATTGCAATCTCGGCGCGGCCTTCGAGACCGCACGCCGCATCACCGAGGCAATCGACGCCTATGCCGAGGCCTTAGCGCTCAAACCCGATCTTCTCGGCGTGCGCACGCAGCTTTGCTACCTTCGCCGATCCGCCTGCGATTGGACGGGGCCTGCCGGGGAAGAGACGGATCTCGCGGAGCGAGTCGCGCGCTACCAAAGTCCGATTCCACCCTTTGCTCTGCTGAGCATGGAGATCCCGCCGGCGATCCAATTGCACGTCGCCCGCCTATGGGCCGCAAGCATGCGCGCCAAGCTCTCGTTCGCGCATCGGCGCCCAGCGCCAGGCACCAAGCACAAGCTCAAGATCGGCTAACCTCTCGGGCGATTTCCATCGTCATGCGACCGCGCATCTGATGGCGGAATTGTTCGGACGCCACGATCGCACGCGGTTCGAGATCATTGCCTATTCGCTCGGCCGGGACGACCGCAGCGAAATGCGCTATCGGCTGGGCAAGGCCTTCGACCGCTTCGTCGACCTCCACGATCTTGGCGACATGCAAGCCGCGCAGCGCATTCACGCCGATCAGATCGACATTCTTGTGGAGTTGAAGGGCTATACCCAACACGCACGCAGCGAGATCGCCGCCTTCAGGCCGGCGCCCATTCAGGTGAATTTCCTCGGCTATCCCGGCACGATGGGGGCTGATTTCATCGACTATATCATCGCCGATCCGATCACCTTGCCGATGGACCAGCAGGCCTTCTACGACGAGCGGATCGTCCATCTGCCAGATTGCTATCAGCCGAACGACAGCCGGCGGCGGACCGCCGACAAGACGCCGTCGCGCGCCGGATGCGGCCTGCCCGAGCGCGGCTTCGTCTTCTGTTGTTTCAAGAACAGCTACAAGATCACGCCCAAATTCTTCGCAATCTGGATGCGGCTGCTGGCCGCCGTGCCGGGCAGCGTGCTCTGGCTCTTCGACGCCAACGAATTGGTCAGAGGCAATCTCGGAAACGAGGCGAGGAAGGCCGGGGTCGATCCGCGGCGACTGGTCTTCGCGCCGCGCACCGGCGTCGCCGAGCATCTCGCCCGACAAAGGCTCGCCGATCTCTTTCTCGACACGCTGCCCTACAATGCGCATACGACGACGAGCGATGCGCTCTGGGTTGGGCTGCCGGTCGTGACAATACTCGGTGAAGCCTTCGCCGGCCGCGTTGCGGCAAGCCTTCTCCACGCCGTCGGCCTAGCCGAACTCGTGACGCATTCGCTCGCCGAATATGAAGCGCTCGCCTTGCGACTCGCCATCGAGCCGATGTTGCTCGCCGGTGTTCGCCGCAAGCTGAATGCGAACCGGCTGACGCATCCGCTCTTCGACTGCGCCCGCTATACGCACCATCTCGAAGCCGCCTTTACCCGCATGTGGGAGATTTTCACCGCGGGCGGCGGCCCGGAGTCTTTCGCGGTGGCGCCCATCGCGGCGCCGATCGCCGCCGAGCTGCAGACGCGGATTTCGCGCCACCCCTATGCCGCCTGCCCGCTCTGCGGCAGCGCCGAGCATGCACCGATCATCGCCGCCGATTGCAGCAAGCATCCGGATTACCGGACCGACTTGCCGCCGGTGACGAAATGGCAGGCCTGCAAAAGCTGCGGCCATATTTTCACCGAAGGCTATTTCGCGGACGAAGTCTTCGCGCCGCGGCTAGCGGACATGCTCGGCCATGAGATGGAGAACGGCCGGCGCGCCGCGGCGCCGATCGTCGCGCGTGTCGCGCGTCATATCAGCCCCTTGGACGGAGAGGCTGCCTGGCTCGACGTCGCCTTCGGCAATGGCGCGCTGTTGTTCGCCGCCGCCGAATGGGGCTTTCGTGCGATCGGCCTCGATCACCGGCAGGCCAATGTCGTAGCGCTGCGCCAGCTCGGTTTTGAGGTTCATTGCGGCGCGATCGAAGACCTCGCAGGGAGCGGCCGTTTCACGGTGATCAGCTTCGCCGATGTTTTTCAGCGCCTTGTCTATCCAGGCCAGGCGCTCGCCGCGGCGCATCGCCTCCTGCGAGAGGACGGCGTGCCGATTCTGTCCATGCCCAACAAGGACGCGATGCTGTTTAACCTGCTGCACGCCAATCAGGCCAATCCCTATTGGGGCGAGGTTGCGGATTGCCACATCTTCGGCCGCGAAAGGCTCTATCGCTTGCTCCGCGAACACGGCTTCGCGCCGGTCGAATATAATGTCAGCGAGCGGCATAAGATCGGGACGGAAGTCATCGCGCGGCGCACCGGATGAATGATCAGGACCGGCGGCCGCTCTCCCGCGCGTCATTGCTCGGCTTGGCGCGCAGGCGGTTGTCCCTTAAAGCACGCTGCGCCCTTGCCGATCGAGCGCCGTGAAGGCTTCGTCCGATAGGACGAGTTGGGCGGCGGCGACGTTCTCGATGAGATGAGCGGGCTTCGCCGTCCCCGGAATCGGCAGGATGACCTTCGAACGCTTGAGCGCCCAGGCGAGCGCCACTTGGCCGGGCGTTGCCTTCAAGGCCTTGGCCGTCTCCATGAGCGCCGAGCCCGGCCGCGTCAGCGCGCCTGCCGCGAGCGGCGCCCACGGGATGAAGCCGATATTGTACTTCTCGCAATAGACGAGAACGTCCTCGCTCGCGCGGTTGACCAGATTGTAGCGATTCTGGACAGTGGCGACCGGGAAATATTTGCGCGCCGCCTCGATGTCGTCGACCCCGACCTCGCTCAATCCGACGTGCCTGATCAGGCCTTCCTTGCGCATCGCGGCGATCACCCCGAACTGCTCGTCGCGCGCCACCGCCGGATCGATCCGGTGAAGCTGCCAGAGATCGATCCGCTCGAGGCCGAGGCGGCGCAGGCTCATCACGACGCATTGACGCAGATATTCAGGTCGGCCGAGCGGCCGCCAGATCTCCGCGCCGGGGCGCACGAGACCGCCCTTGGTCGCGATGAGCAGACCCTTGTAAGGATAGAGAACCTCGTGGATCAGACTTTCGCTCACGAACGGGCCGTAGCTGTCCGCCGTGTCGATGAAGTTGATGCCGAGCTCCGGCACGAGTCTCAGCGTCTCGCGCGCCTGCTGCGGATCGGCGGGCTCGCCCCAGATGCCTTTTCCGGTGAGCCGCATCGCGCCAAAGCCCAGGCGGTTGATCTTTATGTCGCCGCCGATTTCGAATTGGCCGGAAGCGGCTGCTGAGGGAAGTGATGCCATTCGCGTATCCGTTCGACTGAAGCAGAGATAGGTGTGCGCCTCCCAAAGGCCGGCGACCGGTCGGTCTCGTTGGAGATGTCGATGGGCTGCCGCCAATGAGAGATAGCGCACAATCGCGGCCCGCCCAATTGAAAGAGCGCGTGCCGCGCTGCGAAAATATCGTCCGATGGTTTGTGCTTCGCACGCTTGCGCGGCTTTGCCCCTTCGTCTATGCCGCTGCCTTCGCTTCGCCTGGGGATCATCCATGTCCGCGCCTGTCGCCATCCTCATGGGCAGCCAATCGGACTGGAATACGATGCGGCACGCGGCGGAAACGCTGGATCATCTGAAGATCGGCTACGAGGCGAGGATCGTCTCCGCCCACCGCACGCCCGACCGGCTGACGAAATTCGCCAAAGGCGCGCAAGAGGCCGGGTTCAAGCTGATCATCGCCGGCGCTGGCGGCGCCGCGCATCTGCCCGGCATGACCGCGTCCATGACCGCCCTGCCGGTGTTCGGCGTGCCCATCGAGACGAAGGCGCTCTCCGGTCAGGACTCGCTCTATTCCATCGTGCAGATGCCGGCCGGCGTTCCGGTCGGCTGTCTGGCGATCGGCGAGGCCGGCGCCGTCAATGCGGCACTGCTGGCCGCCGCCGTGCTGGCGCTTCATGACGAGGGTTTGGCGAAGAGACTTGCCGCTTGGCGCGCCGCGCAGACGGCGGCCGTCGCCGAACATCCCGAGGGATGAGGCATGGCGAGTTCGGCGCCTCCCCTTAAGCCGGGCAGCACGATCGGCATCTTGGGCGGCGGTCAGCTCGGCCGGATGTTGGCCATGGCCGCGGCGCGGCTCGGCCTCAAGACACACGTCTATTCACCGCACGCGGATAGCCCGGCTTTCGATGTCGCGGCCGACCGCACGGTCGGTGCCTTTGCCGATGCAGAAGCCTTGGCCGGCTTTGCCGGGAAAGTGGATGTCGTCACTTATGAATTCGAGAATGTGCCGGCGCGCAGCGCCGCGGTCCTCGCCGAACTTTGTCCGGTGCGTCCCGGCCCGGCGGCGCTCGCGGCGAGCCAGGACCGGCTTGCCGAAAAGGAATTCCTGGTCTCGCTCGGCATAGAGACAGCGGCCTATGTGCCGGTCGAGGATGCCGGCGCGCTGGCCCGCGCCGTCGCCAAGCTCGGCCGCCCGGCGATCTTGAAGACGCGGCGTTTCGGCTATGACGGCAAGGGGCAGATCACGATCCGCGAAGGATCGGATCTTGCCGCGTGCTTCCGCAGCCTCGGCGGCGCCCCGTCGATCCTTGAATCGATGGTGCCCTTCGTCAAAGAAATCTCGGTCATTGCGGGTCGCGGAGTCGACGGCAGCTTCGCCGCCTATGACGTGACCGAGAACGTGCATGTCAACCATATTCTGAGCACGAGCCGGGCGCCTGCGGCCATTGACCAGGCCTGTACTGAGGCCGCCGTCGGCGTCACCCGGAGAATTGCCGACGCGCTCGATTACGTCGGCGTTCTCGGCGTCGAAATCTTCGTGACCGAAGAAGCCGGATCGGCCGGCCCCCCGACGCAAAAGATCAAGGTCAATGAAATCGCGCCCCGCGTCCATAATTCCGGCCATTGGACGCTCGATGGCGCCATCTGCTCGCAATTCGAGCAACATGTGAGAGCCATCGCCGGCTGGCCGCTCGGGTCCACTGAGCGGCATGGCGTCATGGTCACGATGCGCAATCTGATCGGCGACGAGGTGAAAAGCTTCGCCGAAATCCTGGCTGAGCCAGGCGCCTGCGTTCACCTCTACGGCAAGGTGGAGGCGCGTCCCGGCCGCAAAATGGGCCACGTGACACGAATCTTTCATGAGCGCGAGCCTTGAGACGCTCGTTCCTTCATCAGCGCGAGTAGTGTCTCGTTTTGAATTTCCGCTCACGAGCCGTTGCGGTCGTGCAACGGCGAGCATCGTTGACCCGATCTGACCCAAAGGCGACCTTGTGGTGCTGTTAAACAGTGCTGCCCCAAACGACTGCTGTAGCACCGAACCGCCGATGTTTGAGTCCGGCCGACATCGCCACACCTCAGTGGAGTGCCCGCCCTCTTTTCAACAAATCGACCCAAACCAGACAGTCACGTTGATTCAACCGGCGTCAGGTTATCAGCCGATTTTTAGGCGTCTTCCTCCAACGGCTCGAAACGAGGTTGGAACCAAATCTGTGCGATGAGAGTGGGCACAACTGCACTGCCGATTACTGCTGTCAGCAGGATTGTGTATTGATCCTGATCGATGATGTGGTTGGTCAGGCCGAACAACGCCGAGATTGACCCGAAGGTCAGACCCGTCGACATCATCAATGTCGTGTACATACCCTCGCGCCTGTCGAATTTGAAATACCGCGTCAACGGTAAGATACCGACGAACTTAGTTGCCATCTTCATCATGAGGAAAATAGCGATAAATCCGGCACCAGCGATCAGCGCGTGCGTTTCGATCAGCGAGCCGGCCTTGAGAAAGTAAAAGGGTGTAAGGAATGCGAAGCAGATCGCGCGCATTCGATGCTGGAGCTCTCTGTGTCCGATGAAGAACGGTGCCAGCGCCATCCCGACTAGATACGCCGGCAACACGGCCTCGCTTTTACCCAAATTGGCGAGACCGCCAAGGCCAAATAGCACCAAGAAAAGAAACTTGATCTCAGGCTCGCTCGCCCGTTTGCCGATCCGCTTGAACAACCAGGGGACGATCCAAGGAAGCACGGCGACTACGGCAATCGTGACGACAGCGAATAGGAGTAAATACATGTTGTAGTTGGCAAATACGAGGCCGAGCGCCAACACGGTGCCAACGTCATTGATGAAACAGGCAGCAAGAATGATCTTCCCGAGTTCGGTACGATTGTAACCAGTTTCGACCATCACAGCATAGACGACCGCCACAGATGTTGTGGACAGTGCGATACCGGCAATCTGCGCTTGCGGCCACGGCCAACCAAGCCCGTACCGAGCCAAGAGCAAGCAGCAGAGATAAGGCGCAAAGAACCCCGCTAGCCCGATTGTCACGCTTGACCCGAAATTTCTCCTGACGACGTGAGGATCGATGTCTGTGCCCGCGAGAAACGTTAGGACAACTGCACCGAAGCCGGCGATGTAATTGATCCAGGGCGTCAGGGGCAGCCCCACTGTGTTGCCCGCGATAGCGCCGACGACAATCTCGAATAGTGCGGCTGAGATCGTTATCCAAAGCGATCCCATGGCGGCGAGCAGTGCCAGCGCCATCCATAGTGCCGACTGAAACCAGATATTTTCCATCACCGTTGTACTTTCGTTTGCGCCCGCGCGGCACAAAAAAACCCGCTCTCCGGCGGGTCGCGAAAGGCCTCCCACCGCTCTAGCAAAAGCGGCAGGGGTCATCAGCACTATCGAGCGGTTTTGGGGAACCCCATCCCCATCAGGTCACTAGGTCATGGTATACCGAAATCTGCTAATGTTTCAACTCGCGCCTGTTATCCTCACGACCAGAAATTTCCGCTGTTGGCGCAGAGCGGTCATCGCGGGAGCACGAACCGGCTGACGAATTCGAGCAGGTAGAAATTACCTCGGGATCTGACGTATGCGTGGATCGGTTGCAAATCTTGGCTTTTGAGCGATCTAAAAAATGCTAATGTTCACATCCGTCCAAGCCATGATCTCGTCTAGAGTTCTCACGAATTAGCACAGGGGGTCAGCGATGTGGCAACCGGCGACTGACTTTCCCTTCAAGAACAACGTCCCCGACCCGCTCCTCTCTGGCAAGGAACTGCCGACGTTCAAGTTCGCGCTGGAGCAATCCGAAGGCAAAGTCCTAGGCGGCAGCTTCGGCAAGGAAGCGACCGTCGAGCAATTGCCGATCTCCAAGGGCATCGCCGGCGTCTCGATGCGGCTGGAACCGGGCGTGACGCGGGAACTCCACTGGCATGCGACCGCCGCGGAATGGGCTTTCGTCCTGGAAGGTCGCGTGCGGACCACATTGCTGGATCCGCTTGGCAGATCGGAGATCAACTACTTCGACCCCGGCGACATCTGGTACTTTCCACGTGGTCATCCCCACTCGCTCGCTTGCCTAGGCGACAAGCCATGTCACTTCATCCTGATTTTCGACAACGGTTATTTTTCAGAGTTCGGCACCTTTAGCATCACCGACTGGCTGGGCCATGCTTCGAAGCCACTCCTAGCCAAGAATTTCGGGCTGCCAGAGGCAACCTTCGATGGATTCCTCCGAGAAGAAGCTTACTTCGTACGTGGCTCTGTCCCTCCCGAAGACGCCACCACGGTTCAGGGCGCACTGAGTTCGCCACCCGAGTCGCACAAGTATCGGCTCCTGGCGCAGGAGCCCCATTCAATCCACAAATTCGGCCGCGAATGGCGTGTCGGCGCCAACCGCTTCCCCATTTCTCAGACCATCACGGGCGTGATTCTCGACCTTGACCCCGGGGGCCTGCGCGAATTGCACTGGCACCCCAACGCCGACGAATGGCAATATGTTATCGGCGGCGACTTCAGCGTCACCTTGTTCGGCTCCCACGGCCGCTACCGGATCGAGACGCTGGTCAAGGGCGACGTGGCATACATCCCGCAGGGCTACGGCCATTCCATTGAAAACATCGGCAGCAAGCCCGGCCGAATGTTGATCGGCTTCAACACGGGGGACTACCAGGCTATTGACCTGTCCCAGTGGGTCGCCAGCACCCCGCCCTATCTGCTCGCCGATCATTTCGGTAAGTCGGCGGCGGTCTTCGAGAAGTTCCCGAAAGGGCGGGTCTTCATCGCTCCACCGGACGGGCAAGGACAGCGCGAGATCAAGTAACAGGAGCCCATGTCGCCGCAGACGAAAGCGAAATTTCTCGCGGGCGGCTTGCTCGTCTCGCAACTGCTAACGCTGTTCACCACGCCGATCGTCTACATCTACATGGATCGCGTTAGCAGTTGGCTCGATGGTCAATTCCGTTCGCATGCCCGACAAACGGATGGCGCCTCAGAGATCCCACGCAAACGCTATCGTGAGAATTCTGCTCGGCTGTCGACGCCAATGAAATGAACCGTCGAGAAGACGCCCACCCCCGTCTCCGGACAAAGCCGTTCTTGTCTGCTTTGGACTTGCGCGGGCCGCAGGATGCTCATTTTATTGGCAGAGCTGTTTTTTCCAAGCTTGGGCAAGATCTGAAGGAGTAACTATGGACGAATGCCTGCGAGGAAAGGTGGCCGTGGTCACCGGCGCGGCCCGCGGGATCGGCCGCGCCACGGCCATCGCCTTTGCCCGTGAGGGCGCCGACGTCATCGGTCTCGATATCTGTGCACCGGTGGACCCGCGTTCCGGTGTGGAGCCATCGACCCCAGAGGATTTGGAGGAGACCGGGCGGCTGGTCCGGACGGACGGACGCCGCTGGCTGGGCATCAAGCTCGACCAGCGCGACCTGCCCGCGCTGCGAGCGGCTGCGGTCCGAGGCGAACGGGAATTCGGCGGCATCGACATCTTGTTCGCCAATGCTGGCATTCAGAGCTTCCATCCGCTGCTCGAGATGGAGGATCCGGACTGGCACATCACGATCGACGTCAACCTGACGGGCACAGCCAACGCCGTCCGGGCCTTTGCCCCTTATATTGTGAAGCGCGGTGGCGGACGCATTATCTTGACCTCCTCGACCCAAGGGCAGCACGGCACGGAGTACGGAGCCTCCTACTCGGCGTCGAAATGGGGAATTATCGGCTTGATGAAGTCAGCGGCGCTGGAACTTGGACCCTATAAGATCACAATAAACGCTCTCATCCCCGGCCTGA
>Ga0116220_10001016_pt1 | contig 11221 bp, 7 predicted proteins | sample Sb_taG_10_FD_88967 | JGI IMG/M metagenome (GOLD analysis project Ga0116220, IMG submission 88967) | Peat soil microbial communities from Weissenstadt, Germany - Sb_50d_7_NC metaG | ecosystem: Environmental > Terrestrial > Soil > Wetlands > Peat | place: Germany: Weissenstadt | collected 2010-09-21
GCCCCGCCCCCCCCAACCGCGACGTCCCCAGAAGCGCCCCAGAAACCAGGAGCGCCCCCGAAAAAAGAGATCAAAAGCCCGGCCGAGTATAACGCCTACGTGGGCGCCGTGCAGCAAACGGACGCCGCGGCCAAGGTCAGCGGCTTGGAAGCGTTTCTGACCCAGTATCCGAACAGCGTGATGAAGGAAGACGCGCTGGAACTTTTGATGGGCGCCTATCAGCAGACGAGCAATCAGGCCAAGACGCTGGAAACGGCGCAGAGGGTTTTGCAGGCGAACCCGTGCAACCTGCGGGCGTTGGCGCTGCTGGCCTACACCAAGCGGGCGATGGCGGAAGCGGGCCAGAACGCGCAACAGAATCTTGCAGACGCCGGGCAGAACGGTCAAAAAGGCCTGCAGTGTCTGGAGACAGCGACCAAGCCGGATGGCACGCCGGATGCGGATTTCCAGAAGCTGAAAACGCAGACGGCGGTGATCTTTAATGGCGCGGCTGGCATCAGCGCCTACCAGGCCAAGGACTACGCGAAGGCCCAGCAGTTTCTGCGTGCCTCGGTGGAAGGAGATCCGAGCAACCCGACCATCCTGCGCGACCTGTATCCGCTGGCCCTTGCTTACCTGGCGGCGGGACCGACGGAAAAAGACGTGGACGGACTTTTCTTCATCGCGCGCGCTTCCAATCTGGCGCAGGGTGCGGGCAAGGATCAGATCGCCAAGTTCGGCAAGAGCAAATACAACAAGTACCACGGCAGCGAAGAGGGATGGAGCGATCTGCTGGCGCTGACGGCCACCACCGCCCTGCCGCCAGCCAATTTCACCATCAAGCAGTACGTGCCGCCAACTCCCGCCGAGCAGGCGGCGGCGCTGGTCAAGACCAAGAAGGTTGAGGAGATGAGCTTTGCGGAATGGCAAATGGTTCTTTCCGAAGGCACGCCCGAAGACGCCGCCAAGGTGTGGAGCGTACTGAAGGGGAAGCCGTTGCAGATGCAGGCCCACATTATCAGTATCGACTCTTCAAGCAAGACCGTAACCAAACTGCAACTAGCTGGCAGTTCGGACGATGTCGACGCCAAGCGTGCGGACATCGATTTGACCATGACGGCGGCGATCCCGGCGAAGCAGATGCCGAAGGAGGATACGGACTTCCAGTTCGAAGGAACGCCGGTCTCCTACGTGGCGAAGCCGTTTGTGATGACGATGAACGAAGGGGCGTTGCTGGTGAAAGCGGCGCCGAAGCCGCCCGCCCACAAGAAGCCGGCTGCACACTGAAGCTCAGGTCTCAGTTGGCAGGTCTCAGGTCTCAGGAAGACCTTGGGCTTGGGAAAATCTGGGAGAGGAAACGACGAGGGCGGTCCCAAACGGGACCGCCTTTATTTGTTGCCGCAATCGAGTGGCGTTTAGCGAATCTGTTTTCTCTCCAGCGTGAGGGGACGCGCGCTGCGCGGCGGACGCTTGGCGCCGGCGCGCAACGGACGAACATCAATCTTGAGCTCCTGCATGGTCCGGCTCAGCGTGTTCCGGTGCATGCCTAATTGCCGCGCGGACTTGCACTGATTACCCCGGTTTTCTTCGAGCACGGTCACGATAAAACATTTCTTAAACTCACGGACTGCTTCCGAATAGAGGATATTGCTTTTGCACATCTGAAGAATGATTGCTTCCAGTTGAGCTTTCACCTGCCGCCTCGTTTCCGCACCTTCACAACCTAAAATTCTGTCACCAACAAATTACTGACACGAACTACTTAAACGGCCCGGATGATGGCGGCTGAATCGTGTCCTTTGCCGAATGTACCTGCCGCATGTAATCCAAGCCCTGGTAGAAACGGTGGCGCAATTCCGACGGTGCGAGCCAGATCGCTGCCCTTCCGCCTACCAGGAAATACGGAGCCAACTCGGACCCCTCCAGCCACTTCGCAGCGGGCGCAAAAGCGGCCATGGCGGTGAGCACTACCGCCACCACCAGGGTGCCCCGCAACAAACCGAGGACCGCGCCCAGTACCCGGTCAATCGCGCTCAGACCGGCTTTTTTCATTGCCCAGCGCGCGATCCTCCCGGCAATGCCGGCAATGATCAAGACCGCGAAAAAAATAATCAGGAAACCAGCGATCTCGCCTAACCACGGCGATTTCAAATGAGGCGCGAACCACTCCGCCAGGCGATGATACTGCCAGGCGGCCAGCAGGTATCCCACAACCAAGCCAGCCAGCTTGAAGGCTTCGTGGAAGAAGCCTTCAAGGGCTGCCGCAGTCACGGAAAACACCAGAAAGCCGAGGATGATCCAGTCCGCAATGCCCATGGTTCAGTGATCCGAAGCTCACGGATCCGAAGATCCGAAATTCAGTGATCCGAATTCGTTGCTCCGAATTCAATGATCGAATTCAATGACACCAGCGCACGCGGGCTAAATCTCCAACTCGCGTCCCGTCAACTGACGGTATGCCTCGAGGTACTTTTCGCTCGTCCGCCGCGCCACTTCTTGGGGGAGGGCTGGCGCGGGCGGTTGTTTGTTCCAGCGAATTTCTTCGAGGTAATCCCGTACATACTGCTTGTCATAGGAATCCTGCGCCTTGCCCGGTTGGTAGGTGTCGGCCGGCCAGAAGCGCGAGGAATCCGGTGTGAGAACTTCATCCGCCAGGGTAATGCCCTTGGCGGTCTGTCCAAATTCAAACTTGGTGTCGGCGATGATGATGCCGCGGTGCCGCGCATAATCGGCGGCTTTTTTGTAAATGCGCAAGGTGATGTCGCGAAGTTGGCGGCTCAATTCAGGATCGACCAGCTTGCACATTTCTTCGAATGAAATATTGATGTCGTGTCCGGTGGTGGCCTTGGTCGCCGGCGTGAACAGGGGCTCCGGCAGTCGGTCGGATTCCTTCAGTCCCGGCGGGAGCTTGACGCCGCTGACCGTGCCCGTCGCTTTGTACTCCTTCCATCCGGAGCCGGAAAGGTAGCCGCGCGCGACGCACTCGACCGGCAACATCTCGGCCCGCATCACCATCATGGAGCGGCCGCGGAGTTCGTCCGCGTACTTGCGAATCGCCGCCGGGTAGCGGTTCACGTCGGCAGTAACGAGATGGTTGGGGACTATGTCCTTGAGGAAGTCGAACCAGAACAGCGAGATCTGCGTCAGGACGCGGCCCTTGTGCGGAATGCCGGTTGCGAGAACGTAGTCGAAGGCTGAGATGCGGTCGGTGGCCACGAACAGCAGGTGGTCAATGTCGAGGCAGTAGACGTCGCGGACCTTGCCGCTGGCGTGCAACTGTAATTCGGAGTAGTCCGTTCGCAGGAGAACGGAATCTAGAATTTCGGGGCTCATGTATTAATTCACCGGGAAAAACTTTGCGTATTCTAGCTGTCACGGGAAATTTGTCAACGATTAGAATCACACACGAGCGGGCTACGCCAAACGGCGTCGCGCCGAAAAGTGTTGACAGTTCAAGTGTAAGCTAGAAGCCTTGTCCGGCGCTGGTTTCCGAGAGAGCGCGATGTGGAAAAGCTGAGGAAGGCTCTGGAAAGAAAGGCGGCGGTTTCTGCGGTCGAGAAAGCAAAAAGCCGCCGATCTGTCAACGCAAGTTTTTTCCGGTAGCGGGTTTCCGGTTAGCCCGTAACCCGGGAACCATCGTCAAGACTCAGGCCTAAAGCGGAGGGCATTGTTCGCCGGCTCCAATGTAGAATTCGGATGTCACAAAAGTCCGCGTGCCTATGGAGATAGGGATGTGCCACCTGTGGAGAATATTCCTTACACTGCTGTTCATCTTTCCCTTGTCTCCAGCACAAGAAACACACAGCCACAGTGCACCTGAGAAACTGGGGAAGGTATCGTTTCCGATTTCTTGCACGCCGGCCGTTCAGGAGCAATTCAACCGAGGTGTAGCTCTTCTTCACTCCTTCGCCTACACCGCCGCCGAAAATGCATTCCAGGGCGTGGGCGAACTGGATCCGCGATGTGCGATGGCGCATTGGGGAATGGCCATGGCGTACTTTCACCAGCTTTGGGACCCGCCTATTGTGCCCGCGACAATTTCGATTGCCCAAAAGGAAGTCCAGCGGGCTCAGCAGATCGGGGCGGGCTCTGAACGCGAGCGTCAGTTCATCAATGCGCTGGCGTTGATCTACCAGGACGCTGCCACCGTTCCATACCACACGCGGGCGGCGAACTACGAGCACGCGATGAGCGCTCTCGCTTCAGGAAACAGGAAAGATGTCGAAGCACAGGTGTTTTACGCGCTCGCACTCCTGGCCAACGCATCTCCCGCCGACAAGACGCATGCGAAGCAGAAACAGGCGGCCGACCTGCTTGAGGCGCTTGATCGCGCCTGTCCGCAGCACCCCGGCGTCTCTCACTACCTCATCCATGCTTACGACAATGCGGAACTCGCGCCCAAAGGCCTCCCGGCGGCAAGAGCCTACTCCCAGATTGCACCCTCAGCGCCCCATGCATTGCACATGCCATCGCATATATTCACGCGACTCGGCCTATGGGAAGACTCCGTCACATCCAACCTTGCGGCAAGGGAAGCTGCACACCAGCAGGGCGACACGGGAGAAGAGCTGCACGCCATGGATTATCTGGTGTATGCCTATCTGCAGAGTGGACGCGACAAAGAGGCGGCTCAGGTTATTCAGCAACTCAAAAGCATGCCAAAGCTGAACGCAGGCGATTTCAAGATAGCGTACGCCTCTACCGCGATGCCGGTTCGCTACCTGGTTGAGCGAGGTCAATGGGCCGACGCTGTTGGCATCGTTCCCCCGACAGGAGCCCCGCCTCATGTTGTCGCAATTGCGGTTTGGGCTCGGGGCCTGGGACTCGCTCGGAGTGGACGCGCCGCCGAGGCGCGCACGGAAATTGATAAGTTGCGGCAGATCGAAGAGCAGCTTCGCACGTCAGGTAACAACTATTGGGCCACTCAGGTGGAGATTCTGACGCGCGAAGTCATGGCGTGGTCAGCTCAGACGGACAAGAAACCGGATGAAGCCGCAGCGTTGATGCGTGCGTCAGCCGATGAGGAGGATGCAATCGAGAAGCTTCCGGTGACGCCGGGGCCAATTGTTCCGGCCCGCGAACAGCTTGGCTACTTGCAACTGGAGCAGAATCACCCGGGTCTAGCGCTGAAGGAATTTGAGACGGCACTCGCAAATGCCCCCGGGCGACGCGGGGCAGTGCTGGGCGCGGCGCATGCTGCCGGACTCTCCGGCCAGAAGTAGACTTCATTACGGTGGTTCCGGGCGACTATTTCCAAGGATCGGCCTATGGCATATTCGTTTCGAGCCACGACAACTCCCGGATGACCGGCAACTCGGAAGCTGACCCATTACCTTTTCCCGTGCGTTCCGGAATCAGCAATCGCGTTTGAGACGCCCGGGCAACCAGCGCTTCAGCACCTGCTCGACCTCCTCATCGCTGGCAAACTCACCCCGATCGGCCTCCGCTATACCCTTCTCGATTTGCTCGATCTGCCACCGTTCCAACTCCTCGAAATCGGAGCTTGTTTTCCTTGACTGAGGCATATTACGCGGCCCCGAAACGTACCGATACGAGTTTCGACACGCCGGGCTCCTGCATGGTTACGCCGTAGAGCACTGGCGCAATGCTCATCGTCCGCTTGCTGTGCGTGATCAGGATGAACTGGGTCCGCACGCTCAACTCGCTCACCAGCTCGGTGAAGCGCGCGATGTTGGCTTCGTCGAGCGGAGCATCGACTTCGTCGAGAATGCAGAACGGACTGGGTGTGTACTGGAAGATTCCGACCAGCAGTGCGAGTGCAGTGAGCGCCTTTTCGCCGCCGGAGAGCAGAAGCACATTCTGCAGTTTCTTTCCGGGAGGCGATGCCACCACGTCAATGCCGCTCTCCGCGCTGTTTTCCAAGTCGGTCAGCCGCATGAAGCCGTGTCCGCCTCCGAACAGCTTGCGGAATGTGGCCTGGAAGTTCTCGTTAATCCGATTGAACGCTTCTTCAAATTTCTGCCGCGAGACTTGATCGATTTCGCGAATGGTGGCCGCGGTGTTTTCGATGGCATCGAGCAGGTCTTTGCGCTGCGTTCCGAGGAACTGGTGGCGCTCCGCCGTTTCCTTGTACTCTTCCAGAGCCATCATGTTGACCGGGCCCATGGCGTCGAGGCGGGCGCGCATTTCACGGTGGGCCTGATCTTCGGTCGCAAGTTCATCTGAAGTAATCAGCGGAATCGTCGTGTCGGCCATCAGGACCGAACGTTCCATGCCAAGTTCGTTCAGGCAGGTGTCGGCGAGGTGTTGCAGGTCGGATTGCAGCTTGGCAGCCGTGGCCGAGAGCTCACCCCGGCGGTCGCGCGCGAGATCGAGTTGCTGACGCGTGTTGCGCAGAAGCTCTTCGATTTCGGTTAATCGCGCCCGCACTTGCTCAGACTCGAGCTGCAGCAAGCCTTCGCGCGCTTCTCCGGCATTGCGCTCGGCTTCGAACTGCAGGAATTGTTCGGCTAGTTGCACGTTCTCGTTTTGCCGTTGCGCGATTTCGGCGCTCGCCGATTCCATTTGGATTTGCAAAGCGCCCGCCCGCTCCCGCATCTCGGCGACAAGCGTCTCGATGCGCTGAAGCAGTGTCGTCGCCGAACGGTGGCGCTCTTCGAGAGTGGCCGCGCGAGCGGCCCGCTGCGATGTGGTTTCAGCGGCAGCGTCCCGCTGGCTGCGCAGAGCGGCGAGGCGGTCCTGCCCGGCTGCCAGCAGCGTTTCGAATTGAGTGCGCGCTTCCTCGATCGTGGTCAGCTCCGCTTGCCGCGATGCGATCAAGCTTTCCTGCTCCTGGCGTTCGGCCGCGAGCCTTTGCAGTTCGTGTTCGCTGATTGCAAGCCGTTCGCGCACCCGCGTCATTTCGCCTTCCAATTGCTTGAGCAAATGTCCTGAGGTCATCGCCTGCTTCTCGGCTTCGCGCTTTTCCTCTTCCAGGCGATCGAGCAGGGCGGTGTGCTCCTTGATCTCGCGCCCCAAAGTGAGCGCGAGCATTTCCTTTTCGCGCAGAGCTCGCTCCAATTCTTCGAGCAGGCGCAACACATCGCGCAACTCGCGCTTCATGGAAAGCGGTCCCTCACTGCGCTGCTTGCCTCCGGTGACGGTCACATTGTGGAAGCATTCGCCGGTCTGGGAGAGGAAGAACGCGTCGGGGCTGGAGAGCGCGAGCTCGCGCGCCACCGCGGGATCGGGCACGATGTAGCCGTTTCCCAGCTTCGGGAGGATCACTTCGAGCGACTTGCCGAATCCATTCAGCACGCGAATCGAGTTCTTGAGCGGGAGCACCGTGTCGTTGAGCGGAGAGTAGTGTTGGCTTTCATCCGCGAGAAACGAGAACTTGGCTTGCGAGTCCTCCGGATGCACGAGGAATGTGGCGCGCCCGTTGACGTCGGAGCGCAGCAGGCGCAGACCTTCGTCGGCGGCGTCCCACGACTTGACCACGACGAAGTTCAGTTCGTCGCGCAGGAAGTCTTCTACGACGCGCTCATAGCGGGGTTCGACTTCGAGGAAATCGGCGAGCACACCGGCGGGAGTGTTGCCTCCCTGCATGGCGCCCGATTGAAAGAGCCGCCGCACCGACTCGGTGGAATAACCGTGCTCGGCGATGACCGCTTCGAGCGAGCCCCTCTTGCCGAGCGCCGTGGCGTATTCGGAGCGGATGGAGTCGAGGTGTTTTTTGGTTTCGTTCTCGGCAGAGCGCTTCGTTTCGAGGGTCTCACGCAGGCTCGCGATCCCTGTGGCCAGGCCGCTGGCTCGTTGCGAAACGCTTTCGAATTCCAGAGCAATCTGACCGCGTTGTCCGCCGAAGGTTTCCGATTGCGACGAGGCGGTTGCAATCTCGGCGCGCAGACGCTGCTCCTCGCGGCCTATGCCCGCCAGCCGTTCCTGGGACTGCGTGAGCTGATTGCGGAGGTTGGAAGCTCCGCCGACTGCCTCAAGAATCGCAGCGCGATGCGATTCCTGCTCCTGTTCGAGTATCGCCAGGTTTGTGGCTGCGCAGGCCGTTTCCTGCTGGCTGAGCGCAAGCTCCTGCTGGGCTGCCGCGAGATCGGCAGCCGCTGAGTCGAGCAACTGCTGGTGACCATCGCGTTCTTCCTCAAGCGCCGTGAGCCGATTCTGGGCCTGCGCCAGCTCCGCTTCCGCGGACGCAGTGCGAACGATCAGTTCCGCGCAGCGCTGTTCGTTGGTGCGGATGCGCGCCTTGCCGCGATCGCCTTCGATCGCGATCTGGTTGAGACGGTCGCGATTTTGCCGGGTTTCGGTCTCAATCGCGTATCCGCGCTGCGTGCGCTCGGAGTGGTCTTTTTCCGATTCGTGGACGCTCTCGGTCTGCTGGCGAATTTCCTCGCCCAATTGATGGATCTGGATATCGAGGGTCACGCTTTCCTGGTCCATCTGGCTGAACTTGCTGGCGAGCACAACCCGCAGCTTGGCGCGCATCTCGTCGCGCAGCCTGGCATAGCGCTCGGCTTTGCTGGCCTGGCGCTTGAGCGAGTTCATCTGCCGCGTGACCTCTTCGAAGATGTCGTTCACGCGGTTCAGATTCTGTTTGGCGTCTTCGAGACGCGCCTCCGCAAGACGCTTCCTGGTCTTGAATTTCGTGATGCCAGCCGCCTCTTCAATGATGGCGCGGCGGTCCGTCGGACGGCTGCTCAGAATCTGACCGATGCGCCCCTGCTCGATGAGCGCGTACGACTCCGGCCCCAGACCGGTTCCCATGAACAGTTCCTGGATGTCGCGCAACCGGCATAGTTTTCCATTCAGCAGGTATTCGCTATCGCCGCTGCGGAATAACCGGCGCGTCACCAAAATCTCTCCGGCGTGGTTATGCTGCTGGTTGAATTTGCGACGGCGGATTTTCAGAACCACCTGCGGGCCTGCCACTGCCACCGCAGCGTCAATAGTCGACGCTTCACTGGTCGCGACTCCTTGCGCTTCGGCCGCGGCTTCGCCTTCCACTTCTTCAGTCTTGCCCGGCTGTGCTTCCTCGACGGCGCGTGCAGTTTCTGCGGCGGCCTGGGCACGGATCTCGGCTTCATCCCAGTTTTCTTCGCAGTTCATTCCCGCCGAAGGAAGCTCGTCTTGAATCTCGATCTCGGTGGGCGCGTTCGTATCCGGTCCACCATAAATTTCGGGGTCGATCAAAGTCAGGGACACTTCCGCCATACCGGTGGGGTTGCGGTCGCGCGTGCCAGAGAAAATCACGTCTTCCATGCGCGAGCCGCGCAGCGACTTGGCCGACTGCTCACCGAGCACCCAGGAGATCGCGTCGGCGATGTTCGACTTTCCGCAGCCGTTCGGGCCGATGATGGCGGCGATGCCATCGCCATGGAATTTCAGTTCGGTGCGATCGCAGAAGGACTTGAATCCCAGAATTTGCAGCTTCTTAAGTTTGAGCAAAGTGACTCCTTCGTGGGCGGACACTGTGGTCCGCGGACTCGGTTTGCGCTGGCTGGAGTGCGCTGCCAATTGCGGGGATCCGGAGGTTAACTTCCGCTGTCAACTTTCGAGGTTAACTTCCAGCTGTTAACTCACAAGGTTCCTCGCTGGTCGTATCGTGTGATGCCGTCCCCATGAATCAGGAACGTCACCATGCTTTTGACCAACTCTAACGGCGAATACAGGGACGGGTCAAGTAATAAAACACCACATATTGTGGTACTCGTCCAAACACCGCCTTTAGTTGCACACACACCGCAGCTATTACGCGCAAATTGCTAGTGAGGAATAAGGAAGGCGGGAGACCGCGAGAGCATAGATACTGTACCGCCGGACAGACGGAGATTCAAGGGCGGGGTAGTGCCTTTCTGCCGGAAAGCTTGGGAACACGGCAGCGAATCCAGATTTGCGTCGGCCGCCGGCAGCTGGCCGAGCTGCGCTCGGCTTGGACGGGCGAGGCGCCCGTCCCCACACAAACAAAACAATTTATTTCTTGCGCTCGACGAGGTAGTGAGCAAGGTCTTTTAGAGTCGACGCAGCTGCGCCGTATTCGTTGAGTTGCGCGCATGCCTGATCGACCAGGGCATCGGCCTTGCGGATCGATTCTTCGATTCCGAATAACGCCGGATACGTTGCCTTCTCCGCCGCCTTGTCTTTGCCCGCGGTTTTCCCCAGTTGTTCGGAAGTTTGGGTCAGGTCGAGCACATCGTCCACGATCTGGAACGCCAAGCCGATCGACTGCCCGTAGGTCCGGAGGCGGTCGATGTCGGCAGAAGTTGCCCCAGCGTATATTCCTCCGCTAACCACGCTGGCCGTGATGAGCGCTGCGGTCTTTGAACGGTGGATGTATTCGAGGGTAGTGAGGTCGGGCTTCTTGTGCTCGGCTTCAAGGTCAACCACTTGGCCGCCGATCATGCCGTCGACGCTGCCGGTGGCGTGGGCGATTTCCCGGATGATGGCAACGCGCGCCTCGGCTGGGCAACTGATCTGCGCCAACACTTCATAGGCCTGCGTCTGCAGGGCGTCTCCGGCCAGGATGGCGATTGCTTCGCCGAAGGCTTTGTGGCAGGTGGGACGCCCGCGGCGGAGGTCGTCGTTATCGAGCGCGGGCAGATCGTCGTGGATCAGGGAATACGTGTGGAGCATTTCGAGCGCCGCGCCCACCTGCTCGATGCCCGCGGGCAGCAAACCGGCAGGCGGTGCGGTTCGCGAACTAGTTTGCGAACTGGCGACCGAGGCCGTTCCGATCATGCGCCCCGCTTCCATGCAGAGGATTGGCCGCAGGCGCTTTCCGCCGGCAAACACGCTGTGCCGCATGGCTTGATGGATGGAGGTTGGATGCTGGGTAGCCGGCGGCAAGAGTCGCTCGAGCGCGGCGTCGGCGGCTTCGCGTCCCTGCTCCAGAACTTGTTTCAGCATGGCATCGCAGTATAACAAGCGGGCCTCGCGGAAATGAAAAGGGACGCCCAGGAGCGTCCCTTCTCAAACAAGTTTCCCAAAGAAACTCTTCACCGAAAAAACAAAGGATCAGGCGGCCACATTACGCGTGCGCCTGTGCAACAACGAGCGCAACACGTCATCGTTGCGCGGCTCACATATGTCGGACGCGCCCAGACTCATTGCCTCGGCCCACAGTTTGTCGTCCGCCAGCCTGTGGGTACCGACGATGCAAAGACCAGGGAACTCATGATGCAAACGCTTGACTTCGTCCGGCCCCGAAGTTTCCAGATCCAGCACCAGCGCCGTGGCGCGATGAAGGGCAACCGCGGGACCGACCTCTTCGTAGGTGCGGGCCAAATAAACA
>Ga0116220_10001028_pt1 | contig 11130 bp, 14 predicted proteins | sample Sb_taG_10_FD_88967 | JGI IMG/M metagenome (GOLD analysis project Ga0116220, IMG submission 88967) | Peat soil microbial communities from Weissenstadt, Germany - Sb_50d_7_NC metaG | ecosystem: Environmental > Terrestrial > Soil > Wetlands > Peat | place: Germany: Weissenstadt | collected 2010-09-21
CGAGCGCAAAGCGCAGGGTGCTCGTCGACATCGTCGATTGACCCGCGTCGATCGCTTCAGATAGGAGGATCCAGACGGCCGTGAACCCCAAAGGCCCGGCTTCCGAGGATCGGCTGCATGCGGGCCGAGTCGGCCGCGCGCACGGTCTCGACGGCAGCTTCTATGTCACCGGTGCGCGCTCGCGCCTGCTCGAGCTCGGCACGGATGTGACGATCGCAGGAAGGACCGCGGCGATCGTGCGCCGCGCCGGGACCGAGGAGCGTCCGATTGTGCGTTTGCACGGCGTGGAGGACCGGACCGGCGCGCAGGAGCTGCGCGGCCAGACGCTGGAAGTGGCCGCGGCGGACGCGCCCGACCTCGCTGGGGGCGAATGGTGGGCACACGAGCTGGAGGGCTGCCGCGTCCTCGACGGCGCGCGCTGCGTGGGGACGGTCATCCGGATGATCGAGCTGCCCTCATGTGAGGCGCTCGAGGTGCGACTCGAACCCTCTGACAGCGACATCTTTGACATTGATCCGACGGACCATTCCGATACCGACCGTACAGATAGCGACTCTTCCGACGCCAATCCCTCCAACACCGACATCGAGTCGCTGCTCGTGCCGATGGTCAAAGACGCGATCCGCCGTGTGGACGTCGCGGCGGGTGTGATCGACGTGAACATGGACTTCATCGAGGACTGAGCGGCCGTGGAGATAGACATATTCACGCTTTTTCCCGACTGGTTTGAGTGGCTGGCCGAGCAGCGCCATGTGCGCAACGCGCTCGCGGCGGGCACGCGCATCGAGTGCGTGAACTTCCGCGAGCACACACCGCTCGGTGCGGGTCAGGTCGACGACACGCCGTTCGGCGGTGGCGCGGGGATGGTGCTGCGCGTGGACGTGCTCGACAGCGCGCTGCGCGCCCACTACGGCGTGGATCCGGTGCGGCTGCGCGAGGATCGCCGGGTGATCGCGCTCACCCCGGCAGGACGGCCGCTCGACGACGAGCTCGTGTGCGAGCTGGCGGCGGAGCCTGCGCTGACGCTGCTGTGCGGGCGCTACGAGGGCTTTGACGAGCGCATCATCGAGCACTTCGCGACCGAGCAGGTCTCGATTGGTCGTTATGTGCTGTCCGGCGGCGAGCTGGCGGCGATGGTCGTGTGCGACACCGTGCTGCGCAAGCTGCCGGGCGCCCTCGGGCACGAGAAGTCGGCGATCGAGGAGTCCTTCAGCCCGGCCCTGGAGGGCCGGCCCGAGTACCCCCACTACACGCGCCCGGCCGAGTACCGTGGCTGGCGCGTCCCCGAGGTGCTGCTGTCCGGTCATCACGAGCGCATCGCGCGGTGGCGGCGTGAGCGCAGCCACGAGCGTGGTAGCCCCGGCGCGCCGGGCGCCGAGCGTGATGGGGAGGAGGATTAGTCCGGCGGATGAGTCACTCGCTGAGTGCCGCACGGTGAGAAGGTGTCCGCCCGGGAGGGTGTCCGCCCGGTGAGGCGGGAGCGATCGGTCGTCCGCTACCATTGCAGACCGCGCCGGCTGCCCATCCCGTCCCTGGATCATGTGGGCGGTCGTTCGGGCGCGCCTCTCCCATCACGTTCATCATGAGCAGCGTCATCGAAACCATCGAGCGCGCACAGTTGCGCCGCGTCCCCTCCTTCGCGCCGGGCGACCGCGTGAAGGTCCACTTCCAGGTGATCGAGGGCTCGCGCCGGCGCGTGCAGGTGTTCGAGGGTGTCGTCATCAAGCGCCAGGGCCACGGCGCGCGCGAGACGTTCACGGTGCGCAAGCAGTCGTTCGGCGTTGGCGTGGAGCGTATGTTCCCGGTGCACTCCCCGAAGATCGAGCGCATCGAGCTGGCCGCCCGCGGCGATGTGCGGCGCGCAAAGCTCTACTACCTGCGCGACCGCATCGGCAAGCGCGCCCGCGTCCGTGAGCGCCGCTACACCGGCCCGGAGGAGGCGATCGAGCCCGGCCTGATGCACGAGCCCGTGGGAGCGACCGACGCCGAGGGCATGACCGCCGAGGAGACGCTCGCGGAGGGCGTGCAGGCCGCACAGGACGGGGGCGGTGCGGGCGGAAAGGGAGAGGGAGAGAGCGCGGGGACGGACGTAGACACAGCAGAGGCGCAGGCGCCCACGGGGGGCGACGGTTCACCGCCCGACGGCGAGCAGGCGGCCGCCGGGACAGACGAGCCCGAGCAGGCTGATGCGTCTGCGGAGGATGCTACGTTTGCAGAGACGCAGGCGCCTGCAGAGGCCGACTCATCCGCGGAGTCCGAGGCGTCCCCGGGAGCCGAGCCTGAGACGTCCGGCGCCGATTCTTCGTCCCCCGATGCCGGCGATGCGCAGGGAGGCGAGCTTGCCGGCGACAAGCCGGCGTGAGCCCCGTCGAGAAACGCTCCAAATCGACGACGGGCTCGATCGTCGAGCTGGTCGTGATCATCGCCGTCGCGCTCGGTCTCGCGCTCGGAATCCAGGCGTGGATCATCAAGCCCTATCGCATTCCCAGTGGCTCCATGGAACCGACGCTCTCGGTGGGCCAGCGTGTGCTCGTCGATCGCATCGGCACCCATTTCGGCAAGCCGCACGTCGGCCAGATCACCGTCTTCCATCCACCTGAAGGCGCTCAACAGGAGCAGTGCGGGCCTGTCCCGCACACCGTCAAACTGGGCGGTGAGGCCTGCTCGGAACCGGTGCCGAAGGAGGCGAGCGTGAACTTCATCAAGCGCATCGTCGGCGGCCCGGGCGATGAAATCTACATCAAGGAAGGCCACGTCTATCGCAAGGCGGCCGGCGCCAGCGGGTTCGTCCGTGAGCAGGACTCGTACATCCGCGAATGCGGTGCGAGCCCGGAGTGCAACTTTCTGGCCCCGATCAAGATTCCGGCCGATCACTGGTTCATGATGGGGGACAACCGTGGCGAATCCGACGACAGCAGGTTCTGGGGGCCCGTCCCCACAGGGTGGATCATCGGAGAGGCGTTCGCCACCTATTGGCCCCCCGACCGCATCGGACTCTTCTAGAAGTCCCACCCCCCCGGTCCTCGCCGCCACCGCAGAGACACAATCCCAAGCGAAGGCTTCGGGAAGCTCCGCTCGCGCCCGGCGCCGGCGCGCACGGGCGCGCCGCACAAGTGGACGGCGGCTGTTCGGGTTCGATCGGCGTCTCGGCGTCCCCCTGGTTGCGGGCGCGGACGAGGCGGGCCGGGGCTGTCTGGCCGGACCGCTCGTCGCCGCGGGAGTGCTGTTCGACTACGAGGCGCTGAGCACCCGCGAGCTGCGCTCGCTGAGCGCGCTGAACGACTCCAAGCAGCACACTCCGCAGGCGCGCGAGGAGCTGTATCCGCTGGTGCTGCGCTGCGCGGCCCGTGTCGCGGTCATCTCCCGTTGCGTCGGCGGGATCGACGAGCGCGGCCTGCACAACACGAACCTCGCGGCGTTGCGCGACGCATTGCGCGGGGTCACAGCCGGCGTTCAGGATGAGGTCCTCTGTCTCGTGGACGGCTTCTCGGTGCCCGAGTTCGAGCGTCCCCAACGCGCGATCGTGGACGGCGACGCCACCAGTGCCGCGATCGCCGCCGCGTCGATCGTCGCGAAGGTCACCCGCGACCGCTATATGCGCCACGCCGACACCCAACACCCCGGCTGGGGATTTGCCGAGCACGTTGGCTACTCCACCCCCGTTCACCGTGACGCGATCGCCCGTCAGGGCGTTTCGCCCCTGCATCGGATGTCGTTCCAGTCGCTGGCCTACCAGCAGCTGGCTCTGTAACTGCCCCCTGTCGCCGGCCCTCACCACGCCCCCTCTATATGATCCAGCCGCAGTAGCCGGTTCTGACTGTCGATGGTTACGCCGATTGCGTCGAAGCGGATCGTGTGGGCAGTGGGGCGGATGTGCTTCTCGTCGATCAGCCAGGCGGTGGCGAGCTTGCGTAGGCGGATGCGCTGGCGGGGGCGCAGCCAGTGCAGGGGCTGCTGGTCGGGCCGGAGTGGACGTGCGCGGGCGTCCACGCGCAGGGTCTTGATCTCGGCGAACACGAGCGTGCGGCCATCGAAGGCGATCAGGTCGATCTCGCCGTAGCGGGTGCGCTCGTTGCGCCCGAGCGGGACGAATCCCAGGCGGTCGAAGTGGGCCGCGGCCAGCTCCTCGCCGCGCCGGCCGAGCGCGCGGCGCGGATCGACGCGCTTTGGTTTCTCGTCCGCGGTGTCTGAGCCCGACGGGGAAGTGTTCGTCATGCGCATGTCAATCACGCTAGGTCGACATGTGTGACTTAAGGCGCGCATATGTGACGATTTGCTGTCCCAACCGTGACAAGTTTGTGGCCCGGGCTCGACCATGACAAGTGTGTCGTGCCGAGCTCCCTGGTCACCCTGGCCGAACCCTACGGACGCGGGCGGGCCCGCTCACGTAGCCTCCCGTCGCATGACCGACACTTCCGACGATCAATCCGCCGCTTCGCGGACAGGTGGGCGGGTGGGTGGGCGGGCACCCGAGTCACCGTCCGGCGAGGCTCCCGCCGCGGATCGTTCTTCTGCCGGCGGGCCGGGGTCGATAGACGGCGTCAGCGGGTTCATGGGGATGCGCTGGGACGATCCGCAGACCGTTCGCCTACGGATAAGACCCGAGCTGATCAACGCGGGCGGGCTGCTCTCCGGAGTGGTGACGTATGCGCTGGTCGACTACTGCATGGGCTCGACGCTGTGGGCGCAGACGACCGCGGAGGAGCGGATCGCGACGATCAGCATCTCGATCAACTACATCCAGACCGCGACCGAGGGCGAGATCGTGTGCTCGACCACGTTCGACCGGCGCAACCGCACGACCGCGGTGATGCGCAGCGAGGTGCGTGCCGAGGATGGCCGTCTGCTGGTGACGGCGATCGGCAGCTATACGATCTTCCCGCGCCGCCATCGCGGCTCGTAGCGCCGATGAGCAGAACCCCCGTCGCCCTGACGATCGCCGGCTCGGACTCCGGAGGCGGGGCGGGAATCCAAGCCGATCTGAAGGCGTTCGCGCGCTGCGGGGTGCATGGGACGAGCGCGATCACCGCGATCACGGCGCAGAACACGCTCGGCGTGCAGGCGATCCATCACGTGCCGCCGGAGATCGTGCTCGCGCAGGTGCGGGCGGTCGTGCGCGACATCGGTGTGGACGCGGTCAAGGTGGGGATGCTCGGCAGCGCGGACGTAACGCTCGCGGTGGCGCGCGCGCTGAAGGAGCTGCCTACGGGCACGCCGGTGGTCGTCGACCCGGTGATGGTCGCGGAGTCGGGCGCGCGCCTGCTCGACCAGGACGCGCAGGGAGCGCTTGTCGCGGAGATAGTGCCGCGCGCGAGCGTGCTGACCCCGAACCTGCCGGAGGCGCGGGTGCTGGCGGGGGGCCAGGCGACTGATGGAGACTCCTCGGAGGATGAGGCGCGGGAGCTGGCGCGGGTGGTGCTCGCGCTCGGGCCGCGTGCGGTTGTGCTCACCGGGGGCCATCGCGCGCGCGCGGTGGACTTGTTCGTCGACTCCGCCGCGGGTGATGGGCGCTCAGGGACGATCGAGATCCCCGGTGAGCGTTATCCCGACGGTGCCGCGCACGGCTCGGGGTGCACGCACTCCTCGGTGCTCGCGGCGCGGCTCGCGCTGGGCGACACGCCACTGGAGGCGGCCAGGGTCGCCCGCGCGCTGGCGGGGGAGGCCGTTGCGCACGGGCTGCGTGACATCGGCGCGGGCGCCGGTCCGGTCGATGTGCTCGGGCTTGCGCGAATGCGCGCCAGCTGAAATCGAAACCCTGCGAGCGTGACATAATCGAGGAGCGATGAAGCTGCTGCGGATGAAGCCCGGTCATGGCGAGATCGTGCTCGTGGAGGGGGACGTGGAGGTCGCTGAGGAGGAGCGGGCGCTGATCGAGGCGTTCAGGCGGGAGCTGGACGCGGGGATGTGGGCGGCCGTGCCGACGCGGAGAACCGACGGACGCCGCGAGGCGGAGCTGGTGAAGAGCTTCGCCGAAGTGCCGCGCGACGCGGAGCGCGTGATCTTCTTCCCGCGCGCGGCCGGCGGTGCGCCCGGTACGGCGCTGTAGGCAAGCATGCTGCTCGGACTGGCCACCGCGGCGCTCGTGTTGAGCGCGCTCGTGTGGGTGCTGGCCTGGCCGTCGCTGCGTGCGAGGCTCCTACACGCCCGCTCCCACGCGCGTGCGTGGCGGGCCGAGCTCGCTCACGGCCCGGCTGGCGGTGGCGAGCTGGACTACGACCCGGGCCGGGAGCGTCGTGCCGAGCGACGGGCGCGCGCGCTGCTGCGTTCGTGTGTGAACGAGCGGGAGTGGGCGATGTATCGCGATCTGGGGTTCCTGCGCGTGTTCGGCCGCTCGGGCGTCAGGTACGCGTACCTGGTCTACCCGCACAAGCCGATCGTCGCCTACGTGCCGCGGACGGGGGCGCTGCTGAGCGAGTATTGCGTCGCGTTTCCCGACCACTCGCGGCCGTACGGGAGCGCGCGGCTGCCGGATTCCGACGACGTGCTGGCGAAGTGGATGGCGCTGACCGCGGATGAGCGCGGGCTGATCGCCGACGCGAACATGCACCTGCCGGGCAGACAGGTCGATCCGCGGCGGGTCAGACGTGACCTGGCTAGGCTCGCGGACTGGGAGCGCGAGCGCGAAGGCGCCCCCGCTGACACGCGCGCCCGGCAGGACGGGCTGGGTAAGTGGGATCCCGATAACGTGCGCGCTGCGTGAGCGATCCCACCGCGTTCGATGTCAAGCACCGCAGCCGCGCCCTGACCGAGGGGCCCGAGCGAGCGGCTGCGCGCGCGTACCTGCACGGGATTGGCTACAGCGCGGAGGATCTGGCCAAGCCAATCGTGGGTGTGGCGCACTCGTGGATCGAGACGATGCCTTGCAACTTCAACAACAGGGTGCTGGCGGCGAAGGTCAAGGAGGGGGTGCGCGCGGCGGGGGGAACGCCGATGGAGCTGAACACGATCGCGATCTCTGACGGGATCACGATGGGGACGTCGGGGATGCGCGCATCGCTTGTGTCTAGAGAGCTGATCGCCGATTCGATCGAGCTGGTCGCGAGCGCGCACCTGTTCGACGCGCTCGTGACGATCAGCGGCTGCGACAAGACGATCCCCGGGACCGTGATGGCGCTCGCGCGGCTGGACGTACCGGGGCTGATGCTGTACGGGGGGTCGATCAGGCCGGGCAGGTACAAGGGGCAGGATGTGACGATCCAGCAGGTGTTCGAGGCGGTCGGAGAGTACGCTGCTGGAAAGATCACAGAGCAGGAGCTGCACGCCCTGGAGGAGGCCGCCTCGCCGGGCGCGGGGGCGTGCGGGGGGCAGTTCACGGCGAACACGATGGCGATGGCGTTCGAGGCGCTGGGGATCTCACCCGCGGGCTCGGCGATGGTGCCGGCGGAGGACGGGCGCAAGCTCGAGGTGGCCAAGGAATGCGGGGAACTGGTGATGGACGTGCTGCGCGCGGGACGGCTTCCGAGCGATGTGATCACCAAGCGGGCCCTCGAAAATGCGATCGCGGCTGTCGCGACGAGCGGGGGCTCGACCAATGGTGTGCTGCACCTGCTGGCCGTGGCGCGCGAAATGGGCGTCCCACTGGAGATCGACGAGTTCGACACGATCTCAGAGCGCACGCCGTTGCTGTGCGACCTGCAGCCGGGGGGGAAGTATGTGGCGAGCGACCTGTACGAGGCGGGTGGGGTGCCGCTCGTGCTAAAGCGGCTGCTGGACGCAAAGGTGTTGCACGGCGACGCGGTGACGGTGACGGGCAGGACGATCGGCGAGCACGCGGCCGGCGCGAAGGAGACAGCGGGCCAGAAGGTGGTCAGGCCGCTGAGCGATCCGCTGAAGCCGACGGGCGGGTTTGCGATATTGCGCGGGAACGTTGCGCCCGACGGGTGCGTGGTCAAGCTCGCCGGACATGAGCGCCGCAGGCACACCGGCCCGGCACGAGTGTTCGACGGCGAGGAGACGGCGATGGCGGCCGTGCTCGCCAAAGAGGTCCAGGCGGGAGACGTGGTGGTCATCCGCGGCGAGGGCCCGGCGGGAGGACCGGGGATGCGCGAGATGCTGTCGGTGACCGCGGCCATCGTGGGCGAGGGGCTGGGGGAGACCGTGGCGCTGATAACCGACGGGCGGTTCTCCGGCGCGACACACGGGTTCATGGCGGCGCACATCGCCCCGGAGGCCGTGAGGGGCGGTCCGATCGGTGCGCTGGAAGACGGGGATGAGCTGACGATCGATGTGGATGAGCGCCGCATCGACGTGAAGCTCACAGACGAGGAGATCGACAAGCGCACGAGCGCCTACGAGCAACCCCCGCGCGCGGACGAGCACGTGGACGTGGCGATCCAGAAGTACGCGAAGCTCGTCGGCTCCGCCGCCGAGGGTGCGATTACGCGCTAAGAACGCCTCAGAACCGCGCCGACGCAGCGGACGTGGTTATGATCCGGCTCGGCTGGCCGCGAGGGCTCGCCTTGAACCTGGGGGAAGAGGATCGTGTTCAAACTGATCGTGGTCGGGACCGACGGCTCCGACACCGCCACCCAGGCGGTGCGCCAGGCGGTCGATATGGCCGGCGCCGTGGGTGCGACACTGGAGCTGGTGAGCGCGTATGCACCCGTTCCCGAGCAGCGCCTGCGCACGGAGAGACGGGACGCGCCGGAGGACGTGCAGTGGGCGATCAACCCTCGCGAGGACGTCGAGGCGTCGCTGTCCGCCGCGGCTGACATCGCACGCGCGGCGGGGGTGAGCGTCAACACGCACGCGCGTCAGGGAGATCCCGCCGATGCGATCCTCGATGTCGCCGAGGAGCGCGAAGCCGACCTCGTGATCGTCGGCAACAAGGGGATGACGGGCGCCAAACGCTTTCTGCTGGGCTCGGTGCCGAACAAGGTCTCTCACCACGCGCCCTGCTCGGTGTTGATCGTCCGGACCAGCTGAGCGCCTACTCGCTCAGGAACTCCGTCAGCAGCGCGTTGAATGCGTCCGGGCGCTCGAGCATGGCCAGGTGAGCCGTGTCCTCGAAAACGACTTTGCGCGACTCGGGGATAAGCTCGGCGAATATGTCCGCGTCGCGCACCGAAACGGTCCGATCGCGGTCGCCCCAGGCGATCAGCGTCGGGCAGCCGATCTCGGGCAGACGGTCGCCTATGTAGTAGGAAGAAAGGGCCTCGAGCGCTGGGACGAACCCAGGCTTGCCCGCACCACGTATCAGCTCGGCCGCCATAGGGGCGGACAGCAGGGTGGGATGGCTGGCGAGCGTCGAGAGAGCAACGCCGCGCAGTCGTGGACGGCGGGCGATGAGGTCGGCGTTGGTAGCCGCCAGAGCGGTGCTGGCCATAAGGACCCGCTCCGAGCGATGCAGCGCCGGGAGATATATGCGATAGGCACGGGTGCTGATACCGGCCGGAGCAGCCAGCATCAGACGCTCAACGCGCCGGGGGGAGGCGATCGCGAGCTCCGTGACGACGCACCCGCCCGTCGAGTGGGCCACGATCGGGGCGGCATCGACTCCGAGGGTACTGAGCAGCACGTCAAGCAGGCGCGCGTAGCCGAGAATCGAGATCTTCTCGACTGGCATCGGAGAGCGCCCAAAGCCCGGGAGATCGAACGCGATCACGCGATGCTCGGCGGCGAGGACGGGCAGCTGCTCGAGCCAGTTTGGCCAGGATCCTATGAGGCCGTGTACGAACACCAGCGGTGGACCCTCACCGAGCTCGATCACATTTACCGGTCGACCCTCCACCATCACCCAGCGCTGGTGCTCGCGCCAGTCTATGTCCAGCCAAGGGGACCGTCCGGACGGGCCGTAAACATCCGGGCTGTGATGACCGTTGCGCGAGGCGGTCCGGACGGCGTTGCCGCTCGGCAGGGGCGCGGTGGGCATCATCTGCATAATCTACCGCGGCCGGGGGGCAACCAGACGATGAGAATCGCAATCGACATCGACTCAACGCTGCACCACTACTGGGACACGCTCTCGGAGATCGCCGTACGTCGCTTCGGGATCGAGCTCCCGTACGACGAGCAGTTCACGTGGGGCATCACGCGACTGAAGCCCGAGCAGCTTCAAATCTGCATCGAGGAGAGCCACAGCGAGGAGTGCATACTCGCCGGCACGCCCTACCCGGGCGCGGTCGAGACGGTGCGCCGCTGGCACGACTCGGGTGGGCATTACATCCACGTGACCAGCCATCGCGACGCTCGCTGCGCGAGTGCGACCGCGCGCTGGCTGTGGGAGATCGGGTTGCCGTTCGATGATCTGTGCTGTTCCTGGGACAAGGTTTCTCGCTGCGCGGAGCTCCAGATCGACGTGTTGATCGACGACAGCCCGCTGAACCTCCTCGCGGCCCTCGAACGCGGGATTGGCGCCGCCACGATCGTCCACCCGTGGAACGTGGAGGTGTGCGAAGAAGAGGACGTCATCGCCGCCGCCGACTGGCCAGAGCTCGCGCGGTCGCTGGAGCCGCTGCTGCTGAGCGGCGATTCGCGCTCCCCAGCCGGTGCGGGCACTGGGCAGGGCATGGGGGTCGCGGCGGCGAAGTAGGCCGGCATGAGTACTACCGCTGCGGCCGAGAGTGCGCGCGCGTGCATCCCCACGCGCGATGCGCGCGTGCGCGAATCCGAACCCGAACCAGTTTCAAGAGAACCCGAACCCGAGCCCGAATCCGTTCCAAAGGAGCAACAAGACGCCACGATCGTCCGCACGTGGCACGACGCGATTGGGCTCCTGCGAGACGAGCTGAGCCGCCGCGACGCGGCGCCGAGAACCGTGCGCGCCTACCGGGTCGATCTTGACCAGTTCGCTACCTGGGCGACCGCGCGGGGGCTGTCTGTAGCGGACGTTGGTCCCAAGGACGTGCGCGCCTACGTCGTGGCGCTGTCCGAGCGCGATCTCGCGCCGAGCACGAGCGCACGCAAGCTGGCGGCGCTGCGCGCCCTGTTCAGCAGCCAGCGCGAGCACGGGCTGATCGCGCAGAACCCGGCTGAGCTGGTGTCCACGCCCCGGCTCACGCGTGAGCTGCCAAAGGTGCTGAAAGTACGCGAGGCCGCCGCGCTGCTCGATGCGATCCCTGCGCGCGGGCCGCTGCAGTTGCGCGACCGGGCGATGTTCGAGCTCGCCTATGCCTGCGGGCTGCGCGCCGA
>Ga0116220_10001042_pt1 | contig 11101 bp, 10 predicted proteins | sample Sb_taG_10_FD_88967 | JGI IMG/M metagenome (GOLD analysis project Ga0116220, IMG submission 88967) | Peat soil microbial communities from Weissenstadt, Germany - Sb_50d_7_NC metaG | ecosystem: Environmental > Terrestrial > Soil > Wetlands > Peat | place: Germany: Weissenstadt | collected 2010-09-21
CCCGACGCGGATAGCCCTGGGTCCCATGACTCGCACTGGATCCACCTGCAAGCTACGGTGCCCCGGACCGAGTGTCAATGAGCCAATCGCCGGCCTGATGCCGAGGTCGCTCCCGATGCAACTCGATTACTGAGTCGCTCGGTGCAATGAAGGAGCATCTCGCATCTGCAGCACGAAGAGGAACAGCATCCGACGCCCGCCCGCTCTCTTGACCCCGAATGAAGAAGGTTATATCCGTGGGGCCGCCCATACGTAGGACTTCCCAGGAGCCTTGCCGGCCCTACGGATATAATCCCCTTGAACTAAACCGTTTCGCGGTGGACAAGAAAGAATGACGGCGCGGGCCTGCCCGTCTGGCTCCTCCATCTCGATTGCCCCTCCTACGTTCCACTGTCCCTGCCTATTTCTCCAATCCGCTCCGGCACCCGCCTCGCTGGACCCCATTGGCCTCTTCTTTGCTCCTTTGCGGCGCGATGAGAGGGGTTCTCTCACGTCTCGTTCCCCACTCACTCGCGAAGGAGCCTGCTATGAGACCGTTGAGGCCTTGCCAAACTACCCTAGCCTGGATTCCCATGCAGGGGAAACTGACTAACAAATGGCCTTGCACTGATTCACGATTTCCTAGAAAATCTCCTGTTTCTGTTTCCTCGATTGGCCTTGTCCCAACGACATCTTCCTGGTAGGCGATGCTCACCAGCGAATCTACGGACCCAAAGTCGTGCTTTCCCGTTGCGGCATCTCGATCCAGGGCCGGTCTTCTCGCTTGAAGATCAACTATCGAACGACAGAGCAGATCCGAGCCTGGGCCATGCCGCTCTTGCAGGGAGTCGAAGCGGACGACCTCGACTGCCAGCGGGATGATGAAAGGGGCTATCGGTCGCTCCTCTCTGGCCCCGAGCCTGAGGCCCGCCATTTCAGTAACCGCACCGAAGAACGCGACTTCCTCGCGACGACGATTCGCAACCTCGTCAAGGAACGAAAGCCCAAGGAGATCTGCCTGGTCGCCCGGACGAACTCCCTTATCCGAGACGAATACGGGCCGTTGGTCAAGAATCTCGGCATCCATCACCAGATCCTCGAACGAGGCCGGGAGAAGCCAGACAGTGGCATCCGATTGGCGACCATGCACCGTGTCAAGGGTTTGGAGTTCCCGGTCATGCTACTGGCCGGGATCAACGCCCAGACCATGCCATTGCGTGTGGCATCCCTCGCTGACGACCCAGCAGCCTTGGCAGACCACGAAGAGCGGGAGCGGTCGCTGTTGTTCGTGGCAGCGACAAGGGCCAGAGACAGGCTGATCGTCACGGGATGGGGATCCCCAAGCTCCTTCTTGCGAGAGAGTCCTGAGTGAGGGCAACGTGAGGAGAGCGAGTAACTCACGCCGACTGGAGGTGAGAATGCCTGGGCCGTCCTTGTGATCAGGTAGATACAGCAAGGGACCTCGAGATCGATGGAGGGCTGCGAGACGGCGAGGACGATTATGAGCAGCGGTTGCGAGCGCTCCGATCCCAGACAGTGTCAGGTCCGCCCACCGGGGGTTGCTGATGCTCGACGACCTCGACACCAATATCGTCATCTATGCCGTGGAAGAACGGCCAGCTTTGCAGCTTGGAAATCGACCGGAGCGAGCTTTCCGCACCCACCAACAGAAAATGGAGTTTTCGGCTGGCTACGGACTGCCTCTCACGCCATGTGCGTGAACCGCTGATGAAGAGCCCTCAACGGCCCTTCATCGCCTTTGTCGGACGCCCGGATTGCCCTGAGATCCGGCCTACTCGGTGATCGCCCGCGCCACCACTGTGTGAGATCAGCATACAGGCACCATAGCGCATGAGGGAGATATCCTTGGTCACCGCCTGACGGAAAACCCGGAAGCTCGGCAAGCAATGGGTTTTCAACGTCCCTCGTGTTCCCGCATAATGGCGTGAGGGTGGCGCATCAACCGATCAAGAACGGGAATCGGCATGACCACTACGACGTTTCTGGGACATGGCGTTTACAGCTTCGCGGAGGCGGCAAAGCTGAGCAGGCTAAGGCCGGCCAGGGTCCGGGAGTGGTTCTGCAGCCCGCTGTCCGAGCGATCGAGTACCTCTGTTTCGCGGGGATTATCGCGCGCTCGAAGGGCAACGATCCATCAGCTTTCTGGATCTCATCGAGCTGTTCATCGCCGGTCAGTTGCGCGATCATGGCGTTTCCCTCCAGTCCCTCAGACGGGTTCAGCGACAGCTCGAGAAAGACTTGAAAACTCGACACCCGTTCTGCCGGCGCGAAGTCCTCAGCGATGGCAAGCACGTCTTTACCCTGGGGCTGGATACCCAGGGGAAACACGAAATGGTCGAAGTCCTCACCCATCAGCGAGTCTTCTCGACGATCCTTCTCCCCTTCCTCAAGAGGATCAATTACGACGAGGTCACGAAACTCGCGAAGCGATGGCGCATCACGGACGAGATTGTCATCGACCCCCAAATCTGCCTCGGGAAACCGATCGTTGAACAGATCGGTGTGACGACGGCCGTGCTCGCCACGGCTTTCGTCGCCAATAGCCAAGACGCTGAACTTGTGGCGGATTGGTACGGAATCAGCCCAGCCCACGTTCTGGCCGCCGTAGAGTTCGAGAAGAACCTTGCGGGATGAGATTCTTTTTTGATCGAAATATGTCTGTTTATTTAGCCAGGATGATCGACGCCTTCGAGCGAGATCATACCATCAGACACCATGATGAGGACCCGCGATTCACACCCACGACGGCCGACACGGAGTGGATCAGCATTTTTGGGGGCGATGATCCTCCCTGGATCATTATCAGCGGAGACGGACGCATCCTGAGGAACAAATCAGAACTTGCTGCGCTGAGAGAGGCAAAGCTGACGTTCTTCTGCATGTCGAAGCAGTGGATGCACATGAGTAAGCACGAATACGCGTGGAAGCTGCTGAGGGTTTGGCCTGAAATCGTTGAGAATGCCAGGTTAGCCACCTCGCCGATGCTCTTCGAAGTCAGCGGGGGAAAATCGACCAAGGTGGATCTGATTCGGCTTCCATGAAGGGACAGTTGTGAGCATTTTGGAGAGTGAGCTCGAGTCATCCTCGGTTGTTGATCTGCCGTCAATCCGCGGTGAAGATGAGGTGAGCGAGCGGGCGCCTGTGACGCGAAGCCAGTGTTCCGTTCCCTGATTCCGGCGCGTTTGCCGGACGCTCTCATCCGCCGAAGGAGGAACTCATGAACGTCTTTGAGATGCCAGGTTCGTCGCGGCGTGAATTTCTGGGGAACACCGGACGGGCCGTTGCGGCGTCGGCCCTGGCGGGGGTGGCCATCCCGACGGTGCATGCCGGTGAGAACCATACGATCCAGATCGCCCTGGTTGGCTGCGGGGGGTCGCGGCACCGGCGCCGCGGCCAATGCGCTGGCCACGAAGAGCGGCCCGGTCAAGCTCGTGGCCATGGCCGATGTGTTCGAGCACCGGCTCAAGAGCAGCTACGAAACGCTGACGTCGATCGGGGGCGATGCCGGTAATGGGTCGCCGGATCGCGCTGTCGCGGGTTATGATCCCACCCAGGTCGATGTTCCGCCCGACCGGCGGTTTCCTCGGGTTCGACGCCTACAAGAAGGCCATGGACTGCCTCAGGCCTGGCGATGTCGTTCTCCTGACCACCCCCTGCGCGTTCCGCTGGGTCCATTTCGGCCACGCCATCGACAAGGGCATCAACGTCTTCATGGAGAAGCCGACGACCGTCGATGGACCAAGCACGCGGAAGATGCTGGCGCTGGCTGAACGGTCCGCCCGGAAGAACCTGAAAGTGGGCGTGGGCCTGATGTGCCGCCATTGCGACGCCCGCAAGGCACTCCTGGAGCGCCTGGGGAATGGTCAGATCGGCGAGATCACGTGCATAAAGACCTACCGGCTGGTCGGCCCCGCGGGATTCACCGGCCCGAAGCCGCCCGAGCTGAGCGAGTTGCTCTACCAGATCCAGAAATACCTGAGCTTCTTCTGGGCCAGCGGCGGCCTGGTGCACGACTACACGAGCCACAACATCGACGAATGCTGCTGGATGAAGGGCTCGTGGCCGGTACGCGCCATGGGCTTGGCCGGGCCGTACAACCGCAGCGACGACGTTGATCAGAACCTTGACCATTACTCGGTCGAATACACCTTCGCCGACGGTACCAACCTGTTCATGAACGCCCGCAATATCTCTGGCTGCCACGGTGAGTTTGCCAGCTACGCGCATGGCACGAAGGGTTCGGCGGTCATCTCCACCAACATGCATACGCCGGCCAAGTGCCGCATCTACAAGGGGCACAACTTCGTCAAGAGCGACCTGGTCTGGGCTTTCCCGCAGCCAGAGCCGAATCCCTACCAGCTCGAGTGGGATCACCTGATCGATGCCATCCGGCAGGACCGGCCGTTCAACGAGGCGAAGCGGGGCGCCGAGGCAAGCCTGGTCCAGATCATGGGCCGCATGGCCAGCCACACGGGCCAGGTCGTCACCTGGGACCAAGCTCTCAACCACGACCACGAGTTCGCGCCCGGCCTCGACACCCTGACCATGAACTCCCCGGCGCCCTTGCATGTCGGGAAAGACGGCCGGTATCCGCTCCCGCAGCCCGGCATTCTGACCAACAGGGAGTTCTGAGCTCCGGCTTGAACCTGATGGAACGGACATTGCACGTTCCCTCGGTCTCTCCGCGAATCGGCACGGCCGGATCAGGCGGGTTGAATGGTGTGCAACGCTTGTCCGCGGCGCCGACTTCTTCTTCAATTCCCGCCATAGTCGCGCTCGGAGTGAGGCAGATCGAGCGGAGAAACTAGAAGTATTTTCTGTTGACTGTAAACGCCAAATCGGATACATTTCCCACGATCTGCTTTCAACTGGTGGGCCGTCAATCTTCGATTGAGTGGTTGTCCTACTCTACTTTCGACCATTTTTGAGGCTAGCAACTGCCGGGAAACCAAGCAAATCTACCCCTCAGTCGAAGATTGACGGCCCACAAGAGTACCATGCGATGACGTTTGGAGAGAAGATCCGACAACTGCGAAAGGCCAAAGAACTCAGCCAGCGTGACCTGGCATCGAAGGTAAAGGTCAACTTCACGTACATCTCGAAGATCGAGAACGAAAAACTCGACTTTGGCGACTATCCAAGCGAGGAACTGATCCTGAAACTTGCCAGGGTCCTCGACGCCGATGCTGACGACTTGCTGATCCTGGCCGAGAAGATCCCGGAGAGCCTGAAGAAGCGGGTGATGGAGCGCCCTGACGTATTCCGCAAGCTCGCCAGTCTCGACAACGAGAGCCTGGACAAACTCCTCGAAAACCTCGACGACGATACGCCATGAGCAAGAAATCGCTGAAGTTCCTGAGGAACGAGGTGATCGAGGAGGCAACGGCCTCTCGCATCCGCCAGTACGAGGCGAAGGTGGGTGTCACGGTCGGGTTTCCCATTCCGATCGACAAGATCGTCGAGCACATTTTGGGGCTGGACTTCGATTGGGACGAGATCGAGGAAGGGCCAGGCGAACAGATACTGGGCGGGTTGCATGTCGCCAACCGGAAAATCTACCTGAACACGAAGCACATCCCGCTGTTCGAGGCGAATCCTGGGCTGGAGCGGAGCACGATCGGCCACGAGGCGGGCCACTGGGACATCGACATCGACCGGGCGCACTTGGCCCACCCCACACTCAACGGCATCGACTTGGCCCCGCACGTCGTCCATCGCCATAGCAAGTCCTCGGACCTGCTGATCAAGGTCTTGGACTGGGCGATCAGGGATGAGCGCGGCTACCGGCTATACAAGAAGCTGACCGCTGGCCAGGACGCTCCGGAAGTTCGCAGCGCCGTAGACCGCTACCAGTCGGCCCTGTTGATGCCCGCCTGGCTGATCCGGCAGGCTCAGGCCCGCCACGACTTCACCCGTTGGGACGACCTATACGCGCTGAAGGACGAGGCCCAGGTCAGCATTTCGAACCTCGTGGTCCGGCTCCAGCGGCTCAAGCTGATCTACATACCCGAGGGGACCAAGACCATCTACCGAAGTGAGGATGAATACCAGGGCCAAGGGCGATTGTTCTGACGAGCAGGGCCGAGGTCGCGCCCTGAGGATCGATGTATCCGAGAAAGGGGCGAGAATCGTCGCCTCCCTCCGATACGGGCGTGGGTGTGCCTGGCCCGGATGCCGTGGGGAACACTCTTGCTCAGGATCGAAGACGTTTCAGCGGCGGCTCGCAATAGGAAGGATACCGCACACCGGAGTACCTCCCTGGCCCGTTTGTTGAACACACCCTGAAGGAAATCACATGAACGTCGAGGCGTCGAATCCGGACCACGATCGGGACGTAGCAGTTCTGGAATGTGCCCGGGCGGCGAAGGGCTGGTACAACATCCAGCGGTCGCCTTCAGAAAGGCTGGCCGTCGTCGGGCGTGCCATGGCATGGGCGGCGCGTGCTAACGGCGGAGCGCTACCAGCGCGAACTCTCACTGACTTCCTGAGGCTGCTGAAAACGCCGGTCGAGGAATGGCTCGGCGGAAGCGGAGGGCCGCTGGTCCAAGAAGTGGGCGTACTAACCGAGTTTGCCCTGGACAACATCGACGAGGCCGGCGGTGCCGAGGCGGAAGCAGAAGTCGTCCAGGCGCGGGTCGGGAGAACGCGAGCGATTTTTGCCGCACGCACCAACGGAGACGAGGAGTACCGAAAGTTTCGGCGCTTTCTGATCCAGCACGCCACGGCGACCATGGACGAGGTACAGGACGCGCTACTCCCTGCCCGCCTCGCGCTGACGGACTTGTTCGAGGACATACCTCCGTTCTGTCAAACCCCCATCGGCCCTAAGGCCGTCTTCTACCCGTGCCCACGCTGCCGTTGGCCGATGAGATTCCTCAAGGACATCGTTCAGTGTGAGTCGAACTGATGCCAACTCAAAGGTGCTAACTTTCAGAAAAGCCGCCGAGGATTGTCGTCATTGGGCGCGATGGAACCGCCCTTACAAGCAGAGGCGACCGGGCGCAAGCGTTTACGCCGCGGCGCATGGAGATACACGCTTCAGCCGGGATTAGTCGAATTGGATCTAGAGGTTCGTCTGAGGCGAATCAAAGGCGTGGAGGTGGTGCTATGGCCGGCACTGGATAGCTACGACCTGCGCGTCAAGGCTGGCGATAGCTTATGGGCGGTTGATGTCAAGGACTGGAGCAGCACCAAGTTCCTGGCCAACCATCTCGCCAGGCAGGACAGAACTAAGAGGCTACATATCGTTGTCCCAGAATGGCGCAGCGACCAAATTGGAATACTGCGCCAGCGCTGTCGCGGTCTCAATCTTCAATTCTCGACGGACAAGCAGTTTCTGAAGACTGTACGCTCCAAGGCTACCTAGACGAGAGGCTGCCGTGAAAAAGCGCGGTGAATCGCGTACCCAGCTTGCGGTGGACGCCGCGCTGGCGCTCGTGGCTCATTACTTGCCGAAGCCTTGGCGTTTGGATGCCGCGCTCGTGTTCACAAACGGGCGGCTGTGCCTCTGGGATCAGTGGGCGACGCTGCCGGATGCTGACAAAGAACGCATCACCAAATACTTGCGACTGCGGCCAGAAGCCCTTGCCGATCGAAAGGGCTTCTTGGAGGAGGCGGAGTTCAGCCTGGCCCACGGTACGCGGTTTAGCCATGTGGACGGACAGCCGCGCGACGTATTCGAGCAAAGCCCTGGTAAGCCGATCGCGCAGCTACTTGACGAGCTTCTGGACCAGCTCGCGGCGCGTTCCTCGGGGGCGCGCCTACCTGCGTTTCCACAGGCTCAGGACAATGCAACTCAACTGGAACTCGCGGTTCGAGGTATAGATTTCAGAGTCCCGTTGGCGCATGTGCAGAAATGCGGCTCCGAGAGAATCTTTTGGCCGGAGCTGAAGCAGGCGGGCGGCTGCGATCGCATCGACTTGGACCGACGTAGATTATTGAAATTGGCCGGTCAAATCGACCGAAAAAGTGTCTCTAAAGTCCCGTACCGCTCCACACTCGTGAATCTTCTCAATGAACTGAAGCAAACTGAGGATGACACGCCGTTCGGTGAGTGCGTCTCAATTTCCAGCGGCCCAACACAGATGCTTATCGCACCGACGGGGCGCGGCAAGTCGGTTCTGGCCCATGTCGCTGCCCTGGAACTCGCGAGCCGCGGAATCGCGGTTGCCTACGTTGTGCCCGACATCTTCTCGGTCATGGAGGAAGCGGATCGCCTGGAACGCGAGATCGAGGCCCTCGACTGGGACTTGACCGTGGCCTCCGTAAACTCGGCCAACAGTCTAATCGCCAAGGTCGAGGAGTACTTGAAGTACGACGCCGAGACCGATCCGCCAACTCGCTCGCATCTGAACAGCCTGTTCCATCCTTGTCAACTGTCGGCTTATGCTGACCCCGGACCCCACGAACCGGGCCGCGAACCGTGTTTTCAACTCCACTGTCGTATCGGCAAAAAAAGGGAGACGGTGAGCTGCCCATTCGCCGCCGGATGTACGAAGTTTGACTCGTTTCGACGCGCGGCATCGGCGGAGATCCTCGTGGTCAACCATGCGGCGTTCCTCGTCGGAAAGGTGCCAATCCCTCTCACGGTCGACGGTCAAGAGGTCTACAAGATGACCGTGATGGAACTGGTCTTTCGCCGCTGCGGCGTCGTACTCGTCGACGAGATTGATCTGCTGCAATCGCGGGCAATCGGACAGTCTGCCCGCCAGCTCCAACTCTCGGGAGACCGGCGCGTGAGCCCCGTGCACGAACTTCTTGATGAATTCGAGCACGCCAGGGCCGACGACAAATTACCAGAAGAGCTACGTGTGGACCGCCTCCGCAGGCACCTTCACGTAGTCGGCACGCTCGCACCGGAACTGGCTGATTTGATCAATCGCGGAGACGTGACGTGGAGCCAGCGGGATAAGATGCGGTTGCCACGCAGCCGCGACGCGTGGCTGGCCGAGCGTCTTTTCGGCGATACGTCACCTAAGATCGATCGCCTCGGATCAGTGTTCGATCGTGAACCAATCGCCGGTGATGCGGACGCGGAGAAATTGCGGGCCGCAGTGGCCCAATTTTCACAGCGAGACCTTGATGAAGTCGACATCTTGAAACTGCGCTACGAACTGATGTCCGTCCTGAAGGCTTGGCCGCGTCCCCTGCACTTGCGTCGCTCGAAGGTGCCGAAGGCAACGGCGGAAGCGGAAATCGCCGACGCTGTGATCCTGCGCGTGGTGCTGAGTAGCCTTGAGCGAGTCTTGGGAGGATTGCGTTACCAACTTACGACCCTCGAACAGCACGAACTGGAAGCGGCAGGGCGGGTTCGTGATGCCTTGCTCGGGTACGTGCCGTGGACGCCTTCACCCTTCGGTCCACTGGGCCACAGGGTGATCGGCTTCGCGTTTCGGCGGCACGGGGACGGCCCCGGTGCGCTTCACGCGCAAGTGCTGCGAGGCGATCCCCATGGGTTGATCGCCGGTCTTGGCGATGTCGCGGCGCTAGCTCTAGCTGGACGACAGCGGGTTGTGCTGGGCCTTTCAGCCACGGCCTGGTTCGCGGGGTCGCCCCAATCGCACGTCCTGTGCCAGGTGCCCCTGCTGCAACCCGACCGCCTCGAAGGGGTCACGGTGCAGCCCGTCCCGGTTCGCGATGCCGATTGTGACGGAAAGGCGGTGCGAGTGTCAGGTGAGGCGCACTTGCCGCAACGCCTCGAGCGCGTTACACGCCTTTCGTTCCTGATGTGGGAACAGTTCCTGCGGGATCACTTGAGCAGCCTGGCAATGGATGGGTCCACGAAAGAGCGTGCCCGGGTGTTGCTGGTTACCGGCAGTTACCGGGAAGCTCGCTCCGCAGCAGCGGCCTTATCTCGGGCCATGGGTGGATCGGCAGATGCGAATCGGCGGATATGGTACGTGGTGTGCGCGTCAGAGGTGGGTCGTGATCCGCTGGACGTCCGAGCGATCCCGCCACGGGAGATCAAGTCGTTCGGGGCATCGGAGGCAGACGTGCTCATCGCCCCGCTCAGCGTGGTTGCCCGCGGCCACAATATCGTCTTTCCCGGTGCCCAAGGCAGGTCCGCGATCGCCTCGATCTTCGTCCTTGTGCGGCCGGTGCCGCCGACCGATGATGTGGCGCGTGCCATTGCACATATGAGCTACGAGGCTAACCAGGCCGCGCCGGCTGGCGATACCGTCACCGCGCGGATGCACGCGGAGCGACGCCACGCCGAGAAATGCTTGCGAGAGTTCTTTCAAGGCGCTGTGAAGTTTGGGGATATGCCCCCTAAGTTGCGGCACGCCGTGTTGTGCGACGTCCTGGTCGAGATGGCGCAGTTGGCGGGCCGGTGCCGCCGTGGTGGCACCGACGTGCGCCTCTACCTCGTCGACGGCGCATTCCACGACGATCACGTGGGCTGGAAGTGGCTGGTACAAGAGGCGTTCCAAAAGTGGAAGAAGGCCGGCGACCTGGCTGGGATGGAGCGATTGCATCGTGCGTTCTTACACGGCATGGCAGTGTTTGCAGGATGGAAGGATTGACTAATGGCCTCCAAGGAATTGAAAACAACCTCGTTTCGCTTGACCGAAGACTATTTCGGCGACGTGTTCGTGTACAAGCTCGGGCCGCGCTTCAAGGATACGTGGCTACGACTTTCGGGCGGACGGCGTTGGCTGCCGCACGCCAGCCTGCGAACAGCACTGACGGTGCATTCCGGCGACTTCGTGTACTTGGATGAGAAAAATTGGAGAGTGAAAGACGAAGACTGGTTGTTCTTCAGTCGCAAGAAGATCAGTGAGGACAAACTGCGGCGCGTGCTGAAGGCATGGGAATCCGTCGTATCGGAAGGCGCAACGGGAGAACTGGCCAAGGGCGTCGATGAGTTTTCGGTCGAGAAGGTCAGCATTGCCGATAAGCTTGGCCAGCGGCCCGGACGCTGTCCGTCGCCCGAGGACAGATGGATTTGGGAAGTCGCGATATGGCAGGTGGCCCACTTGCTTTCCGAAAAGAAACTTCGTCTCGATGGAGGCCACGAGGTGGTACTCCGGCTGGACAGCGAGGCATCCCTGCTGACCTGGGAAAACTTGCGAGGCGCGGGCAGTAAGGACCAATTTGGGGC
>Ga0116220_10001053_pt1 | contig 11052 bp, 12 predicted proteins | sample Sb_taG_10_FD_88967 | JGI IMG/M metagenome (GOLD analysis project Ga0116220, IMG submission 88967) | Peat soil microbial communities from Weissenstadt, Germany - Sb_50d_7_NC metaG | ecosystem: Environmental > Terrestrial > Soil > Wetlands > Peat | place: Germany: Weissenstadt | collected 2010-09-21
CCGATATCCAAAATGCGAATCGCAAATACTGCCCGCAGACGGGATGGGTAAGGCCCAACGGCGGGATGGAAGCGGGCGTGGCGAATTGAAGGTTCCGGCAGAATCGGCAATTCGCCACACACACCTGCCGCATTCGCGCAATGGGGATCAGAGATCGCCCTACGGCGCCACGCTCGCCATGGCAGAACGGCCACGTTGAGCGGCTGATCGGATCGATACGTCGCGAGTCACTCGACCACCTCGTCGTGTTCGGCGAAGCGCACTTGCGCGCTGTTCTGAAAGCTTACGCTTCGTACTACAATGAGGTCCGGACCTATGTCTCACTGGACAAAGATGCTCCGGATTTTCGGCGTTCGCAGACGATCGGCCGTATCGCAGCGATTCCAATCCTCGGCGGGCTGCATCATCAATACGTCCGGGTTTAGATTTTGACCAGGCACAGGTAACGGAGGCTACCCAAAACTCAGAATGCGCCGAAAAGGCACGAGTCGGCTGGACGCCGCGTTGGCGGCGCGCTACGAAAATGGCCTCGCACGCCGTTGCGATGCGCTCGGCGGTCTATTTCGCGGCCTACGCTGGCTACAGAGACGCGGCTTTAGGAGGGCAGGCAGGGAGTTCCGCCTCGCCTTGCGCACCAGCGAGCAGCCCCTCACAACCGGAACCCGGATCGTGTGGTTCGCCATGGCGCTGCCTATCCTGAATCGAACTGCGACGACGCGGCGCGCCGTCAGCGCGCTGGTCAGGTTGCGCCAACGCCTCGAGGCCTGCGCGTGAGTACGGTACCGGGCGGATGACCGCGTCCTGGCCTCCCATGAGTGTCGAGCCTTCGATCAGTGGATCTCGTCATACGGCGCCCAAAGTCAGCGTGATCATGCCTGTTCACAACGGAGGCGCTTTTCTTTCCGATGCTATCCAGAGCATCTTGATCCAAACGTTTGATGATTTCGAGTTCGTCATCGTTGACGACGGCTCGACCGACGAGACCGGCGCAATTCTGACCGACTATCAGCGGCGGGATGCCCGGATCCGAATCCAGAGTGATGACCGGCGCGGTCCCGGGTCTGCAATGAACACTGCGCTGCAACTCGCTCGCGGCGAGTATGCAGCGCGGATGGACGCAGATGACATCAGCCTGCCGGGACGTCTCGCCATGCAGGTGGCCTTCATGGACGCGAATCGAGCAGTTGGCGTATGTGGCACGTGGATAAAGCTTTTCGGCGCCTCCCGAGATCGAGTCGAGCGTTATCCGTTAGACGACGCAACATTGCGCTCCTGTCTGCTATTTGGAGACCCGATCGCACATCCCTCAGTTATCCTGCGCCGGCAGGTGTTCATCGAGGCCGGTCTGCTCTATGAGACCAACAGCTTTGCCGAGGATTATGAATTGTGGACGCGCGCGGAAAAGGTTAGCCGCCTGGCCAATATCCCGCGCGTCCTGTTGCACCATCGTTTGCACAGTTCTCAAATCAGCAGTCGTCATTTTGACAAGCAAATGGACGATTCGAAAAGGGTAAGGCTCACCCAACTGGCCATGCTCAACATCACTCCCAGCCGCGAGCAAGTTGAGGTGCATGAAGCCATCAGCAATGTATACCTCGGCAAACCGCTCCAACCGAGTATTGAATTTCTGGACCGCGCGGCGGATTGGCTTCGCTTCCTTCGACTTTCCAACCAAAAAGCAAACGCTTTTCCCGAGCCGGCATTTTCGTTCACACTGTCGAGGCGATGGTACACGGTCTGTTCGGCTTCTGTCTCGCTGGGATGGTCAATGTGGCAGAGGGCACGCCGTGAAAAGTTCAGCAGTTGGCGCTCCGAACACTTGATTCACTCACTTAAACTGGCGTCGAAGTGTGCTCTGGGAATGCGAGCCTTTCGACAGCCTGAGGAAGGCGGGGCGAAATCCTAGTCTCGTCCTATTAGGCATGGAAACTGCCAGTCCACTGGTGCGAATCGCGGCCGACTATGACTGCTCAAAGCTTCTGCGTCAAACAGCCAATAGTAAAGGCTTCTGGGCTGGAGTCCGTTTCACGACCGATGATGTAACCGAGTGCGACTACCTTGTCTTACTCAACAACGGCCCCAGGGAACCCTTTCAAGTGCGGTGCCCGCGCGGCCACGTCTGGTGCCTGATCCAAGAACCTTTTGTGCCGGGTAACGATGATGGGATGATCCAGGGGCATGAATCCTTCGCACGCATATTTACTCATCACGTACCACGGGCCGATCCGAAATATGTCCGGTCACATCCGGCTGTACCTTGGTGGGTCGAGCTTAGCTATGACGAGTTGGTCACCTCAAGGGTGCCCGTCAAAACGCAGAGCGTTTCGTACATAGCGAGCAACAAAGCATGGCTACCGGGCCATCTCAAGCGCAATGCTTTGCGCGAGTTCCTATTGCAAGAGGCGCCCGAAAACGTGGATATCTTCGGAAGTGGCGTCCGCTACATCGAAAACAAATGGGATGGGCTCGCCCCCTACCGCTATTCCATTGCGATTGAGAACTCGAATAGCCCCGACTATTGGACGGAAAAAATCGCAGATTGTTTCCTCAGCTGGACGATCCCGCTGTACGACGGCTGCCCAAACATAGAGCACTATTTCCCCGCTGACTCATTGATTCGAATCGATGCTAATGATCAAGTGGCAACCCTTGCGAGAATCAATGAATTGCTACGTCACGATGAATGGGAGCGGCGACTGCCCGCGCTGCAGGAGGCACGGCGGCGTGTCCTTGAAACACACCAGATCTTCCCACACCTTGCGCGCGCGATCCGCAGCTACGGAAGCAACGATCGCGAACGCTCCCTAGTGAACATTGCAGGATACAGCACCGGGCCCTTCAAGAGTCGCGTGTCATATATCGCCTACAAGATGGTACGGATCGTTCGGAAGCGGCAAGTCGGCGACATCATCCTAAACAGGCTGCGCCGCTGGCGAGGAATTGGACACTAGCCTATCCCCGCTGAAAATGTCATCGGAGCCGAATTGTGGGCGACTCTCTCGGACGATCAAGAACGTGAGCGCTTGGCTTTCGGCACTTTAGACCGCGCGGAGGTCCCTAAGTATTGCTCTTCGAGGACGCCTTCGCGTAACTCGAAGTCGAGAATCCAACAACACGAACACCGCGCAACTGCGGATGAGGAGAAAAACATGGCGGATGCGATGGCAGAATTCAACAAAAATTTGATCGACGAGTTCCGCAAGAATGGCGGCAAGGTCGGCGGTCCATTCGCGGGCGCGCCGATGGTTCTTCTGACACATAAGGCCTTGCGCATGTCGGGACGGTTCATTTGAACGAGAAAGACTCCATAGAGTGCCGACCAGGTCTTTACCCAGTTGGTCCGGGGCCGGTGGCAAAGCTGCGGAGGCCGCACGGGTGTTCGAGACATAGCTGCCGCAGGCCAAACGCCCTGAAACGGGAATCCGCCTCGGTACGCATTTCCGTGATCGTTCCAACCCACAACCGCGCTCGAAGGCTCAGGCGGACGCTAGAAGTCCTCACTCGGTGGATTACGTCCGCAGAGTATTGGTCCTTCCGCGGCGTGGCCGACATGCTCGGGAACGGCGCGAGCGTCGCCAAGTATCTCGTGGACTTGAAGCGCGCCGCCGCCGAAGACTTGCATCCGGTGAGTCCCTAGGGAGGGGGGACGCGGTCATTCATCGGGTATCGTACTTTCGCGCCGGGCGCGACGGCGTTGGCGCAGCGCCGCCAGCGCGCCGACCGCACGCCGCCCCAGTGCGGTTTGTTTCAACACGGGCAGCGCGAGGGCAAACCATGCGATCCGGACTCCGGTCGTCAGAGGTTGCTCGCTGGCGCGCAGGGCAAGGCCAAACTCCCTGCCGGCCCTCTTAAAGGCGCGTTTCTGCAGCCAGCGCTGGCCACGAAATAGATACACGTTGGTGTACGCGGCGGATTTCATCGCGCGAATGGCCGGTGGAAGCTCCGGATCGGTGAACAACTTGTCCAGCGGCACGGTTCGCGCGTTCAGCACCTCGGCAAAGCGCGGCGACGATAGCCCAGTGAAGTTCTCGTCGTGCAAGCGGATTCGCGCGACGATCTGGTCCACGAAGCAGAAACGATAGTGCCGAGCCACCCTCAGCCACAGATCCCAATCTTCATTAGCGACCAGCGACTCGTCATAGAAACCGACGTGATCGAAGCACTCGCGGCGGGCCACCAGCGCAACGTTGCAGGTGCAGTCGTCGTAGACCAGGCTCCGCAGAGCGTCGCCTGGAAACCTTTCGCTCATCCCCTGGATATGGTCCAGTGGGTGTCCTTCGTGGTCCATCGCCTGGCCTTTACCGTACGCCACGCCGAATGCCGGCTGCGCGTCGAGGATGCCGACCAGCGCCGCCAGCATTTCAGGGAGCCAGAGATCGTCCGAATCCAGCCTGGCGATGTATTGGCCGCACGCGCTGCGCATTCCGGCATTCATTGCGGCGCTTATGCCGCGATGAGGCTGGCGAAGATATCGCACGCGCTGATCGCCGATCGCACTCACCAACTCGGCCGTCGCGTCCGTCGAGCCATCGTCGACGACGACGGCTTCCAACTCATCGAGGGTCTGATTCAGGACGCTATGGATCGCGTCGCTCAGGTAACGTGCGCGGTTGTAAGTGGGAATGATGACCGTGACTTTGGGTGTGCTCATGATCGAACGTGCAGCGGATAGTGACATTTCCGTTTCGCGCGAACTTGGAACTGCCGCGCCGTCGCGGCCTGTGTGTGGCGAATTGCTGATTCTGGGGAAATCAGTAATTCGCCACACACAGGCGGAAACGACGACCAGCTCTTCGCTTTTTGTTCCATCTGTCAACCCACGCTCCGCGGCGACATCGAGGCCCGGCGCAGCCGCCTCCGCCACCACAAGAGCAGGGCGCGCGGACGGGATGTCGTTCTTCTCGTTAGCTCGATGAGCTGGCCGTAGCGGGAGGTGGGATACTCTCCCCGCAGGTCGTTGCCCCACTGCGAGGGATCGCGGTAAGCGGCGAGCCCGTGTCGCTTGGTCAGCAGACTGAAGATCGACTGATCATGGCGATGGCCAACAAAGTCCGAGTAGTTGGCCGAACCGAGCCGATTATTCATGTCGCTAATCAACCGCGGATCCTGCGCCAGGTCCAGAAACTCGTCGACGAACGCCTCGGCAAAAGCAGACTTCTGCAGCAGGATGAAGCCGCCCAGCCGCTGTCGGGTGTCGGTGAAGCGGGCCGCATCGCAGCCCATCAGGATGAAGGCGTCACGCTTCGTGTAGCACCTTTCCAGATGGACCAGCTCGAAGGGGATGACCTGCTGCCGCGTTCGGGTGGCGACTTCAATCAAGGGATCGATGCGATCCACGAAGTAACTCCCGCTGTCGCAGTAGAACAGGAAGTCCCCGTCGCTGAGCAAGCCGAGAGCGCGCTTGATGAAATAGGGCTTCCAGAGCCAGTAGCCGGCGCCGGTTCGAGCCGCTAGCAGAGACCGGTTGCGGACCAGAAAGCGCCAATCGATATTCATGCGGCAATCGCAAATGACCCGGTCAAAGCCCCCGACCGCCAGCCCGGTCTCGGCATTCCGCTGCTGCGCCGGTAAGAACTTGAGCGTGGCGAAGTTGATCAAAACTTTCGTTGCGCGAGCTGCCATGTTTCTAGCTTGTCCAGCGCCCGGTGGCCCAGGAAGAAAAAGGAGCGGCGCGCCCCGACCGGCTGAATGCGCGCGGAAAAAATCTGCTCGAACATATCGAGCACCTTCTCCTTATCGAAGGCCTCGCCGATCTGATTGTTGTGAAAATGGGGCTGGCGCATGAACTCGAGATACTGCGCATCATCTTTGTCGAGCGCGATGACCCTGTGTGTGGCGAATTGCTGATTCTGGGGAAACCAGTAATTCGCCACACACAGACAAGAATTCATCTTCGCGCCCGAATACACTGGCCTGAGGCTGTGAACCAAGGGCTAGCCGCCGTCATCGGGCGGCGATCGTCCCGGACTGGCCCCGGTACCATTCGATCGTCCGCCGCAACCCGGTTTCGAATTCCATGGACGCGCGGAAGCCGAATTCACGCTCGGCGCGGGATACATCCAGGCATCGCCGCGGCTGTCCGTCGGGCTTGCTTGCGTCCCACGCGATCTCGCCGTTGAAGCCGGTCAGCCCCGCGATCAGCGCGACGAGATCGCGAATCTTGATTTCCATCCCCGTGCCCAGATTCACCGCTTCGGGTTTGTCGTATCTTGCAGTCGCGAGAACGACCGCCCGCGCGCAGTCCTCGACGAACAGGAACTCGCGACTGGCCGAGCCTGTGCCCCATACTTCGATGCGCGATGCGCGCGTCGCCACCGCGTCGAGACACTTCTTAATCAGCGCCGGAATCACATGCGACTTCGACGGATCGAATGAATCGCGTGGGCCGTACAGATTCACCGGCAGAAGATGGATCGCGTTGAAGCCATATTGTTGGCGGTATGCCTGCGCCTGAACCAGCAGCATCTTCTTCGCCAATCCGTACGGAGCGTTGGTTTCTTCCGGATAGCCATTCCACAGGTCGTCTTCCTTGAACGGTACCGGAGTAAGTTTAGGATAGGCGCAGACTGTGCCGACCGCGACGAATTTTGAAACACCCTGCAGCCGCGCCTGCTCCATCAGCTCGACGCCCATCGTCAGGTTGTCGTAAAAGAATCGTCCCGGATTTTCGCGATTGGCGCCTATGCCACCTACTACCGCTGCCAGATGAATCACGATTTCGGGGCGCGCATCGGCGTACATCCGCGCGACGGCGTCTGCACGGCGCAGGTCGTAATCGCGCGACCGCGGCACGAATACCTCGACGCACCCCTGCTTGCGCAATTCCGCGACCACGTGGCTGCCCAGGAATCCAGCGCCTCCCGCGACAACCACCCGTTTTCCAGCCAGCCGATTTTCCGTCTTTTCAGCCATGAACTTCTTTCCTTGCCGGCGGAACTGTACCGCAATGCGTCAGACCAGTTCCAGTTCGGTCGGTGCAGCTGCACCGCCGACGCTATTCTGCTGGCGCGTGCATCAGCCGGCCGCCCCGACGATGGCTCACAGATCGCGATAAAGCATCCAGCCGGTGGTTCCTCAAATCTTAATCCGCACGAATTGATTGGTGGTTTCCCGTGAATGATTGCCCACGTGATCGCCCTATTCGGCTCACCGAATGAGCCTCAAAGCGTTTTCCCTGTTGTACGAAGAAAATTCCCTGTTCCGCCGAAATACTTCCCTGTTCACGTTTCAAAATTCCCTGTTCCGTCGAGTATGGAATTCGGACAAAAACCCGAGTGAAGACAAGGCTTTTTCCGCTCGAACTTGGCCACGAGACGGTCGAAATCGCAGAAATTCCCTGTATTTTCCCTGATGATCAGGGATTTTGACGTGGAGAGCAGTTCGCATCAGACTGCGTCATCCGCCACCTGGTCCGTAATTTTCGCGTTCTATGACCGACGCTGCGGCGGCACCTGACTCGCGCACTTGTCCCTTCAGAATCCCGGCGCTAACGTCGGGCAAGGCCATCGCAGCCGGAGGATCCAACACGCCGATGAGTCAATTCGAGATTATCTCCAACACGCAGGAACCTGACCTGTCGACCGCGATGAAGGTCGTCTATCAGTGGAACTACGGTTCCGAGGTCGAGGAGCTGCGCCGTTTGTACGTCAAGGCCCTGGAGACGCAGTGGATCGCTGAACGCGACCTCAACTGGGAGAGGCCGATCGATCACATTGCGTTGGCCGCCACGCCGCTCGGAATCGGCTTTCCGGTCGAACAGACTTCGTACTGGCGCTCGCTCAGCGCGGAGACGGTGTGGGAGCTGAAGAAACGGATGGCGAGCTTTCGCCTGAGCAACTTTCTGCACGGCGAGCAGGGGGCGCTGATGGTCGCTGCGCAACTGGTGAATGCGGTGCCGCACACCGACGCCAAGTTCTACGCGGCGACCCAGACCATGGATGAAGCGCGACATGTCGAGGTATTCGCGCGTTATATCCAGAAGCTCGATATGGTCCGGCCGATCGCGCCTAACCTCAAAGGTCTGCTCGACACCACGCTGGAGACCGGCGACTGGACCAAGAAGCTCGTCGGCATGCAAATCGTGGTCGAGGGGCTCGCGCTCTACAGCTTCCGTGAGATGCGCAATCTCACCGAGGAGCCGCTGCTGAAAGAAATTCTCACCTATGTCGGGCGCGACGAAGCGCGTCATCATGCCTACGGCGTGCAGTACGTTGAACGGTGTGTGCCCTGCCTTTCGGCGGCCGAGCGTGAGGAGCTCGAAGACTTCGCCTTCGACGCCGCCATCGCCATTATCGGCGGCCGCAACCAGGCCGGATTCATGGCTGCGCTGATGCAAAGCTGGGCCGAGGCGGGCATCGACACCGCTGAGCTGCTGGCCTGCGCACAACGCGAGCGCGACCAGTTGACCCGCACGCCACGTACGGGGCGCCGGCGCGGGCCGGTGTCGGGCTTCGTGCTCCCAACCCTGCGCCGCTGCGGGTTACTCAGCCAGCGGGTCGCCGGCCGCTTTCACGAAGTGCTGCAGGAAAATCTCGGTAGCCAGGTAGTAGGGGACAGCGTCGAAGAGTTCATGCGATGGATTCCCGACCTGCCCGAGGACACCGCGGCCTGGCTATTGGGAGAGCTCGAATAGCACGCTTGAGCTGTATCGGCGCAATTTTATTTGGCGCGATTTTCAATCAGCTTGCTTCGGACTTCGATGTCGTATGGAAGTGGTGCGCCAGGACACAGTTCCCCCAGCCACTGTCTGCTGACCGTATGAGGAAGTCTCCGAAAGATGAATATTGAAACGTACACGGCGTATCGTTCGCCGGTCGAGGTGTCTTCCACGAAGTCACGCTTGCATCGGGAACAACGATATTGAATGAGCGGCTTGCCGGGCTCGATTTCGATCTGACGCCCGCGAGCGATCGACCATCGGTGGCTGTTCCATACGCCGCTATCCAAGTGAATGGCCTCCCGCTGCAGAAGCGATGCGACGTGACCGATAGAACTTTATGCATCGTCCGGACTTATGGCAAATAGTCGCGTGACGGCCAGGCTGCCAACCGTTGGAGCGGCGTTGGAATCACACATTGGCGCAGGATTAAGATTGGCCGCATCACTTCAGACGCGAGGAGCATGGGATGGACACGATTCTCGGCGACGTTCTCACCTGGTCGTGGTTTTCCGAGCCGCATGGCTACAACTTCAACAGCCTGCTTATCTCCGATCCGGACGGAAACCTGTGTATCGATCCAGTCGAGCCGAACGATGAAGTGTTGAGCGAACTCGTCCGCAGGGGTGTCAGCCGTATTCTCCTCACGAACCGAAATCACGTGCGAGCCGCAAATCGGGTTCGCGAGCGCACCGGGGCCCGTTCCTACATACATCCCGAGGACGCCGCGTACGCAAAAGCACAGGGCGCCGTACTTGACGGAGAAATTCACGAGGGTGAAAAGATAGGAGCGCTCAAGGTGATAGGCGTCAGTGGAAAAAGTCCCGGCGAGGTGGCATTTCTCTGGCCCGAGCGAAAAGCCTTGATCGTGGGCGACGCGGTTGTAGGGAATCCGCCCGGGCAGCTCAGCCTGCTGCGCGAGCGCGTGATGGACGACCCGGCGCGCCTGCGGCGCAGCGTCGGGCAACTGCTCGCTCTCGACTTCGACACAATCCTCGTAGGTGACGGGGTATCTGTAATCGGGGATGCGAAGCGGCGGCTCGGAGAATTGGTCGACAGCTTCAGGCTTCCTACCGCGTCCTAAGGGAAAGCGTCAGTAAGCCGCGAAATTCAGGCCGGAGAGCCGGAATGCAAGCATCGTCTCTGTCACTGCGCACGTGGCGGAGAATGAGCGTCGTCTTGCGCCGAGAGGAAGTGCATCAGCGACTCATTGAACATGACTGGATCCTGAAGAAACGCGAAATGACTCACGGCGGGGAGGATTAGCTCGCCGGAACCGGGAATCAGTGCGGCCATGTGATCGGTGTTCTCGCGCTTGATCGCCTCATCGTGATCCCCATCGACGATCCACGTCGGCACCTTGAGGTGGCTCAATTGGTCGTCGGTAAAATGGGGCTCGGTCGCCCACATGTGCTCTATGTTTGCGAGAAAGGCCTGGAACCGCGCGGGGGTCGGCGAGAGTCGCGTGTACTCCTTCGCTGCGCGTTGGATATAGGCAGTGAAGACGGGGCTATTGCCCACATCCTTCACACCAGATGGATCGGAATTCGCAGCAAACGCGAACAGTCGCGTCAGGCGGTCCGGATGATGGATCGCGATATCCAGACCAATGATCGCTCCGTCACTCCAACCGATCAACGCGGCCTTGCGAATATGCAGGTAGTGCATCAACGCCAGAACATCTGACGACATCAGATCATAACCGATTGACGTATCGGCTCCCGCGCTGCGTCCGTGACCGCGACTATCCAGAACGATCACATGGTAGTGCGCGGCGAGAACGGACACCTGCAATCCCCAGTACTCTGAATTCGCCAGGCCACCATGAAGCAGCATGACCGGCGCGCCGTGACCAAACTCCGCGTACCACAATCGGATGCCGTTGACCGACGCGATACCGCTAGTCTCAGGCTTGGGTAGCACCGGTGTCGGCGGCAGACGCAACCACGGGGGTTGGGCGCCAGCGGGCCCTGCGACCGCGAGCGCAGCGAACATCAAGAGGACAATGAAATAGCGGCGCATTTGATGCACACTGATCTACTCGATGGGCATCGGGCTGCCAATAATCTCAAAAAACATTTGTCGCGAGCGCACGAAGATACGAGCTCAGGACAAATTTCCCCGTGGCGCTGGAGTGAACCCCAGCATTCAGAGTTGAACCGGCGCTGAGCCCGCGATGTTTGCGCGAATCGGCTCATCCGCGCTAAGCGTTAGATCGTCGTGACACTTTTGATGCTCTGCAATTGCCGGTTGCGTTTAGCAAAGCTGCCGGGGGCCGCATGGCCGAACGCTTTGACGTAGCGATCGTTGGAGCCGGGCCGGGCGCTTCGATTGCCGCATACCTGCTCGCCAAGGGCGGGCTCGAAGTGATTATGTTCGAGCGCGGCGACTACCCG
>Ga0116220_10001061_pt1 | contig 11026 bp, 10 predicted proteins | sample Sb_taG_10_FD_88967 | JGI IMG/M metagenome (GOLD analysis project Ga0116220, IMG submission 88967) | Peat soil microbial communities from Weissenstadt, Germany - Sb_50d_7_NC metaG | ecosystem: Environmental > Terrestrial > Soil > Wetlands > Peat | place: Germany: Weissenstadt | collected 2010-09-21
ACCCTGGACGAGTTCTCCCAGCGGGTCGAGGTGGTGCTGGCCGCCCGGACCCAGGCCGACCTGGACACGGCGATGCGCGACCTCCCCGTCGACGCCCCGCCCTACCAGAGCCCGTTACCCCCCTCGAGCTCGCTCGTCGCCGTGTTCGGCGGCGCGTCGCGGCGGGGCCGGTGGCGGCCCGGCCCGAAGGTGAAGGCGATCGCCGTCTTCGGCGGTGTCGACCTCGACCTGCGCAATGCCGAGATCGACGCGGGCGAGCTCGAGATCACGACCTGGGCCGTGTTCGGCGGGATCGACATCGTCGTCCCAGAGGGCGTCGCCGTCCATCTCTCCGGCGGGTTCACGCTGTTCGGCGGCAAGGACCTGAGGCTGGCGGACGTGCCGCTGCTTCCGGGGGCGCCGCTCATCAAGGTGCGGGCCTTCCCCATCTTCGGGGGCGTCTCGGTTCGCACCAAGCGGACGCCACACCGGATGATCGACGATCTCCGCTCGGTCGTCGACGCGCGGGTCCGGGAGGTCACGGGTGGACCGGGCGCCCCGGCGCCATCGGTCGGCGCGGGGAGCACGCCGCGGTCGAGCCGGCGACGCGAGCCGATGCTCGACGCCCGTGACGCAATCGCTCTCGCCGGCGACATCCTCGAGGTGATGTTCCCCCGATCCGGCGCCGCGCGGGCCCTGCGAGGCGAGCCCCGTACCGCGCCCGACGGCAACGTGACGATCCTGTTCTCCGACGTCTCGGGCTTCACCCAGCTGACCGAGCGACTCGGTGACCGCGAGAGCCACCGGCTGCTCGAGACGTACTTCCAGATCGTCCGGGGACAGATCGCCGCGCACGGGGGCTACGAGGTGAAGTGCCACGGCGACGAGGCGATGCTCGCGTTCGGCGACCCGAGCCAGGCGATCCGCTGCGCCGTCGACATCCAGCGCTCGATGGTCCGTTACAACGCGCGGGGTGACGGCGACCCGATCCGGGTGCACATCGGGATGCACACCGGCGAGGCGATCCAGAACCGGGGGGACTTCCTCGGCCGCACCGTGATCCTGGCCAGCCGCATCACCGACACGGCCCGGGCCGACGAGATCCTGGTGTCTTCGGTGCTGTACGACGCGACCTCCGGCTCGCCGGACCTCGTGTTCGGAGAGGCCCGGACGGTCGAGCTCCAGGGGGTGAGCGACTCCCAGCGGCTCTTCCCGGTGCTCTGGAGCTGACCCGTGCCGGCTGACCGCCCGGTCGGGGCGGAGCGGCGGATCCCCGAGGCGACGGTCGTGCGGCTTCCCGTCTACCGCCGCATCCTCTCGGACCTCCTGGCCGAGGACCACCGCACGGTGCACTCCGAGCAGCTGGCCGAGCGGGCCGGGGTGGGCGCGGCCAAGGTCCGGAAGGACCTGTCGCTCCTCGGGTCCTTCGGCACCCGCGGCACCGGGTACGACGTCGGGTTCCTGCTCGGCCAGATCGACCGGGCGCTCGGGGCCGAGGACGACTGGCCGGTGATTGTCGTCGGCATCGGGAACCTCGGCACCGCCCTCGTCAACTCCGAGGGTTTCGGCACCCGCGGGTACCGGGTCCTCGCGCTCTTCGACGCCGACCCGGCTGTGGTCGGCCGGGAGGTCGGCGGCCTGGTGGTCCAGCCGGTCGAGGCGCTCCCGAAGCTCTCGGGCCTCGGCCGCTCGGCGATCGGGGTGGTGGCCACGCCGGCCGGCGCGGCCCAGTCGGTCACCGATGCGCTGGTCGAGGTCGGGGTGACCGCGATCTTGAACTTCGCCTCCACGGTGCTCCGGGTGCCCGACGACGTCCTGCTGCGCCACGTCGATCTCGGCACGGAGCTCCAGGTCCTCAGCTTTTTCCAGCTCCGGCGGCGTCCGGGGGCCAGTGCGGCGGAGGCGCCATGACTGGCGGGGGGCCGAAGAGACCGGCACACTGGGTCGCGGCCGGAGGACCGTCGCCGGACGGGCAGGCCCAGTCCAGCCCCGCCCCGCGACGGTCCGGCCGGCGGCCCGACCCAAGGAGGCGTGCCACGCCGTGTCCGTCGTCGTCGTAGGGCTCGAGCACCACGGGGTGCCCCTCGACCTCTTGGAGCGCGTCGTCGTGTCGGGGGCCGAGCGAGACGACGTCCTGGCCGGGCTGCGCGGGCGGGAGAACCTCTCCGAGGTGGTCGTGCTCTCGACGTGCCTGCGCACCGAGGTCTACGCAGTGGTCGACCGCTTCCACGACGCCGTCTTCCAGCTGCAGGAGTTCCTGGCCAAGCGGGCCGAGGTCGCGCTCGAGGACCTCGAGTCGTGGTGCACGGTCCGCTTCGACGACGACGTGGCGACGCACCTGTTCGCGGTGGCGGCCGGCCTCGAGTCGGCAGTGCTCGGGGAATCCGAGGTCCTCGGCCAGGTCCGGCGGGCCTGGGAGCACGCCGCGAGCCAGCACTCGGGCGGGCCGGTCCTGAGCGGGCTCTTCCGCGAGGCCGTGCGGGTGGGCCGCCGGGCCCGGGCGGAGACGGCCATCGCCCGGGGGGCGACGTCCTTCGCCCACGCCGCAGTCGACCTGGCCGGTCAGCACGTGGACGGTGGTCTCGGCAGCCGGCGGGCCGTGCTCGTCGGCGCCGGCGAGATCGGCGGGGTGCTGCTCGAGGCCCTGGTCGAGGCGCCCCCGGAGTCGCGCCCGGCCCACGTCGCGGTGACGAGCCGAACGGTGGCCCGGGCTCGGGCCCTTGCGGCTTCGGTCGCGCCCGCACCGGTCTCGGCATTCGAGCTGGCGGGGCTGGCGGCCGAGGTCGGCTCGAGCGACGTGGTCTTCTGCGCCCTCGACGTCCAGGCCCCGGCCATCAGTGCCGAAGCGCTCCTCGGTGCCTTCGACCGCGCCGGCCGTCCGCTGCTCGTCGTCGATCTCGGCGTCCCGCACAACGTCGAGCGCTCGGTCTCGGCGGTCGAGGGGGTGGTGCTGCTCGGCATGGACGAGCTGCGCGAGGCGGTCGCCCGGGTGACCGAGGAGCGGCGGACCGAGGTCGACGCAGTGCTCGCCATCGTCGCCGAGGAGCTCGACCGCTACCGCGCCGATGTGCGCGGGCGCGGCGCCGCGCCGGTGATCGCGGCCCTGCGCGACCGGCTTGAGTCGCTGCGGGCCGCCGAGCTCGAGCGACAGCGCGCCACGTTGAGCGACACCGAGTGGGCGAAGGCCGACGAGGCGAGCCGCGCCGCGCTGGCCAAGGCGCTCCACCACCCGACCGTCCTCCTGAAGGAGACCGCCGGCACCCCGCGCGGCGAGCGGCTCGTCGAGGCGCTGCGCGTGCTCTTCGACCTCTAGCCGGTGCGTTCCCCCGCGCCCGCGCGGGCCCCCTGGCCGGAGGGGCGGACGCTTCGGCTGGCCACCCGGGGCTCGCCGCTCGCCCGGCGCCAGACCGACATGGTCGCCCACCTGTTCGCGCAGGCCCGGCCGGGGCTCGCGATCGAGCCCGTGGTCGTCCGCACCGAGGGCGACCGGCGCGCCGACGAGCCGCTCGAACGGATCGGCGGCCAGGGCGTGTTCGTGAAGGAGATCCAGCAGGCGGTGCTGGAGGGGCGCGCCGATGTGGCCGTCCACTCGGCCAAGGACCTGCCGCCGCTCACCCCGCCGGGACTCGTGCTCGTGGCGGTGCCGCGGCGCGGCGACGTCCGCGACGCGCTGGTCGGTTCGACGCTGGCCCGGCTCGGCCCCGGGGCGAAGGTGGCCACCGGCGCGGCCCGGCGCCGGGCCCAGCTCGCCAATCTGCGGCCGGACCTCTGCTTCGTCCCGGCACGGGGCAACATCGAGACGCGGATCGCGAAGGCAAAGAGCGTGGCCGACGCCGTGGTGGTGGCGGCGGCGGCGCTGGAGCGGCTGGGCCTCACCCCCCAGGCCGCCGAGATCTTTCCGCCTCTCGTGATGCTCCCCCAGGTCGGACAGGGGGCGATCGCGCTCGAGTGCCCAGAGGATGACGCGGTCCTCCTCGCCCTCCTGGCTGCGGTCGACGACCGCGACGCCCACGCCGCGGTGCTGGCCGAGCGGGCCATGTTGGAGGCCCTCGGCGCGTCGTGCGCGCTCCCGGTCGGGGGATACGCCGAGCCCGAGGGGGCCGGGCTCCGGCTCCGGGGCATGGTGGCCAGTCCCGACGGGCGAGTCGTGCTCCACGCCGAGCGCCGCGGTGAGGACCCCGCGTCCCTCGGGGCCGAGGTGGCCCGCGCGCTGCTGGCCGCGTGCGGCGCGGCCGAGCTGTTGTTCGACTCGCCGGGCCGGGACCGGTGACCGTCTATCTGGTCGGCGCCGGGCCTGGCGACCCGGGCCTGCTGACCCGACGCGGCGCCGAGGTGCTCGCGCGCGCCGACGTCGTCGTCTACGACCGGCTGATCGACCACTCGCTGCTCGCGCTCGCGCCCCGCGGCGCCCGCCTCATCGACGCCGGGAAGCGGCCCGCCGGCGCGGCCGACCCCCCCGAGGTGGGGGCCGGGTCCGGGGCGGCCCGCCAGGACGAGATCAACGACCTCCTGATCACCCACGGCCGCCTCAGCGGGACCGTGGTCCGGCTGAAGGGCGGGGACCCGTTCCTGTTCGGCCGGGGCGGCGAGGAGGCCGACGCGCTGAGCCGGGCCGGGGTCCCCTGGGAGGTGGTTCCCGGGGTCTCCTCGGCGCTCGCCGTCCCGGCGGCGGCGGGCATCCCGGTGACCCAGCGGGGACTGTCGACCTCGGTCACGGTGGTGACCGGTCAGGTCGGGGACGAGACCCGCCCCGGAGCGGTCGACTGGGAGTCGCTCGCACGGGCTGGCGGGACCCTCGTCATCCTCATGGGGATGGCTACCCGGGACGAGATCGCGCGCCGCCTGCAGCACGGCGGCCGCCCGCCCGGCGAGCCGGTGGCGGTCGTCGAGTGGGGGACCACTCCCCGCCAGCGGGTGGTGCGGACCACGCTGTCCGAGCTCGGCGCGGTCCAACTCGGGTCGCCGGCCGTGATCGTGGTCGGACCGGTGGCCGGGCTCGGCCTCACCTCCTTCGACCCCCGGCCCCTGCACGGTCGGTCGGTGGTGGTGACGCGGGCGCCGGCGCAGGCCGACTCGCTCTCGCGGGCGCTGCGGCTGGCCGGTGCGCGGGTGATCGAGCTGCCGGTCATCGAGATCGCCGACGCGCCGGACGAGCGCGCCGCGCTCGAGCGGGCCGCCTCGTCGGTCCGGGCCTACGCGTGGGTCGCATTCACCTCGGCCAACGCGGTCGACCGGTTCGTCCCGCTGCTCGGCGACCTGCGCCGGCTCGGGCAGGTGAAGCTGGCGGCGGTCGGCCGGGCCACCGCCGGGGCGCTCGAGCGGTACCAGCTCGTCGCCGACCTCGTACCGGCCCGGCCCAACGCCGAGGGACTGCTCGACGAGCTCCCCGCCGCCCCGCGCGGCGGGCGCATCCTCTTCGTCAAGGCGGCCGGGTCGGCCGACACCCTCCCCTCCGGCCTCACCCGGAAGGGCTGGACCGTCGACGATGTGATCGCCTACCGGACCGTCGAGGCCGAGCCGCCCCGCGCCGAGGTCGCCGACGCCCTGTCGGGCGCCGATGTGGTCACCTTCGCCTCGCCCTCGGCGGTCCGCGCCTACCTGCAGCTGAAGGACACGGCCGGGCGCGGCCTGCCGGTGCCCCCGGTGGTCGCCTGCATCGGCTCCACGACCGCCGTCGCGGCCCGGGCCGCCGGGCTGTCGGTGGCCATCGAACCGGCCAAGGCCTCGGTCGAGGCACTCGTGGTCTCGATCGCCGCCCACCTCGGCTCGCTGCCGGGCCTCGGCGTTCCGGGGCCGCCGTAAGCTGGGGCGATGGCCTTCCCGGCTCAGCGGATGCGCCGGCTCCGGCGGACCCCGGCGCTGCGCCGGCTGGTCGCCGAGACCCGGATCGGCGTCGACGACCTCGTCGCCCCGCTCTTCGTGCGGGAGGGGATCGACGAGCCAGCCCCCATCGTCTCGATGCCCGGCCACGTCCAGCACACGGTGCCCTCGCTGCTCGTCGAGGCCAAACGCCTCGGTGCCCTCGGCGTCCCCGCGCTGGTCCTGTTCGGCGTTCCCTTGCGCAAGGACGCCCGCGGGTCGGGGGCCGACGATCCGGGCGGGATCGTCCAGGTCGCCCTCGGGGAGCTGGCCGCCGCGCTCGGGGACGAGGTGGTGCTGATCGCGGACCTGTGCCTCGACGAGTACACCGACCACGGCCACTGCGGGATCGTCCGTCCCGACGGCACCGTCGACAACGACGCCACGCTCGAGCGCTACGCGGCGGTGGCGCTCGCCCAGGCCGCGGCCGGCGCGGCCGTGGTCGCACCGAGCGGGATGATGGACGGCCAGGTCGGCGCGATCCGCCGGGCGCTCGACGGCGACGGGCACACCGACACCGCGATCCTCGCCTACGCGGTCAAGTACGCCTCGGCGCTGTACGGGCCGTTCCGCGACGCGGTGGACGTGACCATCGCGGGCGGTGGCGACCGCCGCGCCTACCAGCAGGACCCGGCCAACCGCCGCGAGTCGCTGACCGAGGCCGACCTCGACGTGGCCGAGGGCGCCGACATGGTGATGGTGAAGCCGGCCCTCACCAATCTCGATGTCATCGCGGCGGTCCGCGACCGCGTGCGGGTGCCGGTGTGCGCCTACCAGGTGAGCGGGGAGTACGCGATGGTGCGGGCGGCCGCCGAGCGGGGTTGGATCGACGGCCCGGCGGTCGCCGCCGAGCAGCTGTTGTCGATCAAGCGGGCCGGCGCCGACTTCATCCTCACCTACTTCGCCGGCGAGCTGGCCGAAGCGCTCGGTGGCTGACGACGGGCCGCCGCCCCCGGCGGGGGCGGGGTCCGGCGGCAACGAGGACTGGTTCGCCCGGGCGAAGAGGGTGATCCCCGGCGGGGTCGACTCGCCGGTCCGCTCGTTCGCCTCGGTGGGCGGCACCCCCTTCACCGTCGCTCGGGGCGAGGGCCCCTACGTCTTCGACGTCGAGGGGCACCGCTACATCGACCTGGTCCAGTCCTACGGCGCGGTGCTGCTCGGCCACGCCCACCCGGTGGTGACCGAGGCGGTGGCGGCGGCGGCCCGGCTCGGCACCACCTTCGGCATGCCCACCCCCGGCGAGGTCCTCCTGGCCGAGGACATCTGCGCCCGGGTGCCCGGCTGCGAGCGGGTGCGCCTCGTCTCCTCGGGGACCGAGGCGTCGATGAGCGCGCTGCGGCTGGCCCGCGGGGTCACCGGCCGGGACAAGGTGGTGAAGTTCGACGGCTGCTACCACGGGCACTCCGACGCGCTCCTGGCCGGGGGCGGGAGCGGGGTGGCAACCCTCGGCCTGCCCGGCTCGGCCGGGGTGACCGCCGCGTCGGTGGCCGACACCCTGGTCGTCCCCTACAACGCGGTGCCGGGGCTCGACGAGTCGGTGGCCTGCGTCATCGTCGAACCGGTGGCGGCGAACATGAGCCTGGTCGAGCCGGACCCCGGGTTCTTGGAGGGCCTTCGGGCCGAGTGCGACCGGGTCGGCGCGCTCTTGGTGTTCGACGAGGTGATCACCGGGTTCCGGCTGGGCACCGGCGGCGCGACGGCCCGCCTCGGAGTGACTCCCGACCTGTGGTGCTTCGGCAAGGTGATCGGCGGCGGCCTCCCGGTCGGCGCGTTCGGGGGCCGGGCGGCGCTCACCGACGCCCTCGCCCCGACCGGCCCCGTCTACCAGGCCGGCACCCTGTCGGGGAACCCGCTCGCCACCGCGGCCGGCCACGCGGTGCTGGGCGCGGTGACCGAGGCCGACTACCGCGCCCTCGCCGAGCGGGCCTCGCGCTTTGCCGCCGCTCTCGGCGCGGCCATCTCGACGGGGGGCCTCGGCGTCCGGGCCAGCGCGGTCGGCCCGCTGGTCGGCCTGCTCGTGGGACCGCCGGGCCAGCCCCCGGCCGCGCCCCGTGACCTCGAGGACGTGCGGGCGGGCGCCGGGACCGGGGCGTACTCGGCGCTGTTCCACGCGCTCGTCGCCCGCGGGGTGGCGCTCGCGCCCGGCGCCTACGAGGTCCTGTTCCCGGGCCTCGCCCACGAGGACCGCCACCTCGACGAGGTGGTCGCGGCCGCCGGCGAGGCGGCGAGCGAGGTGGCGGCGGCCTGGCGCTGAGCCGGCCGGGTCCTCAGGGCCCGACGCCCGCCTTCCCCATGCGCTCGAGCACCGCCGCCGTCCCCACCATCGCCCGGTAACCGATCTCGGCGGGGCCGAGGTCGCGGGGCCGCATGAGGTTGGCCATGATCCGCATGAGCTGGGCCATGAACGCCTTCGACCGCATGCCGGTGGCGACGCAGAAGCGCATGCGGGCGGGGTCGCTGATGAGACGCACGAAGGCCCGGCCGACCCGGTAGTAGTCGCCGTAGGCGTCCTCGAGCCGGCGCTCGTAGGCGGCCAGCGCCTCCGACCCGCCCCCCGACAGCGCCTCGCCCAGGTAGGCGGCGGCCAGGCGCCCGGTCTCGTAGCCGTAGGCGATGCCCTCGCCGTTGAACGGGTTGATGAGGCCGCCGGCGTCGCCGACCACCACCGTGTTCGCCCCGGTGCGCGGCCCGACCGCCATGCCCATGGGCAGCCGGCCCCCGGTCGGCGGGCCGCACGCGGATGCGGGCGAGAGGCCCCAGGACTCGGGGGCCTGGGCGACGAACGCGTCCATGAGCCTCGAGGTGTTGAGCCCCTTCCAACGCTGCTCGGTCGAGAGGAGCCCGACCCCCACGTTCACCCGGCCGTCGCCCAGCGGGAAGACCCAGCCGTAGCCCGGCACGACGTCGCCGTCGGCGTCGCGGATGTCGAGGTGCGACTCGATCATGTCGTCGTCGCTGCGCTCGGAGCGGTAGTAGCCGCGCAGGGCCATCCCCTGGGGGTACTGCCGGTCGCGGGCGGTGCCGAGGGCGCGGCCGAAGCGCGAGTTGGCCCCGTCCGCCACCACCACGTACCGGGCCCGCACCTCGGTCGTCGAGGGCGAGGTCTTGGACGACACCTTGGCGCCGGCGCAGGCGCCCAGGCTGCCCGGTCCCCCGGCCGTCGTCTCGAGCGGCTCGGTCACCTCGGTGCCCTGGAGCACGGTGGCGCCGGCCTTCGACGCGCGGTCGATCACGAGCTCGTCGAGGTCGTGGCGGGTGATCGTGTAGCCGTAGGTGGGGAAGCCCGGCACCTCGGGCCACTCGAGCTCGATGGTGCGACCGAAGGCGACCGAGCGCAGCCCCCGGTACCGGTGGGCCCCGACCATCGCCTCCTCGACGCCCATGTCGGACAGCTGCCGGACCGCCCGGGGGGTGAGGCCGTCGCCGCACGTCTTCTCGCGCGGGAACACCTTCTTCTCCACGACCGCCACGTCCCAGCCGGCGTCGGCCAGCCAGTACGCGCACGAGGCCCCGGAGGGGCCGCCCCCGACGACGAGGACGTCGTGGAGGTGGTCGGCGGTTCGCGCCATCACGACGATCGTAGGCGGCGGTGCCGGGCCCGTTGACCTCGATGTGCCCTGGCCAGGGGGGCCGTGGTAGACCGGACGAAGCGTGGCCCAGTACCTCCCGATCTTCGCGCTCCTCGTCCTCGGGCTGATCTTCGGCGCGCTGTCCTTCGTCGGATCGTCCCTGCTCGGACCGAGGAAGAAGCCGAGCGCGGCGAAGCTCGCGCCCTACGAGTGCGGGATCGTCCCGGACCGCGAGCCGCCGATGAGGTTCCCGGTCCGGTTCTACCTGGTGTCGATGATCTTCATCATCTTCGACATCGAGATCGTGTTCCTCTATCCCTTCGCGGTCATCTTCAAGCAGCTCCACACCTTCGGCCTCGTCGAGGTCCTGGTGTTCGCGGTGGTCGTGCTGGTCTCCTTCCTCTACCTCGTGAGCAACGGAGCATTCAGCTGGGGGCCGGCCAAGCGGCTGCGCGAGGGCATGCCCGCGCGCACCTCGGAGTCGACCATCGCCCGGGTGACGGCCGCACCGCCGCCGCCCTCCCGGGCCGCCTAGGGACCGAAATGGGTCTCGAGGACCTCCAGCACAACTTCCTGACCGGGCGCCTCGAGGACCTGGTGAAGTGGGCGCGCCGCAACAGCGTGTGGCCGGCCACCTTCGGCCTGGCCTGCTGTGCCATCGAGATGATGTCGGTCGGCGCGGCCGACTACGACATCAGCCGCCTCGGCATGGAGGTGTTCCGCGCCTCGCCGCGCCAGGCCGACCTCATGATCGTGGCCGGTCGGGTGTCCCAGAAGATGGCCCCGGTGCTCCGGCAGGTCTACGACCAGATGATGGAGCCGAAGTGGGTCATCTCGATGGGCGTCTGCGCCTCCACGGGGGGCATGTTCAACAACTACGCCATCGTGCAGGGCGTCGACCAGATCGTCCCGGTCGACGTGTACGCGCCGGGATGCCCCCCGTCCCCCGAGACGCTGCTGCATGCGATCCTCACGCTGCACGAGCAGATCCGCACCGGCTCCATCACCCGGCGCCGGGCGGCCGACGGCGGCGCGGTGGAGCAGGCCGAGCCGTCGCGCGGCTGGCTGCTCCAGGACCCCGACGCCGTGCGTGTCGCGACACCGCGATGACCGCCGGCACCGGGGAGCAGTCGGCGGCGGTGACCGTGTCGCGGCCCGACCGGCCGGACGTCGTCTTCGTCCCCCGTGAGAGGTACCACGACGCGATCGCCGAGCTGAAGGCGGGCGGGTTCGAGATGTGCGTGGACGTCTGCGCGGTCGACTACCTGAGCCACCCGGGCCGAGCGCTCCCCGAGGGGGTGGCGGGCGAGCGGTTCGAGATCGTCGTCAACCTGCTCTCGTTGTCCGAGAAGCGCCGGGTGCGGGTCCGGGTCCAGCTCCCCGATTCGGACCCGTCCGTGCCGACGCTGTTCGACCTGTACCCGGGCACCGAGGCGATGGAGCGCGAGGCCTACGACATGCACGGCATCGTGTTCACCGGCCACCCCGACCTCACCCGCATCCTCATGCCCGAGGACTGGGAGGGGCACCCGCTGCGCAAGGACTACGGGGTGGGGCGGGTCCCGGTGCAGTTCAAGGAGGCCCCGGGGCCCCGATGAGCGACGACCGCTCCCACTCCC
>Ga0116220_10001063_pt1 | contig 11026 bp, 12 predicted proteins | sample Sb_taG_10_FD_88967 | JGI IMG/M metagenome (GOLD analysis project Ga0116220, IMG submission 88967) | Peat soil microbial communities from Weissenstadt, Germany - Sb_50d_7_NC metaG | ecosystem: Environmental > Terrestrial > Soil > Wetlands > Peat | place: Germany: Weissenstadt | collected 2010-09-21
TCGCGATATCCGTGGGCTTCCGTACAAACTCAACAATATCCGTTCTGCTCGCCAAGCTTATTCGGGTCAACCCTTGCGCGGTATGCGGCACCGATTAGGGCGGCGACCGTCCTGTGTTTCGTTACAGGCAGGTTCGTTCCCTTCTGGCCGATCAGAAGCTCAATCCAATTCGCGAAGTAGGGGAAAAAGACATCACCCAGTTCCTCGCGCGACATTAATGCCGGCGGCATCGTCGAATTTGTGTCTTGCCAATGAAGCTGCGCGCAATACGCATCCAGCGCTTCGTCGATGGCTCTGTTAAAGCGGCGGACATTAATTTTTTGAAGAGCGTTTGGGTTCTGTAAGATCGCATCGATCCGGTCAACCTGTGCGGCCATTAGGCTCCAAAGGAAGCTCTCGGATGCAGTCTGACCTCTGGAGATCTCCTTGTCCTCCCACCAATCCCGCCAGACTTCTTTGGCTCCGGCATTTTTCCAAGGATAGGCAAGGCCAAACTCACGTTGGGCGTTGTCGAGAAAGCGCTTAGCTGCCTGGCGATCAGGGTCGTAAATCCCCGCTAGCCTAATGAGCGCGAGCGAAGGAGAGCGGTCGCCGTAATATGCGAGGCGGATATCTTGGCCGCTAAGGGGAGTACCGCCTTGGTTGATGCGTCCAAAGACCTCAAGGCGCATCTCTCCGAGATCGCGCAGCTTTATTACGGCCAGCCGATACTTCTTAAATGCGCGCTCATAGGCGTCAGGAAGCTCGTCGAAAGTCTTGCCGGCGTAATGGACGCTGTTTGGTGATATGTACGGCGCGTCCTGGGCTATCGACTAATCGAAACTTGTGCTTAAAAAATTCATTCAACGTGGTGAGTCGCTGTTGTCCGTCGATCACCTGGTTGCGTTCGACGCCGCCATCAACACTTACCTCAAAGAAAAATGCTGGAATGGACAGATTGTTAATTACCGACTCCACTAACAACGACTTTGTAGGCTCTGCCCACTGGTCGCTGTCGCGCTGATAATCTGGAATTTGAACCACCCCGTCGCGGAGGTCGTTGAGAACGACCTCAACACTAGTGGATTCCGATGTGCTCGACTCTGCGATGAGTGGCTTGGGGTCAGTTGCAGCGTCCATCGTAGGCAAACTCCCTCTGGCACCACCCTCGATTACTGTCCTAATTCTCGCACAACCGGGGTGAAACAAAAAGGGCGCCAGCCGAAGCCGACGCCCCCTGGGCATTGCAAGTTGTCGGTGAGGGATTGGAGTTTATTGTGCCGCCAACCCGGGTAGGAGGTCCTGCACTTTTTGTGACCGGCGGCGGGTTCCATTGAAGGGTCCCGATCAGCGGCGCTATCACTACAGCGCGCTGGTCGATACTTGAGCAGATCGGCAGCTCTATTCAGTGGCCGTTTATGGCAATCCTGGTGTTTTGGCTCGCCATAATTTTCGCGAGCTTCGGCCTTTTCGCCCCACGTAACGCCAGTGTGACCGCAGCGCTGTTCGCCGCCGCGCTGTCGGTGGCCGGTTCAATCTATCTGATCCTCGAAATGGACCAGCCCTACAGCGGGCTTATCAAAATCTCCAGCGCTCCGCTGCGGACTGCTTTGGAGCAGCTCGGCCGACCGTAGCCCTCGCCGAGATCGAGCGGGCAGATTTGCGCGGGAGCGAGTTTTGGGGTGCGCAGGCACGGGAAACGCATTGTGAGGTTGGCCAGGCATGCCAATGTCCGCTTTGGGTCATTAGCCGACATAACGGCCCGTTCGCGTCATGTCCGCTTTACCTCCGATAGCGGACATTCGTCAGTGCAGGTGGGACGTCCGCTAAGTGCCATAAGCTGACATCACAGCTTTTCGTTAGCGGTGCTTCCGCTCGCATAAAAAGATGCGGGAACCGCAGCGCAAAATCGAACGATACCCATAGCTCAGGTCCAAGACTTGCGTTGTCGCAGGCCTCCGTTGGCCGCGGGGATCGACTTATGCTCGTGGCGGGGGTGCCATGAATTCCGGCCCGACCGGATCGGTGATGGTCTCCCCAAGGATCCGGTTAATTTCGGCTTTGGCGGCGGCATCGAGCGACCACCCCATGACGTCGGCGACGGGCTGCAACTGATCGGGATGGCGCGCGCCCCAAAGCGCCGTGGTGGCGCCCTGGTCGAGCATCCAGCGCACCGCCAAATGAATCACGCGCTTGCCGTAGCGCTCTTGCGCGAAGTGATCAAGCCGCTCAACCGCAGCAAGATACTGAGCAAAGCGCGGCGGTTGGAATTTGGGGTCGGTGCGGCGCAGATCGTCGCCTTCGAACTTCGTATCGACCTTCATCCGTCCTGACAGCAGCCCGCGGCAGAGCGCGCCATAGCCGAAGGTCGCGATCCCGTTCTTGTGGCAATAAGGGAGAATCTCCGCCTCGATCTCGCGCTCGAACAGATTGTAGGGCGGCTGCACCACGTGCAGCGGCGCCACGCTGCGGAACCTCTCCATCTGCTCGATCGAGAAATTGCTGACGCCGATGGCGCGGATCTTTCCTTGCTCGTAAAGCTGCCGCATCGCCTTGGCCGTCTCCTCCATGGGAACCTTTGGGTCCGGCCAGTGGACCTGATAGATGTCGATGTAGTCGGTGCGCAGACGGCGCAACGAGTCATCGATCTCGGCCATGATCCGCTCGCGGCTCGCATTGCGGGTGATCTTTCCGTCTTGCCATTCGAGCCCGACCTTAGTGGCGAGGATTACCCGTGAGCGGAGACCGTCGGCTATGGCCTTGCCGACGATCTCTTCGGATCGGCCGAAGCCATAGACCGGCGCGGTATCGACGACGTTAACTCCATGGGCGAGCGCGGCTCGGATGGTGACAATCGACTCGGCTTCGTCCGTCCCGCCCCACATCCAACCGCCAATCGCCCAAGTGCCGATGGCGACGCGCGACACCTCCAGCGCCGTGCCGGGGATCTCCGCGAATTCCATTTGGTTATCGCGACGATAGCGCTCGCGACACTTGGTTTGGCATTCCGACATGTTTCAAGCTCCGCTCTTCAGGCTGTCACTCTCGAGCCCAGCCTCTTCCGCCGCGATCAGGGCAAGGGCCGACCAATCCAGCCCCGCATGCCCGCGCGCCACCCCGGTAATGAGCCGGTCGTGTACGACATCGACCGAGGGCATGGGAACGCCTGCGGCTTCGGCCTCTGCAAGCGCCAAGCGGACATCCTTGAGGGCGAGGGGGAAGGCAAAGCCCGGCGTGTAGCGCGCCTGCACCATCTTCGCGCCGTAGATCTTATGCACGCGGCTGTCGAACATCGTGCTGGTCATGATATCGATAAACTTTTCGGGCTCGACACCGCGTTTGCGCAGAAGAGCAAGTGGCTCGCCGAGCACCTCCAAGCTCGTCGCGGTCATGGCGTTACCCGCGAGCTTAACCAAATTTGCGCCCGCCGGGTCGCTACCGATGACGAAGGTCCGCTGACCGACGAGGTCGAAGATGGGCCGGCAGCGATCGACCTGGTCGGATTGCCCCGCTGCGATGATGAAAAGCTCACGTGCCTTCGCGGCGTCGGGGTTTCCGAACACCGGCGCCGCCACATAGTTCTGGCCGCGCCGCGCATGTTCCGCCGCGATGCTCGACGACATCGCCGGGCTGATGGTGCTCATCGAAAGATGCAACGCGCCGGGCTTGAGACCAGGGGCGAGCCCCGCGCGCTCAGGTGAACTGCCACCGAATACGATCTCATGGGCCGCCGCGTCATCGGGCAGCATGGTAATGACGATGTCGCAGTCGAAAAGGTCAGTGAGCTCATTCGTCGGCTTAATGCCGAGCGCTTGAAGCTCGGCATTGCGCTCAGGCTGGCGGAGATAGCCGATGACGGCGCGACCGCCAGCGGCAAGATTGGCCGCCATAGCGCTGCCCATATGACCGAGCCCGATGAAGCCTATGCTTCCCTCGAGGGTTCGCGCGACCGGCGGCGTCCGACCTGATGGCGCGGTCGAGCCTTTGGCCTCTTTCTTTGCCGGGGCGGAATGAGAGTCGGCATCGTGCATTGTGTCCTCGCAATCGCTTCACGTTTCTACGAAGATAGGTAATCCAACGCGCGGCAGCGCGTCGGGATTGCGGCAAATGGCTCGCGCTTGCGGCAATCGGTACCGGTAGCAGAGAAAGAGCAACGCGCCGCGCCGCGGTCTTCGGCAGCCAATTCCGATCAGTCGGCCTTGGCGTTTTTGATCGGCTGCAGAAAGAACTTGGCTGAACAGGAAACCTACAGCCGCGCCGACGGCCACATCGGCCATTCGAACGGATCCGGTCGTGGCCGATCCGAACGCCACGACCAGCATCGCCGACACGCCCGCTTGGATGGGAACCACTGCCGACTGCCCGTAGGAGGCTGCGACAATCATTGCCAGAAAAGCCGCCAAGGCGATCTTCAGCAGCGGAATATTATCCGACAGCAGCGGAATATTATCCGACAAAGCCGTTGTCAGTTCGCCTATCACGATCCCCGTCGCGACACCTAGCAACAAGCCCCCAGTCTGCTTGGTGTGACTCGGAAGTCCTGGCGAAAGACAAACGATCGCGCTGATTGCCGCGAAGATCGGCTGCGGGTGGCCTAACAAACGCTCTGCCAAAAACCATGACAACGCAGCACCCAATGCCGATGCAAGAGCCTCCCGCCGAGCTTCCGACCAGCGCAGGAAAATTCTCGCGATGAGTTCCCCGGCCAAATGGCTCCTCCGGGTGCACGATTTAATTTCTTGTGGCGAAAGCATCCGAGGTCAAGTTTGCCGCCAGGCCGGCTTGCTCGGATCGACCAGCGTCAACTCGACGGGTGCCAAGCCGAACAAGGCAATCACAGCGGGCTCGGTTGCTGGCTTCTTCACGCCGTCATAATGCGGCGTGTGCGCCACGCGTCGCACGAATCCTCCTGCCGGGACAGGAACGGTGTTGTCAAGATCGAAGTCGGTGCCACTGTTGACCCACCACGTGCCGGAGAGGACCAGTGAGAGCCGGTCCGTTGCATAGAAGTGGGGAGCGCTGAAATAGCCCGGATGCCACTTCATCAGCACGAGATAGGGCCCGGGCTGGTCGAGGCCGCCGTAAAGCGTCGCCATCTCGCCGATATGAGGCGGAAGCCCGCTCCATGAGGTCCATTTGATGGCATCGGGAGGGGTGATCACCGTCTCGGAGGGATCGATCTTGGCGGCTGACGCAGTGCTTCCCGACAGCGCGAGCGGCAGGGCGGCGAACAACGGAGCGAGCGCGAGCCATCGGCGCGTCGGACAGAATTCATGGTCCGCGGTAAAAGCGACGGAGAGTATTTTTTCCAAGCCAATCATCGCCAGTCTCCGATATTTAGTTGATGCCGAGCTCGAGCGCGCGATGGATCGTGGCGATCGACTCCCCATCGGTTTTGGGGCCGGAGCGGGATGACAGAATGAGTCTCGCGTCCTTCTCGTGCCGAGACCGAGGGAAGTCCATCGACCGACAGCAGCGCGCCGCCGCGCGAGGAGCGAAGCGACATCCGCTCAAGCCCGCCAGAGGCGTCCTTCTGCAGCGCGTTCGTCAACATGGCTCTCACCCCTTATCGCTTCGGGTCTGCATATTGGTTGCCTCTCGCGCACAATGTAGGTCGCTTTCGAAGAGAGCCGCCATTCTACATAGGTTCGCGGGAACTGTCGGATGGTTGGGGTGATCTATACTTTGGTTTGCGACGCTTTGCCCAAACGCTTTGTGCTTCGCTCAACGGAGGTTATTCGCTCCGCGACGCAACGCGTTTGCGATGTGGTCGATCAAAACATCGCAGTCAATTGGCTTGCTCAAGAAACCAGCCGCTCCGCCTGCCAAGGCGCGCGCCCTCACCTTCTCCTCGGGAATGGCGGTGATGAAAATGATCGGCGTGTTAAGTCCCCTGGCGCGTAGCTCGCTTTGCAGCTCGATGCCGCTCATCCTCGGCATTTGCACGTCGGCAATCAGGCATGAGGTCAGGTTCACCTCGGGCGACTGCAAGAACTCTTCGGCGGACGCGAATGCGTGCGCCACGTAGCCGAGGGAGCGTACGAGGCACTTCGCCGCCATACGTACCGAATCGTCGTCATCGACAATGGACACCACCTGCTGCACCCTAACCTCTCCTTATGGTCGCGCGTTTACTTCGCGACGATCCAGAGATGCGCTCTCAAAGCGGTTTGGAGAAGACATACTTAGGTTTAGCCGGCCTGGATTTAGCCCGGCATCCGCTCCCCGCGCCGGATGCCGAGAACCTCTGCCATCCGCACCAGATCGGCCAACGATTTTGCGCGCATCTTGCGCATCACATGGCCGCGATGGAGCTTTATGGTGATCTCGCTCACGCCTAAGTCGCCGGCGATCTGCTTGTTCATCAGACCTGTGGTCACCAGGCTCATCACCTCGCGCTCACGAGGGGTCAACCCCTCGAAGAGGCTGCGCAGCTCAGCAACCCCCCTTTCCTCCTCGCGTCTTTTCCGGTCGCGCTCGAGCGCGAGCGCCACAGCATCGAGCAGATCCTGATCGCGAAACGGCTTGGTGAGGAAATCCACCGCACCCGCCTTCATGGCCTTCACCGACATGGGAATGTCCCCGTGGGCGGTGATGAAAATGATCGGAATCTGAATGTTGGCGTTGGCGAGCTCGGTTTGAAACTCAAGGCCACTTCGCTTGGGCAAGCGGATGTCCAGCACGAGACAGCTCGCCGCCTCCGGCAACTTCTTTCGCAGCAATTCAGGGGCCGAAGCGAACACCTCGACCCGAAGGCCCACCGAGCGAAACAGGCTGGAGAGAGCCTCGCGCAAGGATGGATCGTCGTCGATGACGAGAACCACTGGCTCTTCGGCGGCCGCACCTGCGCGGGACGAGCGGTCGCTCATATCGCCATGCGGTGCGCTGGCACCGTGAACTGGAAGATTGCGCCCGGGCCGTCATTGGGCAAAGCCCAAAGCTCGCCCCCGTGCGCCTCGATGATCGAGCGGCAGATCGACAGTCCCATGCCCATACCGTCCGACTTGGTGGTGAAGAAGGCGTTGAACAGACAATCCAGGTTCTCGGGATCGATGCCGATGCCGGAGTCCTGCACCGCCACGAGCACCTGGTCAGTGGCATGCTGATGAGAGCGGATCAAGAGCTCGCGCGGCCCATTTGCCTGCGCCATGGCCTCAATACCGTTCATCATGAGATTGATGATGACCTGTTGCAGCTGCACCCGGTCCCCGAATACTGGGGTCAGCGCCCGGGCCAGGTCTAGCCGCAATTTCACGTGCTGACTCAGCACCTCGCGCTGTACCAGAGCGACCACGTCGGTAATGACATCATTGATGTCGAGCTGCGTTCGTCGCGGGTCGCTCTTCTTTGCTAGCGCGCGCAGCCGCTGGATCACCTCACTCGCCCTGTGGCAATCTCTAATAATGCGCTCCACGGCGCCTTGCGCCTCTTCGGGATCGGGGGGCTCGTTGCGGAGCCATCTGAGACAGGCCTCTCCGTTGGTGATGATAGCGGCGAGCGGCTGATTGATCTCATGCGCGATCGAGGCGGTGAGTTCGCCGAGCGTGATCACGCGCGTGACGTGGGCCAGCTCGCTTTGCGCCTGCTGAAGGGCCTCCTGGGCGAGCTTGGCGCCGGTGACATCCATCAGTGCGCCGACATATTCGAGGTGACCTGCCTCGTCCTTGATAGGATGGGCAACGACGTGGACATGCTTGACGGCGCCGTCGGGCAGCAGCAGCCGGTGCTCGACATCCCAGTCTTGTCCCTGTCGGGTTACGCTCTCAATGAGGCGCTGGAATAGTGGGCGGTCTTCCGGGTGCGTGCGCTTCAACACTAAAGCGATTGTGGGCTCGGCCGTCCCCTCATATTCGAAGATGCGAAAGGCCTCGTCCGACCAATGAATTTTTCCGCTCGCCACGTTCCAGGCAAAGCTTCCGGTGTGACTTAGGCGTTGGGCCTCGGCGAGATCGGCCTCGCTCCGACGCAGCGCATCGGTGACCCGCCTGCGATCCTCGATATCGGTATTCGTGCCATACCATCTGACGATATTGCCGTGCTCATCGCGAAGGGGTGCGCCACGATTGAGGAACCAGCGATACTCTCTTTTGGCAGATCTGATCCGACCTTCGCTTTCAAAGGGTATGCCCGCGGCCATACTCGCACTTCGCGTCTCCAAGACCCTTGGTAGATCCTCGGGGTGGTAGGCGGCCCGCCAGCCGAAGCCCTGCGCCTCGTTAAGCGAGAGGCCGGTATACTCGAGCCAACGCTTGTTAACGAAGTCCGTTGCGCCATCGGGTAAAATGCTAAAGACGAAAGCAGGGATCGTGTCGACAACGAGTTGGAGTTCTCTTTCAGCGTGTTTGCGCTCTGTTATATCGTTGGTCGTCTCGAGCGTTGCGATGGGTCGCCCGCGCTCGTCCCGCTGCAGTGACCATCGGCTTGCTACGATCACGCGGGTTCCGTCACGCTTGCGCTGCGTGAGTTCCCCTTCCCAGCGGCCGGTGCGTAGCAACTCTCCGGTGATTTCCTCGAGAGGCGACGGAAAGATCGTCTGCAGAAGCTCGTGGCAGACCTTGCCGATGGCTTCTTCCTTATGCCAGCCATAGAGCTCCTCGGCGCCGCGGTTCCAATAAGTGATGACGTCGCCCATGTCGCGGACGAAAACTGAATCGTGGGTGAGATTGAGCAGTTTTGCCTGCTCGCGCAGCGTCATGGCGGCAGCCTGACTTTTCAGCGCGAGGAACGTGGTAATGGCGATGGCGAGCAGGCTGACGAGACATCGCACAAAGGGCGGACCGTAGGTCGCGCCATGTTGCAGCGCGTAACTCAGCACCGTCAGCGCGATGCATGCCGCAGAGACCAGGAGCACACCACGGCGCTGGAGGAAACGGCCCGCCATCAGCACGACGACGACATAGAGGACCGCTACCGCAATGCCTAAAGGCGTGAAGGTGTCGATCACGAAAATCGCCGTGGCGAAGGCGACGGCCGTGAGAGGGAAAATCAATTTGGCGGCGAATTCGTGAGAAGGCGACTTGGGCTCCATATATTGCGCCCTTCTGCAACTCATCCTGCTGGCCCCTCACGCGCGCTTTTACGGTTAGAATTACCCCGTTTGACAGAAGATCTGGAGCAAAACTTACTGTCGTTAGTTGCTTCCTGTCCACTCAGCCATTGTATTCGCGATAAAGAGAGAGCTCCTAAGGCGACTGAGCAGCCATCTGGTCTCGGCCCGCCCTAAGCTCAGAAAGATTCATGCCGACCATCGCGCGCAGTGACGTTACTTCGAAACGCTGCTCGGCAAGCGCCTCGCTTGGCAGGTTCCGAGATTTGCTCCCCCGCGGCGCAGCTCCTTGCCACGCTTTCAGGGCGAGAACTTCGCACGGAACCTCGAGCTGGTCAGGCGCGTCGAGGCATTGGCAAAGGAGAAGCGTTGCACACCCGCGCAGCTTGCGCTCGCCTGGGTGCTGGCGCAAAGCGACGATATCGTGCCGATCCCCGGCACGAAGCGCCGCAAATATCTCGAGGAGAATGCAGCGGCGCTCGACGTGACGCTCACGCCGAAGGACCTTGCGAGACCAGATGAGCTTACGCCGCAAGGCGTCGCGGCGGGTGCCCGTTATCCGGAAGAGATGATGCGAGCTGTCAATCGCTAGTGGCCGCGGCCTTCTCCTCTCTGGCGGCATCCGCGCCGACACGCCATTCCGGGGCGATGATCTGCGACACATTGACCCGAAATTCCAGCCGCCTCGGTTTGCGCAATACCTCGCGGCTATCGACAAGCTTGACAAGCTGGCGCAAGCGCGCTTCGGCAAACGCGTGATCCATCTTGCCCTGCGCTGGATTCTCGATCAGGGCGTGACCTCAGCGCTTTGGGGCGCGCGAAGCCCCGACCAGCACCCGCCGCGAGTTGCCCGCGCGGTTCACAGGAGAGGTCCGAGATCGCAAGTCTTGGCACCGGGCTGCTGTGGGCATCGTTCGTTTCGCGCCGTGGTTTCCGAGCTGGAGCGTCCGTCGACGCCTACACCAAAGTATGATGCCGTCAAACCAAGACTCTATCCCGCTGAACGAACGTGCAGTGGAATATCTCCTCAGCCCCTAACTATCTCAGCTCACCACGATCAAGGACTGAACCAGCTGAAGGTGGCTGGCTCAATGTGGGGTGATGAGCCATGGGCATCGTTCGATTTGCGCTCCGGTTTCCCCATACCTTCTATGTGTTGGCGGCGCTGATCCTATTTCTCGGCGTCACTGCGATACGCGTGATGCCGACGGACATCTTTCCGGAAATCAACATCCCGGTCGTGACCATTATCTGGCAGTACACCGGTCTCAGTACGCCGGAGATGGAGCAGCGCGTTTCCACCTACAGCCAGTATTCGATTAGCTCCAATGTCAACGGCATCAAGGATATGGAGTCACAGACGCTCAATGGTCTTTCGGTGCAGAAGATCTTCTTCCAGCCAGACGTCAATCTCGACCTTGCCATCGCGCAGATCGTCTCGGCGACGAATGCAATCAGAGCCCTCATGCCGCCGGGAATCCAGCCGCCCATCATCGTGCAATTCAACGCCTCCAGCGTGCCGGTACTGCAGCTCACCCTGACCTCTGACAATCTCAACGAGCAGCAGCTTTACGATTACGGCATCTATCGTCTGCGCCAGCAATTGGCCCCTGTGCACGGTGTCACCTTCCCCACCCCCGCTGGAGGCAAATATCGGCAGATCATGGTCGACATCGACCCTGCGAAGCTGCTGGCGCGGGGTTTGACCCCGCTTGACGTGGTGAACGCGGTCAATGCGCAGAACCTGACGCTGCCTTCGGGTCAGGTGAAAATCGCCAGCACGCAATACACGGTGCGCACCAACGCGACACCTGGCTCGATCGCCGAGCTCAACGACATTCCCATTAAATACGCGAATGGTGCCACGGTCTTCATCAAGGATATCGGCCAGGTCCGCGACGGCTCGGCGGTGCAGCAGAACATCGTCCGCGAGAACGGAGCGCGCGCGGTCCTGCTCAGCGTCATCAAGAACGGCAACGCGTCTACGCTCGATGTGGTGAA
>Ga0116220_10001065_pt1 | contig 11016 bp, 8 predicted proteins | sample Sb_taG_10_FD_88967 | JGI IMG/M metagenome (GOLD analysis project Ga0116220, IMG submission 88967) | Peat soil microbial communities from Weissenstadt, Germany - Sb_50d_7_NC metaG | ecosystem: Environmental > Terrestrial > Soil > Wetlands > Peat | place: Germany: Weissenstadt | collected 2010-09-21
CGCCCACGGGATGGGAGAGACGGCTCGTCGCGGTGCGCGTTCCCCTACTGGCAAGCCATGACACCGAAGCCACCGGCTGGTGCATGGAAGCCCACGACCTCGTGCTGGCGAAGCTCGCGGCCGGCAGGGAGCGCGACATCGAGTTCGCCACGGAAGCGATACGCCACGACATCGTGCAGCCGCAAGAGCTGTTGCGCCGCGTACAGGACCTACCGCTGGACGGTAGCTACCAAGAGCACGTTCGGTCACTCCTCGAGAGCGCCATCGCCAAAGCAGATAGACAGCAGCGGTCCTGACCGGGCCGCTCATATGGTCTAGCTTTCCCCAGCAACCCAGCAAAGCAGGGCGGACTTTTCAGGCCGGCCGGAAACGGCCGGATGAAAATGTCTCGTCCCTGCTCCGCTATCCGGGCGGGATGCGCAGATAGGGCAGGGCGAAGCTCATGATCTGCCCGAACGCCGGTGCCGCCACCGTGCCGCCGAAGATCGAGCCCGCCTGCGGTTCGTCAACGATCACGGCGCACAGCAGCTTCGGGTCCGTCGCCGGGGCGAAGCCCAGGAACGAGGCGACGTACGCGCTCTTGGAGTATTCGCCCGTCGCCGGATCGACCTTGCTCGCCGTTCCCGTCTTGCCCGCCAGCTGATAGCCCGGGATCGACACCTCGCTGGCGGTGCCCCCCGGCGCGAGCACACCCTCGAGCATCGTGCGCAGCTCCGCGGCCGTCGTCTGTGAGATCACGCGGCGCCCGGCCGGCTCGGGTTGCGGGCGGCCGTCGATCGCCCCGATGATGTGCGGACGGCGCAGCACTCCGCCGTTGGCGATCGCCGAGTACGCGCTCACCATCTGCATCGGCGTCACCAGCTCGCCCTGGCCGATCGGCAGGTTTCCCATCGAGGAGCCCGAGTACTTGCTCAGCGGCAGCGCCACGCCCTGTTCCTCGCCCGACAGTTCCACACCGGTGGGCTCTCCGAACCCGAACCTGTGCACCCAGCCGTTGAACTGTTCGGCACCCTCCAGTTTGCCGATCTGAATCGCCCCCACATTGCTGGACTGAGCCAGGATCTGCGCGGTCGTGAGCGTCTCATCGGCGTGTTCGGTGTCGTCGTGGATCGTACGGTCGGCGACCTGGATCTGGTTGGGGACGTTGAACGGAGTGCTCGGCGTGATCAGCCCCTCCTGCAGCGCGCCCGACACCGTCACCGCCTTGAACGTCGAGCCCGGTTCGTAGGCGAACCCGACGGCCCGGTCCTCCAGCGCGCTCGGCAAGGACGCCGCCGGGTCGTTGGCGTTCACCTGCGGCCAGTTCGCGACCGCCAGCAGCGCTCCGGTGCGCGGATCGATCACGATCGCCGTCGCGTCTTTGGGGCTGAACACTCGTCCGACCGCCCCGAGCACGTCTTCGGTGCGCTGCTGGATGTTGGCGTCCAGCGTCAACGTCAACGTCGCGCCTGCTCGCTCGGCGTGCACGTTCGTGATCGAGATCGGCTGGCCCAGCGCGTCGCTGACGACGCGCCGCTCGCCCGCCACGCCTTTCAGCAGCGCCCCCTCAGAGTACTCGAGACCCGACAGTCCCTTGCCTTCGGTGCCAACGAACCCCAGCACCTGCGCCGCCAGCGTCCCGCGCGGATACACGCGGCGCATCGTCGGCGTGCCCGCGATTCCTTCGAGCCCCAGCGCCATCACCTTGCGCGCCTGCCTGGCCGGCAGAGCCCGCGCCAGATACACGAACCCGGTCCGCTCGCTCAGCCTCCCCAGCACCTGCGCCTGGGTCAGCCCCAGCAGCGGCGCCAGCTCTTGTGAGGCCTTCAGCGGGTCCTTGAGGAGATACGGCGTCGCCGAGATGTCCTGGGCGGGCTCTGACACGGCCAGGTCCACGCCACTGCGGTCGGTGATCGTCCCTCGCTGCGCGGGCAGCGTTTCGTTGCTCAACTGCTGGGTCTGCGCGGCCTTGCGCAGCGTCCCGGCGCGCACCGTCCCCAGATACAGCGTCCTTGCGGCCGCCACCACGAGCAGCAGGAAGAACAGTCCGAATATGACCCCAATCCTGTGCTGGACGGTGGCCACTTCTCTATCCCTGCGGGCTCGCCGACGCGCCGCCGGATTCGCCGGTCGACACCGGTGCCGGGGAAGGCGCGCTTGCGCCTTCTGTCGTTTGCGCGGGAGCGGTGGACGTAGCGGCAGGCGTCCTGGGTTCGGTCGAGGACGTGGACTGGGATGCCGGTGTCGCGGCGCTTGTGGATTGGATCGACGCTTCGCCCGAGGCGGTGGAAGCCGATGACGGGGTCGTTGCCGTTGCGGATTCAATGCCGCTTGCGGTCGCGGTCGATTCCGGCGTTCCGGTCGAGGCGGGGCTCGAGGTTGAGCTTACGGCGCTCGCGGGGGTCCGCGCCGTGGATACGGCCCGGGCCAGATCGCCTGCTCTCGCCCGCGCCGACAGGAACCGCAGCGCACCCGCCGGGATCAGCTGCATGCCCATGTGCGCGGCCTGCAGCTCGACGGTGTCGCCCGCGGCGACTTCCGAGTTTTCGACGCTAAGCGCCGAGTTTTCACGCTGCAGCGCAGCCTCGTGCTCGAGCGCGCGCCCGATACCCGCGTTCAGCTTCAGCAGCCCAAGCTGCATCGTCACGATCCCGATCAGCGCGAACGCGACGATCCCGATCCACGCGCGCCCGCCGATCAGCCTGTCGAGCAGCGGATGCGTCGCGACGGCAGCGCCTGCCCAGCTCGCCCCCTTACGTGCCTTTGGTGCGGGCCGAGCGGGCCGGGCCGGCCGGGCCGCGGGTCCGGACACGCGCCGGGGCCTGCTCACCGGAGCCAGCGGCGCGCGCCGGGGATGGACGGCGGGCGCGGTCCTGGCAGCGACGGCGGCAGCGGAGGGCGGCGTCATACAGCGCCTTCTCTGCACTTGCGGGCCGCGCGCAGACGCGCGGAGGACGAGCGCGGGTTGCTCGCGATCTCCCCCGCCGAGGGCACGATCGAGCGACGGGTCAAGAGCGCGGCCTGCGGCTCGCGCCCGCACGCGCACACGGGCAGGTCGGGTGGGCAGACGCATCCCTGAGCCCGCTCGGCCAGAAAGCGCTTGACGCGGCGATCCTCCAGCGACTGAAAGCTGATCCCGGCCAGCACGCCGCCCTTGCGCAGCAGGCCCCAAGCGAGCGGCAGCGCCTGTCCGAGCTGCTCCAGCTCGTCGTTTACGGCGATGCGCAGAGCCTGGAAGGAGCGCTTGGCCGGATGGCCGCCGGCAAACCGCGCGGGCGCGGGAATCGCCGAGACGATCGTCTCGACCAGCTCCTGGGTCGTTTGAATCGCATCGGGACCATTCCGTTCACGCCGGCGCACGATCGCGCGGGCAATCGCGCCGGAGTGGCGCTCCTCCCCGAAGTCGCGCAGCGTCCGCGCCAGGCGGCGCTCGTCCCATGTCGCGACGATCTCGCGCGCGGTCAGCTCCTGGTCGGGGTCCATGCGCATGTCAAGCGGCGCGTCATACGAGTAGGAGAACCCGCGCTCGCGCGCGTCCACCTGCATCGAGGACATGCCCAGATCGAAGTACACGACATCAGCGCGCACCCCCTCGTCGGTCAGCTCTTGCAGCGCCTCGGCATAACCGGCACGGATGAACCTGACGGTGCACGCCACCTCGCTCGCCAGCTCCTCGAATCGCTCGCTCGCGAGCGGGTCACGGTCGATCGCGATCAGCGTCCCTTCGGGTCCCAGGCGCTCGGCGATCAGCTGCGCGTGCCCGCCACCTCCGAACGTGCAGTCGATCGCCGTCTGCCCGGGACGCGGATCGAGCAGGTCGATCAGCTCCCCGGCGAGCACCGGGACGTGGGTGCCGCTCCTCATATCGGTCATATCACTCAGGATGGTCGACACGTCTAGTGATCTCCGCGACGCCACCCAGCAGCGCCGGTCGATGTTCGTTCCAGCCGCTTCGATCCCACAGCTCGAGGCGGTCCCCCACCCCGACGACGACGACCTCCTTCGCCAGACCGGCGTGCTCTCCGAGAAAGCCCGGGACCATGATCCGGCCCGCCGCGTCCAGATCGGCGTCGTGGGAGCTGCCATAGAGGAACCGCTCCAGCTCGGTCAGCTGTGATGACAGCGGCGGCAGCTCCGCGAGCGCTCGCTGGGTATAGCGCTCGTAGTCCTCCGGGCGCCACACCCCCACGCACGGCTTCAGATCCACAGGCATCGCCAGCACCACACCCTCCGCGAGCGTCGCGCGGTAGCGGGCCGGCACCGTCAGGCGATTCTTCGCGTCGAGCGTATGGTCGAACGTGCCGCGAAAGGGGACCATGTGTCAGGGGGCTCCGGGTAGTTACCGAGCCGGGGTGGAGGAGTGGGAGGAGCCCCTCCACCTCGGCTCGCTGCCGCCAACTTACCCCACTTTCCCCCACAACGCAACTCTAATTGCACATTTTTTCCCACAATCCTCTCAAGGCACTCTCAAAATCACCAAAACACCTGCTTGCACGCCACATCCGCGGCTGCCGCGCCGACCGTCCCGCAGGGCTGTTTCCTGCAACTCGTCGTGCATACCGGCGGTGTGCACCGCCGCTTGCAGATACGATCGCGTTATGCGCACCCGGATCGTCTCCACGGCATTCGCCCTCGCCGTGCTCACCGCGGCACTCGCGGGCTGCGGCTCGGGCGCCTCGACCGGCACGAGCGCCGACCCCGCCGGGGTCACCCCCGGCTCGGCGCCGGTGTACGTGGGCGCGGTCGTGCGCCCCAGCGCCACCCTCAAGACGAACGCGCTCGCCGCCGGCAGCAAGCTGACACATCAGACCGACCCCTACAGCCGCCTGCTCGGCGTGCTGCAGACGCCCGGCAGCCCGGCGCTCGACTTCAGCCGTGACGTATCGCCCTGGCTGGGGCCGAACGCCGGGCTGTTCGTCACCTCGCTCGGCTCCTCCGAAGCGCTCGAGGGCCTGCTCCAGCAAGCTCTGACCGGCGGCGGGGGCGGCGCGGCTACGGCGCAATGGCCATTCGGCGGCGGCTCCGGCACGGGCGCCGCGGGCGCCGGACCCCAGGGCGCGATCGTACTCGACACGAGCGAACTCGCCGCCGCCCGCACATTCGTGTCGAACGCCGCGGCGCACGCGGGCGCGCACGCGAGCAGCTATCGGGGCGTGTCCTATGAGGTCACCTCGAGCGGCGACGCGTTCGCCGTCGTCGACCGGTTCGTCGTGCTGGGCACCGAATCGGGCCTGCACGCCGTGATCGACACCATGCAAGGAGCAGCCTCGCTGAAGAGCGACTCCGCATACTCGCAACTGCAGTCGCTCGCCCCGCCGGGCGCGCTGGGGCACGTGTATGCGAACCCCACGGCGCTGAGCGCCTCACTGCGGGCAGCGGCCGCACATGCGGGAGCGGGCGGCGCCCTGGGCGCAGGAGCCGGCGCCCAGAGACTGCCGGGGCTGGTGGGCGTGCTCGGGGGAGCGCGTCCGCTGAACGTCTCGCTCGTGCCCTCCTCGGACTCGCTCGCCCTGGACGCCGACGCGGGTCCGTCCACAGCCGGGTCTGCGGGCGCGCAGGGCGGCGGGCTCGTCGCCGCCGCGGCGGCGGGCAACCGCGCGCTCGGCGAACTGCCGGGAGAATCGTGGCTGGCGGCCGGGCTGGGCAACGTCGGTGGGGTGGCCGGCGGGAGCCTGAGCGGGATTCACAGCCTGCTGTCGCTGGCGAGCACGCTGGGATCCTCGCGCGCCGGGGAAGGCGTGAGCGCTCCGCAGGCGACGCTCAGCGTCAAGGGCCTGCTCGAAGGACTGCTCACACCGCTCAGCGTGCTCAGCGCGAACACCGCCCAGGCGCGCCGCGATTACCTCAGCTGGATGGGCGACGCGGGCGTGTTCGCCAGCGGGACGAGCGTGCTGGAACTGAAGGGGGGCGTGGTGATCGACTCCAAGAGCCCGGCCGCCTCGCGCGCCGCCGTGGCCAAGCTTCAGAGCGCGTTGCGCAGTGCCGGCGGCGAAGCCACCACGGCGAGCATCCCGGGCACCGAAGCGGCAGTCGAAGCCAAGCTCACGGGCCTGCCCGTCACACTCGTGATCGCCGACGGCCGCGCCGCGAACGGGCAGACGAAGTTCGTGATGGGCTTGGGCGCGGCCTCGATCCAAGACGCGCTGAACCCGCCGAGCACGATGTCCGGTTCGTCTTCATACAGCGCCGCCCAGACCGCCCTCGGCGAAGGCATCCAGCCGAGCATCGCGGTCAACTTCAGCACGCTGCTGAGCCTGCTCGAAGGCGTCGGCCTCGGCGAAGACCCAACTGTCTCGAAATTCCTTCCATATCTGCGCTCCTCCACCACGCTCTCCGGCGGAGGCAAGAGCCTGGGCGGTGGCGTCGAACGCTTACGGCTCGTGTTGGGCCTGGCGCCGGCGACGGGCTGAAGGCCCGAGCTCAGGCCGGGGCGGGCGTGGGCTCGGGCTCGCGCTGGGTAGGCGACACGCGGTTATCCGTCTCGATGATCACACGGCAGGGGCGCTTGCTCAGCAGATAGGCCGCGGTCGGTCCGATCCGCTGCTCGCCCGCGGGCGCGTGGATGGTCGACCAGTAGATCACGTCCGAGCCGACGCGCTGCGCTTCCTCGACGAGCGCGGCCCCGGGGTTGCGGGTGCGAATCAGGCCCGTGTGGATCTTGATGCCGGCGCGGCGCGCCTTGATGCGCGCGCTCTCCAGCACCGAGCGCCCCTGGGCCTCCTCCTCCTCGAGGCCAGCGTCCAACGACAGCTGGCTGGGCACCGGCAGCACGAAGATCGCGTACACGACGCCTTCCTCGCCGATCAGCTTGGCGGCGCTCGACAACGCCGAAGCGCTGACGTCCTCGCCGAAGATCGGCACCAGCGCGGTACGGTAGTCGAGCGCTTGGAAGTCGGGCGGGCGCTCGGCGCGCTCGATGCGGTAGTCCTTGCGCGGGTCAAGGCCCTGGCGGTGGCGATAGTAGAAGTAGCCCGCCATGCCCGCGAGCATCCAGGGGATGCCGATTGTGCGGGCCTCCGTATGCAGCGCCACGACCGCGCACCAGGCGCCGAACGTGCCAATCGCTCCGAGCACGGCCGTCATCGGGATCTGGCTCCCGCGTAAGCGCACGTTCCAGGGCATCCGGTAGGGACGCTCGCGGTCGGGGTCTTTTATGCGCAGCGCGATGACCGCAACGTGCGCGGTCGTGAACGACAGCATCGCCCCGAACGAGTACAGGTTGCCGAGTAGTTTGGTCTGGCCGGGCAGGATCAGCAGCCCCGCGAGGATCGAGAAAAACACGATCGTGAACCACGGCGTGCGAAATGTCGGGTGCAGCTGCGAGAACAAGCTCGGCAGCTGGCGGTGCTCGGCCAGCGACCACGACAGTCGCGATATCCCGATCAGTCCCGCGTTCGTGGCGATGAACAGAATCGTGGCCGCGAGCACCCCAACGTAATCTTGAGCGAGTTTCAGCACCGTGCCGTGCAGACCCAGGTGCCTGATGATGCCGAGCACGGGGTCGTTTTCGTAGGTCGTGCCAAGTTCGGTGGCATAGCCGGTGGCGTGATGGACGACGGGCAGCGCCGACAGCGCGACGACCGAGATGCCTGCGTAGACGCCGAGCACCGCGATCACCACGAGGTTGACCGACTTGGGAACATCGTGTCCGGGGTCCTTGGCCTCCTCGGCCATATTGGAGACGGTCTCGATGCCCGTGTAGGCGACCATCGCCACCGACAGCGCGAAGATCAGGTTGTGCCAGGTCGGGACCGTCCCCAGGTGCACCTGGTCGATCAGCAGCGACGGGTTCAGCACGAGCACGAAGCCGAGCCCGACCAGCAGGATCTGGGTGCAGAGGTCGGCGACCGCCAGGAACAGGTTGAGTTTGGCCGACTCCCCCAGGCCGCGGATGTTCAGCGCGGCCAGCAGCACGATCGTGACCAGCCCGCCGATGATGTCCCCCGGGTTGTGGGTGAGACTCGGGAAGAACGCGCCCAGGTAGTGCGGCACGAAGAACGCGGAGATCGCGATGGTGATGATGTAGTCGAGGCTCAGCGCCCAGCCGGCGAAGAACGAGACGACGTCGTTGAACGCGTGGCGCGCGAACGAGGAGGAGCCACCGGCTTCGGGGAACATCGCGGCGCCCTCGGCGTAGGTCTTGGCCGTGAGCACGAACAGGCCGCCCGCGAACATGAACACCACCGGGGTGAGCCCGAGCGCGTAGTAGGCGACGAGCCCGAGCGCGTAGTAGATCGAGGAGCCGACGTTGCCATAGGCGGTGGCGAACAGGCCGGGAACGCCCACCGAGCGGCGCAATCCGTGCTCTCTCAGGCGTGCCATTCAGCGCAGCGTATACAGGAGCTCGGCCCCGATCGGGCACGGGGCCGCACATGTGCGGCCCCGCCGGTGGCGCATGCGCCACCGGTAGACGGGCCGCATGCGGCCCGTCTCGGACCCGCGCATGCGCGGGTCCGCCACACGAATACATTTCAGAGGAGAACGAGAGTCCATATGTTCTTTTTTTCTCCGTATAACCAACGCAATACGGCTTTCAAATTTTAATCAATCCCCAGACTTCCCGAAGAGCCTCATGACATATGTGCCTGTGCAAAATCCCATGCATGGTCACAAGCAATGCAGGAACGCCGCATATGATCCCGACGACCCGGGCCCAATCGATCCCCGGCAAGAGAACGACATGGAACAGACGTCGCACCGCCGCGGAAACTATGACTCGGGTGAGGATTTCGTCCTCGAATACGGAGAGCTGCGGTTCACATTCAACGAATTGGACTTCTCTGAGCGCTGCGAGCAGGCCGCGCTGAAGCTCGGCTTCGTCGGAGGACGGCTGGGCTCAGACGAGCTCGAAGACCTCGTCAACCTAGCGGTCAACGGCGAAGTCTACGATCCCGCCTCGGCACTGGGCGAGCACGTCAACGACTGCTGGCCTGAGCTGGTGGGCCCCGCGGATCGCTCGTTGGTGCACTGGCTGCGACGACTCGTCTTCCGCGGAGCCTGGCTCGATCAGCGCGTCAACGAGGGCGAGCTCGCCGTCGCGTTCGACGAACACACGGGCGGGTTCGTCTACGTGCAGCCCCAGCACAGCGACGAGCCAATCGAGCTCGCGCGCGAGCCTTCCTGGGGCCGGGTCGCGTACCGCCGCTAGGTTTGCGCCAGGGCGCTCGCGCGGGCCTGGGCGATCGCCTCCGCGCCGTCCTCGCCCACCAGCAGCTCGGCGCGCAGGGTTCCGCTGGCGGCAAGATCCAGGGGCGGTCCGCCACCGGCGACGAGCTCGGGGTCGAGCGCGATGACAGTGCTCTCGCCGCCTAGAGGGCGGGTGGCGGTCGCGAGGATCGTGAGCGACCCGCCGTCGCGCAGGTTGCGCGCGGCCGCCAGGACCTTGCGAGCGACGTGTGGGTGCAAGTCGTCGAGGGTGTCGATCAAAACGAGCGCGTCCTCCCCACGCGCAGCGGTGCGTGTGGAGGTCTCGATCGCGCGCTGCACCGCCTGATCCTGGGCGTCGGCGGAAGCGGCAAAGCTGAGCGCAGTGGCCGGCGCGACGGGACCCTCGCCCCACTCGGCGATCTCCTCCGGGCGAACGCCAGCGAGCACAAGCGTGACCTCGAGGTCATCACGACCCGCGAGCGCGCCGAGCAGGCGTCTGAGGATCTCGGTCTTGCCGGCCCGCGCGGGGCCGGCGATGACCACGCGCGAGCCGCGGCCGAAGGGCGTCAGCCACTCGATCGCCCGCAGCGTTGCGTCAGCGCCGTCGAGCACCAGACGCTCGCTCGGATAGGCGACGGGGCGCTCGTCGTAGCGGGCGCCCTCGGACACCTCGCCGGCGGGCGCGCCGTTGATCGTCTGCACGCGAACCAGCGACGGGTAGCGCTCGGAGCGCCGCGGGGTACGCAACGGCCCGGTCACGCGATCACCCGAGACGAGCTCGCAACGGCGCACCTGGGCGGCGGAGATGTAGACGTCCTCGTCGGAGGCCTCCGGCGGGTTGACGCGCAGGAACGCGGAGCCGTTGCCGAGCAGCTCCACAACACCCTCGGCCGACCGCTCCTCTTTGGCCGGTGGCTCCTCCGCATCCCTGGCCGGCGCGCGCCGCGAACGGCGCGCGCGCGAGGTCGGGCGCTTACGCTCTCCCGCCGCATCGGGAATCTCGGTGGCGGAGTCGCCGGCGTCCACCGAGACGTCGTTCGCCGGGGCGCCGTCAGCCGGAGCGCCATCTGACGGAGCGCCATCTGACGGAGCGCCGAGGATCGCGTCGATCAGGTCGGCCTTGCGGAGCCTGCGAAAACCTTCGAGTCCGAGCTGGTCGGCGATCGCGTGCAGGTCGGCCAGCGGACTGGCCTGCAGCTCGGAGCGGTCGAATACTGCCATGTGATGTGTCTCCTTCGTTGTATGGATTGGGCGGTTGGCGCCCGGTCGCGTTGCGCAGCGACCGGCACCCGTGCGGATATGAACCCTAGCGCTCGTGCCGGAGCTCCTCGGCGAGCGCCAGATCCCCGCGCGCCTCGATCTCCCCGCGCAGGGCAGCGCGCACCCGCAGGAAGTCTGCCGCCGCGGCGACGTCATGCACGCGAAATATGTGCGCGCCCACGTCCACACCGTGAGCGAGCGCGGCGAGCGTGCCGGCCAGGCGCTCGCGCGGCGGGCGTGAAATGAGCGCGCCGATGAAGTCCTTGCGTGAGATCGCCATCAACAGCGGCCGTCGCAAGGCGTGCAGACGCCCGGCATCCGCGAGCAGGGCGATCGTCTGGGCAGGGGTCTTGGCGAAGTCCGGCCCCGGGTCGAGGATCAGCTGCTCGAAGGAGACCCCCGCGTCGAGCGCGAGCTCGATGCGCGCGCGCAGGAATGCGAGCACCTCGCCAGCGATGTCCTCGCCGTAGAGACCCGGATCCTGGAGACGCTGCTTGGGCGCGGCGCGAGTATGCATCAACACAAGCGCCGCGCCGGTCTCAGCGCAGACGCCGGCTAGATCCAGGTCGCGCAGACCGGAAACGTCGTTGACGATCCTAGCCCCAGCGGCGATCGCGGCGCGCGCGAGGA
>Ga0116220_10001067_pt1 | contig 11006 bp, 11 predicted proteins | sample Sb_taG_10_FD_88967 | JGI IMG/M metagenome (GOLD analysis project Ga0116220, IMG submission 88967) | Peat soil microbial communities from Weissenstadt, Germany - Sb_50d_7_NC metaG | ecosystem: Environmental > Terrestrial > Soil > Wetlands > Peat | place: Germany: Weissenstadt | collected 2010-09-21
CGTGGTCGAGGATCGACGCCTGGACCGTGGGGGCGCCGCTGTAATGTGTCACGCCCTCGCTGTCGATCAGCTCCCAGATGCGCCCGGGCTCCACCTTGCGCAGGCAAATGTGGCGGCCTCCGACCGCAGTGACCGCCCAGGTAAAGCACCAGCCATTGCAATGGAACATGGGCAGGGTCCACAAGTACACGCTCTCGGGCGTTAGGCGCGTCTCGATCACCTCGCCCAGCGCGTTGAGATACGCGCCGCGGTAGTGGTAGACGGCGCCTTTGGGGGTCCCGGTCGTCCCTGAGGTGTAGTTGATGGAGATCGGCTCGCCCTCGTCACCGAGTTCGCTCGTCACCGGCTCCGAAGAACCTTCGGCGAGGAATGCCTCGTAGGGGTCCCCGGCGGCGCCAGTGTCGTCGATGCGCACGGCACGCTCGACTCGCGCGCCATCGGCAAGATGCTCGAACTCATGGTCGACGAATAGGAACCGGGCACCCGAATGCTCCAGGATGAAGCCGATATCCCGAGCGTTCAGCCGGTAATTCAGCGCCACCAGGACGCCGCCGGCGGCCGGCACCCCGTAGTGCGCTTCCAGCAACGCAGGGATGTTGGGGCAGATGAACGCCACTCGGTCACCCTTCCGCAGGCCCGCCGCCCGCAGCGCCGAGGCGAGCCGGTTCACTCGCTCCCCGAACTCCCGGTAGGTGTAGCGGCGGTCCTCGTGCACCACGGCTACTTTGCCGGGGTACACCAGCACGCTGCGCTCCAGGAATCGCAACGGGCTAAGCTCGGTCCGATTGGCACGCCGCACCTCAGCCGCATCGCTGGACTTGGCCATCGGCTCTCCTTCCCCAGGCGATGAGCCTTCCCTACCCTGCTCCAGACCCGACAGTCCCATTCCAGCCAGCAATCCGGCCTCCCAGGCTCAGCGGCCGGGTACCCGAAGCTGATCGGGCGGTCACTCCGGGCGCCAGCCCGACAGCCGCCGAGGACCTGCACAACCCAGCCGCCGATCCCCGCACAGACCACAGATGCCAGGGTGCCTGCGCCGGTCACGGGCCGAGCTGGATCTGGAGAGTGCCGAGGCGGAGATCGTTCAGGGACTGACTCCAGGTGCATTCTGGCCAGTGATAACTGACAGCACCTTCGGCCGGGCGGTACTGGGCGGTATAGAGGGTCCCGAAGCCCGCACCGAATCGGGTGGCGTACAGCGGCGGCCGCAGGCAGGCCGCGACGATGCTGGGGCCATCCGCCCCGGCCGCCACCAGTTGCTCCAGATGCTCCTGCCGCTCGACAGTCCGGATGGCTGCGGCGTACGGCGCCCATTCCACCTTGCCCTGGTAGTTGGTGGCCACGGCCAGGCTGGTCACGTGAGCGGGCCGGTCCGGGGCCAGGTACACCGTCGCGTGCCGCCCGTCCCGGTCGACCGCCGTGACGTTGTAGGACATGTGCACTGGGATGCGGCGCAATTTCTGCATCGCGTCATCGACCGTCTCGCAGGTCTGCAGTACATAGCGGATCACTAGCGGGATCCCGAACCCCTCGCCAACCTGCGGCCGGCCGCCGAAGGTCAGCGAGACGGCCAGGCCCGCGTCGTTAACCCCGTCCAGCAGCCCCCACAGGCAGTCGAGCATGCCCAGCACCTGCCGCCCGCCATACCCCGTCCTGGCCACCGCCGCCTCGAACAGCCGGTAGTCCCAGTCGTAGTTACGGACCAGCGCCGGGCCGCCGGGCAGCACCGCCGCCTGCGAGCAGCCGGTCAGGAACGGCGGCGGGTTCCACAAGGCCAGCGCGGCTGCCGCATCCGGATCGTCGCCGAGCATGCCGGCCAGCCGCTGCCACGTCGGCACGAGCTCAGGCATGTGCTCCTCGAGCCGCGCCCGGGCCTCTCCGGCCGTCGGGCGGGTCGCGCCCTCACGCCACCACCGCCGGAACGCTGGCCAGACTGCTGCGATATGCTCGCCGATCCGGTCACCCGGATCGTCTTCGCCGAACGCCCGCAAGGTCAGAGACACCTCCCCGGCCTGGGGGGACAGATCCCACGGAACGGCCGGCCATGGGCCTGCCGTCCAGTCCGTCGAGGCAACGCGCCGCAGCCACGAGCGCCAGTCCGACCAGTCGACGTCCTGCACCCACCGCTGCCAGTCCTCCCAGCTCGAAGGCTGCGCCCCAGGCGGCTCAGCGCCATGCTCTGCCATCATGTTGCCTCCGCTCGGACACTCTGCTGCCTCGGCACCCGCCTCGCGGCGTCGCCGTCGCCCCGGCTGATCCGGTAAATCTGCTGGTATACGGCATCGAGAGCAGGAAGCCGAAGAGAACCTGCACGCCCAGCCCACCTCCCGCCCCCTGAACGGCTGGCTACCCGGCCGCCGACGCCCGAAACGAGGGGGCGTCTCCCGGAGCCGCGATCCCCCGGGGTCCGTCATCCCTGACCCCTGTGACCACGCTCGCCATCCGCTGCCGGTCAGCAGGGTGGCCGCTGCCACCACGGCCCGTTCGGATAATTAAAGATCTTTAAAATCTTTTCCCGAACGGACGGTGGTATCACCCCGCGCCCGATCGCGGGTCTTCCCCGCCGAGTCGTCGTCCGCAGCTGCCAGCGCTGATTTATTTTCCCAGCCTGATCGGCACCGACAACGACGGTTACGCTGCTCAAGCGCGGCCTGTACGGCTCGCCGTGAGCGTCCAGCACCATGCCGCCGAACGGCGCAGCGCCACATCGGCCGTCGCGAACACCGGGATCTGGAAGGGCGCCGCACTCACCGGGTCCGCTGGCGGCGCCGCCCGCCGGAAAAGCCAGCATTGCGCCGGCGGTTTAAGGGTTCGTGTGGGGGTAGCTGGAGCGAAACCCAATCTCGAAGATGGCGCCGGGACCTTATTCACAATCGACACCGGGCGCCGCCAGGAAAGGAAAGCCGATGTATATTGGTATCGGGACGGTAGTCCTCATCGTGATAATTGTGCTCGTCATTCTCATGCTGCGCCGGCGCTTATGCTGCGCGGATGCACCGGCGGGCTTGATCCGCCGCATGGGTAAAGATCCATGAAGGCCGGGGCTACATGAACGGTCCTCGGCACGCAGAATCTGGCCCCGTTTCTCGCGGCCGCGATCCCGCCCGCTGGTCTCCGGACCGCCGGGATCGCGAGTGCTTCCTCGAAGAGCCCGAGGGCGCGGCGGCCAGGCTCGGCGATCGCCTCCGGCCCCCCGGCCGGCACGTCCGGCGGGCCGATCGCCGCCGCATGCTGGCAGGCGTCCTCGAAATCACCTCGCCCAGCGCGGCGAACGCGCTCACATGATGGGCGGCGGCCTCAGCCTGACCGGCTCCTCTCGGCGCGACAGCCACTTCGAAATAAGTCAGCGCCTATTGAAGTGGGATGTGGCCTGATGTAACGTAGTGGTGACACGATGGATATTCCCGTAGCCGTGTTGGTCTCTGCTTAAGGCAGTTTGAGCAGCGTCCGGGAGCGTTGCTCCGGACCCTGGTAGCGCTTGCTTAGCAGAGTAATTCATGAGACGCCCGGTTCGGGCAGGACGACCATTTTGGGTTGCCACACCGCGCAGACCCGACGCCTCTTCTGAGCAATTCCGCGCGCCAGGAGGTATCGGGATGAGTATTGAGCTGATTATCGTGATCGTTGCGGTGCTCCTGGCGGTCGGGAACATCGCATGGCGCAAGGCGCGCACGGGCTCGTTTTCCCCATGGTGGTGGCGCGGCAAGGGCAGCCGGGATGGGTAAAAACCCCGGGTCGCTGGCGAGGCCGGCGGGCCGTGCCATGCAGATAGGCCGGGACGATGCGGAGCGTGCTGCGCTGCCAGGGCGCCAGGACCGCGCCGTGCCGCCGCTTGCCGTTGACCTGCGGGGCGTGCATAAGAGCTTCGGCTCGGTGCAGGCCGTACGGGGAGTTGCCCTGGCCATCGGCTCTGGAGAGGTGATGGCTTTCCTGGGTCCAAACGGCGCCGGGAAGACCTCGACGATCGACATGATCCTGGGCCTGTCCCGCCCGGACGCCGGTGCAGTCGAGGTCTACGGCATGGCGCCGCGGCAGGCGGTCCGCAAGGGCCTGGTCTCCGCCGTCATGCAGACAGGGGGGTTGCTCAAGGACCTCACGGTGGCGGAGACAGCCCAGTACACCGCCAGCCTGTTCGCCGTCAGCCGCCCCGTCGGGGAGGTGCTGGAGCGGGCGGGCATCACCGCGATCGCGGGCCGCAGGGTCGGGAGGTGCTCGGGGGGAGAACAGCAGCGGCTGCGCTTCGCCATGGCGCTGATTCCTGATCCCGAGTTGCTCATCCTGGACGAGCCGACCCAGGGAATGGACGTGGAGGGCCGCCGCGGCTTCTGGCAGGCCATCCGCGAGGACGCCGCCTCGGGCCGGACGATCGTCTTCGCGACGCACTACCTGGAGGAGGCGGACGCCTACGCCGACCGGATCGTGCTGATCAGCAAGGGCCAGATCGTGGCGGACGGGACCGCCGCCGAAGTCAAGGACCTGGCCTCCGGCCGGACCATCCGGGCGACCCTGCCCGGCGCGGACGAGACGGCGCTGCGGGCCATACCGGGCGCGGACGGCGTGGAAATACGCGGCGACACCGTCCTGATCCATTGCGGAGACAGTGACGCCGTGGCCCGGCGGCTGCTGAACCAGACCCCGGCCCGTGACCTGGAAATCACCTCACGCGGGCTCGAAGATGCCTTCCTCGCCTTGACCGGCGACGCCGCGGCCGGCCCGGCCGGCGAGAGCCAGGCAGCGATATGACCGCTCAGTCCGCCCTGGCCGCCGCCCTGGAGCGCCAGCCGCCCCCGCTGGGCGGCTTCAGCCCGGCGATCGTGCGCCTGGAGGTCCGCCGTCTGCTGCGCAACCGGCGGACCATGATCTTGGCGCTGGTCTTGCCGGTGGTGTTTTTCGTGGGCTTCGGCCTGAACAACAGCTACGTGCATCAAGCATTCGGGCGCGGTAACGTCTCGGCCGCCGAGATGATCAGCATCGCGCTGTACGGCGCGGTGGCCGCTACCGCGACCTGCGGTGCGATGGTCTCCATCGAACGGGCAGCAGGCTGGAGCCGGCAGCTGCGCGTGACGCCTTTGTCGCCGGCGGCCTACGTCGTGATCAAGATGCTGACATCGCTGGTCCTGGCGGCCGGCGCGGTCTGCGCCGTCTACCTGGTGGGAGCGGTCACGAACAAGGTGTCGATGCCGGCGGATCTGTGGGTCATCACCGGGCTGTACGTGTGGATCGGATCCCTGCTGTTCGCCGCCTTCGGATTGTTCATTGGCTACCTGCTGCCGTCGGAGAACGTCATGCAGATCATCGGGCTCGCGCTGACGCTGCTGTGCTTCGCGGGCGGCCTGTTCATCCCGCTCAGCCAGTTCTCGCCGGGCTTGCAGACCTTTGCCAAGTTCACGCCGGTGTACGGGCTCAACGAGCTCGTCCACTATCCGCTGGCCGGCGGCACCCTGGAATGGAGCTGGATCCTGAACCTGGCCGTGTGGCTGGCGATCTTCGTGGCCGGCGCCGTCTGGCGCCTGCGCCGCGACACCGCGCGAGTGTGATCAAGTGCCGGTCACCTGCCTGATGTGCCGGTCAGGCCGCCCGCGCCCGATTCAGCCACTGGCCCGGACAACGGCCCGGACCCTACCGCAGGGAACGTCATGAAAGTAGCGCCGGAACGACGGACGGCGGTGTACCTAGCCTGTCTGGTGCTGGCTGTCGTGTGGTCGGCGCTCGAGTTCGTCAGCCTGGGGCGGGGGTCCGCGACGTCCGATGCCACGGCGACCGGCAGGGCCCTGGCCGGGTGGGTGGCTGGCCGGGGGCTGGTGGCGGGGCGCCCGTCCGCGGCGCAGGACGGCAACGTCATCGTGGTCACCGCCGCGACCGCGACCCGCTATGGCCTGCGATCGGTCGCCGACCTGGGCTCGCTGCGCGCCCTGAACGCGCGGATGGAACTACGCGGGCAGGATCCGCGCCTGGTGGCCGAGAGCTGGCTGCGGGCGCAGGGGCTGGCCTCGGCAGGAGGTGCGTCGCATTGAGCGAGAAGGTGGAAAGGGTAACCGCGCCGACTGGCACGGCGAGCCTTGCGCCGGGTCCCGCCGTGCGGCGGACGCCGCGGCGGCGCCGCCCGACGGGTGCGCCCCCGCCGCTGCCGCACCCGGTCTCGGTCACCACCAGGGCCTGGCTGATCCTCGCGGTTGCCGTCCTGGCCGGCGTGATCGTGATCTCGCTGCAGGCCCCGTCGCTCCGGCTCGATAATCAGGTCAACTCGGCGGTGCTCCGGTTTTTCGCGCGGGCCCGGACGCCGTGGCTGACCGACGTCGCCCACGGGATCTACGCGGCCGGCTCGGGCTGGGGGGCCACGGTGCTCGGGCTGTCGGCGGTCGTGCTGACGATAGTGTTCCGGCGCTGGCGGCACCTGCTGGTGTTCCTGTGCAGCCTGTTCGCCCTCACGCTCGCCATGGATGTGATCACCGAGGGGATGACCCGGCCGCGGCCGTACGGCGTGCTGATCATCGCCGGCTGGGCGGGGTATTCCTCGCCGGCGCTCTCGGCGACGATCCTCACGTTCCTGCTGATGGGCATCGCTTACTGCCTGGTCGTGCCGGGGCGGCCCCGCTCTTACGTAAAGGCGGCCATCGCGGTCATCGTGACCGTGTTCTGCCTGGCCTGCCTGTACCTGGCCGTCGATCACGTGGATGACCTGCTCCTGGGGGTGGCGCTGGGTGTCGCGATCCCGGTCAGCGCGTTCCGTTTCTTCACCCCGAACGAGGTGTTCCCGGTCGCCTACCGGAGCGGCAACACCGCGCACGTGGACGTGACCGGCGCGCGCGGCGAGGCGATCCGGCAGGGCGTACGCGACCAGCTCGGTTTCACCGTCACCGGCATCACGCCGGTCGGGCTGGAGTCCTCAGCCGGGTCCACGCCGCTGCGGCTGCGGACCGAGGGCGGCCCGCAGGAGTACCTGTTCGCCAAGCTCTACACCAAGGGCCACGTCCGCGCCGACCGCTGGTACAAGATGTGGCGGACAATCCTGTACGGTTCCCTGGAGGACGAGCACCCCTTCCAGACGGTGCGGCGCCTGGCCGAGTACGAGGATTACGCCCTGCGCCTGCTGCAAGACGCCGGGGTCGCCGTGGCCAGGCCCTACGGCATCGTGGAGATCACCCCCGAGCGGGAGTACCTGCTGGTCACCGAGTTCTTCGACGGCGCGGTGGAAATCGGGGATGCCGACCTCGATGACCAGGTGATCGGCCAGGGGCTGCTGCTGATCCGCACGCTGTGGGACGCGGGGATCGCCCACCGCGACATCAAGCCGGGCAACCTCATGGTCCGTGCCGGGCAGCTGCTGCTGATCGACGTGGCCTTCGCCCAGGTGCGCCCGTCGCCCTGGCGGCAGGCCGTCGACCTGGGCAACATGATGCTGGTCCTGGCGGTCCGCACCGACCCCGCGCGGGTGTACCGGCAGGCACTGAACTATTTCACCGAGGCCGAGCTGGCCGAGGCCTTCGCCGCCACCCGCGGGGTCGCCAGCCCGACGCAGCTGCGCGCCTTCATGAAACGCGATCCCCGGGACCTGCTCGCCGAGTTCCGCACGCTCGCCCCGCAACGGCACCCGATCGTGCTGCAGCGCTGGAGCGCCCGGCGGGTCACCCTGGCCGCGGCGATGCTCGCCCTCTTCACGGTGCCCGCCGTTTTCGGCGTCGCCTTGCTGGAGCCGGTCACCGCGACCACGGGGGTGCACTTCACACTGGTGCGCGCGGCCACCTGGGCACCCGATTGCGGTACGGGCCATGCGATGATCCTGGCGGCCCAGGCGGTTCCCTCGGCGGCCTTCCTGCCCTGCATCGCCGCAGTCCCGTCGAGCTGGACCGCGGCCGGCCCCGAGATCGCCAGCGGGCGGGCCAGCTTCGTGCTGAACTCCGGCCAGGCCGGGCTGCAGGCGGTGACGATCACCTTGACCGCGACCTGCGATACCTCGGGCGCCCAGCAGGTCCCCTCCGACCAGCCCGGCATGCGCCGGTTCGAGCGCCCGCTGAGCCTGGTCCCTGGGTACTTCGAAGTTCGCTACTACACCTTCCCCGGCGGCTGTGCGACCTACCAGTTCGTCCTGGCGCCCGGCGCGTCCCCGGCCCTGGCCACCACGGCCGGCAGCGCGGTGGCGTTCATGCCCCGGTCGGCGCTGGTCGGCTACGTCCGGCGGACCGAGGGCCTGGCCCTGTGCGGGCGTGGTGCCGCATGCCCGGGATGACCCGGCCGGCCACGGCCCGGCGGCGGGAGGACGCGATTCTCGCCCGCCCCCGGCAGGCCGCTTTGCTCACCGCCGGGGTGGTGGCGGTCACGGCGGTGGTGTTCGTCCTGGTCGCGGACCACGGCACGCTCGCCCGCATCCAGCGGCTGGATGATGCGTGGCTGCGGCTGATGGTCTCCGGCCGGACGCCGCCGCTGACGGCGATCGCCGAGGTCCTCAACATTCTCGGGCTGGTGTATGTCACGCTGCCGGTGCGGATCGTCCTGGCCGGGTTCCTGGCCCTGCGCCGCCGGTGGTGGCATCTGGCCGCCTTCACCGCCGCCATCGTGCTGTCGGAGGCGCTGATCGGCTCGCTCAAAGGGATCTATGACCGGGCCAGGCCGCCCGGATCGCTGGTCGCCACCACCAATGCCTCGTTCCCGTCCGGACACGCCATCGCCGCCTCGGTCACCGTCGTCGCGGCGGTCATCGCCCTGGTCCCCGCGGGACGACGGCGTGTCCTGTGGGGCGCGGCCGCGGCGGCGTTCTCGGTCGTGATGGGGCTCTCCCGCGCGTACCTCGCTGCCCACTGGCTCTCTGACGCCACCGCCGGGATCCTGCTCGGCACGTCTTGCGCCCTGGTGACCGCCCTGATAGCCGACCAGTTTCAGCGCTGGCATAACAAGGGGCCGAGACCTGTGCGACCGCAACGCCCGGCTGGCGTTTGTCCCGTGACAGTTGATCTTCCTTTTTGCCAGTGAATCTTGCTCGTCCGGCGTGTCTTGCCACCGTAGTTTGCCCGGTTCGGGATCATTTTGCATGTGATGTCTGTTTCGGACGCCGGTGAGCGGGTGGAGCCTGCTGGTTCTGGTTTCGGGTTCGAGCTGGGGTTCGTTGACGGCGGCGGCGTCGAGCGGCGGGCGCCGCTGGCAGCGTGTGCAGAGGTCCGGTTCGAGGGCGGGATGCCGGTGCGCCAGTTCCGCTGGTCGCGCGGGCTTGGGTATTTCCCGGGCTGGTGGTGGGCCGCCACGACCGGCCGGCACGTGGGCTATGAGTCCTGGCTGGAGCGTGATCTTGTCCGGGCGCTCGATTTCGATCCGGAGATCACCGGTATCGCGTCGCAGCCGTTCTGGCTGTACTGGACGGGTGAGCGGGGCCGGCGGCGGCACGCCCCGGACTATTTCGCCCGGCGGGCTGACGGGACCGGTGTGGTCATCGACGTGCGCGCCGACGACCGGATCGAGGCGGCCGATGCCGAGGCGTTCACTGTGACGGCCGAGGCGTGCTCCCAGCTGGGCTGGGAGTTCCGGCGGGCCGGAGAGATCGATCCGGTGCTGGGAGGCAACGTCCGCTGGCTGGCCCGCTACCGGCATCCGCGGTGCGCCGGCTGCGCCGAGGTTACCCGCAGGCTGCGGGAGGCCTTCGCGGGCTCGGCGCCGTTGCTGGCCGGGGCGGGCGAGGCCGGGGATCCGCTGGCGACGTTGCCGGCGCTGTTTCACATGATGTGGCGCCAGGAGCTGATGGCCGATGTGAGGCGGGAACGGCTGGGCCCGGCGACGCTGGTGCGGACTGCTCGCACGCGTGGGGGAGGTGATCGGCGGTGAGCGCGGAGAGCCGGCGGCGGCCGGGCCGGCTGGCGATCGGGGACCGGGTCCGGCTGGCCGGCACGCTGCACACCGTGATCGCGGTGGCGGGGACGGCGGTGCGGCTGGCCGGCAGCAGCGGCATGGTCACCGAGATGAGCCTGGCCCAGTTGCTCATGAGCGACGGGTTCGAGATGGTCAGCGTCCCGGCGCGGCCGCCGCTGCCGCCCTTGACGCCGCTGGATGGCCTGCCGCAGATGGTGGCCGCGGAGGCATTGTGGTGGGAACGGCACATCGTGGAGGTGCTGCGCGGGGTGCCGCCGCAAGCCACGTCGGGCACCCGGCCAAGACCGGAGTACGACCCGGCGTCGGTGTCGCTGACCCGCCGGGAACAGGCCAAGGCCGCGGAGCTGACCGCCGCCGGGAGGCCGGTGACGGCGAGCGCGATCGCCAAACGCCGGCGCCGTTACGAGGCCCGTGGCGTGGCCGGGATGGCCGACCACCGGACCGGCAAGCCCGCCTCCCCGCACGGGCAGGTGGATCCGGCGGTGGCGGAGGCAATGCAGCAGGCGATCACTGAGGCGGAGCAGGAGTCCTCACGGACGGCGACCTACCTGTTCTGGCGGACAGGCCAGATCCTGGAAGCCGCTCACGGGCCGGGCGCGGTCGAGGTGCCGTCCCAGCGCAGTCTTTACCGGCTGCTGGAAAAGCTGTCGGCGGGCCGGCATACCACCGGGTCGGCCCGCACCCGCCGGTCGCTGGCCAGCCGGCCGGGCGGGCCGTTCGGCGAGGCGGACGCGTGGGCGCCGGGCGAGGTGATGCAGATGGACTCCACTCCGCTGGACGTGCTGGTGCGCCTGAACGACGGCGTGACCGGCCGGGTCGATCTGACGGGCGTGATCGACGTCGCGACCAGGACCGTGACGGCGGCTGTGCTGCGGCCTGTCACCAAGTCAGTGGATGCCAGCGTGCTGCTGGCCCGCACCGTCACCCCTGAGCCGATGCGGCCGGGCTGGGCGGAGGCGCTGGCGATGTCGCATTCGGCGCTGCCCTGGCAGCGGCTGCTGGACATCGACGCCCGGATGGAGCACGCCGCCGCCCGCCCGGTCATCATCCCCGAGACGATCGTGGTCGATCACGGGAAGGTGTTCATCTCCCGGAACTTCCGGGGCTCCTGCAACTTCCTGGGCATCAACTTCCAGCCGGTCCACGAGGGA
>Ga0116220_10001068_pt1 | contig 11000 bp, 8 predicted proteins | sample Sb_taG_10_FD_88967 | JGI IMG/M metagenome (GOLD analysis project Ga0116220, IMG submission 88967) | Peat soil microbial communities from Weissenstadt, Germany - Sb_50d_7_NC metaG | ecosystem: Environmental > Terrestrial > Soil > Wetlands > Peat | place: Germany: Weissenstadt | collected 2010-09-21
CAGCCGCTGAAACTCAGGGAGCGACTGAGGAAAAGCCAGATCGTCGCGCTGGTGGATGTCCATGACCGCCATGAGGGTCGACGCTAGCCCTGGTGGGTGTCTGCGTCAACCGGATAGGCACGCAATCTAGGTACGTCTTGCCAATCGCTTTGCCGTCGTCCATTGCGTCTTCTTTGCGCGGCAGCTTCCCCCCGTCGCCGGGCTCGATCCGAGGATGGCGATAACGCCGAAAGTCACGGGTCAGAGAGCGCCGGCGCCGCCCAGCCGTCCTCTAGTCCGCCCACGCGCCTGAGCGCGGTCGACGACAGCCGCGAGCGCGGCCCATGCAAAAACAGAAACGCCGGCGGCTTCATCGTCGAGAAGCGCGCCGCGTCGCGCTCCGGCGCGCGCCAGGGACTGAGCGCGGCGCCGGCGCGGCTCGAGATCGCGCTTAAGGTAGAGCCAGGCCGGTCAACGACCACGATGGGCATGAGGTCGGCGATCGCGCGCCAATGGCGCCAGCGATGGAACTGAATGAGGTTGTCCGCGCCCATGATCCACACGAAATGGACAGAGGGCGCGCGGCGCCTGATCCATGCGAGGGTCTCATAGGTAAAGCGCGCGCCGATGCGGGCCTCGACGTCCGTCACGCTGACGCGCGGGCCTGCGACGAGGCGCCGCGCGGCCTCGACGCGGGCCTGGAGCGCCGCGAGCTCCGCCTGCGATTTGAGCGGATTGCCCGGCGTCACCAGCCACCACACGCGATCAAGCCGAAGACGCCGCAGCGCCAGGCGCGTGATGAGGGCGTGACCGCCGTGCGGCGGGTTGAAAGAGCCGCCGAGGAGGCCCACTCGCATGCCCGGCGCAAACGGAGGCAGGCGGGGAAGGAGCGTCACAAGGCCGCCTGCGCGGCGAGCAGTTCCGCCTGGCGCTCGGCGGTCAGGGCGTCGATGATCTCGTCGAGACCTTCGCCGTCCATGATCCGCTCAAGCGAATAGAGCGTCAGATTGATGCGATGGTCGGTGACCCGCCCTTGGGGAAAATTATAGGTGCGGATGCGCTGCGACCGATCGCCGGAACCGACCTGGGAGCGCCGCTCCTGCGCGCGGTCGGCCTCCAGCTTCTGGTTTCGGGCGTCGAGGATGCGAGAGCGCAGAAGCGCCATTGCCTTGGCGCGGTTGCGATGCTGGGACCGCTCCTCCTGCACCGCGACGACCACGCCGGTCGGCAGATGGGTGATGCGGATCGCCGACTCGGTCTTGTTGACGTGCTGACCGCCGGCGCCGCTCGAGCGCATGGTGTCGATCTTGAGATCAGCCTCGTTGATGACGAAGTCCGCCTCCTCGGCGATCGGAAGGACCGCGACGGTCGCGGCCGACGTGTGAATGCGCCCCTGCGTCTCGGTCGCCGGCACGCGCTGCACCCGATGCACGCCGCTTTCGAATTTGAGGCGCGCGAACACGCCGCGGCCCGAGATTTCGGCGACGATTTCCTTAAAACCCCCGGCCGTCCCCTCGCTCATCGAAAGAATCTCGACCTTCCATCGCTTCCGCTCGGCGTATTTGGCGTACATGCGAAAGAGATCGCCGGCGAACAAGGCCGCTTCGTCGCCGCCCGTGCCGGCCCTCACCTCGAGAATCGCGTCGCCCTCGTCGGCGATGTCTTTCGGCAGGAGCTCGATGCGAATCGCCTTGGCCATCGCTTCCGTTTCGGCTTCGGCGGCGGCGAGTTCCGCGGTCGCCATCGCGCGCATGTCCGCGTCCAGGCCGGGATCCATGAGCATGTCCTTGAGTTCGGCGCGCTCCTTCTCCTTGGCGCGAAAGGCCTTGATCGCCGCGACCACCGGGTCGAGATCGCTCAGCTCGCGCGAAAGCGCCGAATATTGCGCGCTTAAGACGCCTTCGGCGAGGCGCGCAGCGATTTCCTCGTGACGGCGCAGGATGAGATCGAGATTGTCGTTGGCGGCCATGGCTGAACTCGAAACGGGGAACGGCGAGAAGGGCGCTCGCTTGGCTACAGGCGCACGCCGAGACGCTCCGCCAGTTCCCGCAGCGACTCGCGCAGGGAGGCGTCTTCGCGCCCGGTCGCCAGCATCGCCTCGACCTCGCGCGCCGCCTCGCAGACTTTCAGCGACAGCGTCATCGCCTTGATCGGACCGATCGAGGTCGCCGACATCGAGAGTTCGCGGTAACCGATCGCCATCAGGGCCATCGCCTCGAGCGGCTGCCCGCCCATTTCGCCGCACAGGGCCACCGGCGTTCCGTTTCGCTCGCCCGCCTCGGCGATCGAGCGCAAGGCCCGCAAGAATCCGACGCTCAGCGGATCGAAGCGATGGGCGACCCGCCGGTTGTCGCGATCGACCGCGTAAAGATATTGCATCAGATCGTTCGAACCGACCGACAGGAAGTCCGCGGCGGCGGCGATCTCGTCAATCTGCCACAAGAGCGACGGCACCTCGACCATCACGCCGAGTCGGACTGTGCGCGGCGGCTCGTAGCCGCGGCCGGCGAGCCAGGCGAGCTCGCGATTGAACATCGCGCGGACCGTGTTGAATTCGTCCACGGTCGAGACCATGGGCGCCATGACCCTGAGATCGCGCCCCGCGGCGGCGCGGATGAAGGCCCGCAACTGCATGCGCAAGAGCGCCGGACGATCGAGCCCAATGCGCAGAGCGCGCCATCCGAGCGCGGGGTTTTCCTCCGCGAAACCTTTCATGTAGGGCAAGAGCTTATCGCCGCCGATGTCGAGGGTGCGGAAGGTGACCGGTCGGTCGCCCGCGGCGTCGAGAATGGAGCGATAGAGCTCAACCTGCGCGCCCGGCCGCGGAAAACGCGAGGCGAGCATGAACTGCAATTCGGTGCGGAAGAGGCCAATCGACAGCGCGCCGGTTTCCGCGAGGTGCGGCATGTCGACGAGCAGCCCCGCGTTCATGTGCAGTCCGATTTTCACGCCGTCGAGGCTGATCGTCGGCGCGTCGCGAAGGGCGCGATACTGCGCCTGGCGCCGGGCGCGCATGCGCGCCTTTTCCGCATAGGCCGCCTCGACGTCCGACGGCGGGCGCAGATGAATGTCGCCGGTGTCGCCGTCGACGATGATCGCGTCGCCCTGCTCGACGAACTCGGAAATGTTCGGGATGTCGCTAACGGCGGGAATCGCGAGCGCGCGGGCCACGATGGCGATGTGGCTGGAGGCGCCCGCCTCCTCGACCACCACCCCGCGCAGCCGCGCGCGGTCATAGTCGAGCAGCGCCGCGGGGCTCATCGAACGCGCGACGAGGATCGCATTTTCCGGCAACTCCTCGGGCAGGACAACGAGGCTCTGGCCGGCAAGCTGATGCAGCAGGCGATTGGCGATATCGGTCAGATCGTGCAGCCGATCGCGCAAGTATGGGTCGGTTTGGCGTTGCAGCTTCGCCCGCGCGTCGTTCTGCACTCGCTCGACCGCGGCCTCCGCGGTCAAGCCCGAACTCACCGCCTCGCGCAATCGGCGCAGCCAGCCGCGATCATGGGCGATCATGCGGAACGCCTCGAGCACGTCGCGGTGTTCGCCGGTGGCGCCGTCGTTGCTGCTGTCGATGAGATTATCGACGGAAGCGCGCATGGCGCCGATCGCCGTCTCCAGCCGCTGGAGTTCCGAATCCACGTCGTCGGCTACGATCTTCGAAACCGCCACCCGCGGCTGGTGCATCACGACGTGTCCAAGGCCGAGCCCATCGGCGATGCCGAGACCTTTGAGCGACAGCGGCCGGCGAACGGCGATCGGCGCGCCTTGGGCGGCGATGCCTTGCAGCTCTCCGGATGCGATCATCTCGGCGAGCAGCATCGCGGTCGTCTGCAGCGCCTCGATCTCCTCTTCGGAATAGGCGCGCCGCGCGCGGTTTTGCACGACGAGCACCCCGATCGTCGCGCCGCTGCGCAGCACCGGTACGCCGAGGAACGACTGGTAGATTTCTTCGCCCGTCTCAGGCTTGTAGGAGAAGGCCGGATGGTGCTGCGCGTCAGACAGCGCCAGCGGCTCGGCGCTGGACGCAATGAGGCCGACAAGGCCCTCGCCCGGCCGCATGGTCGTCAGATGGACCGCCTCGCGGTTAAGCCCCTCGGTGGCGAACAGCTCCATCACCCCGTCGGCCCGCACGACGTAGAGCGAGCACACCTCGGCCACCATGTTGGAGGCGATGAGGACCACGATGCGGTCCAGGCGCGCCTGGGCGGTGACAGGCTCCGCCATCACCTCGCGGAGCCGCCGCAACAACAGACGCGGTCCGCCCGGCGCACGCATCAAGAAGGTCCTGTTCTGTCCCCGGCCGAACGTCGGCCGACCGAGCCATGCAATGATCACGCCGGACAGAAGTCGCTCCCTCGAACGCGCCTCCCGCCCGTTACTTCTATTGGCTTCCGGGGCGGTATAGAAACGAATTGCGGGCGCGGCAAGGCCAAGCCGCGAATGTCCCCGGTCGTCTGTAGATGGCCCGCTTCAGGGCGCGCGCAGCAGCGCCGCAGTCATCGCCGCGCCGGTGGCGCGCGAGGCGAGGACCCCGTCGAGCCAGTCCGGCCGCATTTCGGGCACCGAAGACAGAAGCAGCTCGGTATACGGATGATAAGGCGGCGAGAACACGGTGGCGGTGTCGCCGCTCGCCACGACCTTGCCCTTGAGCATCACCGCGACCTTGTTGGCGATCCGCTTCACCGTGCCGAGGTCGTGCGTGATGAAGAGATAGGCGACGCCCAAGTCCTCCTGGAGCTTCTTCAATAGGCGGAGGATCTCTTCCCCAACCAGCTGATCGAGCGCGGACGTCACCTCGTCGCAGATGATCAAATCGGGTTCGGCGGCCAACGCTCGGGCAATCGACACGCGCTGCTTCTGGCCGCCGGATAAGTCACTTGTCTTGCGCGTGATAAAGGACTCGGGCAGATCCATCTGCCGCAGCAACTCGATCGCCCGGGCGCGCACTTCGGCCCGCGAGCGGTTGAAATAAAACGCGACCGGCCTGCCGATCGTTTCGAGCAAGGTGTGCTGAGGATTGAGCGCGACGTCGGGCATCTGGTAGATCATTTGCACCCGGCGCAGTTGGTCCTTGCTTCGCTCGTTAAGGCGCGGCGGCAGGCTCAACCCGTTGAACCGCACGTCGCCCGCGACGCGCGGCAAAAGGCCGGTGACGACTCTCGCCAAGGTCGATTTCCCCGACCCCGACTCGCCGACCACCGCCACTGTATCGCCCTTGCGCACATCGAGACTGACGTCGTCGATGACCTTCGGCTTTCCGGGATAGTTGGCGCTGACGTGCTCGATGGCCAGAATCGGGACCTCGCCTGCGCCATTCGCGTCGACAAAACTATGGCCGGCGACGCGTTCGGTCACCAGGCGGCGCGTATATTCCTCTTTCGGCTGTTGCAGGATTTGCCGCGAATCGCCGAATTCGACCATCTTGCCGCGCCTCAGCACCATGATCCGATCGGCGATCTGAGCGACGACGGCGAGGTCGTGGGTGATGTAGAGCGCAGCCGTGCCATGTCCCCGAATGAGCTTGCGGAAGGCTGCGAGGCATTCGACCTGGGTCGTCACGTCAAGCGCCGTGGTCGGTTCGTCAAAGATCAGAATATCGGGCTTGGCGACCATCGCCATCGCCGCCATCACGCGCTGAAGCTGGCCGCCGGAAACCTGATGGGGATAACGCGAGCCGATCGTCTCGGGACTCGGCAGATCGAGCTGTTTGAACAGGCTGATCGCCTCGGCGCGCGCCTCGGCCCGCGACAGCACGCCGTGGCGCACCGACGCCTCGCAGACCTGCTCCATCAGCGTATGCGCGGGGTTGAACGAGGCCGCCGCGCTCTGCGCGATATAGGCGATTTTGGGCCCGCGCAGCGCGCGCCGCTCGTCCATGGAGATGGCGCGGATGTCCGTGTCGCCGAAGATGATGTTGCCGCCGACGATAAAGCAGTCGCGGCGGGTGTACCCCATCGAGGCGAGGCCAATGGTCGACTTGCCGGCCCCGGATTCGCCGATGAGGCCGATCACCTCCCCGCGCCTCAACTGCAGCGACACGTCGTCAACCAGCACCGGTCCCTCGCCGGAGTCCGTGCGCACGGCCACCCGCATGCCGCGAATGTCGAGGATAATGGAGTTGTCTTCGGATCGAGAAGCGTCCTGGGTCGCCTGGCTCATGCGCCTTCTCCCTGGCCTCTGGAGTGAATCGACAGCATCCAATCGACGACGAAGTTGACCCCGATGGTCAAAATCGCGATCGCGGCTGCAGGATAAAGCGGCGCTGCGGACCCGAAATTGATCATGTCGCGGTAGTCCTTGACCATGCTGCCCCAGTCGGCGTCGGGCGGCTGCACGCCGAGCCCGAGGAAGCTCAACGCGGCGATAAACAGGAAGGTGAAGCAGAAACGCAAGCCGAACTCGGCGGTGAGCGGGGGAATCGCATTGGGCAGAACCTCCCGCGTCACGATCCACCACCACCCCTCGCCGCGCAGGCGCGCCGCCTCGACGAATTCGAGGCTGACGATGTTAATCGCCACGGACCGCGCCAGTCGAAAAACCTTGGTCGAATCGAGGACGGCGATCGTGACGATGAGGACCGGCAGAGCGGAACCGAGCACCGAGAGAATCACGAAAGCGAAAATGAGCGTCGGCATGGACAGCAGGAGATCGACGAGGCGCGACAGCAATTGATCGATCCAGCCTCCCGCAACCGCGGCGGCGAAGCCCGAAATGACGCCGATAAGGAAGGACAGCACGGTGATGACCAGCGACAGCCCGATCGACATTCGCGCGCCATAGATCAGGCGGCTGAGGATGTCGCGGCCGACGTTGTCGAGCCCGAGCCAATGCTGCGCGTCCGGATCCGCCCACGCGTCGCCGACCGGCGTCGCCTGGTCGAAGGGCGCAATGAGCGGCGCCAGCACCGCAACGAGCACGTTTATCAGGACGATCACGACGCCGATTTGCGCGGTAGCGCTCAGTTTATAGCCCAAGATACGCATCACGTTCTTTCCTGCGGCGCGCCTTCCGAGCGCCCTCATCAGCGCGGCTGGCGAAGCCGCGGATTGGACAGAATGGCGAGAATATCGGCGGTCATGTTCAGAAGAATGAAGGTGGCGGCGAAAATGAGCCCGCAAGCCTGGACGACCGGCACGTCGTGCTTCGACACTTCGTCGACCATCAATTGGCCGAGGCCGGGATAGACGAACACGGTCTCAACGACGACGACGCCGACGATGAGATAGGCGAGATTGAGCGCAACGACGGATATGATCGGCGCAAGCGCGTTCGGCAGGGCGTGGCGAACGACGATGCGCGACTTTCTCAAGCCTTTGAGAATCGCCATCTCGATATAGGGGCTCGCCATCACCGAAAGCACGGAAGCGCGCGTCATGCGCATCATATGCGCGACGATGACCAGGACCAGGGTCAGCATCGGCAGAAACGCATAGTAGAGGCGGTCGGTGAAGCTCGTCTCCGGCGTCACGTTGGCGAGCGAGGGAAACCAGCCGAGTTGGACCGCGACGTATTTGATGAGGAGATAGGCGAGGAAATATTCCGGCATCGAGAATGTCATCAGCGGAAAGACATTGACCAGGCGGTCGAAGGCGCCGCCTTGGCGGATCGCCTCCAAAAGCCCGAGACCGATGGCCAATGGCACGGCGACAACCGCGGCATAAGCGGCGAGGAACATCGTATTGGCGAAGCGCGGCGCGACTTCCGCCAGCACGTCGCGGCCGTTGGCGAGCGAATGGCCAAAATCGCCGCGCAGCGCGCCGAACAGCCATTCGAAGAAGCGAACATAAGCGGGCTGATCGAGCCCGAGATCGAGGCGCAGCTTGGCCAGGCTTTCCGGGGTCGCCGAGTTTTGCAGGATGGCGGATGCGAGATCGCCCGGCAGAATTTCCGTGCCGATAAAGATGAGAACCGACGCGGCGAACAGCGTGAGAATGCCGAGCCCGAACCGCTGGAGGATGAGATTCAACACAGCGCCTGTCCCCTAACTTCGCCTTGGGCTCGTTGGAACTCCCCTGCCGATCTTAAGTCCCCAGTGCTCGATGATGTCCGTCCTTCGCCGGTCTCTCCTTGGACGACCGCTCGGCTTGGCGCGCGGCCCCAGTCGGCTGCGCCGCCGGCGGCCCGCCAGTCCGAACCCGGCGCCCGCCTCGAGGGCGGACGCGGGCTACCGGTTTGTCACGCCTTGATCCAGGCCTTCTGCATAATGTAGCCATTGTCCATGTCGAAGCCGCCGTGCGGCGTATGCCCACCGACCTTTTGGTTGTGCGCGTCGAGCCAATCCTTGAAGACGGGAATGATGGCGCCCCCCTGCTCATTGAGCATCGCCTGCATTTCCCAGATGTAAGGCGTTCTCTTGGCTTCGTCGGTCTCGCCGCGCGCGTCGGCGAGCAGCTTTTCGAACTTCTCGTCGTTCCAGTGCGTCTCGTTCCACGGAGCCTTGGCCGCGAATGCCACAGAGAGCATCTGAGTCGCTGCGGCGCGCCCGCCCCAGTAGCTCGAAACAAACGCGCCCTTGAGCCAGACGTTGTCCCAGAAGCCGTCCGCCGGCTCCTTCTTCAGGTCGACCTTGATGCCGGCTTTGGCGGCGCTGGCTTGCAGAAGAGCGCCTTCGTCGACGGCGCCGTTGAACGCGGCGTCGGAGGCCTGCAGCAGGATCTTGGGATCGGCGATGCCCGCTTTCTTGAACGCGGCCGCCGCCTTGTCTGGATCATACTTGCGCTGCGGCAGCTCCTTGTTGAAATAGGGGTCGCTTGGTGGAATCGGATGATCGTTGCCGACCGTGCCGTAGCCGCTGAACAGCGCTTTGAGGATCTGCTCGCGGTCGGTCGCGAGCTTTAGCGCCATCCGGATGTCCGGATTGTCGTAGGGCGCCTTGTCGCACTGCATAGCTATGACGGCGTGCCAACCGCCGGAGGCTCGCACGATCTGGATCTTGGGCGTCTTCGACAATAGCGCGACTGCCTTGTGGTCGACGCGGTTGATGGCGTCGATCTGGCCGGAGATGAGTGCGTTGAGCCGCGCCGAGCCGTCGTTGATGACCGTGACCTCGACGCCATCGAGCCAGCCGCGCCCTTCCTTCCAGTAGTCGCGGGTCTTCTTGAGCGAGATGCGTACGCCCGGATCGAACTTGTCGAGGCTGAAGGGGCCGGTGCCGACCGGCTTCGCCCAATCCTTGAAGCCGTCCGGCACCATGTGCACATGATAGTCGGTCAGTGCGTAGGGCAGGTCCGCGTCCGGCCCGTTCAGCGATATCTGAATTTGATACTTGTCGAGCTTCTTGATGTCGGTGACCGGCTTGAATGTGCTCGCGCCGCCAGACTTGGTGTCGCCCCGGTGTAAGTTGAGCGAGTAAACAGCGTCGTCAGCGGTGAACTCCTGGCCGTTCGAGAACTTGATTCCTTTCCGCAGGTTGAAGATCCAGTCCTGCGCGCCGTTCTTCGGCTCGAAGCTCTCGGCCAGATCGGGATGCGGCCTCCCGTCGTCGCCCCACTCGACGATGCCGTCGAACAGGCCGTGGCTGGTGTCGATCATCACCGAGTCGTTGTAGGAGGTGACGTCGATGCTGTCGGTGGTGCTGCCGCCGCCGAGCCCGAGCCGGAGGACGCCGCCCTTCGTCGGAGTCTCGGCGGCGATCGCGTCGGCGCTCGCCAGCATGGTGGAAATCGCGAGGCTTGAGGCGCCGAGCGCGGCGGCGCGACCCATGAACTCGCGGCGCGTGACGGCGCCTCTCTGCAGGCGCTCGTTCCAATAATCCAGTTCACTCATCTTACAACGATCCTCTTTACGAGTGCGCCCTTCCCCAGACAACGATCGGCCGTTATTCTGCCGACGGCCCGTCGTTCATCGAATTGGCGTCAGATTTGCGCTTCTGTCAATTGCGCGACGGCCGGCAGAGAAAAAATCTATGTCCCGCGATGGCGCCGACGTTGGCGATTCCAATCGAAAGCGCTCTTCGGGCCGGATTCCCCGGGGTTTTGCATGTTTTCTCGGCACGGACCGACGCTATTTTGATCTGACGGACTGCTCTTCGAAGCGACCGGGAGAAACGGACTCTTGGCCGCATTGACTTGCGCAAGAGCCGAGATTAGGGGTTTCGGCCTCGAATTGCTTTACGCGAACGCCTGAGTTCGGGAGGAGTTCCGCGGCCCATGAAGATCCTTGTGCCCGTGAAACGGGTGGTCGACTACAACATCAAGATTCGCATCAAGTCCGATGGGTCGGGGGTCGAACTCGCCAATGTCAAGATGTCGATGAATCCGTTCGACGAGATCGCGGTCGAGGAGGCGCTGCGCCAGAAGGAAGCCGGCAGGGCGAGCGAAGTCGTCATCGTGTCGATCGGCGCGCCCCAAGCGAGCGAGACCATCCGGACCGCGCTCGCCATGGGCGCCGACCGCGGCATCCTCATCAAGACCGACGCGCTCACCGAGCCGCTCGCGGTCGCCAAGCTCTTGAAGAGCGTCGTCGCGGCTGAACAACCGGGCCTCGTCATCATGGGCAAGCAGGCGATCGACGATGACTGCAACCAGACCGGTCAGATGCTGGCCGCGCTCACCGGCTGGGGCCAAGGCACGTTCGCCTCCAAGGTCGTCGTCGGCGACGGCAAGGTCCAAGTCACCCGCGAAGTCGACGGCGGCATGCAGACCGTGGAACTGAAGCTTCCGGCGATCGTCACGACGGACCTGCGCTTGAACGAGCCGCGCTACGCCTCCCTGCCCAACATCATGAAGGCGAAGAAAAAGCCGATCGAGGAGAAGACGCCGGCCGAGTATGGGGTCGACGTCGCGCCCCGGCTCAAGGTCTTGAAGACGGCCGAGCCCGGCGGCCGCAAGGCCGGCGTCAAGGTCAAGTCGGTGGCGGAGCTGGTCGCCAAGTTGCACAACGAAACAGGAGTGATCTGACGATGGCGATTCTTCTTCTGGCGGAAGTCGCGGGCGGGCGATTGAGCGACATGACGGCGCGTGCGCTGACCGCCGCGCTCGAACTCGGGAGCCCCGTCGACGTCCTCGTCGCGGGCGAAA
>Ga0116220_10001082_pt1 | contig 10928 bp, 9 predicted proteins | sample Sb_taG_10_FD_88967 | JGI IMG/M metagenome (GOLD analysis project Ga0116220, IMG submission 88967) | Peat soil microbial communities from Weissenstadt, Germany - Sb_50d_7_NC metaG | ecosystem: Environmental > Terrestrial > Soil > Wetlands > Peat | place: Germany: Weissenstadt | collected 2010-09-21
CCATCAGACGGTCGAAGCCGAACCACTTGCCATAGAAGGCACACGACTGGTCGATGTCGGCGACGCCCATGTTGAGATGGCCTAGGCGCAACATCTCCGTATTCCTACCATGGGCAGAACCGTTCAGAGCCGGCCGGCACGATCCGCCCGCCCCGTTCGTCCTCGGTATGAGGGCGCGCCCTGAGAGGGCCTCGATGGCAGCATCCGCATTCAGCTGCGCGACGAGCTGGGCGTTCGTGCCTTTGACCTCGGGGCGCTGGGCGGGACCGAGGTCGGGGTCAGGGCCGGGATCGGGGAAGCGTTGTCGAGTACCAGGCCCAGCTCGTCGATGAGAGCGGGGCCCAGGTACGACGCGTAGGTGGCTGTGATGTGGTTGTCGTCACGGTAGACAAGGAGGTTGTCCACCATGACCGCGCATGTGGTCGAAGTGCAGAACCACGGGTCGGGGTCGAGATAGCTTCCCCCTGCTGCTGCGACAACACGTTCCTCGGACAGTTTTCCCGGCACGTTCAGGCCTTGGGGCAGGGCGACGGTGCACGCCGTGGCCGACGTCAAGTGGACCGAGAGACAGCCCGGGGCGTTGAAGGGCGGCTTGGGTATCGGGCCCATGACGAGCACCTTCGGGCCGAGCCGGCGGATATCGGTGATCATCGAAGACAGGCCCTGGAGCCACTGCGAACCGTAGGGCGTGAAACCGTAGATGTCGGTGTAGTGGCGGGCCACGCCCAAGATGACCAGGGCGGGGCGGACCTGCGCGATCCGGGCCAGCACGTTCTGGCGCCACTCGTCGCACTCCGAGTAGTTCCTGCCCAGGACCGGACTGAAGATGGGAAGGATGAGGGGCGGGCATGTGGCCTTCGTCCAGGTGTAGAGGTTCAATCCGAACTTGTTGGCTGCGCTGTCCACGGCCGGGAACCACATGGCTGCGTGGGAGTCACCGAACAAGACGATGGAAGTGTGCGAAGAGGTATCACCGAAATCACAGGCTCCGACCGCGGTGGGAAGGTACGAGTCCAAGCACCCGTCGACGAAGACCGGGGGTTCGTCACCGTTGGCCGCGGGTAGCGAGGGTGTCAGGTTGACCGGGACGTCGTTAACCGGCAGCGAATCGGCCACTGCCCGTTGCACCTGGACCGTGGCGCTCGTGAGCGCGGCGCTGTAGGGGTCGAGGTCGGTGGCCGATGTCGACGGCTGCAGTGGCTCACGTGTCGCGACCGGAGCGGCAGAGAGTCTGGCCACCCGGGCGACACCGTGACCCTTGAGGGACGGCAGGGCCACCATCGACACCCCACACAACGCCACCGCCGTTGCGGTCATGGCACCAGCGAGACGAAGGATGCGTCGGGGCTCAACGCGCAGCCACGTCCATCTGCGCAAGGGGTTCTCCACGGCCACGAACGAGATGACCGCTATCACCAGGATGCCGGCGGCCAGGCCCAGATTGGCGCCGAGCGAAAGGGGGTGGCCGAACAGCGCCGGCGCCAGGATGAGCACGGGCCAATGCCAGAGGTACCACGAGTACGACACCCGACCGATGACCTGCGCGCCGATCCGGCCCAGCACGAGGATGGGCCCGTTCCGAGGAGCGGCACAGCCCGACGCGATGACGGCGGCGGTCCCCAGGACCGGAGCGAGAGCGGCCACGCCGGGATACGGCACCGAGCCGGACAAGATCAGAGCCGAGCCCACCACCGTTGCCAACCCGGTCCATCCGAGCACGGCGGCCTGGCGTTGGGACAGGCCGCTGATCCAGGGCGCGGCGAGGGCGATGACGGCGCCCGCGGACAGCTCCCAGGCGCGACTGGGCAGCGAGAAGAAGGCCCACGGTTGCGAGACGCGTGTCAACCACACCCCGAGCGCAAAGGAAGCCACCCCAAGAGCGCCCACCACGGTGATGGCCCCGATGCGCGACGGTGAGGGACGGCGTCGCCAGCGCAGCCACAACATCGATCCGGCCAGCAAGAGCGCGGGCCAGATCAGATAGAACTGTTCCTCGAGGCTCAGAGACCAGTACTGCTGAAATGGTGAAGGAAGTGCGTTGGACGTCAAGTAGCTGGTCTGCAGTGCTGCGAAGCGATAGTTCGAAACGTACAGGGCGCTCGAGATCCCGTCTTTGAGGACGACATGGGTCTGCAACGGCGGCAGCAGGGAATACGAGGCGAAGGCCGTCGCCACCAGGACCACGAACGACATGGGCAGGAGGCGACGGATGCGACGACCGTAGAACGACCGGAGAGACAACCGCCCTTCTCGCTCCAGCTGTCGCCAGAGCAGACCCGTGATCAAGAACCCGGAGATGACGTAGAAGTCGTCCACCCCCGTGAAACCCCCCCGCAACAGGCTCACATGGGCGTGGTACAGGACCACCGCCGAGATGGCCACGGCCCGCATCCCCTCGATGTCGTGGCGAAATCGACTGGCGGGGCGTCTGCCGTGCGGCACCGACCAAAACTACGTCCTCGACTGCTCGGAGGTCAGCGATGGCGGTGCTCTGGGATACCTGTCGGCGTGGACTCCGGCATCGGTAGGAACGCCGTCGTCACCGGCGCGGTTCCCGGCGCGGAGGTCGAACTGGGCGTCTCGGGTCTCGGGCCCAGGCGGTCGCACTGGCATCCTTTGTGTCGTGCTCTTCCTCGCATTCCTCGACAACACGATTGTCAGCATCGACCTGGTCGATCTTCAGAGCAAGTGCCCGATCATCGATCCTCAAGAAGTGCTGACCGGCTCTCTTCTTCATGAGCGCTTCAGGTTGGACCGGTCAGACTCCTGGGCAATGAGGGTGCCCTGTCGCGAGGACAAGGCCAGCTGGACAGTGTCCGGGGGCCGGGAGCACGTGGCCAGCGTGTCGTCGGGATGGGTCAACGTTTGGGTTGTCGCATGCCCATGACTCTGCGGTTAAGCTGATGGGCCGGTATCTCCATGAGGCGTCGGTTCCGACGTGGTGCATGGCCCGGAGGGGATCCGCAGATTGACTGACCTGTCCGAGGACATGGGGCGTGTCTCCATAGAACCGCCCGACGTTCAACACCCTTCCGACAACGGTCGGCATCGTGTCGCGCCGTGGCGTGGACTCGTCCGCGTCGCCCGACCCCGCCACTGGGTGAAGAACCTCCTCGTCTTCGCCGCTCCGGGTGCTGCGGGTGTGCTCTTCCATGGGAACGTCGCCGCCCACGCCGCCGGTGCTTTCGCGGTCTTCTGTCTGGCCGCTTCGGGCACCTATTTCGTCAACGACACACTCGACATCGAGGCGGATCGACAACACTCCGTCAAGCGCCTGCGGCCCGTGGCGGCAGGTCTGGTGCCCGTTCGTCTCGCGGTCGCAGTGGGCACGTGCCTCATGGTGGCCTCCATCGGACTCGCCTGGTTGCTGGGGGGCAGCCATCTGGCCCTCGTCGTCGCCATCTATGTGGCGGTGACCACCGCGTATTCGGTGCGCCTCAAGCACGAGCCAGTGGTCGATCTGGCCTGTGTCTCGACGGGGTTCGTGCTTCGCGCCATCGCCGGGGGAGTCGCCACCGGGGTACCACTGTCGAACTGGTTCATCATCGTGTCATCGTTCGGTTCACTCCTCATCGTCACAGGCAAGCGCAGTGCCGAGCATCTCGAGCTCGGCGAGCAGAGGGGGGTGCACCGCCCCTCCTTGAGCGAATACCCGGAAGCGTTCCTCCGTTCCGTGCGCCTACTGGCGGCGTCGGTCACGGTGACTGCGTATTGCCTCTGGGCCTTCGAACGCTCGGCCCAGGGGGGCCACGGTCATCACCCGATTTGGTTCGAGTTGTCGATCGCCCCGTTCGTGATCGCCATCTTGCATGTGGAACTGCGGTTTGCCCGGGGTCTGGGCGGAGCGCCCGAGGAATTGGCCTTGCGGGACCGCACACTGCAAGTGCTGGGCCTCATATGGGTGACGGTCGTCGCCGTCGGCATCTACGCGTGAGCGGTGCCAGTCCCAAGCCGTACGGGGTCCCCACAACGCGCCAGACCCTGACTGGTTGGGGTCGTACCGCTCCAAGCGCGTGTGATGTAGCTCAGGTTCGGTCCGGTCTCGAGGTCGACCGACTCGTGTCGAGCGCCGCCGAGAGCGGACAAGGCATCGTGGCGCGGGGGCTGGCGCGTTCGTACGGTGATGCCGCCCAGTGCGCCGGGGGCATCGTGATCGACACGACCGGACTCGACGGGGTGCTTGATTTCGACCCCGGAGCCGGCTTGGTACGAGTCGGGTCGGGGACGAGCATCGACGCCCTCTTGCGCGCATTTGTGCCGCGAGGCTGGTTCGTCCCCGTCACACCCGGGACCCGGTACGTGACCGTGGGGGGGGCCATCGCAGCCGACATCCATGGCAAGAACCACCACCGCGACGGCTCGTTCTGCTCCTACGTCACCCGCCTCTCACTCGCCACGCCGTCGGGGCGCCTCGAGATCTCGCCCGAGCGCGATCCCGAGCTGTTCTGGGCCACCGCCGGCGGTATGGGCATGACTGGGGCCGTCGTCGAAGCGACGCTTCGGATGCTCCCGGTCGAGACCGCCATCATGATGGTGGACACCGAGAGGGCGGCGAACCTCGACGACTGCATGGAGCGCATGGCGCGACGCGACGCCGAATACCGGTACTCGGTGGCCTGGATCGACTGCTTGGCGCGCGGAGCCAAGTTGGGTCGCGCCGTGCTCACCCGGGCAGACCATGCTCGACTGGCGGACCTCCCGACGGCTCGTCGCGGCGATGCGCTGTGTTTCGCCCCCCAGGTGCGTGCCCAGGTGCCGGCGACTCCACCGCCGGGCCTGCTGAATCCCTTGACAGTGGCAGCGTTCAACGAGTTCTGGTTCCGAAAGGCTCCCCGGGCACGGACCGGGGAGCTCCAGGCCATGGCTGCCTTCTTCCACCCCCTCGACGGGGTCGGCGCCTGGAATCGCCTTTACGGGCCCTGGGGGATGGTCCAGTACCAGTTCGTCGTACCGTTCGGAGCTGAAGACTCGCTGCTCGACGTGCTCCGGCGGTTGAGCGAGGGACGCGTGGCGTCGTTCCTGGCCGTCCTGAAGCGATTCGGGGATGCAGACCCGGGTCCCCTCTCCTTCCCCGTCCAGGGGTGGACGCTGGCGCTGGACATGCCGGTGGGACCGCCCGGGCTCGGGCCGCTGCTCGACGCGCTCGACGAGATCGTGGCCGGTGCAGGGGGGCGGGTGTATCTCGCCAAGGACTCTCGCTTGCGCCCCGAGATGCTCAAGACCATGTACCCCCGCCTGCCCGAGTGGCGCGTCACCCGTGACCGGGTCGATCCCGGTGGCACGTTCGTGTCCGACCTCGCCCGTCGTCTCGGGTTGGTCTCGATGCACTCGCCGCTTCGAGCCTCCCGCCGGGGCCGATCGAACCCGGGACCTGAAGAGGACGTTGTCAGATGAACGGTCGCACGTCGGACGATGCCCGATGAATGACGCCATGGGGATGCCCCAGAGCGCGGTGGTGGTGGGTGGGACGTCCGACATCGCCCGGGCTGTGCTCCGCTCGTTGGTGGCGCGCCGTCTGCGTCGCATCGTGCTCATCGGGCGCGACGAGATCGGCCTTGCTATGGCCGCCAGGGAGCTGCAGGCGCTGGGGGCGCAGCAGGTGGACGTGTTGACGTTCGACGTCACCGATTTCGCCCGAGCCGATGCCGTCGTTCGAGACGCATCGACCCGACTGGGCCAGGTGGACATGGTCCTGGTGGCCACCGGCGTGCTCGGGGACCAACCTCGCGACGAGCTCGACCCCGAAGCAGTGGCTCGGGTGCTTTCGACGAACAGCACCGGGCCCGCTGCGGTGTTGTCGGCGTTCGCCGTGGTGCTACGGCAGCAGGGCCACGGTCGGATCATCGTGCTTTCGTCGGTGGCGGGTGTGCGTGTGCGCCGTGCGAACTACCTCTACGGGGCCTCCAAAGCCGGGCTCGATGCCTTTGCGCAAGGCTTGGGCGAGGCCCTCCGGGATTCGGGCGCTTCGCTCATGATCGTCCGTCCGGGTTGGGTCGCCACTCGCATGACCAAGGGACGTGACCCAGCGCCCTTCGCTACCACTCGCGAGGCCGTGGCCGCAGATGTGATTGCGGGCATGGAGCGCTCGTCGGCGGTCGTGTGGTCACCGGGCTCGTTGCGCCTCGTGTTCGCCATGCTGCGTCTGCTGCCGCGGGGGTTGTGGCGCCGCCTCCCGGGCTGAGCCCGGAGACCATGAGACGAAAGGCGCGCCGCCTGGAGGCAGGCAATCCGATCAAGGCGCTGTCGGGGAGATCCCTTGCGATGACCGATCGCGGGTTTGAGCTCCCTGTCGGATCGTGTCACGAATCGACCTTGGAATTCGACGTGCAACGCGGATGTCCTGGCCGACTGACTCGTCAAGAGGAGCGAATTGACATGGTGAAGAAGTCCCGCGACCAATAAGACTCGAAGTACCGCCCCGCCCCCCCCGTCATGGTGGTGAGGAGTTCGGTGCCGTTGTTCGAGCCGGCGATGCCGTTGGGCGTGGACGGGGCATAGGTGGAGAAGTTGACCCAGTCGGTGTTGATGTCGAGCTCCATGGCCCGTACTGCCCCCGCCCGCGCCAATACATCGGCCAGGTCGGTGATGTTCAGATCCGGCCCACCTACGTAGACAAGCGCTCCGTTCGCGGTGACGCCAACACCGGAGCGCCAGACATACACCTGGTTCCGCAGGGTGAAGCCCCACCGGGTGGTGTCGTTGGCGTCCAGCCCGGGCACGGGGTGCCCCCCGTCGACGACCAGGTCCAAATTCTGCCTCACTGCCGTGACGTCCGGGGTCATCGTCACGTCCCGGCCCCATTCCCCGACCGTGGCCGTTCCGTTGTTGTAGATGACGAACGACGCGGCTCCGGTGCGTAGTTTGTCAACGGTCTTCCCCTCGGTGTAATAGCCCCCCTCGGCATTGGGCATGAGGAAGCCGGCGTTGAATGCAGCCACAAGCTTGCCGGCAGCTTGGGAGGACACCGGGGCGCTGTTGGCCCATGGCCCTCCACCGGGGATCGTGCTCCCCGAATACAACGACGCCGACAGAAGGTTCGTATCCATCCAAGCCACCCCGGCGACGACACTCGTGTGCACGGAGTCGGGTCGCAGGTACGCCTCATACACCGCAGGCAACCCGTGGACGAGTCGGCCGGCGGGGTGCCACTGGCCCTCGCCTGCGACCGGGGGGCTGGCAATGGGCGAGATGGGTGCGGGTGGGGGGAGGTGCGCAGGGACAGACGCTGTTGGTGCGGGCGTTGTGCGTCGCACCGTGGGACCCGGAGATGGGATCGCGCCTCGTGCCGGCTTTCCCCCCACCGGGGGCGGGTGATGCGAGTACCAGGTGTTCTCGGCCCACGTCACGAGCGATCCGCCTCCGTGCCCGCGGAGCCATTCTGCGAATCTCGACGACACACTCGTTCCCAGGCCCGGGTTGGTGAGGGCGGAGCCGAGTGACCACCACACCGGGGTGAGAAGCATCATTACGAGGAGGAACACGCTCGTGATCTTGTGCCGACGTACCCACCGTCCGTGTCGGGTGAGAAGCGGTGGCTTGGCGTGAGCGCGCGTCAATGGCCGCGGCGACACGGCAGTCTGCTCCATCGACGCCACCTTAGGGTTTCGACCTTACGGCGACGTGAAGGCACCGCGTTCACGCAGATGCACGTCAATTCTTGCGAAATCGTGAAGGCCTTCACCTGGACGTAAGCATAATCGTGTAGACCGATAGGTATGCGGGTGCTGGTCGCCGAGGATGACGTCGGGCTGCGCTCGGTCCTCGAGCGCGGCCTGCGGGAGAACGGCTACGTGGTCGACGCCGTGGCTGACGGGGAGTGGGCGCTGCGCTTCCTGCGCACCTATGACTATGAGGTGGCAGTTCTGGACTGGCGTATGCCGACGGTCTCGGGCATCGACGTGGTGCGCGAGCTTCGTCGGCATGGGTCACAGCTTCCAGTGCTCATGCTGACGGCTCGAGACGCCCCGAGCGATCGGGTCATGGGACTGGACGCTGGGGCCGACGACTACCTCATCAAACCGTTCGACTTTGCGGAGCTGCTCGCCCGCATCAGGGCCCTGCAGCGCCGTTCCCCGGCCCTGCAGTCGCCGCGCTTGACCGTGGGAGACCTCGAGTTCGACCCTGCGACCCGTGAAGTCCATGTGGAGGGGAGGAACCCGGGACTCACCGGCACTGAACTGTCGATTCTCGAAATCCTCATGCGCCGGGCGCCGGCCGTCGTGGAGCGGCGGGCCATCGCGCTTCACGTTTGGGACGAGGAGGCCGATGCGCTGGGATCCAACACCATCGACGTCCACATGGCCCGCCTCCGAAGCAAGCTCGGGTCGGGGCGAACGCTGATCGAAACGGTGCGGGGCATCGGCTTCCGGATCGTACCGACATGAGAATCCAGAACCGCTATCCCCGCTCGCAATTGGCCCATGCCGCTCGCGTGGCGGCCGTATCCACACTGGTGATCGCATCGGTCTATGTGATGGTGAGTGTGGTCTTCGACGTTGTGGATTCACATCGACTCGTCGCGCAGGTGGACTCACACCTTCGGGACCGGCTTCACGATTTCATTCACAACGGAAAGCTCTCTCGACCCCCGGGGGAGGCCGACGACGATCGTGATGTAGATGCGGCACCAGTATTGCTGTGGCGTGTGAATGCGGCCGGAGATACCGTCGCGCTGAGCGACGCTGCGCCGCATCTGCCCCGCGCGGCATGGTCCCGGAGCGGTGCTCCCGTCACGTCGCAGCTGGGGTCGATCTCGTTCCGGTTGGTCTCGACTCCGATCGGCAAAGGCTGGTTGGTGGCGGGGCAGAGCCTGACCGATACGAGACACGTGGAGAGGGTGCTCGTTGCAGCTGAAGCGATCGCCGGGCCGGTCGCCCTCCTGGCCATGTTCCTGGGAGCTCTCATAATCGGGCTCAAGGCGTCGAAGCCGGTTGAACAAGCTCGTCGAAGGCAGCTCGAGTTCACCGCGGACGCCTCTCACGAATTGCGCACGCCACTGAGTGTCATCGAGGCGGAGGTAAGCCTCGCCCTTAGCACTCCTCGCGACGCTGCCAGTTATCGTGGGACGGTCCAGCGAGTGAACAGCGAGAGCAAGCGCTTGCGTCGGATCATCGACGACCTGTTGTGGTTGGCACGATTCGACTCCGAGCCGACCCCACCTGGCGACGAGCTTGTCGACATCTTCGCCGTCGCGGAGACTTGCGCGGACCGCTTTGGAGCTGTGGCTCATTCGCGGGGCATCACAGTGTCCGTCGAGCGCCAGGGCGACTCGGAGCCGCTGGTCACCGCTCCGCCCGACTGGATCGATCGCCTCGCCGGCGTGCTGGTGGACAACGCGTGTCGTTACGCCGGGAACGGCGGCATCGTCCGTATCGTGGTGTCGTCTCAGGTCAACCGAGTCAGCATCGCTATCGAGGACAGCGGGCCGGGGATACCCCCCGAGGAGCGCTCCCGACTTTTCGACCGGTTTCACCGGGCAACTGACGACGGTTCGGGGACCGGCCTCGGGCTCGCCATCGCCGACTCGATCGTGCGTTCGACGGGCGGGCGATGGCGAGTGATCGAATCGACCCTCGGGGGCGCGCAATTCGTGGTCATCTGGCACCGGTCGCGCTTCCGAGACACGAGCGCCGAGGTCCGTCCCACCGGCTCGCGCCCCTCGGACGACGAGCATCGCCGCGAGCCGTCCTCGACCCACGGCTGAGGAGTCCAGCCATTCACTGGTGCACGTGGGGAACGGCGGAAAGCGGGAAATCACCTGCTGACGGGAGGGCAGTCCTCCCAAGGCGGACGACCGGATCCGGGCTCAGCCGGCGCACTCCGTATGACAGGACTGCTGAGGCGTTGCCGGACTCGACGGCCTACCGGGTCTTGAGTTTGAACCCCGTCGGCCCTTGGAGGACGATCGGGAAGGCATCGGTCCGACGCGAGGAGCCGTCGAAGCCAAAGACGAGCGCTTCGTAGCCTTCGAGAGGCTCGACCCATTCCAGACCGCTCTCGCCCGCCACGACCAGCGCCGTAGCGAGGGCGTCGGCGAGGCCGAGATCCGGCCCGGTGACGCTCGCCGACGCGAGGCGGGTACCGGGTCGTTTGGACCTTGGATCGATGAGGTGGGCGCCGCGCTCGTAGGTCCCCGATGTCGCGATTGCTCCGGCGAGCTCGACAACACAGGCCAGCCGGCTCGGGGACAATGGGTCGACGACCCCGATCCGGAAATGCTCGGTAGACGTCGGGCCGCCGTGGCTTGCGATGTCGCCTGCCGCGTTCACCATGGCGCCTGAGATCTCGCTCGAGACCAGTGCAGCGAGTGCCTTCTGCGCGGCCCAGCCTTTCACGTATCCCGTCGGGTCGACGCCTCCTGGCATCGCCCACGGGTCGAACCATCCGCCGCTGATCTCACGTGCCGTCCGACACGACTTCAGGACATCGGTTACCGCCTGCGGAGCCATCTCACAAGTGATGTCGCCCCGACGAAGGCGGCTGATAGGGCTGTTGGGCTTCCACGTGCTGAACACCCCGTCGGCGCGATGGAGGATGGCCCGCGCTCGAGCGAGGCACATAGAGACCTCCGAACTGGAAGTCCCGTCCTGGGTGTAAACGTCCATTGTGACGACGGTGCCCATGACGCGTTCGACATGATGAATCGCGAACGGTCGTGCCGTTGGCTTCTCTGGTGCGTGCGGGGAAGTCGTCATTGGAGGCCGAGTCTGTTCAATGCTGCCTGGAGCGACTGCTGGAACCCGGCGCTGGTATAGCTCGCCCCCGAAACGCCTTGAATGTTGGCGCTCTGTGCTTGCAGGGCCTGCTGCTCCAGAACTGGAATGGACTGTTGGTCGATTGATTGGGAGCGAAAGTTCCCGCCGTCGTTGAGCGAGGCGATCCCCACCTTGGTGATCTTCTTCCCCTCAGCCGTGACCGAAACCGCAAGG